>Ga0209039_10001950_pt1 | contig 18297 bp, 12 predicted proteins | sample BogFormECP12_OM1_FD_188238 | JGI IMG/M metagenome (GOLD analysis project Ga0209039, IMG submission 188238) | Bog forest soil microbial communities from Calvert Island, British Columbia, Canada - ECP12_OM1 (SPAdes) (version 2) | ecosystem: Environmental > Aquatic > Freshwater > Wetlands > Bog ...
ATCGGTGCCTTGCCAGAGGCCTTGCGGAGAGAGTTGGGTGAGGAGCCAGGCGCGCGTTTGATTGGGGATGTCGGGATCTACGGTAACAAATTCGGAGGCTTCGGTGAGAAAGCGTAGCGCGTAGGCGGTGAGCGGGAGGTTGGGACTGCCGTGGCCCCAGTAAGAGAAGCCGCCGCCGGGTTCGCGATAGCCGATGAGGCGGGCATAGGCGAGATTGAGGAAACGCTGGGCGCGTTCGTCGTAAGCGGAAGGAGGAAGGTGCTGGGATTTTTTTAGCTGGAGCCAGAGAAGACTGGGATAGGCGGAGGAGATGGTTTGTTCCGCGCAGCCGTAGGGGCGATGGAGGATGCCTTCGATGGCTTCGGCAACGTGAGAAACGAGATTGGGATAGAGGACGAGTTCGGCTTCGACGGAGCCGGGGACGGCGGATGGAGGAATGGTGAGCGTGAGAGAGGTGTCGCGAGAGAAGACGGAACTGGATTGAACGATGCGCTCCTGGCCATCGGCGTGGATGCGGAGCTGGCGTTCGATGGCGTCACTTTCCTTTTCGTTGGAGCGATTGAAGGCGGAGAGGCGCTGCTTGGCATCCTTCATGGGGAGCTTGGCGCGGAAGGAGAAGATTTTCTGGGCATAATCGCCGGGGGCGACGTCGGTGGTGGCGGTGCGGGGGGAGAGAGATTCGGCCCAGGGTTCGGGGGCCCAATCGAGAGCTATGGATTGCGGCTTATCGAGATAGTTGCGGACGGTGACGGGGAGATGGATTTCGTCGCCGACGGTGAGGACTTTGGGAGGATCGAGTTCGGCGAAGAAGGGCTGGAAGGCACGGATTTCTTTTGTGGTGGTGGCGATGTGGCCGTCGAGCGTGGAAGCGATGGCGGAAACTTTCCAGGTGGTGATGGAATCGGCGAGAGGAAATTTTACGGTGGTGTGGCCGGAGCGGTCGGTGAGGATTTCGGGCTGCCAGAAAAGAGTTTCAGGGAAATATTGGCGGAGGCGAGGAGTGGCGAGAGGCATGGAGACGTGGCCGGAGGCGGTGGCGGATTTGGTGGTGCCCACACTGCCAAGGGCTGCGAGAGTTATGACGGATGACGTGCTGGTCTCGACTCTGGACGCGCTAACCTCCACGGTGACCGATTGAGTGACGGAGCCGAGTCGCAGAGTTACTTCGAGCTCGGTGACGTTGCTGGAATAGACGGGGACGGATTGCATGGCGTAGGTTTGGAAACCTTGTGAGCTGACAACGACATGGTAGGAGCCGGGGGAGAGATTGCGGAGGAGGCAGAGGCCCTCGTCATTGGCGGTGCCAGTAGATTCCAGGCCGGTTTGATCGTTGGTTGCGGTGACATTGGCGTTGGGGATGACTGCGCCGGTGGCATCGAGAACGCGCACGCGAATGGCGCCGGAATTGCCGCTAAAGACGGGACGCGTGGTGATGACGGGAGGAGTGTCTGTGCCCGAAGCGGATTCTTCGGAGAGCGGCGAGGAATAACGGGCGACTTCGAAATCGTCGGGAGAGTTGGGCTTTCCGTCGGGGCCGTTGCTGATGATGCGGAGAGTCTTGATCTTGCGGGTGACGGGAGTTTTGGAAGTCGTTTGGGTCTGGCCGTAAGTGTGGACAGTGACTTTGTCGGCGTAGCTGACCTCGACGCCGGAGACGACATCATAGGGATGGCCCCAAGGATCGCGAATGGAATTCCAGTCAATACCGTGTTCGGAGAGGATTTTGGGGAAATCGGCAGCGTCGGCAAAGTGGAGAGTTTTGTTGGCGGAGTCAAAAAGGGCTTCGCTGATGCGATTGGAGGTTTCCAGGAAATAGGGGATGCGGATGGTGAAGAGGCTGAGGTCGTCCCAATCTTCGTTGTTGTAGGCATCGGGTTTGCGGAAGAGGCGATCGGGGCCGGCGCTGGTGGCGGAGAAAGTGTAGTAGGGGCCTTGAATGGCGAATTCGAAGCGATAGGGAGTGCCCCAGGGATCGAGGAAGGAGGAGAAGGGCGAATTCTGGCGAGCACATTCGGCGCGGAAGGAATCGAGATCGCGGAGATAATCGCCGGTGCGGGCGTGATAGGCGGAGGCAATTTCGGTGAGGCGCTTTTCCTGCAAAGTGGAGAAGGGGCGAACGAGGCGAAGGGCGGTGAAATCGTCGCCGGTATTGGAGAGTTTGTCGGGGCCGTCGCTTAAGAATTCAAAGACCTCGTTGGCTTGTTCGTAGACGCGACGAACGCGGTAGGGGCGTTCCCAAGGATCGTTTAGAGAAGAGGGATCGAAGCCGTTTTGCTGGAGGAACTTGTGGTAGGCGGCGTCATCGGCGGGAAAATGGCCGGTGGTGTTGAAGAGATCGGTAAGTCGTTTGACGACAGGATCGAGGGTAACGCGGATGTTCTTTTCAAAGAGATGATCGAGGCCCCAATTTGTAGTGGAATCTTCGCTGAGGATGGGAACATCGCGGCCGGAAAAGAGAAGGGATTCGGCGACGAGTTCAACATCGGAAGAGACGGATTGGCCAGGCGGAAGATTGAGAAGATCGTGGACAGAGAATCCGGCGAGGGAATCGGAGTTTTCCTGGAGCGGCTGAAAGCCGAGGCGAGGATCGATGGAATCACCGCCGGTCGAGAGGCTGGCTTCGGAGCGAGCGAGTTCTTCGAGGGCTTGATCGTAGACGAGGAGGCCGAGAGCGCCTTGCGTCGCGTCGCCCTGTGGAGAGCGGACGCGGAGATCCACGGTGGCGGATTCGCCGGGGCGATAGGTGGTTTTGAGGGGATGGAGATCGAGTTTGAGGTCGTCGGGATGCGGGAAAATGATGCCGGCAGCGGCCGCGGATTGGTAGCGCATATAGGAAGGCTCCGGAGCGACGGTCAGAGAATACGCAACGACGCGGAGCAGGCCGGAGAAACGATCGCTGGCGGGAAAGGTGACGTGGGCGTGGCCGTGGGGCAGGGATACATCCTGGGAGGCTAGAACATTCCAGGATTCACCATCGATGACGTCGACACGGTATTTGCCGGAGGGAGCGGTAGCTTCGAGGAGGAGTTCGATGGGTTCGCCGGGCTTGAAGATGGCTTTGACGGGGGTGAGGCAGAGGTAGTCTTCATTGGAGAGATCGAATGATTCGAGATGCTGGCCGGTGCGGCCGTCGAGCGTTTTGGCTTGGACGGCGAGGAAGAGGCGGCGCGCATCTTTGGGAAGATCGGGGATGACGGGAAGTTTTGCTTTGGCGACGCCGAATTTGTTGGTGCGGGCTTTTATTTCGGCGAGAAGTTTGGGGAGATCCGAGGGATTGGAGTGGTCCTGGGGATCGCGGGAGTAGAGCTTGATGGAGACGTCGGCGGGGGTGGGGATGCCGTCGGGAGTGAAGGAGGAGAGATAGATGGTGGAGGGGAGAGAGGCGGGGATGTCGCGGTGCGGAACGATGAGATAGAGATGAATGGCGTCGCGAGAGATACGGATATCGAAATGGCGTTCCTGGGTGCGGTTGGAGGAGGAATCGGTGAGATACGCGGCGTAGCGGAGATCCTGGAATCGTTCGTAATCGTTATCGAGGAGATCGGCGTGATTGTGAGCTAGATCGAGAGTGGCGTGGAACTCGTTTTTGGCGTCGAGATCACCTTCCTGAGCAGGGGCTTCTTCGACATCCCATTTTTGTTCGCGATAGTTCCAAGAGCGGTGAGATTCGCGAACGATGCGGACGTGGCCGCGAAGAACGGGCTTGCCGAAGAGGTAGTCGGCGGTGATGGTGAGCTGGGCATTTTGACCGGTGAGGTAGTAGGGCTGATCGGGGTGGACGTTGACGGTGAAGGTGGGAAGTTCGTAGCGAGAGATGCGAATGGCGTGGGAGGCTTCGAGTTGACGATTATTGTCTTCACCGGAGAGTGCCGCGGTGACGCGATAGTTGCCTAGCTTTTGCGTGGCGGGGATGGACCAATCCACGGAAGCGATGCCGAAGCGGGAGGAGTCCACATCGGAGGAAAAGACGGTGGAGTCATCGGGATCTTTGACGACGAAGGTGAGGGTTTGCTTGGGCCAGGCGCGGTGCTGATCGTTGAGGAGCAAGGCGCGGAGGTGGAGGGTCTGGCCGGGTTGGTAGAGTGGCTTATCGGTGGAGAGGAGAATGGCGGCGCGGGGAGCGATGTGTAGGGTGCCGGTGACGGAGTTTTCAAAGTTGCCGAGGGTGCCTTTGATTTCGAGGTCGGCTTCATTGTCGGAAACGGTTTCCGGAAGATGGAAGGTGAGGCGGGCCTGGCCGCGGGAATTGGTGCGGGCGTGGGCGGTAAGTCCGGCGGGAGGCGGATCGTCGTCGCCGATGGTGGCTTGGAGAGCGACGCCAGGGACGGGTTGGGTGGAATTGGGGCGCGTGGCCCAGACTTCGGCAACGTAGGTGCCGCCAGAGCCGACTTCGGCGAGGCCGGTGAAGCTGAGTTCGAAGAGATTGGGAGTGATGGCGGCGGGAGAGAGGGTGCCTTGGGCGACGGGAGAGGAATTGCCGGGGACGCGGACTTCGTAGTGGAGACGGGTGCGGGCGGCGTCTTCGAGGGAGTTGTAGGGGTACCAGCCTAGAGTGAGTTCGGCGCGTTGCGGGGAGCGGGTTAGATGGAGATCGGTGGAGCGTTCGGAGAGTAAGGCGTCGTCGGAGTTAAGGACGCGGACGGTGAGCGTGGCAGAGAGATTGGATTGGGTGGCGGCGAGTTCGATGGAAAAGACGGAGTTCGTGTGGTTGAGCGTGAGGCGCGCGGAGGATTCGTTGACGCGGACGGGTGGAGGAGGAGTGGATTGCGGCGGAGCGGCTTGGAGCGGGATGGCGGCGAAGATGGCGAGGAGCGAGGGGACTACGCGAAGGAAGAAGGAACGCATTGCTCACCCCCTGAGCGTAATGCGAGATTTGGAACGTTGCATGGTTGGGTGCGGTAGCAAAGGGAAAGGTTGCCACGGATGATAAGTTCGGAGGGAGTTATTTTGGGGTGAGGGACGGAAGAGGAACGGGGGAGAGAGGAAGTTAAAGGTTGAAAGTTAAAAGTTGAAAGAGAAGAGAAGGGCGGGAGACGGATTCCTCGCCCCGATGAAGCGTACGGGCGCAAACAACGCGCTTCGGATGGCGGGGAAGCAATTCGAAACGCCAATCGGGAGATTGGCGTTCCCGGGACGACGCGCGGGGCTCCTGCCGGGATGAATGTGGGAGGAGTGGGAAGGGCGGGAGATGAATTGAAATTTGTTGGCTGGGCCGCGACTGTAAAAGCGGCGGCAAGCCGCCGCACTCCAAAAGTGCGCGGGCCCATCTCCGGGATGATGGCGTGGCAATTTAGCGAATGGGTGGCATGCTTTGGCGCGAGGAGGGGTGAGGAATGAGACAGGTGGTGGCGGCGGTGATTGAACGGGGGGACCGGCGGGTGCTGATTGGGCAACGGCGGCGGGAGGATACGTCTGGGTTGAAGTGGGAATTTCCTGGAGGGAAGGTGCGCGAGGGAGAGACGCTGGAAGAGGCGCTGGGACGAGAGTTGCGGGAGGAGTTGGGCGTGACGTTGACGAAATGCCGGGAGATTGCGCGGGTGCGGCATGAGTATGCGCATTTTGGGGAGGAGATCGAGATTCACTTTTTTGCGGCGGCGGTGGAGGGAGAGATCGCGCCGGCGGCGTTTGAGCGGGTGGAGTGGGTGCTGCCGAAGGAATTGGGGCAGTATGATTTTTTGGCGGCGAACCGGGAAGTGATTGCGCATCTGGCGACGGGAAAGATCAAGGCGGGGGAGAGTTTGGAGGGGGAGTAGGAAACAAAGAGAAGAGGGACGGTAACACAGAGTTCACAGAGATAAGAACACAGAGGACACAGAGGAGAGAAAGAAAGAAGGAAAGAGGAAAGAGAAAAGATAACGCAGAGGCGCAGAGGACGCGGAGATACGCGAGGGAAGAGAGGAAAAACCCGAGAGTGATTCATCGCTCCGCGGACTCCGCTCTGAATGACGGGACGGTTGCGGTATCGTTGTGCCGCGATCCCTGCACTGCGCGACGGCAAATTACGCCGTCGCTCCGGTCCCTCCTCCGGCGGGCAGGCGGGATGACGTGTTCGGACGCCTGGATGCCGGAGACGAGACGACCCACAGAACCAGCCTAAAGGCTGGCCACTACATAACCAAGAGCTAAGAGGTGACGGGATTGGGTTTGTCGGGGTTGATGCCGAGTTCTTTGATGGCGTTTTGGACGGTGGCTTCGCCGACCAGGCCGTCCTGGGCCAATTCGTGGAGGGTGGCGATGGTGATGAAGCGGGAATCGACTTCGAAGAAATCGCGGAGAGATTCGCGGCCTTCGCTGCGGCCGAAGCCATCGGTGCCAAGAGTAGCGAGACGGCGCGGAGCCCATTTGGAAATCATGGAAGGGAGAACTTTCAAATAGTCGGAGGCGGCAACGAGGACGCCTTGCTCGCCTTCGAGACATTGCGTGACGTAGGGGACGCGAGGGGTTTCGTCGGGATGGAGACGATTCCAGCGTTCGACTTCCATGCCATCGGTGTAGAGATTTTTGTAGCTGGTGACGCTCCAGACATCAGCGGCAACACCGAATTTCTGATCGAGGATTTCCTGGGCGCGGAGGACTTCGTTGAGGATGGCGCCGCTGCCGAAGAGTTGCGCGCGGAGCTTGGCTTTGCGCTCGGGGGCGGAACGAAGTTTGTACATGCCCTTGAGGATGCCTTCTTTTGCGCCGGCCGGCATGGCGGGCATGGCGTAGGGCTCGTTCATCACGGTGATGTAGTAAAAGATGCTCTCGCCTTCCTTGTACATGCGGCGAATGCCATCCTGAAGGATGACGGCGATTTCATAGGCGTATGCGGGATCGTATGCGAGAAGATTGGGAACGGGGAGAGCGAGGACGTGGCTGTTGCCGTCCTGGTGCTGGAGGCCTTCACCAGCGAGAGTGGTGCGGCCCGCAGTGCCGCCGAGCAGGAAGCCGCGGGTGCGCATATCAGCGGCGGCCCAGATGAAATCGGCGATGCGCTGGAAACCGAACATCGAGTAATAAATAAAAAATGGAATGGTGTTGATGCCGTGAGTGGCGTAGGCGGAACCCGCGGCGATGAATGAAGCGACGGAGCCGGCTTCGGTGATGCCCTCTTCAAGAATCTGGCCGTTCTTGGCTTCCTTGTAATAGAGAAGCGTGTTGACGTCGACGGGCTCGTACTTCTGGCCAACGCTGGAATAGATGCCGACGGTGCGGAAGAGGGATTCCATGCCGAAGGTGCGGGCTTCATCGGGAACGATGGGAACAACGAGCTTGCCGATTTCGCGGTCCTTGAGCATTTTGCGGAGCATGCCGACGAAAGCCATGGTGGTGGAAACTTCGCGGCCTTCGCTGCCCTCAAAGAATTCCCGGAAAAGTTCATCGTGATCGGCAACGAGCGGCGCGGAACGGACTTTGCGCTGGGGCACGTATCCGCCAAGGGCTTCACGGCGACCTTTGAGATAGCGCATCTCTTCGCTGTCTTCAGCGGGGCGATAGAAAGGGAGGCTGTTGACGTCTTCATCGCTGAGGGGAATGCCGAAGCGCGAACGGAACTCGCGGAGTTCGTCTTCGTTCAGCTTTTTCTGCTGGTGGGTGACGTTCTTCCCTTCCCCAGCTTCACCGAGGCCGTAGCCTTTGATGGTGCGGGCAAGGATGACGGTGGGACGGCCCTTTTGTTCGAAGGCGGCTTTGTAGGCAGCGTAGACTTTGCGGGGATCGTGGCCGCCGAGACGGAGGCGTCGAAGGGCTTCATCGGGAAGCGGCTCGACGAGCTTGAGGAGGCGAGGGTCGCTGCCGAAAAAGAATTGGCGGATGTATTCGCCGCTGGAGACGACGAGCTTTTGATATTCGCCGTCCACCATTTCGCCCATGCGCTTGACGAGCAGGCCTTCGGAGTCGCGTTCGAGGATGGGATCCCACTCGGAGCCCCAGAGCACCTTGATGACGTTCCAGCCCGCGCCGCGAAAGGCGGATTCGAGTTCCTGAATGATCTGGCCATTGCCGCGGACGGGGCCATCGAGGCGCTGCAGATTACAGTTGACGACGAAGATGAGGTTATCGAGTTTTTCGCGCGAGGCGAGGGTGATAGCGCCAAGAGATTCGGGCTCATCGGTTTCACCATCACCGAGGAAGGCCCAGACTTTGGCGTCGGTGGCGGGCTTGAGGCCGCGATTTTCGAGATAGCGATTGAAGCGGGCTTGATAGATGGCCATCAGAGGGCCGAGCCCCATCGAGACGGTGGGAAATTCCCAGAGGTCAGGCATGAGCCAGGGATGCGGGTAGGAAGAGAGGCCGCCGCCGGGTTTGAGTTCGCGGCGGAAATTCACGAGTTGCTCGACGCTGAGACGGCCTTCTAGGAAAGCGCGGGCATAGATGCCGGGAGCGGCGTGGCCCTGGAAATAGACGGTGTCGCCTTCAAAGGAATCCGAGCGCGCGCGGAAGAAATGGTTGAAGCCGACTTCATAGAGCGTGGCGGCAGAGGCGTAAGTGGAGATGTGGCCGCCGATGTTGTGCTCGAGGCGATTGGCGCGGACCACCATGGCGAGGGCGTTCCAGCGGATGAGGGACTTGATGCGGCGCTCGAGTTGCTGATCGCCGGGGAAGAGGGGTTCAAGGCGCGCGGGGATGGTGTTGGCGTAAGGCGTGTTGGCGGAGAAAGGAAGATCGATGCCGCTGACGGTGGCGTGGGCGCGGAGACGTTCGAGGATTTCGCGGGCCACGTCGGGACCGCTGGAGAGCAGGACGGAGTCGAGGGACTCCAGCCATTCCTGGATTTCGACGTCCTCGATGTGACGAGGTACGTAAGCTTCCTGATCCATGGGAGCGATGGCCTGTTTCCTTCCCGCCGGTGGACTGGCGCGTGCGCGGGGAGAAACGCACAATTGATAAGAATACACCTAGAGGGGCGTAGGCGCATCCGGGAGGCTAGAAAAATTGGTGATGTGGTGATGCGTGGATTTGGATGGGGAAGGAAGCTGACAGTCGACAGTTTACAGTTGACAGTGAGAGAGGGACGCCCCGCTCTCGATGATAGTTTCGTGGAACGGCAAAGTGGTTGTCACGATCCCTCCACTTCGGCCCGCAAAAACCGCGGGCCTACGGTCGGGATGATCACTTTGGGGGTTGGGACGGATAAGCACGGTTCAGGTGCGGAGGTCAGGGGAGAGGGAGCGGCCGCCGTCGAGGACGAGGGTTTGGCCGGTGAGGAATTCGGCGGTGATGAGGAAGAGGACGGCGTCGGCGATTTCGTCGGGGCGACCGGTGCGCTGGAGGGGAGCGCGGCGGATGAAGTCGGATTGCCACTCGGGGGGATCGCCGGGCATGGTGATTGTGCCGGGAGCGATGGCGTTGACGCGGACGGCGGGGGCGAGTTCCTTGGCGAGGATGCGGGTCATGAGGATGACGCCGGCTTTGGAGATGGAGTGGGGGAGGAATTCGCGCCAGCCGAGAAGACCGCCGATATCGGCAAAATTGATGATGATGCCCTTCCCGGATTTTGTGAGATGAGGGGCGGCGGCTTGGGCGGCGAAGAAAGGGGCTTTGAGGTTGGTGTCGAGAGAGGCGTCCCAGGATTGCTCGGTGGTGGAACCGAATTTAGTTTCGAGGAAATTGGCGGCGTTGTTGACTAGGATGTCGAGACGATGGAAGTGGTTGACGGTTTGCTCGATGAGATTTTGGATTTCGGAGACGCTGGTGAGATTTGCGGGGATGGCGATGGCGCGGCGGCCGAGCTTTTCGATTTCGCGGACGGTGTCGCGGGCTTCGGTTTCGGAATGACTGTAGTGGATGGCGACGTCGGCGCCTTCGGCGGCGAGGCGGAGGGCGACAAAACGGCCGAGGCGCTTGGCGGCGCCGGTGACGAGGGCAACGCGGCCGGAGAGTTTGTTCTCGTTGGACATGGCAAAAAGGTAGCACAGGAGGGGGAGCCGCAGCCAAACATGTGCGGATCATGCGACGGCCGCAAGAAAGGCCTGGATGGGTAGCACGGGTAGCGGAGAGCGGGAACAGGAAGAAAGAGGGAAAAGATAACGCAGAGGCGCAGAGTGCGCAGAGGAGCGCGGAGGAAAGAGGATTTCAGGATCCAAGCACCCCCATTGACTTCACAGAGAAAAGGGAAGAAAGAAAACGGAGAGTTTGTGGCGTTCGATCGTAAGAGCCCACCCTTAGAAACCAAGGGTGGGGCACCCTCAAGCTCTGCCGTGTGGAGTCGTAACAAGGGCAACCCGGGAGCTAGGCACACACTCCGTGCCCAGGGCCACCCGGCAATGGTGATAAAATCCACGCCGAAGTAGCGAGGCGAGCGATGAAACTTGATTTGTTGGCGATTGCGGCGCATCCGGATGATGTGGAGCTGACGTGCGGGGGAACGCTGCTGAAGATGGCGCAGCGAGGGTACAAGACGGGGATACTGGACTTAACGGCGGGAGAGATGGGGACGCGAGGAACGCCGGAGACACGGGCGAAGGAAGCGGCGCGCGCGGCGAAGATTCTGAAGGTGGCGTGGCGCGGGACGCTGGGGGTGGCGGATTCGGATGTGCAAGCTACGCGGCAGAACAAGCTGCGGCTAGCAAAGGTGATTCGGGAGTTGCGGCCGCGGACGGTGATATTGCCGTATTGGGAGGCGCGGCACCCGGATCATTATCATGCGTCGGCGCTGGGGTATGAGGGGTGCTTTTTGGCGGGGCTGAAGCAGTTGCCGCTGGATGGGGAGCCGTATCGGCCATTTAAGATTTTGTTCGCGACTTCGTTTGAGGGGATGGCACCGACGTTTGTGGTGGATGTGACGAAACAGTATGAGGCGAGGCGGAGGGCCATACTGGCGTATGGGTCGCAGTTCCGTCCGGCGAAGAGCGAGCGGAAGCAGAGGGTGTTCCTGGCGATCGATGAGTTGGACTCGAAGATGGACCTGCTGGCGCGGCACTACGGGCAGATGATCGGGGTGCGGTACGGGGAGCCGTTTTTGCAGAAGGAGATGATGGTGGTGGAGGATGTGGTGGGGTTGGGGGTGAGGTCGATCTAAGAGATACGGAAAAGGCGGTATAAGAGTAAAAGAGTTTAAGAGTGTAAGAGTTAAAGTCTGCGGCCTGTGAGTTGGTTGGTTGCTTGCCAAGATCCCTCCACTGCGCGGCCCGACGCGCCGGAATGCGGCGCGGAAGAAAGGGTCGGGCCGCTGCGGTCCCTCCTGCGGCGGGCAAGCGGGATGACAATTTGGAGTTGGGGCGCGGTCGATTTAGGAGAGGCGGAAAAGGCGGTTTAAGAGTTTAAGGGTGAAAGAGTGTAAGAGTGGAAGGGCTTACGCACGCCATTCGGGAGAATGGCGTTCCCGGCAGGGAGGGAGGGGTTAGACGGAGTCGTCTTCCATGGCTGGGGAGAAGCCGGGGAGGCCCTGGCCGGCGGGGGTGCGTTCGACCTTGACGCGGAGCTGAATCTGGTTTTCCGCGCCAGATTTGCGAAGGACGACGATAGTGCTGAGGGCTTCGTTATAGACGCGCGTGACGAGGAAGGTTTCGCCAGTGTCCTCTTTCTTCCAAAGCTGGCCAATCTGGATCTTTCGCGCGCTCATAGTGATGCTTTGAATGTAAATAGGCTGACCAGAAGTGTCAACAGCTCAAGTGGGGGATAGTACACAGTACGTGAGGGGCCCCAGGGAGGGAGGGGCGAGGAAACCATATTGGGGTGAGGCACATCACACTGAACGAGAGTAGGGCGGGATATCCGGGGGTGTATACTTGCGTGGAAAGCAAAGCAGGGAGGCTCGACCCATGCGGAAAGAATCGCAATGCGCGTTCGGTCTGGTGCTGGCGGCATGCCTGATAGCATGGCCTGCGGGCACGAGTGCTCAGAGCCAGTCGCAAGGATCTTCGACGACACAACAAGGGCAACAGGGCGCCTCCGGGCAATCCGGGCAGACGACGCAGCAGCAAGGGCAACAAACGGGCAACCAGAATCCGAATGCGACGCCGCAGACGGGGCAGACGAGCCAGACGGGGCCGATTCCGATTGGACAGGACGCGCCGCCGCCACCTCCTCCGCCGGACCCCAAAGCAGCACCGGCAGCAACACCGGCGGCCGGACAGCCAGGAGCGGACACCCCTGTGCCGCAACAGCAGACGGTCCATCCCAAGAATTCGAAGGAAGACGTGGACGCGATCGGTAACCGGGGCATCGGCAAGGGCGTGAATTTTTATTCGCTGGAAAAAGAGATTGCCCTGGGGAAGCAGTTGGCGCAGGAAGTGGAGCGCTCTTCCAAGCTAATTGATGATCCGGTGGTGACAGAATACGTGAACCGCGTGGGACAGAACCTGGTGAGGAATTCGGATGCGCAGGTGCCGTTCACGATCAAGGTGATCGACTCGGATGAAGTGAATGCGTTCGCGCTGCCAGGCGGGTTTTTCTACGTGAACAGCGGGCTTATATTGCGCGCACAGGAAGAGGCGGAACTGGCCGGGGTGATGGCGCACGAGATTTCGCACGTGACGGCGCGGCACGGCACGAAGCAGGCAACCAAGGCCGACATCATGCAGATTGGCGCGATGGCGGCGATGATCTTTGTGCCGTACGGATGGGCCGGATACGGCATATACCAGGGCATGAACCTGGCCATCCCGCTAACGTTCCTGAAATTTTCGCGCGACGCGGAACGGGAAGCGGATTATCTGGGCATCCAGTACATGTATAAAGCGGGCTATGACCCGAACGCGTATGTGACGTTCTTTGAGCGGATTCAGGCGGACGAAAAGAGAAGGCCGGGAACGATACCGAAGTTTTTCTCGACGCATCCGCCGACGCCGGACCGGATTGAGGCAACGCAAAAGGAGATTGCGCGGATATTGCCGGAGCGCGACGACTACATTGTGACGACATCGGAGTTTGATGCGGTGAAGGCGCGGCTGCGGAACATCATGTTCTCGCGGAAGGTGCAGAACAATGGACCGGGGAAACCGACGCTGCGGACGAAGACGGAACAATCGGATAAGACGGGGCAGACAACGACACAGGATCCGAATTCGGGCGACGATGACCGGCCGACGTTGAAGAGGAGACCGGACTCGCCGTGAGAAATTTTTAGTTATAAGTCATAAGTTTTAAGTTTCAAGAATCGAGCCTTACGTATTAAGAAGGAAAAAGGGCGGCTTCGGGCCGCCCTTTTTTGTTTTTGCACGGGGGAAAAAACTGCTTAATCACGTGAGGTGAACTAGGAAATGGCACGTGGGATCGCCACGGCGGACGGATTGGAGGATTTCCACCTTCACGGGACGACCGAGGGCCGTTTCCCAAATAGCCTGATGGGTGGCGCGAGTGCAGTAGCACTGGATGTCATGAGGTTTGCCAGGGCGGTAACGAGCGGCGGGGCAATAGCAGCCGTTGGTGTTGACGGCACCATAACGGACGTGGACGGTGTCGCCCTCGCGCCAGGCTTCAAAACTGGAATGCAGGGCTTCGATGAGCTTTTCGACGCTGCCCTTGCCCTTTTCGGCGATGTCCCGCTTGAACTGGAAGCGGTTGAAACAAGCGCGGCCGCATTCACCGAGTAGCTTGATTTTGGTAGGCTCGTCCACTTGAGAATCAATCGATTCCATCAAATCGGACAGAAAATTCTTAATAAAAGTGAGCTGCGCATCGCGAGGTTGCTCCTCTGCGGCGAGAGCCCGGGCAGGCAAAGCTCCAAGGAAGGCTAGTGCACAACAACCAGCCTGCAGAAATTCTTTACGTTCCATGCGGTCTCCTCAACTAAAATTAAGACCACTCGTTACATTTAGGATAGCGGGTGACGGCCGGAGGGAATGTGATGGCCATCACTCGGGAGATGTTAGTGGGTGCGAAGTAGGGTAGAAGGCTAGCGGTGGCCGGCCTTTTGGTGCTCTTCGGGAGCGGCGGAGACACCCATGCGGCGGAGTTCATCGGAATAGTATTTGCGGAAAAGGAGGTCCCACTCCTCGCTGCCTTCGAGGATTTCCTTTTTCTGGGAAGTGATGCGCTTGCGAACTTCGAGTTCGACCTTTTCTTCCTCGCGGAGGACGTTGGTCACGGTCTGGACGATGTGCTGGCGGATGGTGTCGCGGTCCTCGATGAACTCGACTTCGTTGCTCTGCACGAGAAGATCAGTGACCTGATGGGAGATGCGTACAATTTTTTCGCGGCTCAATCTCATCGTGTTGGTGTGCCTCAGTTCCCTTCCCTAGCGGCGCGTTGAAGCGTGGCGGCGACGAATCAACGCAGAATCAGTTTTTGATCGCGGGCGAGCTGGCCTTTCACTTTCTTGAACATTTCCTGATAAGAGACGCCGGTGCGGCGCATTTCATCCTGGTACTGGATGAGGATGTTGCGCACCTGCTCGTTGACGCGGTCCTCGACGGTGATTTCCTCCATCATGCGGGCGCGGACGCGGGCGATGACGGGTTCGACTTCCTTTTCCTTGATTTCGACGAGATTGTCAGCGAGGAGTTTCTTGATAACTTCGGTGGCCATGTAGCCGACATAATCGCGGTTCAAGAGCATCTAAGGGGCGTCCTTGGAGTATTTTATGAAACTACGAGTTTACTGGTTGTGAAGGAAAATCGCAAGAAAACAGGGAGAAAAAACGGGGACGCGAAAGGTTTGACCGAGTGGGGAGGTTCCTGTAGTATGAATAAATGTGAGCAGAAGGGGCGGTTAGCTCAGTTGGTTAGAGCGCCTGCCTTACAAGCAGGAGGTCGCAGGTTCGAGCCCTGCACTGCCCACCATACCGCGTGGTGATCATGCGGGGACGTAGTTCAGTTGGTTAGAACGCTGCCCTGTCACGGCAGAGGTCGCGAGTTCGAGTCTCGTCGTCCCCGCCATTCTTTTCGCCAGTGTTTAAGCGACTTTTGCTACTACACGCGAAATAGAATGATCCCGCAAAAAACCATTTTGCCAACGCATTGCCAACTTCCAGGAACTGCCCGCCGAGCCGTTTAATTAAACGTTTGAAACCAGTGGATTGATTCTCCGATCCAGGAGCCGATTTGGGCGACGAATCCGGCATTCGCGCTTTGTGGCAGGCGAAGTTCAACTACGATCCTCCTCAAGTAGGAGCCGTCTTCGCACATTCAGGGTGACCGTTTTTGAGAGGTCACGAATACGAAAACAAGAGACTTAGCGACAAAAAAAGACTTGGAGGGTGACATCCAGGGCTGTTCAAATTGACAGTAGAAACACCATAGCCCGGCTCAGATTTCTCTGCCGTGCACAAACCCTTCCTCCAAGCTCAGGCAAGATGAGGCCAACGCGAACTTCGCCGTCGCTGTAGCGACGAAGCGCGCAATGAATGCGCTGAAGAGCGACGCGTTACCCGAGGCAGCGCCATTGCAGGTACAATCCTGAAACCAGGGAGGAGGAATGAACTATCCCATGAAAAACCGGCTGGTGTTATTTCTGGCAATCGGACTGGGCTTCACCGCATGTTCTGGCGGGACAGCTTCCTCCGGCGCGCGGCGGCCTGGAACAGTTGAAGCGCAGAACTCGGGGACACCCGAGTCTCTCAGCGCTGCGGGGGAGCAGGAGTTGCGGGCCATCGTGGCAAGCGGGAGATTAGCTGATCTGCAGTGGCCCAATTTTTCGGAACACGTCGCGGCGGTGAAGGAATTCTACGATGAGTCCGGAGGCCGATTAGGATGGAGCAGAGATGGAAAGCCGACGGCGCAAGCCATGGAACTGATTGGCATATTGAACGCGGCGGATCAAAAGGGACTCGACAGTGGAGACTATGATGGCGTGAAGTGGCCGGAGCGGTTGAAAGCTTTGCAAAACCCGGGCGGGGCGGCGGAATCGACGCTGGTGAAATTTGATGTGGCGCTGACGGTGTCCGCGATTCGCTATGGTACCGACCTCCACTTAGGAAAGCTGGATCCGAAAGTCTTGCATAAGGATTTCGACCCGGAACGCGAAAAACATAATGCGGGAGAATTTCTTTGGAAAAACGTGGTGGGAGCGCCGAGCGTGAAGGACGCGGTGGCGCCGATCGAACCGCCGGACCCGGGTTACCAGCGGACGCTGATGGCGCTTCAGAAGTATATACAAATGGCAAAGGAGGAAGTGCCCAATCCCCTGCCCCAGGTGAAAAAGCCGATTGAGCCGGGACAAGAATACGAAGGAACAGGAAAACTTGTGCGCCGACTGCAGTTTCTGAGAGACCTGCCGGCTTCGCATCCGGTGCCGGAGAATTCGCAGTCGTATTCCGGCAATGTGGTGGAGGGCGTGAAACGGTTTCAGATGCGACATGGGTTGGAAGCGGCGGGCAAACTTGGACCACAAACCATCACGGAGCTGAACCGGCCGATGAGTGAGCGCGTGGAAGCGCTTCGGCTAACCCTGGAACGCTGGCGGTGGATACCAGACAACTTCACACAGCCGCCAATCCTCGTAAATATTCCGGAATTTGTTCTGCGAGCTTTCGACGGGCCGGGGAAGGTGGCGCTGATGATGCCGGTAGTGGTGGGTCGCGCTCTGCGGACGCAGACACCAGTGCTCGAAGAAGACATGAAGTATCTGGTTTTCTGGCCATACTGGAATGTGCCGCCGAGCATATCGCGTGCGGAGATCATTCCGAAGCTCACTAAGGATCCGGCGTATATTCAGAAAAACAATTTTGAAGTGACGACGTATTCCGGGCAAGTGGTGACCGACGGAGTGGTGAGCAATGAGGTGCTGGCACAGTTGCGCGTGGGGAAACTGATGGTGCGGCAGAAACCCGGACCGAAAAATGCTCTGGGCCTGATCAAGTTTATCTTTCCCAACGATGAGAACGTTTACTTGCACTCGACGCCGTCGCAGTCGCTCTTCAGCGAGAGTCGGCGCGATTTCAGCCATGGCTGCATTCGCGTGGAGGATCCCAAGGGTTTGGCGGAGTGGGTGCTGCGAAATAATCCGGGATGGACGGTAGAGCGGATTGAGGCGGCATTTAAGGCAGAAAAGCAACAACAGGTAAATCTGACGCACGAGATTCCCGTCTTGATCGTCTACGGCACGGCGATTGCCAAGGAGAATGGCCAGGTATTCTTCTTCGATGATATCTACGGGCACGACAAAGCGATGGCAAAGCTGTTTGAGCAGGCTTACTCGGCAAAAAATTGAAGCGGCCCGCGATTTATTTCCGCTCCCGGAAGCTATTCAGCGTCTGTGTGGGAGGAGGAGCAGCCGTAACACCACGTGCGGACGTGGCCCGTATCGACATGAACGAAAGCCGAGCGCGGGTAATAACCGACCCCGCCACGACCGAGCGCAAGAGCAGCATTGTACAGCGTCAAGGTGTCAATTCCTGGGATGCGGATGTCAATCGCGTGAGCCTGCAGGTGCTGGCTCTTCTTCGCCACACCAGGAGAGCGGGCGCGAAGGAATTCATTGCTCCAGGGAGTGCGATACCCACAAATGATGTCGATCTCCGCATCCGGATGTCCGACAGCGGCAGGGAGATCGGAGAGAATGTCAAAGACATGAGGATCATAATGCATTATGTCGCCAGTGCGATGGTCGCGTAAAAAATGATCGAGCTGTGCTTGTGCCTCTGCAAGATAGCGATCGCCGCGACGGTAAACGATGTCAATGTGCTCACCAGTATGCGTGTGATAAAGGCGGAGATGATGCTCCTGCAATGCGGAGGAATCGGCAGCGCGGCTGGAACTGCTGAAGATGATGGCTGCAAACATGAAGAGGACAGATGAAAATAAGAATCCGGCGATAGTCTTCAAGAAGCAAAACCTCCAAGCGAGAAATCAAGAGATCGAGTGACGAGAAAAAAGAATTGGCGAGACATCAGCAGTTTACAGGAAAAAATGGTGAAAGGCGAAATTGGAGATTAGGGATCTCAGCACGACAGGAACCAAAGGCGAAAACGACCGTAAGTGGCTAGCAATCATGAGGACACAGCGCTTAGCCCGTTGCTGTGATCTCAGAGGGCGACATGCTCTTGGGCAGTAGTGACGCTCCGCTGGCAGATCAGAGGTCGGTGATGGTTGCAGAAACGGGATTAAACTGGCAGGATTATGGCGAATCCGCTGTGCTCCAGGTCAGCAATATGTACAAGTCCCCGCTGTTCTGTTGGTCCTCCTTTTGTCTTTGTATCCCTGCGCGCTGCGGGCGGAAACCACAAATGCCTCCATTTCCGGGCGGTGACAGACCCGTCGAAGGCGGTGATTGGGGAGGCGAGAGTCGCGGCCGTCAAACGCTGACATAGCGGGGCCATTTCGTCTGAAAGGGGCTTTCAATGCGACGGTCTCCCAAATGCAACTTTCTTCACTGCGCACTGCTCGCCGTTCTGTTCTCCGGGCCGACCTTCGCGCAAATGACAACCACAGGGACGAT
>Ga0209039_10001951_pt1 | contig 18288 bp, 15 predicted proteins | sample BogFormECP12_OM1_FD_188238 | JGI IMG/M metagenome (GOLD analysis project Ga0209039, IMG submission 188238) | Bog forest soil microbial communities from Calvert Island, British Columbia, Canada - ECP12_OM1 (SPAdes) (version 2) | ecosystem: Environmental > Aquatic > Freshwater > Wetlands > Bog ...
ACTCGACCTCTACAGCGCGCTGCGTCCGCTGGACGACGTCACCGGTCCAACCACGGCGGACGACATCCTGAATCTGATCTTCAGCTCATTCTGCATAGGGAAGTAATGTTGATCGCAACCAGTTCAGCTCGCACGCCTCTCGTCAGGCGAGTATCCACCGATCATTATGGGTTACAGGCGGATCAGAGGCGAATCCCGGCTAGGTGACGGGCCGTGGCGGTGTCGGCTGCTCCGACATCTTTTTACGCTGATCATGGGTCAGCAGGCTCCAGACCTTATCGCGGGTAGCGACGTGAATCTGCTAGATGTGGGCCCGCTTTTGCGCGTCTGACAACGAACTGTCGCCGAACACTGCGAACAGGTCTACATACGCTTCGCTGAGACGAACGGATTGCCGGCAATCAGGAATCGTAGCGGCTGCTCGATCGCTTTCTTAATGCCGATTCGCGGCGTCGCCGCAATGCATTCTGGACGGTAGCCGTCGTCTGCGAACCACAGGTCAGAGCGGCGCGAGGTCAGGTCCTTGCCGTTGTCACGGGTGCGCGTGATACCCAATGCTTCCGACATACGGCCCGGCCCGGCGGAGAGCAGGCGCAACTGCGCGGTGCCCGGCGAGGCTGGCAGTTCAAGACCACGCGCCAGCGCCATCGCTTCGAGTCCGAAGACCGGCTCCATCGCCCGTAACAAAACACCTTCTCCCCGGCCTTCGGGCATGCAGGAAACATTCAAGCAATAATGGTTACCATAGATGAAGTACACATACGCGTGTCCCGGTGGGCCAAACAAGACGGCGTTGCGCGGAGTGAGACCAGCGTAAGCGTGCGCAGCGGGATCATCCGCACCAAGGTAAGCTTCGTCTTCGACGATGCGGCCCAGGAGCAGCTTCCGGCCCTCGCGCCGGATGAGCAGCTTGCCCAGCAACTCGCGTCCCACGGTGACCGGGTCGCGATTGAAGAACTCGCGAGAAAGGATTGGCGCACGGCGGACCGTTTCGGCTGTAAGCTGGCCGTCACGCCGTGAGGTATCCGCCGCAGCGATGTTCTGGGTGCGGTGACTTGGCATCCTGATTATCTCCAAACGGGGTTATGCCAGCGTTCGAGCTGTTGCGAGTTTATCGCTCGCCGGCCAAAAGCATGGGACAAGAAGCTGCGTGCCCGCCGTCCTCGTAGTTAATACCTGGTTGGCCATTTACAATCATCCCGCATGATCGCGCACCTTCGCGGACGTCTCATCGCCAAGCACCCAAACCAGGCCATCGTCGAGGCCGCCGGCGTTGGGTACGACGTAAACATTACCATCCCCACATTCACCCACCTGCCCGCACTCGGCAGCGAAGTCGCGTTGCACATCCACACTCACGTACGTGAGGACACGATTGCCCTCTACGGTTTTCTGCGCTCCGAAGAGAAGCAGCTCTTCGAGAAGCTGCTCATTGTGAGCGGCATCGGGCCGAAGCTAGCGATCACGATCCTAAGTGGCATTGCGATCAGCGACATGGTCGGCGCGATCCGCAGCAGCGATTTTGCGCGTCTGACGAAGATTCCCGGCATCGGCCGCAAGACTGCTGAGCGTATGTGCGTCGAGCTGCGCGACAAACTGGAAGGCTTCGGCGCGCCGCAGCCAGTGGTGTCGCATTCGGCGGTTGAGGAAGACGTGATCTCGGCGTTGACCAACCTCGGCTTCCAGCGTGCTCTTTCGGAGAAAGCGGTTGAACGCGCGGTGCAGTCGGCCGGGCGCGAGAACTTCGATGCCATCTTTCGGCTTGCTTTGGGATCGTTGTCAAAGTAGTTATCATGACACTCTTCAGACGCGTTCTTGGCCAGTGGGGGATTTCACCTTTGATTGCGGAGGAAGACCCATTGTGGGCGTCCGCCGTAACTGTTTAGAGTGGTAAGAGACGGAACACGGTAGCAGCTCATAAGCTGTTTTACATTCAGTCGCTTAGGGAGATCTCCCTGCCATCTGGCGGGTTCGCTCAGGAGCGGCAATCGAAGTGCACATACAGCTGTGGCTTGGTGGAGGGAGTTGTGGGAGCTGTGAGACGGTTGATCTTGGGCGTGGGTTTGATTTTGATCTCCGGCCCTTGCGGTGCAGCCACCCACCCGGTGCCACTGGATAAGAATACGGACTCCGCCAAGTGCATCGAGTGTCACGAAGACAAAGCCAAGGGCAAGGCAGTGCACTCTGCCATTGCTACCGGATGCACAAGTTGCCATGAAATCCGAGTAACGAAAGACGTCACGCGCGTAAAGCTCATCACTACTACGCCGTACTCCCTTTGCCTTTCGTGCCATGCTGATAAGAACGCTGCTGACCTGAAGGGTACGGTTCATCCCCCGGCAGTTCGGGATTGCCTCAAGTGTCACGACCCGCATACGACAGCCAATAAGAACCAGTTGCTGAAACCGACTTCCGGCGGCGCCAATGAAAACCTGTGCCTAACGTGCCATAAGCAGGGACTGAATGTTCCCGAGAAGGGCAGCCGGCACGTCGCGTTGGATATGGGTTGCGAAACCTGCCATGTCACCCATAAGACCGGCGAGAAGGGCAAGATCGAGTTCGACTATCACTTGACCAAGGCCACCCCGGCGCTATGTCTTGACTGCCACGACGCGAAGGACGCAGCCCTGATCAAGGCGCACCAGGGGCAGCCATTCGCCGGAGCCAATTGCGTGCAGTGCCACGATCCGCACCAGTCGTCGCAGCCTCACCTAATGCAAGCATTCACGCATCCGCCCTTCGAGAGCGGGAGCTGCGACACCTGTCACGCACCTGCCAAGGATGGCAAGGTCGTGCTGACCCAGAGCGATACTAAGGCTCTGTGCGTCACTTGTCACAGCGAGCAGGCGGAGAAGATCGAGAAGGCGAAGGTCCAGCACCCCGGCGCGCAAGGTGATTGCGTTGCCTGCCACAATCCGCACGCCGGCAAGTCGCCGGGCTTCCTGCAACCTGACCCGGTTGCGGCATGCCTCGCCTGCCACAGCGACCAGGCTGACCAGTTCAAGAAGGCGCATCACCACCAGCCCGCATATCAACAGGGATGCGCCACCTGCCATGAGCCGCACGGCGGCGACAACGCGAAGCTATTGCGGGCTCAAGGCAACGCCCTGTGCCTGGAGTGTCACGGTCCGGATTCGCAACCGCAGAAGCTGGAATCTGAACACGTGCTTACCATCTTCAATGGGAAGGTGAAGCTACCGGATGACTATTACGCGAAGAACAAAGTGGCAATCCTTCCGTTGCGATACGGCTTGGGCCATCCGGTTGAGCGCCACCCGGTTTCTGACGTCATAGATCCGAAGAACATAAGCAAAGTCAAGACTCCGCTGAGTTGCCTCAGCTGCCACCAGCCGCATTCTTCTGCCCAGCCTGACCTACTGGTGCATGACCAGGCGAACAACATGGCGTTTTGCGACAATTGCCACAAGAACAGAATCGACATGACAGTGATTACCACGAAGTAGATTCTTGGATTGGAGATGGAACGATGCATAAGACTTGGCCAACTTATTTTCGCCGCAGCAAAGCTGTCATGGCGCTGGCCGTCTTGTTGATGGTGGCGCTGGTCCCGCCAGTTTCCCTTTACGCTGGTAATAAGAAGAAGAAGACCGACGCTGCCCCTGCGGCACAACAATCAGGACCAATGGTCGATCTGTCCAAGATCGACATTTCTAAGCTCGTGTGGCCGCAGCCGCCTTCCATTCCGCGAGTCCGCTACACGACCTACTACGCGGGGAAGAAGATTGACTACACCCCCGCGCAGGCGAAAGCCAAACCCAAGCAGTCCTGGATGGACCGGTTGGCTGGGACTCAGACGCAACAGGAGAAATTCAACCCCAAGGACTTTCCCTTTCAGCTTCTGGGCCCATACGGCATGGCAGTGGACTCGAAAGGCCAGCTTTATGTGGCCGACCAAAGAGTGGGAGCTATCTTTGTTTTCAACACGGAAACCCGCGACGTCGAACTGATAGCTAACGGCTTCCAGGCGCATTTCGGCCTGGTCAACGGTCTTGCCATCGACGACGATGACCGCGTATTCGTTTCTGACGGCAAGCTGCGCCGTGTGCTGGTTTTCAACTCCAAGCATGAAGTGGTGGACCAGATTAACAACGGCCTGGTCGATCCTGTGGGACTGGCGATCGACAAGGAGAACCGGTTCCTTTACATCGTGGATACGCAGCAGGACCAGGTTTTGGTCTATGACGCAGACAGCCTTAAGCCGTTGCGTAAGATTGGCACTGCCGGAAAGAACCACTTCCTTACGGATGCGGGAAATTTTGCCGCGCCCCAGGGTGTGGCAGTGGATAAAGACGGCAACGTGTACGTCACCGACACTCTGAACGACCGCGTCGAGATCTTCGATGGCGACGGCAAGTTCATCAGCACCTTCGGCAAGAATGGCGACGGCCCCGGATATTTTGCACGACCCAAGGGGATCGCGGTGGACGGTGACGGGCACATCTGGGTGGCTGATGCCATGCAGAATCGGTTGCAGGTTTTCAACCGCGAGGGACAACTGCTGACGTACATCGGCGGACCTGGTCACTATCCGGGCCAATTTGAATCGCTGGTCGGAGTCGCGATTGACAAGAACAACCGCGTCTTCACCTCAGAGCAGTATCCCGGCAGAGTGCAGCAGTTCCGCTACATCACCGATGCCGAGGCCGAGCAATTAAAGAAGGAAAAAGAAGCGGGACGGCAGCTAAAAGAAGCTGCAACTCCTGCTGCCAATGGGCCGGCGGCTGCTCAACCCAATGCTCCCGCTGCCGCCCAAGCAAGTCCTCCTGTTGCTGCTCAAGCAACTCCGGACATAAAGAAGTAACGCTAAGCGGTTCCCGAGTAGGTGTGTCCGGGTAGAGCGGACCTTCAGGTCCGCGTCTAGCCTGCCGCCCCACTAATAAAAAACCGGCGTTGACACGGCGCTGAAGCGCCGCTCTACCCGAGCTTCGCGGATACACCAATTGGGAAACCGCTCTAAGCCGTTGGGGTGAATGAATGCCCGGGGAAACCCTTGCTTCCCGCCGGTTGGCGAATGCTGATCTACCCGCGAATTTCCTGGCCCGCCCAGTCGCCATCCCATTCTGCCACAATCCTTTACCACCTTCTCGGTACCCCGCATTGCGGCTTTTCACCGAGTTGCCTCCGGGGTTGGTTCTTTTCACCCACATGTGACGGGCATCACAGCCTTGTGCCAATTCTGGAATCGCAAAGGCAACTACATATCGATTCAATAACTTACAAGTTTTCCTGGCAATACTGAGGGCACCATTCAGTTTCGGCGAGCCAGTTGCACTATCTGCGAGCGGAGGCCGCCGGGGCCTGGGTCTCCAGGCTGTAAGAATTCATGAAAATGCATTTTCATAATCAGGAGATCGAAATGAAGAAAGTACTGTTAATCACACTCGCGATCTTCGCCATGGCGACCTTCGCAGCCGCCCAGATCCAGGCGCCGCAGTCTGACGTCCTGGGCGCACACTTGAACTACGGCCGTGGTTGCGCGGCCTGCCACGCTCCGCACAGCGGCGCATGGGGCAACGGCGCCAATAAGTCTGGCGATACCACCTCCGGCGACGTCGCACTGTGGGGCCAGGATGTAGGCAATCTGGTTGGAAAGACCCTTACCTTCGGCGGGACTGGCCCGGGCACGGGTTACTCCGAGACGCTGGTCGGCTTTACGGCCAGCACGCCTGACCTCAACATCACCTTGTGCCTGAGCTGCCATGACGGCAACTACGCCCAAGGCGCCATGATGAAAAACGCGGTGTATGAGAAACTGCCGCCAACCTACGGCACCTACAACACGATTCCAACCCTGCTCGGCGCCGACCATAACTACGCCGGCGACTACCTCAACGATCACCCGGTGGGCTTGAACGCGGCGGTCAGCTGCGGTGGCCAGTACAACTGGGACTGCACCGAGACCAACGGCGTGATCTCGATGACCGGCGCGAATTCGTCCCAGTTTGTTAAGAACTATGGCTTTTTCGTCCGCCTGAGCGCTTACAACAACACGGCTGTGGTTACGTGCACCAGCTGCCACAATCAGCACCTTATGAACGTGGTGAGCGTCACCAACGGCAAGAACAGCGGTTTGCCTACTGGCAATTACGCGACGATGTTCTTCATCCGCGCGCCTTACAACCCGGCCAGCGGCACCACGGGCTCCAACCAGACGGCACAGTTCTGCCGCCAATGCCATGGTGGCGAAGCCAACGAGTCGAACGGCAGCTACGTCATCCCGACGACCTTCTAGTCCTGTCGGCTTTATACCGAGGGGAGGGACATCCCTCCCCTCAATTTTTGAAACCTGGGGTGAGGAAATGACGAAGTACAGGTTCCTAATCAGCACGCTGTTTGTAGCAATAATTTCGACTGCATTTGCCCAGGTTGCGTCTCACGCCCCCAGCCAGATCTCAACTCAACCAAGCACGAGCAGCACCCGTTTAACCGGCAAACCTGTCGCGCGAGTCAATGGCACGGTACTGACCGACCGCGACTTGGTGCGCGAGGAATACAACATCTTCCCCTACGCCCGGCAGCATAACGGAGTCATTCCTCCGGAGATGGAGCCGGACATTCGCAAGGGCGCGCTGAAGATGATCGTTTTCGAAGAATTGGTTTATCAGGAGGCGGAACGTCGTAAGCTGACCGTCTCACAGGAGCGCCTGAACCGCGGCCTGACCGATTTTCGCAAACAGTTCAGCAGTCCGGCGGAGTATCAACAGTTCCTGAATTCCGAGTTCCAAGGTTCGCAACAACAGTTGGTGGAAAGGATTCGGCGCTCATTGTTGATCCAGCAGTTGCTGAAAACTGAAGTGGAGCAAAAATCCACGGTAAGCCTGGCGGAGGTAAAGGCCTACTACGACAAAAACCCGGCACGATTTGAGTATCCGGAGTCCTACGCCTTCCAGACCATTACCTTCCTGCCGCCTGATAAGCCTACTCCAGCCTTGCTGAAGGAACAGCGCAAGCGCGCCGAAGATGCGCTGAAGCAAGCCAAGGCCGCGAACACTGACGAAACCTTTGGATTGCTGGCGGAGAAGATCTCCGAAGACGATTACCGGGTCATGATGGGCTTTCACAAGCCGGTGGACAAGACAAAACTGCCGCCGATTGTGACGCAAACGCTGGCGGCGCTGCAGCCGGGCCAAGTCAGCGACATCATCCAGGTGGACCAGGCCTACACCATCGTGCGGCTGGTGAAACATGTTCCCGCGGGCAAGATGAAGTTCGCCGATGTAAAGACTGACTTGCAGAAGGAGATGGAAAAGAAGAAGACCAACGAGGTGCGGGCCAGCTTCGATAGAAAGCTGCAACAAGGGGCGAAGATAGAAGTCCTGTAGCGATGAGGTTAAGCAGGTGTGGGGTAGGATTCGAGTTGCGTTGTGCGGGATAGCGGTGGGGGAAAAAGAAGCGTCCTGCTTGCGGTGGAAGCGCGAGGAGTCAGCCGGACAAAAGCGCTCGCCGTCCCATCAAGCGTTAGCAATCTCGCGGACATTTCCGCCGCTGGCACTAATAGTTGGCGTGCTGCTTTGGGCTCCGGCTGCCAATGCGCAGGTCCAAGTTGGGGAAGTAAGCACAACCTTGAGCGGTGTAATTTCCGTCGGGTACAGCGCGGACTACGGCAACGACATAAGCTCCTCCCACAGTCTTGGTGTTAGCGGGAGCGCGACCGCCTCCGGGTATTACTACAATCCCAATTTCGTATCCTTCACTCTCTCGCCCTACTATGGGCAGTCACGCGCCAACTCCACCTCGCAATCCATCTCTAGCAGCAGCGGCTTCGACTTCTCCACTTCCATCTTTTCGGGCAGCCATTTTCCCGGATCGATCAGTTATGCCCGAGCCTATGACAGCACCGGGCAATTTGCCGTTCCCGGGGTGCCCAACTTTACCACCCACGGCAACAGCGACACCTTTGGCATTACGTGGAGCGAGTTCCTCCCCGACTGGCCGACCCTGACGGCCAGCTTCCAGACGGGCAGCAACCAGTATTCGGTGTATGGGGTAAACGGGAATGGCAACTCGGACTTTCACTCGTTCAGTCTTAATTCCAACTACACGCTGGCGGGGTTCAATCTGGGAGCATCCTATACCACCGGGACTTCCAATTCGTTTGTACCTCCGGTCTTCGAGGGTGGAGAGAGCCAGAACATAAACACCGACAACAGTGGTTTCGGGATAACAGCATCTCACAGCCTGCCGCTGCGGGGGAATTTTTCAACCAGTTTTTATCGCTCCGACATTAATACAGATTATTTTGGTTACCAGTACAAAGGTAATTTCGACACCGCCTTCGCCAGCATAGCGATACAACCCGCCGACAAGCTGCACGTGTCGGTAGGCGCCAGCTATACGGATAACCTGGCAGGAGTTCTCTTCCAGTCGGTGCCATCGGGCAGCACGCTGTTGCCGGCCAACAACCTGGGTTCCTCTCATTCCTGGGACCTGAATGCAGCGGCAAGCTATTCGCTCGCGGCCAACCTGTCCCTTCAAGCGCAGGCCGACCGCCGCGATCAGGCTTATCTCGGGGAGAACTTCGGGGCAACTTCTTATAGCGCAGGAGTTTCGTATTCACGTGGCTTGCTGGGGGGAGCGTTTAACACATCGCTCAGCTTCATTGACAGCATGGCTGACAACATCGCCGGGAACACTCTCGGTTTTTCGACCACCGTCAACTATACCCGAAGAATCGGCCGTTGGTTCGTAGCCGGCGGATTCAACTACAACCAAAATGTGCAAAGCGTGCTGGCCACCTATCTGAGTTCCAATTACGGCTATTCGGTGAGTGCGAGACGCCGCTTTGGTATTTTTAACTGGACAGCGGGCGCCAGCTTCGCTCACAGCGGCCTGACTAACCAGCCGGGAACTAACAGCAGCAGCGAGAGTTATAACACCAGCATAGGGTACGGCCGGTGGATCAGTCTCAATGGCAATTACGCCAAATCCAATGGGATCGGCGTTGTCACCAGCGGAGGGATCGTCCCCGTCACCATACCAGGCACTTTACCTTCGGAACTGATTACCCTTTATGGCGGAACAAGCTACGGATTCGGGCTGGGGAGCACGCCGACGAGACGACTGACGCTGAGCGCCAGTTTCGCGAAGTCCTCGAGCAATACCATGAGCTCGGGGATTTCGTCGGGGAACCATTTTGAGTCCGAGAACGCGCAGTTTCAATACCGGTTCCGTAAAATCAACTTAATCGGCGGATACGCAAATCTTAAGCAGGGGTTTAGCACATCGGGCCTGCCTCCGGCCAGTGTGTCGTCGTACTATATTGGTATTTCCCGATGGTTCAACTTCTTCTAACCGGAGCGCGCCTGAAAATTACAAAGCTCCTTGGCTGTGTGGCCTTAACCGTGCTGCTGGCGGCTCCGGCCTCGGCGTCGAAGAAGTCAACTGAGAACGCGGCCGAGCCGCCACCGCCACCGGAAATGCAATTGCTCGGCGGCCGTAAGCTTACGTACGAACGCAGCTTCCATTCTGCGCGCGAAGTGCAGCCCAAGCGGACCTTCTGGAAGAAAGTGCTCGACTTCGTGGCAGGCGAACCGGAGTTTCACACTCTTGTCCGTCCTTACAGCATCGTCACCGATTCTCGCGGGCGCATTATCGTGACTGACCCGGGTGCGTTCGGGGTACACATTTTCGATTTTCAGCAACAAAAGTACAAGTTCCTGTCGCGCGTGGATAACAGGAAAGACCCGATGATGACGCCGCAGTGTGTCGCCGTCGATGCGCAGGATAACATCTATGTCACCGATTCGCAGTCGGGCAAGGTATTCGTCTTCAACTCGGATGGGAAGTATCAGCGGGCGATCGGCAGCCTGAAAGGCGGCGAAGGATTCTTCAAGCGTCCCACGGGAATCGCGGTGGATTCTGCGGCGCAGCGGATTTATGTGACGGATACACTGCGCAACAAGATCTTCGTCACGGACATGCAGGGCAGCGTCCTGCAGACGATCGGTAGCAACGGCGATGCCCACGGCGAGTTCAACTTCCCCACCGAGTTGCGGTTGCAGGGCGACAACTTGGTGGTAGTGGATGCGATGAACTTCCGGGTGCAGGTGCTGGACCGCTCCGGGCAGTTCCAATATGCGGTTGGGCGAATCGGTGATCAGTCGGGAACGATGTTTCGTCCCAAGGGCGTGGGGTTCGACTCTGAAGGCGATCTTTATGTGGTGGATGGGCTCTGGGGCTTGGTGCAGGCGTTCGACCGCGACGGAGAATTACTCTACACCTTCGGCGAACGTGGCACCGGAGCGGGCGAGTTTCAGCTTCCTGCGGGGTTGACGATCGATCGCGACGATCGCATTTTTGTGGTGGACTCGTTTAACCAGCGGGTACAGGTCTTCCATTACCACGGCCTGCCGAAGACGGCCAAGGGAGGCGTGCAGTGAGGCGGCTCTATTGGTGTTCGACGTGGGCGTTTCTTTTGCTGACTGCCTTTGCTGGGAAACCGCTGCTGGCACAAATCAACGGCGACGTAATCGGCATGCATGATCTAACGCCGGGGAGCAAGTCACCGATTACCGGCGCGCGGCCGGGATCGTGCTCGTACTGTCACGCTCCACACTCGGGGTTGGCTACCGGCCAGTCGCTTTGGAACCAGACGCAGACCAAGGCAACCTACCAGCTTTACACCAGTAGCACGTATCATCAGAAGAGCCAGCAACCCGTGTTGGGTTCCGACAGCAACTTGTGTCTGAGCTGCCACGACGGAACCGTAGCTGTCGGAAATACGATTGTCGCCGGGCAGGTAACGATGACTGGTTCGATGTACCCTCAAGATGTATTTGGAACGAATCTGCAGTCATCGCATCCCTTCAGCCTGCAGCTGCCTATCAAAGATGCGATTGACTTGATTGCATCACTGGCCTCACAGGGGAAGACTGGCGATCCCAAAGGGTTGGTGAAGCTGATCAACGGGAACATCGAGTGCACTTCGTGTCACAACGCGCACGTGCAGGCGATCGATTTGTTATCGCAGAACTTTCTGGTGCGGGATAGTTCGAACGCGCAGATGTGCCTTGCATGCCACGATCCGACGCGAACGATAACAGGCCAGGTCAACCCGCTCTCGGGATGGGCCACCAGCGCACACGCCACCGCGACCAACAAAGTGTCCGCTGGTGCGAACCTGGGGAGCTATGGCACAGTAGCGGCGAACGCGTGTATCTCATGCCACATACCGCACAATGCCCAGGGGCCGGCGCGATTGCTGCACGGGCCGAATGAGCAGGATTGTGTCGGTTGCCACGGGGGTGGCTCGAATCTCACTCCGGGCATCCCCAACGTCTTCGCCGAGTTCTCCAAGACCGCACATCCGTTCCCGGCGGGGAATAACACCCACGATGCCGCCGAAAACGTACTGCTCAACAACAACCGCCATGCCACCTGCGTAGACTGCCACAATGGACACGGCTCGCAGCAAGTAATGACGTTCCCACCACCTCCGGCCGCTCGAGTTTCTCAGAATGGCGTGGCCGGAATCAGCGCGACTGACGGCGTAACCATCGTGGATCCGTTGGTGAATCAGTATGAGAACTGCCTTCGGTGTCACGGTACCAGCACGGGGAAGGTTTCCAGTCCTGTGTTTGGATACTTGCCGCTACGGGCGGTGTCAGGCAGTGATTCTCTCAATGTGATTCCGCAGTTCGCTGCGACTGCGACTTCAAGCCATCCTGTGACGCACACACGCAGTAGTACGCTGCCGCAGCCCAGCTTACTGCAAACCATGTTGGATGAAAATGGCGGTGCCACCCACGGGCGCGCGATGGGCACTCAAACGTTCTGTACAGATTGCCACAACAGCGACGACAATCGCGAGTTTGGCGGCACAGGCCCCAACGGGCCGCATGGATCGACGCACACACACATCCTCGAGCGGGATTACGAATTCAGCCAAGCGCCTGCTCCCGGGCAGTTGATTACGAACCTGTTTCCGAATCCCGACCTCAGCGTTAAGGGCCCGTATGCGATGTGCGGCAAGTGTCACGACCTTAACAATGTCGTTTCGAATGCCAGCTGGAACCAGCACGGCTCGCACATCAATACCGGCTTCTCCTGTTCGGTTTGTCATACGGCGCACGGCATGGGTGCAAGAAGCGGAACCATCTCGGGTGAGCGCCTAGTGAATTTCGATGTCAATGTCGTCGCCCCGAATGGTGGCACGCCAGTCTCCTACTCGCGGGTGACTAACACCTGTGTTCTGATATGCCACATGGCCGCTCACAACCCGGACGGCTCGATCACTCAATCCACGCTAAAGAACAACGGGGCGAGTGCACCCAAGAGAAGGTAAGCCCGTAGTCGCTTGACCCGGCTGAACAACTATGTCCGCGAATTCCAGTTTGCAACCAGCAGCTGCTTCTGACGTCCCCCGCAAGTTGAGCAACAGCCCGCCGGTTGAGGTGCTCGCGATGCTGTTGCTATTCAGTGTGGCAGCCTGGCACGAATCGGTCCAGCTTTCGGCCCTGGCCGATTCCGACGTGTGGTGGCACCTCAGCACAGGAGCATGGATACTGCAAAACCACACCGTACCGCACACTGGACTGTTCTCCCAGTACCCGGACCTGCCTTGGATCGCCTCGAACTGGCTGTTCGATGTGCTGCTCGCGGCCGCTTACAAACTTGTGGGCATCAGCGCGCTCGTGATCTTCTTGATGGCGTTCAAGGTCACGATAGCAGTGTTAATGTTCGCGCTGGCCCGCGGCTCGCGCTTGAATTTCTGGCCTGCCGTCTTGCTGGGGGCTACGGCGCAATACTCCATTCCCGACTTGCCGGGGCCGATTGTCTGGTCTGTTGTATTGTTCGCAATCGAGTTGAAGCTCCTGTTCCGCACTCGGAGAACGGGCAAGGTGCGTCCCCTTTTCTGGGTCCCGTTTCTGTTTCTAGTGTGGGCCAACGTGGACATGGGGTTTATGTTCGGATTGTTCGTACTGTTCTTGTTCAGTGTCATTGAATTTGCCGAGGAGATCCGCCACTGTTCAGGAGCAGGGTGGTTTGCAGGGCAGGTGCCTCGGGTTCCTCTGCGGATAGCCGCGATTGTGACCGCGGCTTCGGTCATTGCCACCTTCTGCAATCCCTATTTCTTCCATCTATACTCGGCCGCCTGCAAAGAGCTTTGGAGCATTGTGCCCTATGTGCACGGACTGCGTGCCATCAGTTTCCGCCGGCCGCAGGACTATGTCCTATTGCTACTGGCGATGGCGGCATTCTTCTTCTTGGGACGTCAACGCTCGCAAAACCTATTCGAAATTACGTTGATGATCGGCTGTTTGGCACTCGCGTTCACCCGACGCCGCGACACCTGGCTTCTGGCTGTGGCCTCAGTTGCCGTGATCGCTTACACATTTCCGATCAGTTCAGAGTCAGCGGAGATGGAGAACGGCGGTCGAATGTGGCGGTGGGAAAAGCTGGTGACTGCAGGACTGGTGATATTCGTGTTTGCTCTAGCCGCGATCACTCAGATTCCTGGCAGTGGCAAGGCGCTGCTCAAGCGAATCGGTGAAACGTTTCCGGTGCGGGCCAGCGACTACATTCGAGCCAACCATTTGCCCTCCCCTTTGTTTAACGCTTACGACTGGGGTGGTTTCCTGACTTGGTATTTGCCCGAGTACCCAGTCTCCATCGACAGTCGCACTGGGCTTTACGGGGAAGAGCTTGACTCCCGTTACTTCAAAGTCACAACCTCGGAGATTCCTCTCGACGCCGACCCTAGCTTCGCGAATGCGCCGACAATTCTGTTGCCGAAAGATTCGCCGATGGCGATAGCACTCAGCACAGTGCCCCGATTCCAAGTCGCTTATCAGGACAATGTGGCGATGGTGCTTCTGCAGGGTCGGTAGCAGAACCCGTCCGCCGGGCGATAGCAAATCATGTTGAAGGTGGAGCTTCAGCCCGAGGGCCCCGCTACCGAAGTTCATGACGGTCCCGGTCCAATTCCGCGCCTTGTCTCCTAATAGCAGAATCCTGGCAGCTCATTAGAGCCAAGAGCGACTCACGGAGCATATGAAATGATGCAGGTGTCGCACCACCTATTAGCCTCTATTCATGACGGGAGCGAACGAACACCGCCGCGAGTCTGTCCTCGTATATAAGCTGGAATCGAGGATCCACCTCTAGGAAACTGACCAGGCTGGCGCCCTTCTGCAAGATCACAACTCCCGCCTGGTTGAGGTAAGGGTCGTTCACATAGGAAGGCGCACCATTGGCTGTTTTGAAGAAAAGCTCATTCAATTCATCTCCGTAGAGATCGGTGCGTCCATCGATAGCTACTGGATAATCCGGCATGTACCAAATGAGGAAGCCGCCCCAGTCGAGTGTGTTGTAAAGCGGACCGGGCGCAGGGTTTCGGCGCAAGTAGTTGGCTGCATCTACGGGAAGAAAACCGCTGATCGCCCGGTTGAGGCCGCGGGTGTTGAAGTCCGCGCTGTTGGCGAACAATAACAAAAAAACCGCAACAGCGACCGCCACCCCAAGGTTATTCAGCCAGGTTTCTTGCGCCTCGTGCCCAGATTCGTCCGCGAAGGAGTCAGCGATACAGGCCGCGGCGGGAATGCAGATGAACCATGCATCGCGCAGGGTACGGAAAGCTATCAGGCTCGCAATAGCTAACAAAGCCAACTTGAAGGCGTCAACCTTGTTCTGCCGGCCGACAACGAAAAATGCGGCTGCGGTCACCAGCAATTGAACGTAATGGCTATAAGCGCGGAAGTTTAGGGGCTGGAGTTCCTTGATCATCACGTAGGGGATCTTCGACCGCGAATATCCCAGGATGACCGCGTAGAGGTGGTAGGAATACGGTCCGATGCAAGTGGCAATTAAGCAGCCAGCAAAAACAGTAACCAAGACCGTGGCCGGAAGTTTTGCAGGCAGCAGCCACGCCGGAGACCATCCGACGCGCGTCGCCATCAACTGCGCCACATTCACCGCCATCAGCAGGCCAACAACGAACAAACCGTAGATGAATTGAATGTGCAGGTTCGCCCACAACAGAAAAATCAGGGGCAGCCAATAGAGAAGCTGCACGCGCCCCGTGCGGTTAGCCTCCAGCACCAGACCCAGCGTTACACAGAACAGCATCATGGAAAAGAAGACGGGCCGGGGCATCAGGTTGAAGAGAAACGCGGAGCAAGTGACGATTGCCAGGATGCTGGCCACCCAGAACTGGCCCGAAAGGCGCCGCAGCATCCAGTAGATTGAGTACGCTACGCCCAGGGTCAACAGGGTGCCGTAAATTCCGACCCCGACCAGCCCGAACCAGGCATAGGCGCGCGACAGCAGCACTTCGTAACCCCAACTGTAGGCCACCCAGGGGCGGTCCGCTGCGGTCCATGTGAACAGGCCAGTGTGGGGAACGGCCAGGTGCTGGACAATCCAGTCGCCGACCTTGAGATGCCACCAGATGTCAAGGTCGAGCACGCAGAACTTGAGATTAAAGGCGATCACGCCGACCGTGACCAAAAGACCTGACAGTGTGAGTAACTGTACCCACCGGAGTCGGAGCAGCGGACGCAACTCGTCAACAAAACCCATAGCTGCTGCAAATGCAGTCAACCCTCCAAATTGAAATCCTACTAAGTGTAAGTTCAACAGTAAATTACAAGTCATGGTAGAGCTGAGAAGCACCCCGGCCGCGCCAAATCACACGCGCACTGAGGACAAAGGCGCTTCGTTGGGATGCCGGGTCTCCTAGCTGGCTTCTTTCATCCCGCTAAGTTGCTCAATATCAAAGGCTAATCTCACATTCCCCACTAGGGAATGTTTGGCAGTCCGGGTGCACTTCCCTGATCGACCCTGGGGTGTGCAGGGCCACCTTTCTGCGCAGTCAATGGGCTCGGATCGGCCACTGTTCCAGAATGCCCAGGCACCGAGGAGTAGCCAAGATGGAAGAAGGCGTGAAGGAAAAGGAAGAGACCACCAGCAATTGGACGGGAACCCAAACCTACGTCATGGCGGCGGTCTGCCTGCTAATCGGCGTGCTGGTGGGATATCTGGTACGCGGCTCGGCCCATACAGCCGCGCAGGCTGCTACCGGTTCAGCCGAGGTGCAGCAGGCTGTTGCGGCAGCTCCCACGTCCGGCATGGGCCAACAGCGCATGCCGACACTGGATGACATGAAGCGCATGGCCGACAAGCAAGCGGAACCGCTGCTGGAGAAGCTGAAGACCGATCCCAAGAACGTCGACCTCCTCAATAAAACTGCACTCACCTACAAGGCGGCCCACCAATTCAAGGACGCCATTGTGTATTTCCAGAAGGCCCTGGATGTCGATCCGAAGAACGTGGCAATCCGCACCGACATGGCCTCCTGCCTCTACTACACGGGTGACGTGGACGGCGCGCTGGCACAGCTCGACAAGTCGCTGAGCTACGATCCGAAGCACGCAGGAACACTGATGAACATCGGCATCATCAAGTGGCAAGGCAAGAAGGACGTCGACGGGGCGATTGCAGCGTGGCAAACATTGCTGAAACTCAACCCGAACTTCCCGCAGAAGGAAGTGATCGAGCACCTGATTACCCAGGCAAGACAGCAGCGAAACACCGCACAATCTTCGAACAAACCCACGGGGTAGTCGATCGTGCAGTTTGATCGAGCAGAGCAGGCCATGTCGAACGCCACCTTGGAAGCAATTGCGGCGAATCCTGAAGCGGAAGTTACGCAACGCCACGAGAATGACACTATGCTCGCGGTGGTCTATGGCGCGGCGCTGTTGGTTTCCCTCTCCATATGGTTTCTCGCACTGCGGGCGCCCTTATGGACGGACGAGACCCTTTCCTATTGGCAGATTGCCGGCGGCTTCAAACAGATTTGGTCGCGTTCCATACAGGGCAATTCTTTTGCAGCATACGCTTACATCCTGTGGCTCACCAAGACGCTTTTCGGCGACAAGGAACTCGTGCTCAGGATTCCTTCCATCCTAGCCATGCTCGCCGCGGTTTACGTATTCTACCGCTGTGCAAGGGAATTATTCGCCTGGGATGTATCGCTCATCGCAACCCTCCTGTTTGTCCTCCCGAGAGGCATTGCGTTTGCCGCGATCGACGTGCGACCTTACCCGTTCGCTCTGCTGGTGACTAATCTCACAATTCTCCTATTCCTGCGTTGGTTGAAGACAAAACGGATGGCCTACGCCGCATTTCTCGGCATGGCAGCAGCAGGCATCTTCTACTTTCACTACCTGTTCGCCAGCATTGTGGTGGCGCTCGCGTTGTATTACCTACTGTCCCGACACGCTTCGGTCGTCGCAGATCTTCGGCAGATTGGCGTTGCGGTCGGCTGCTTCGCAATCATCATCCTGCCGGTCTTGCCGAGGCTCAAGTACATCTACCAGACGCGTGTGACGCATTCCTTCGCTGACCCACCTCAATGGCTATCTGTCGCGGAGATGCTGTATCCCGGAAAGTGGCAGTTGCTAGTGCTCGCCGGGGCGCTCGTCCTCGCCGCATTGGCGCACAGGCTGCTGGCGCCCAGTCGCGAGACGTATTCCAAGCTGCTGCTGTGCGCAAGCCTCGTGATGGTTCCCATATTGTGTCTATACACGATCAGTGTGGCGACTTCAGTCCACATTTTCATCCCTCGGTATCTTCTGGTTGCCGTTCCCGGCATCGCTTTGTGCTGGGGATCGATCTGCAGCCTTATCGATTCGCGGCAGCTCCGTGGATTGTTTAGCATCGCATTTGTGGCCCTGTGCGCGTTTCAGGCCTACACATCGCCACTTGCTCACATGCATGAAGAGTCGTGGAAGGAAGCGCTTGCATACGCCGATGCGAACGCTGCAGAGGATCAAGCACCCCTGCTGATGTGCAGTCCGCTGGTGGAGGCTGACTATCTACCGATGCCAACAACTGCCAGCGACAGCGTGCTGTACGCGCCCTTGAGTTACTACAAGGTGAATGCCCCGGTTGTTCCACTTCCTCGCACGCTGAATGAGGTAGCCGAGCGGCAGGCCAAACAATTCCTGCTGAAGGCGGAGCAGGAGCATAAGCGCTTCCTGGTGCTATCTCCGTTGCCCTCTCTGCAAATCGTTGATCTCCTAGCATATTACTCCCAGAGCACGTACTCGCTTCGCGTACTTGGGAGCTTCGACCATATCTGGGTTGTTGAGTTTGTTCCGCATGTTGACGACGCTCGATGAAAGCGCCCGTTCGCTAAAGCGGTTTCACGGTTAGCGTAGAACCGATCGGGTAGTGCGGGCCTTCAGGCCCGCATAAAGCCCACTCATGAGACCCGGCTTTAGCCGCTGAGGTACTTCGTTTCTAGCCTGCGAAATCCGCGCG
>Ga0209039_10001952_pt1 | contig 18271 bp, 8 predicted proteins | sample BogFormECP12_OM1_FD_188238 | JGI IMG/M metagenome (GOLD analysis project Ga0209039, IMG submission 188238) | Bog forest soil microbial communities from Calvert Island, British Columbia, Canada - ECP12_OM1 (SPAdes) (version 2) | ecosystem: Environmental > Aquatic > Freshwater > Wetlands > Bog ...
GGTTTGGCGTCCGGCTGCTTCCATGCCGCGCCCACCACCAGCAGACCGCCCCGGTTCGCAAAGTCCAGCAGCTTGCGGCGCAGCGGCGGTGGGGGCACGCCCTCGTCCACCGCGATCAACGCCTGGAAACCGTTCAGCGGGGCGGTGGGGGCGGCGGACGATTCCAGGATGCGGTACGCCAGGCTGCGGCGGCCCAGCAGGTTCAGGATCTCCTGGCTGGCGGCTTCATTCGGTCCCGCGAAGTCCGAGATCACCCCGACCACGCCCAGCGGTTCGAAGGCGTTCCACGCGCGGTGCTTCTCGAAAAAGCCGGCCGCACCGGCAATCGCCTTCCAGGACGCCAGCGCCTTGGCATCGCCGCGCGCCAACCCGCCGCGCAGGTCGGCGTCCAGCGAGACCACCCACCGGCCGCCAACGGCGCCGCTGTCCGCGATGGCCCGCAGGTAGGAATCCTGCAACACGATATGGGGCGCGCCAGGCGGTTCGAACATCAGCCACACGGTCTTGCGCGGCGATCGCGCCCTGGCGAGCCGCAGCAGCCAGCCGTTGGAATCGATCCACGGATTGGCCGTGGGGCCGGACTCTTCCCCGCGGGCCTCGACGGTCATGCCCGGCCACACGGAATCCGCAGCCAGGAGCAGCGATTCGGGCGGCAGTTCCAGGCCGGCGCCCAAACCCGCCGCGCGCGCCGCCTCGTTCCCGATGGCCACCAGGCTCAAGCCCGCCGCGCGGGCCGCGGCGGAGACGGGCGCAAGCGCTGCGCTCCATTCCATTGCCAGACAGTTGAACGGGGCGCCTTCCAGCAACCTCAAAAGCGCCGGGTCGACCCAGGCGGACGGCCAGCGCAAAGGAATCCAACTCGCGGGTGTGGGCATCGGCGATTATCAGTTCTGGACTCTTGGACCTCTTCGGTAGGGGCGGTCTGCACCCATTGCCCGCCGCTTCTCGCGAAGCGCGCGGAAATCGAACATAGCTTCCTGAACGGATGCCCCGGCCACCTCGATGCGGCTCAGGTCGGCCGAGCCTACTCCGAGTTGTTCGGCCAGAAGCAATTTGTTGTCGCAGCGGTCGAATGGCGTGGCGCCCTTGGGCGCCCGCGGATCGTAATTCATGGCGGCCATGGCCACGGCGGCGGTGTTCACCACGTTGGTCCCGGCGATCAGGAAACCCGGCGCCACGGGCGTGCACCACGGGTCGGGCGTCTGGCCGCCGGCCATGGTCGTAATGCCGTCCACGATGGCCAGGTGCACCGGCCGCGCGGCGGTCAGGTCGGCGATCACGCGGGGCACGCGATAGTTATCCTCGCGCGGCGAGGCGGGGTCGATCTCGGGCGGCGCGCCCACGGCGGGCTGGCGCGCTCCGCGGTGAAGGATCTGGATGCGGTCGTTGCCGTACACCAGGTCGTTGTCTTCCCACTTGCCGGCGCCGTTGCCGTAAGCTGTCAGCGGAGTCAGGCCGAAAAGGTTCTTCATCACCGTGCTGACACCCGTGGTGGGGTGGTCCTTGCACTTGGCGATGCTGACGAAGACGTCGCAATCCGCGTAGGAGTGGTTCAGGTCGTAGGCCGGAAACAGCAGCCCGCCGTGGGGCACGGTGAGCCGCGTGAATTTCCTGGCGGCGTTGGTATAGTTGGTGTTCTCGAACTCCACGCGCGGCGCGACGCCGAGGAACATCCCGGGATCCCAGTTGGCGTCCAGCATGTGTTCCTCGAAGGGATCCGTGCGCGGCGCCGCCGCCCCTTCCACCAGGCGTATGCGGTAGGCGCCGGCCCGCGCCATCAGTTGCATGGTGGCGGCCAGCAGGTTGGGGTGGGGCCAGTGAGTGTCTCCCAGCGGCAGATGTCCCAGCCGGACCGTGGGCCCGCCGTTGAAGTTCAGTTTGATGGCGACGGTCTTGCCCTTCACCAGGCGCCCCAGTCCCCCCAGCTTGTCGAACATGCCGTCCAGAACCGGCGTCAGTTGCGCGGGCGTGTACGTCCTGCAGCGCGCCACCGCCACCGGCGCCACCGGCGCGGTGGCCGTAAAGGCGGAGGCGGTTCTCGACAGGGCCAGGCCGGTTGCGCCCAGGCCGGCCAGCAGTTCACGGCGCGAAATCTTGTCAGGCATGGCAGCGTCCCCTCGGTACTATAGCGACATTATATGCTAAGCCGGGACATCTTTCGCTACTCGGCCGGCCCCCGCATGTGTTGCTGCGTAACAGTAGTTACGCCGTCGGTTATCCTGACCGGTTTGGAGACCAGCTTGATCTGCGCGGGCTTCAACCCCGGACGGCTGGCCGTAACCGTAATGGCGCCGGCGGTGAACGTGGAACGCAGCGAGACGCGGTTGATCCCGCATTCGGTGTTCAGGTAGAGATTGTTGGTGGAATCCACCTTGCCGCTGTTATAGCCGCCCCGCCAGACGCCCGGTCCGTCGATGGTGAAGCCGATCTTATCGTCGTCGGTGGGGCAGCGCTGTCCCTTGGCATCCACCACTTCCACGTCGATGAGCGCCGCATCCTGACCGTCGGCCTGCAGTCCCTGCGGACCGGCGATGGGCGTGAGTTTGATCTGCGCCGGCGGGCCGGCGGTGGTCAACTCCATCTGCGCCACCGGCCTGCCGTCGTTGCGGCCGATGGCTTTCAGGCTTCCCGGGGCGAACTCCACGTTGGGGAAGGCGAAGATGAACTCACTGGCCGTCTGCGTGCTCATCCCCCCAGCCCGGCCGCCGGCGGGTAACTCCACCGACTGCGCATGGGAATTCACTCCCGCCGACTTTCCGTTAACGAGTAACTCCACGGTCTGCGTGTTGGCTATTACGTAAACGGTTTTCACCGTTTTCTTCGCGTCCGGGCCGGCGGGATAACTCCAATGGCCCAGGATGTGGATGTCGGGCCGTTCGTTCTGGATCACGCGGTGGGCGAAATAGATCTGCTTGGGCAGACGAACGGCATCCACCTTGCCGCTCACCCGGCAGACTTCGCTCGAATCCTGCCGGCCATCGGCGTCCGAATCGGAAAAGTAAATGGACGCGTATCCCGACCACTTGGAGTGAGCCGTGTCCGGGTTGGAAATGCGATTATCCCAGTAAGCCGCGTAGCGTTGCACCGAGGCCAGTGCGAAGTTCTCGGAGTTGAACTGCCAGGTGTCGTTCGGACCCTTCCTGAAACCGAAATACGGCGGCGAATATTCGTCCCAGAAGCGCCGCGCGCCCTCCTCGCGATAGTCCTCGGTCTCGATCAGCGGCGCGCGGTCGCGCCGCTCCGCGCTGTATCCGCGGAACATGGCGGCGGGTGTCGCCAGAGCGTCGGTCTTGGGGTCCTGGCCGATCATGATGCCGAAGAACTCGGCGATGTTATTGATGGCGGTATTGGCCGCCACGTTATCGTTGCCACGGGCCCCCATGGCGCGGCCGCCGTCCGGGTCCCATTGCTTGCGCAGGGCGACCATCTGCTGCATGTGCTCCACCGTGACCACCGTGTTGCCCGCCTCCCAGAACAGAATGCTGGGGCTGTTGCGGAAATAGATCATGGTGTCGCGCATGACTTCCAGGCGCTGCTCCCATTGGCGTCCCACCGCGTCGCGTTCCTTGTCGCCAGCGGGGCAGATCTGGACGATGCCGAAGCGGTCGGCGGCGTCGGAATCCACGCGCTGCGGCGCAATGTGCATCCAGCGGATGTAGTTGGCATGGTTGTCGCGAACCATCTGCGCCTGGTAATCGTGCAGCCAGTCGGGATAGGCGCCACCCAGTCCCTCCCATTCGTTGCTGGAGCGCTGGGCGAAGCCTTTCAGGTAAACGAACTTGCCGTTGATATACACGCCGCCCGTGCCGGCGCCGCCTTTGAACTCGGTCTTGCGGAACCCGGTAACTACTTTGTTCGCGTCGACGACCTTGCCTTCCACCGTGAGGATGCTATAGACGCTGTAAAGATAGGGGTCCTCGGGACTCCAGAAGCGCGCGCCCTTGAGGGCTCCGGTTGCCGTAAGAACGGTCTTCTCCCCGTCCACCATATCGACGGAGCTACCGTCGAACCGGGCGCGGACCTGCCCTTTCGAATCCACGATCACGGCCGATAATTCCACCGTGGCGCGATCTCCCGACGCGTTGCGTACTTCCGAATCCACGGTTACGTCGGCGCTCTTCCCCGCCAGGTTGAAGTTACCGGCATGAACATACACGCCCGAGCTTTCCAGGCCGTAATACAGCGGCAGAGTCTGATAAACCTTGCCGGTGACGTGCAGCCAGACATGCCGGTTAATGCCCCCGTGGTTGGGATTGAAGTCGTTGGAGTTCCATTCAAACGGCGTATCGCTGGAGCGCTCCCGGTATCCGCCGGAGTTATCCACTTTCACCGCCAGCACGTTTTCCTCGTTCCCGAAACGAACCACCCCGCTGATGTCCACGCCGTAAGCCGTCACGCCGTTCTCGTACAGTCCCACCGGCTTGCCGTTCACGAAAATGTCGCCGGCTTGCCGCATGCCCTCGAACTCCAGAAAAATCTTGCTGTCGGCGAGTCTGGCGGGAAGCTTGAAATGCTTGCGGTACCAGGCCAGCCCTTTATAAGTGCCGCGGTCGCCGCCGCTGTGGGAAATGATCTGGCGAAACGAGTCGACGTCGTTGAACGAGTGCGGCGTGCTGATGGCCGCCCAGGTGGAGTCGTCGAAGCCGGGCGCTTCCGCCCCGGGCGCGTCCGCGCGGAGAAACTTCCAGTTCAGGTCGAAATTCAGTCTGGCGCGCGGCGAGGCCGGCGGCGCATATGGTGCGGGCGTCTGCGCCCAGGCCACGCCGGCGAGCGCGCACAGGATCAGCGCCATCCCGCCCGGAACACGGTTCACCCTGACTGCGCGGCCGAAGCCCGTTCGGCGCGATGCATTTGATTGGCTCAAGTGACGTCTCCTCAACGTGGAATGTAGCGGCCCCGAAGTAACCCACTGTACGACGGTTCTCTCCGTTTTACAACTTGGCGCGCGCCCTCCGCCGTATGTTACAACCGGGGCATGAAGCCGGCCCGCATCGCTCTTCTGTGCCTGGGCGCGAGTTTCGCCGCTGCCGCGCCCCCCGACGCGCGCCAGCAACTTAACGCCTGGCTCAACCAGTTGGCCTTCGCCCAGCTCCAATCCCGCGCCGAAACCGTTGCCGCCATCCGAACCCGCGGCCAGGCCGAGGTCCGCAAGGCATTCGTCCGCCAGCGGATCCTCAGCCTGATCGGCGGCCTTCCGGACCGCACCGGCCCCGTGCCCGTCCGCCAGTTCGGCTCCGTCCCCGGCGACGGATTCCGCGTCGAGAAGATCGCCTACGAAAGCCTCCCCGGCTACTTCGTCACCGCCAACGTCTACGTCCCCGCCTCCGGCGCCGGTCCGTTCCCCGCCGTGCTCCTCACTCCCGGCCACGAGCCCTCCGGCAAAGCCGGCCAGTACAACTGGGGCGCCAACCTGGCGCACGCCGGCATTCTCTCGCTGGCCATTGACCCCATGGGACAGGGCGAGCGCCTGCAGCACTACGACCCCGAAACCAAACAGTCCACGGTGGGGCAGGGCACCGGCGAGCACGGCATGGCGGGCTTTTCGACGCTGCTGATCGGCGAGCACGTCTCGCGCTACTTCATCAACGACGGTATGCGCGGTGTCGACTACCTCACCGCGCGCCCCGACGTCGATCCGGCCCGCATCGGCGCGTTCGGCTGCTCGGGCGGCGGCACGGCGACAGCCTACCTGGCCGCCCTGGACGACCGCATCGCCGTCGCCGCCACCGCCTGCTACATCACCTCGTTCCGGGAACTGCTCCCCGCCATCGGCCCGCAGGAGGCCGAGCAATCCATCCCCGGCTTCCTCACGGAGGGCTTCGACTTCGCCGACTGGGTGGAGCTGGCCGCGCCCAAGCCTTACGCCATCGTCTCCACCACCGAGGACATGTTCCCCTACGCCGGCGCCCAGCGCTCGTACGAGGAAGCCCGCCGCATCTACGGCCTGTACGGCGCCGAGGACCGCATCCAGTGGATCACCGGCCCCGGCCGTCACGGCAACATCGGACCCCTCGGCCCCCAGATCGTCGCCTTCCTGGCGCGCTGGCTGAAGAGCGCCACACAGCCGCCCGAGTTCCGCCAGTTTCGCCTCGAGAACCCCGCCGATCTCGCCGTCACCCCAACCGGGCAGGTCTCCACATCGCTCGCCAGCAAGTCCCTGGAGTCCATCAACCGTGGGCGCGCGCCCGCGCTGCCGGATAAGCCGGCCCGCCGCGACGACATCCTCATGCTTACCCGCTGCACCGTGCAACCCGGCGCAGCCCCGCCCGAAGTCACCGTGGTGCGCAGCGAGCGGCGCGAAGGCTATCGCCTGGACATCATCGTGCTGCACGGCGAAAGCGGCGCCGAAATCCCCGGTCTGCTCGCGGTTTCCGGCACGCCCGGCCGCAAACCGGCCACCTTGATACTGGACGAAGCGCCCATCGAGACCGTGGCCGCCTCGCCCACATTCACAGCCGCGGCCGCCGCCGGCCAGGTGGTGCTCGCGCTGCAACCGCGCGGCACGCCCGGCGATGCGGCCCCGGTGCAATCGCCCTATCTCGGACCGTTCAACATCATCGCGCTGCGCGCCCTGCTGGTGGGCCGGACCCTGGTGGGCCTGCGCATCGACGATACCATCGGCGCCATGAACTGGCTGGGCACTCTCCCCGTCGTGGACCGCGCCAGAATCTCCGCCTGGGCCACCGGGCCGATGGGCGTGGTGCTGCTGCACGCGGCGGCGCTCGACTCGCGCATCTCACAGGTAACGGTTGACCACACCCTGCGCTCCTACCGCCTGGCGCTGGATGCCCCGCTGCACCGCGGCCTGCCGGAGATCGCCATCCCCGGCGTGTTGCTCCACTACGACCTGCCCAACCTGGTGCGCGCCATCGCGCCTCGGCCCGCAATTATCGTCCACCCCGTCGGCGCACTGGGCGAGGAGCTGCCCGCGCAATGATCACGGACCTGGTTCAAATCAAGATGCTGGGCGAAAAGAAGCGCGACGAGAATTTTCGCTTCCGCAGCTTCATGAAGTCGCGCGACCACAGCGACCGCATCCTGCGCCGTATCGCCCAGGGGATTCAGGACCAGATCGATTGCACCGTCTGCGGCAACTGCTGCCGCACCTCCACCACCGAGGTGACCAAGCGCGACATGGAACACCTGGCGCGCCACCTGCGCATCGCTCCCGAGCGCTTCCTGGCCGAGTACACCGGCATCGACGCGGAAGAGGGCGCCCGCATCCTGAAGTGGACCGAAGGTGCCGGTTGCGTTTTCCTCGAGGGCAACCTGTGCAGCGTCTACGAAGCGCGCCCGGGAATCTGCCAGCGCTATCCGCACCTGGTGCGCGGCAACGGCTCTATCGCCAGCCGCATGTGGAGTTTCGTGGACCGCGCCGCCGTCTGCCCCATCGTCTACAACTGTCTGGAAGCCTTCAAAGAGGAGCTCGGCTTTCGCAGGTAGGCAGCTAGACAAAACCAATTTGAGCCACCGATGAACACCCATAAACACCGATGAACCCATTCTTTGCTTATCCGTGTTCATCGGTGTTCATCGGTGGCCATTCATGTTTTGCCTTGCCGGTCAGCGGTGATTTTCCATCCGCTCTCGGGACAAGAAGTAGCTCCCGATGTGCCAGCCGTCGGGGCGAAACTCGATGTGCCCCCAATTCTCAACGGCCTCGGCGCGGGTAGCGGCCTTTCCGATTTCGCCCAGATCGTCGAGGTAGCCGGATCCACCGATGTGCACTGCGGCGCGAACCGGGAATCCATCCGCCACGGGTTCCAGATAGACGTGCGCAGTAGAACGCCGGACCGTACTTCCCGTAGCCCCACTGGAGGGCCACCACACGGCCGATGCGGTGCATGCTCGGAGAAGTGCCGCCACAGGAAGCCACCCATCCGCCGATGAATCCGCCAGCCGCCAGCGCCAGAGCCGGCGCCCAAGTGCGCGCGAGTTTCATAGAGACAGGGAGCTATATCGTGAGGCGGCGCCAAAGGAGGGGTTCAGGAGCGTACCGCCAGGCCGTACCGACCCCCGTTATTGACCCACGTTTTGTAAACGGGGTGGGTGTCCACCGAGCGCCTTCAGGCTTCTCCCTATGCGGCTGTCCGCCAGGAGCTTGCTCACCAGCGCGTTGAGATCGAGTCGGACCCCTATTTTGATAATGTTGGATCAAAATAGGAAGACCGGCACGTGCATCGCAGACACGCTCCAGGGTCATTATGCCATCGGACCCCGCGTTTTACCAGAGGTTTTCACCCCTAGCCGAGGCCGGCGCCGGTCTCCAGTAAACCCCTGAAGTTCCAGGGGCTGCCGCTAGAAGTAGATCTTCAGCCCGAACTGCACATATCGGGCCGCCCCCTTCGAGGCCAGAACCCCGAAGTTCTGGTCGTAGGAATTCCGCAGTTGGTAAAGTTTGTACCCGCCCAGCGTGGTGATGTCGAAGCTGTTGGCGTTCATCTGCGCGAAGCCCGTGGGAAGCGGCGCGGTGAAGAAATTCGTCGGCAGCGATCCCGACGGCAGTTTCTGCGCGTTCACCATGCTGGTGATCTGGTTGTAGAGCGTGGTGCCGGCGTCCCCCGCTTTCTGCGCCAGCGGCTGGTTGTTGTACGCCGCCCACGTATTGTAAGCGGCCTGGGTCAGCGTGCCCGTGGAAGGCGCGCCGGAGAACAGATCGTTGTTGCCGCCGTACCCGGTGGGCGGTCCGAACACCGGGTGGTTCAAGGTGTTGAGCAGGTCGACGCGGAATTGAATCCGGTAGCGCTCATGCACCGCGAAGGTCTTCTGCACCGACGTGTCCAGATAGTTCTGCAGGGGGCCGCGGCCGCCATCTATGGTGCGCGGCGAGGTGCCCAGCGCGCCCAGTGGGGGACGTTCGAAAGCCGCCGGGTTCAGGTACGGCGGGCAGGTGTTGGTCAGCGGGCAACTGGAACTGTACTGCGGGTTGATGAGCGGCACGCCGGGAAGCAGATTGGGCCGGGCCGTGTACTCGCCTCCCGAGGTGGTGTCGCCGATTCCATTGTTGTCGTGAAGCACCGGCATGAACGGATAACCGCTGCGCAGGCGCTCGATGGCCGACATGGACCAGCCGCCGAAAATCGCGTTCGCCGCCTTCGGCATATCCGGGAACAACTGCCGTCCGCGGCCCATCGGCAGGTCCCACAAGACCGAAGCCACGAAGCTGTGCTTCACGTCGAAGCTGGAAACCGAGCGGTCCAGTCTGCGGTTGCCGCCAAACGTGGATTCGCCGCCCGAGATCGGCGAGCCCGTGCTCAGCGTGTTGTTCTCCGCGCTGCCGTCGGAAGCGTCGTCGATCGACTTGCCGAAGACGTAGTTCGCCGTCACCGTCAACCCGTGCGACGGCCGGCGCAGGTAGTTGATGTAGGCCGCGTTGCGATTGCTGTCGGCCGAGGAGTCCCAGCGCGTGTTCAGGTTGAGGAAACCCATGTAGGTGCTGGCCAGCGTGCCCTGGTTCACCCGGATTACCGCGCCGGTGGATGAGGTCCGTCCCAGCGGATCGTTGACTGCGGTTGTGGAACTGACGTTGGCGGCGTCCAGGGCCTGCAAGTAGGCCAGGTTGGTGCTGTTCTGGTTGGTGGTCGGCAGGAACAGGTGGGTGCCCTTGCCGCCGACATAGGCGATTTCGATGGCGTCGTACTTGCCGAGCTGCCGCGTAATGGTGAAGTTCCAGTTCTGCGCGTAGGGCGTCTTCATGTTGGCCGAAATGGCGAACCCCTGATTCAAATACGCGAGACTGTCGAAACCCACCAGACCGTTGGCGGGGATGTTGCTAAGCACCTGCGCCCAGGAAAGCGGCGGGTCGTACGGGGGGTTGCTGCTGAGCCGCATCGCGTAATTGGGGTTGACCTGGCCGGAATTGATGCCGAAGGTGGTGGCCGGGCTGGAGTAGCTGGGTAGCGGCTGGCGGTTCTGCCCGTTCAACGGCGTATGCGACAACCCGTAGCCGGCGCGGATCACGTAGCGCCGCCCGCTCCCCAGGAAGCCGGGCGACCAGGCGATGCCCGCGCGCGGTTCGAAATCGTGGTAATCCGCCGGCCAGAAGCCCCGGTCGCGGCCGCCCCACCCATCCATCGCATAGGGGGGCGCCACCGCCTGCGTGAGCACCTGGCCGGTGACCGGCAGGGTGAACGGCGTGGGGATCTGGAAGGTCTGCGCGTCGCCCAGCAGGAAGCTGCCCTGGTGGTTGTACTTCTCGGTGCGCGGCAGATCCAGCGAATAGCGGAAGCCCAGGTTTACGGTGAAGTTGGGCCGCACCTTCCAATCGTCCTGCACGTACGCCGCGCCGCTGTTCCAGCGGTAGTAATACGGAAGCAGGGCATTGGAGAGCGTCACGCCGTCGGGAACGCCCATCAGGAAGGAGGCGAACTGGATGCCGCCGCTGCCGGAACTGGTGCCCGTGGACGAAGTCTCATAATTGCGAAAGGCGTAGATTCCGCCCGCCGCCGAATAGAAGTTGATGGTGTTGAGCAGTTCGTGGGTCACGTCCACGCCGGTAGTGATGCTGTGGCTGCCGCGGATGATGTGGATGGCGTCGGCCGCGTTGTAGCGCTCCTCCACGTTGTCGCCCAGGGTCGATCCGCCGGCCCCGATTCCGCCATACGACCCCAGGCCGATGGCCATGCTGGGGACGCCGCCGTGGGTCAGGCTGGGCAGGCCCAGTTCGGTGCTCAGGTTCGCGCCGGTTTTGGCGTCCCATTCGGGGGCGAAGGTCTGGCTGAACCGGCCGCGTGTGTAGTTCAGGCGCAGGTCGTTGAAGACGGTGGCCGAGATGCTGTGAACGTCGGATGCCATGAACTGGCGCGAGTAGCTGTAGTTCCCGGTGGTGCCGTTCACATCGTTACCGTAAGTGACCTGCCCTACCACGGGGATGATAGTGGCGCGCACCGTCAGGCGGTTCTTTCCGCTGATGTCGTGGTCGATGCGCGCGGTATATCGGATGTTGTCGCTCTTCAGGGTGCGGCCGGTGATCATGTTGGCAAGATTTCCGCTGGGATCGATGAAGGGTGCCACGTTGGGCTTGGGCACGTACTGCAGCAGCTTCTGCGAAACCGGGTCCAGCATGGACGGCGGAACGATGTTGCCGGGGAAGGGTGTGAGGGTGCTCCCCGTCGCGGGGCTGACGATGTTGAACTGGTTGCCGTTCACCACGGAAAAGTGCTGATAGAGCGTGGCGTCGGTTTGCGCCACGTTGGGGAATTGGTTGGCCACGTTCTGCAGCACCGGAGCCGAATCGCCGTTGGTCACGCGCACGGTATTGCTGAAATCGCCGCCGCGCATGGCGTCGGTCGGCATCAGGCCGTCTCCCTGCAGGAAATCGCTGCCGTAGCGCGGTTCGACGCCCACGAAGAAGAAGGTGTGGTTGCGGCCGTCGTAAACCTTGGGAATGTAGACCGGGCCGCCGGCGGTGAGCGAGAACTGGTTGGCTCGGGTATTGGAAACCGGCCGGTTGGTGAGGGCGGTGGTGAAGGGCGCCGCGTTGGTGGCGGGGTTGCGCTGATACCATAGCGCGGTTCCGTGAAGCTGGTTGGTTCCGCTCTTGGTGGTGGTGTTGATGATGCCGCCGCCCGCACGGCCGTATTCCGCCGAGTAGGCGTTGGTCTGAACCGTGAACTCCTGCACGGTTTCCGGCGAAAAGCTGACCACCGCGCGCGCCACGCCCACGCCCGTATTGTTCACGCCGTCAGCCATCATCATGGTGCTGCCGGCGCGGCCGCCGTTGACGTTCAGGTTGAACCCGGGCACGGTGCCTCCGGAGCCCAGGCCCGGATCCTCGGTGCCCACATCGCCGCTGACGTTGGGAACCAGAATGGACAGGTCGAGCACGCTGCGGTTGACCAGCGGCGCGTTGTCGATCTGAATCTGGGTGATGGTTTCGCCGGCCGTCCCCGATTCCGAGTTGACCACCGGCGCCGCAGCCGTCACGGTGACCTCGGTCTGGATGCTGCCGGGCTGTAACCGGAAATTCACCGTCGCCGTGGACGCCGTATCCACCTTGACGTTATCCACCCGGGCTTTCTCGAAGCCTGGCGCCGAGACCTCGACGCTGTACACCACCGGTTCCAGGTTCTGTTCGGCGTATACGCCCGCTTCGGAGGTCTTCGCCCTCCGGACCTCGTTCGTGCCCGAGTTGGTGATTACCACCTCGGCTCCCGTGACCACCGCGCCCGTCCGGTCCATTACCGTTCCGGTAATGCCTCCGCGGTTGGTCTGTGCCAGCAGCGATGTCGCCGCGAGCGTCATCATTGCCACGCAAGCCAGCTTCATGTGACAGCGCCCTCCAAAGCGTTGAGGGGTAGTGTACCTTAAGGCCGTGTGAATTTAAATAGGGAATCGTATTGCAAAAGACAGCCTCAGCCAGCCGTCTCCGTTTCCTGTCGTACCAGCCAGGCTAGTAATGCGACCACCAGCAGGGCGATTGCCGCCGCGGCGGCCACCCCCAGGAGATATGCCTGGTCCGCGCCGCTCGAGAGCAGGCGGCCCGACGCCATGGGAACCAGCCATCCGGCGAGGGTCGCCATCAACCCGCCGATGGCGGCGCCGATGGCCACGCCGCCCGCAGGGAGGGTTTCGGCGACGGCGGAATAGAGCAGCGTGCACCAACCTAGGTACGCCATGTAGCACATCGCGATCACAAACACGACGATTGGCCACAGCGGGACGGAAGCGGCCAAGGCCACCAGGGGCAGTATCGCGCCGCAAACCGTCAGCACCACCGCCCGCGCGCGGGACGCACTGGCGCCTCCCGACATCATGGCCCAGGCGACAGCGCCGGCCACCACGGCGCCGCACGCTCCGGCAACCGGGAACACCGCGCCGGCCATCCCCATTCCGGCCCCGGTGTGGAATCGCTGGGCTGCAAGCCTCGGCAGCCAGGTGTTCAGAGCCCAGATGACCGGCGCCGTGAGCAGCAGCCCCAGCACCAGCATGCCCGCCGACGCTATCGCGGCGCCCGAGACACCCCGGGAGGATTCCCGCGGCGTTCGCGCCGGCCAGAGGAAGATGCACAATGCGGCGGCGAGCACCGCCGGAAGCCCGCTCAGGAGAAGCAGCGTATGCCATCCCGCGACGCGGAGGAAAAAGACGCTGAGGGGCGGCGTCGCCACGCTCACCAATTGGCCCGAAGCCAGAACCAGTCCTATGGCGAAGGGCCGCGTGGGCGAGGGGAGCCACTCCCGAATAGCCTGTACGGCGGCCGGGAGCAGGCCGGCTACGAAGAAGCCCAGCAGCGCGCGGGCAATGATCAGACCGGTGAGGCTGTGCGCCAGTCCACCGGCGGACGCGGCCAGCGAAGCCCCAACCAGCGCCACGAAGACGCACCAGCGCGTTCCAGCGAACGCGGTGACCATGGTCATGAGCACGTAGCCGGCCATCAAACCAAACACGAAGGCCGAGAAGACCCAGCCGAGTTGGACGCTGGATAGGGCCAGCTCTCGCTGCAGAGACGGCGCCACCAGGGATAGCGCCACGCGCGGCAGGTAGCTGGCGCCGTAACCCAACAGGAGCACCACCAGGACCAGCCATCCAGAGCCCGCGGCAGGCGCGGGCGACGGCGGCTCGGCAGCCGGCGGCGTCCAACCGGAGCTGCCGCCGCCATACAGGTTGAGACTTACGCTCTCCAGCGCCCGCGAGTAGCCGGAAATCCGCACCCAGTAGACGATCCAGCAGATGGTCCCCGCCAAGCCCGTGAAGATGCCCACCAACGGGATGATGGAACTCAGCGAGAGGGCGCACATGGCTATGCCGAGGGTCTTGCCGTAGTCCTCCTCCGGCGGGGCGGGCGCCTGGCGGGCGGCGAACTCGAGCTGCAGCGATTCGGCGATGCGCGAGACCAGGATGAACTGCCAGACAAGATTGAAGAACGGGATCAGGCTGAGCCATACCTGACCCGGCGACACGGTGCGGTTCTGCGGCGCACAGTGCTCCAGCACGCCCTGCAGGGAGCGGAGGAAAACTATATAGACCGCGAGCCCTATCAGGGTTACAAACAGAGCGGCGACGAGGAGCACGCTTGCCATGTCGGACGTCATAAGCCGGCCTCCCGGTGATTGGTTTCAAACACTTGTAGCACACATCGGACCCGGCATCGCACCAAAGTTGCATATTTCAACACTGCCCCTTGAATTCCAGATGTAATGGACATAGCATTGAGTCGATGGACCGGAGGTTCAGATGAAAATATCCTCAGTGATCTTGCTTGTCCTGGCGGGTTGCCTCGCCAGCTATGCACAGACGGCGCTCCCGCGAATGACCACGGTCGATCCGGACACCGCGAAAATCGGGGATGCGGTCGTCGTCACCGGCGAGAACCTGGATAAGGCCAACGTCGCCAAAGTGTACCTGACCGACGGCAAGAACGACCTGATCGCCGAAGTGCTCCAGCAGACCGCTACCAATATCAAGTTCAAGATCCCGGCGAAGGCCACCGGCCGGATGGCGGTGATGGTTCTGACCACCGGCAAGGAGCCGCAGTTGATCGAGCAGCCGGTGAAGGTGTTGATCGGCGAAGCCTCCGCGCCTGCCCCTCCCCCTCCGCCAGCCCCGGATGCCCCGGCCTCGCCGCCGGCCTAGCGCTCCGCGCGGTCTCTACCGGCGGTATGGCGTCGAGAGGTACTTCCCGGCCTCCTGGGAAGCCTCCGCTTCCGGCGCATAGGCGATGGCCTTGCGGTACGACTCCACGGCCAGCGCCCGCCGGTGGGTCATATCGTAGATCTGGCCCATGCGCAGATAGGTGTACGCACCCGTATTGAGATCCACGTCGGAGGAGTGCGCGGCCACCTTGGCGAGGTTCTCGATCGCCTGGTCCAGGTCGCGATACCAGAACTGGATCACGCCTTCCTGGTACCAGATTTTCTCCCACGGCAGCCGGTCGAACCCCGCGGCGTGGCGCGTTTTCAGGTCGCTCACCTGCGCCAGCGCGGCCAGGGCGTCGTTCTTGTCGTTCGACATGCTGTACATCTCGGCCAGCTCCAGCCGCAGAATGTAGTTCCGCGGAAACCGCTGGATCAGGTCCTGAATCAGCGGCACGGCCATCCTGGGCCGGTTTTCCCGCCGGTACAGGGCGCACAGGAAAACGGTGGCGTCCAGTTTGTTGTCCTTGCCGTTGCGGGCAACCTCCTGCACCGTGCGGATGCCCTTCTCCTTGTCGCCGCGGATGCCGATCAGGAATCCGAACATCCGCCAGTGCCATGGCAGGCTGCCCACGATGTAATCGTGCAGGCCGTCCACCATGCGCGCGTCCACGTTGCCCGGCTCGAGTTGCGAAATGCGGTTGTGCAAACGCCGCGCGGCGGTGGCGTCACTGAGCGAGTCGCGCCAGGACTTCCTGACCACCCAGTAGTAATCCGACCGCAAGCCGTAGGCGATGCCTTCGGCGTAAAGCGCCGCGGTGTCGTTGGGGTTTTTGCGCAGCCGCGCTTCGCACAATTGCATGGAGCGCGCCACCTCGTCCAGAAAGCGCTTTTCGGTGGCCGGCGCCGGGTTCATTTTGGGCCGCCGCAGAAAGGAATTGTTGCCCGACACGAGCTCGCTTTCGAGCGCGCCGTTGCGGTACATCTCCTGGAACACGAGTGTCTGCGCCAGGTGATTATGGTAATCGGGCACGGTGGGGTCGAGCGCGATGGCGCGCTCGAAATCGGCGATGGCTTCGGGATACTCGAGGTTGTAAAAGTGGTCGTAGCCGCGCTCCACGAGAGCCGCGGGGCTATCGGCCGGCGGCGCTTGCGCGAATGCCGCGCTCCCCATCACGGCGCTCGCCAGCGCCAGCACACACGTCCTCACGCTTCCATCCTAGCAGCCCGCGATTTGGGGAGAATCCGCCGGCCTGTAGTGGAAAGCGGCGCGCGCGGGTCTTAGAGATGACGTGAAACCGACATGCCTCGCACTACTGGCCTTGGCCGCGCTGGCGCCGGCCGGCCGCTCTCAGACCGGCTATTCGTACAACGATCTGATTCCGTGGTCCAATAGCCTGGGCCCTCCGATCTCGTTTCCCTTATTCGACCGGGCGTTCACGTCGAGCGGATATTTCTACACAGTCGCCGCCGGCCCGGCCGGAAATATCTATGCGGGCGACGGCGCGGCGGTCTGGAAGATCACCGCGCAGGGCGACATGGCGCCTGTTACAGGATTCGGTCTCGCGAGCGTCCTGCCCGGCGATAGGCTTTCGGCGCTGCTGGCAAACCCCGGTCAATACGATCTGGCCGCGGATTCCCAGGGCAATCTCTTCATCGCGGGCGGTAGCGCGATCTATCGCATAACTCCGGACGGGCTGCTCCAATACTATTCGTCCGTTCACGCGAACGGCCTGGCAATCGACGCCGCCGGCAACTTATTCGCATTAGCGGGTGGCACTCAAGTGGTGCGCGTGGCCGGCGACGGAAGCGCGGTGGTGGTGGCGGGCGCCGGCACATCCGGTTTCAGCGGCGATGGCGGCCCGGCCGTCTCCGCGCAGTTCCTGGCTTACAGGATCGCCGTGGATGGGTCTGGCAAGCTCTGGATTGGCGACACGCTCAACAACCGGATTCGCAAGGTGGACCCGGGCGGCACCATCGTCACCGCCGCGGAGGCCGCAAGCCCGTACCGAGTCGCTGCCGGCCCCGGAGGGAGTGTTTACTTCTCCCAGTGGGACGGCAACCTGGTCCAGCGGCTCGATCCCAATGGTGCGATCGAAACCGTTGCGGGGGTTCCGGGATCCAAGTCCTACACCGCGGATGGAGTGCCGGCGGCCACGGCGCCGCTGACTTACGCGCGGGACTTTGCCCTGGACCCGGCCGGCAATCTTTACATCGCCGACTACTCGCGCCTGCGCAAGGTGGACACGGCCGGCATCATCCACACCGTGGCCGGCTGCCCCTGCCGCGGCAATGGCGTTCCCGCAGCCTGGGCGCAGGTTGGGCAGCCCTCCGGCGTGGTCCTCGACGCAGCGGGAAACGCCTACTTCTCCGACCAGGGTTCGCACATGGTGCGCCGCATCGCGACCGATGGCACCATTACGAACGTGGCCGGCAACGGCGAGCCGGGGTACAGCGGCGATGGCGGGCCCGCCACTCAGGCGCGCCTTTCGTGGCCCTCGGGACTGGCCTTCGATGCCGCGGGCAACCTGTACATCGCCGACGAGCAGAACAGCGCCATCCGCAAGGTCACCACCTCCGGCGTCATCCAGACGGTGGCTGGAAACGGCACGGCCGGTTCCGCCGGCGATGGCGGACCGGCTACCGCGGCCGCGCTCGCGCAGCCCGACGGCGTGGCGGTGGATGCCGCGGGCAACATCTATATCGCCGACACGGGCAACAGCCGCATTCGCAAGGTCGATACCGGCGGCACGATCCGGACGATTGCCGGGACCGGCCCGTTCGGATTGAGCGGCGATGGCGGACCGGCGGCGCTGGCGCAACTCATCAATCCCCGCTCTCTCGTGTTCGACCCGGACGGCAACCTGCTGTTCACGGACTCCGCCGCTCGCGTGGTCCGGCGTATCACTCCCGCGGGAATCATCCAACGCGTCGTAGGTACCGGGCAGGAAGGAACCGGCGGCGACGGCGGACCGGCGGTGGCGGCCAACCTCGATCTGCCGTGGGGAATCGCGGTTGACAGTTCCGGCAACGTCCTCTTCAGCGACGGTTACGGCATCCGGTCGGTGGACCGGTCCGGGACCATTCGAACCCTCTCGTACGCCACCGCCTACGGGCTGGCGGCGGGGACGGGCGGCAATATCTGGCTGGCTACCGGTCACACGGTTGCGGTGCTCGCGCCCGGCAGTCCGCCATTCCCCGTGGGGCCGGTCATCGCGGATCAGACCATCATGAACGCAGCCATCCCCTCCAACATCCTTGAGCTGTATACTCTGTACGCCAGATCCGCAGCCATCGCTCCCGGGGAGTTCGTCAGCATTTCCGGAACCCGCCTGGGACCCAGCGACTATGTTGCGGCCAGCCCGGACGCCACCGAGCTTGCCGGAGTGCGAGTGCTGTTCGATGGGGTTCCGGCGCCCGTGCTCTCGGTGCGCGATAGCCAGGTCACCGCCATCGCGCCCTACGGCATTGCCGGCAAAGCCACGGTGGGAGTTGTGGTGGAGGTGGGTGGCGTCAGTTCCAACGTTTCGAGGGTGGCCGTGCTGCCGGCCATCCCCGAGTTGTTTGTGAACGGACTGGGCACTTTTATCGAGGTGTCGGCAATCAACCAGGACGGCACGTTCAACCGGCCGGATAACCCGGCGAAGGCCGGATCGGTGGTGTCGTTTTTCGCCGGCGGCGCGGGGGAGATGGTCCCGCCG
>Ga0209039_10001953_pt1 | contig 18271 bp, 15 predicted proteins | sample BogFormECP12_OM1_FD_188238 | JGI IMG/M metagenome (GOLD analysis project Ga0209039, IMG submission 188238) | Bog forest soil microbial communities from Calvert Island, British Columbia, Canada - ECP12_OM1 (SPAdes) (version 2) | ecosystem: Environmental > Aquatic > Freshwater > Wetlands > Bog ...
CGTCGTGAACGACGCCAAGGCCGCCGCCGATTTTTATCATCGCGCCTTCGGGGCCGAGGTGATGGGGCTTAGTCTCGGGCCGGACGGAAAAGTGATGCACGCGCAAGTCAGGATCGGCGATTCCATCCTGATGTTCGCTGACGAATATCCCGAATTTGGCTCGCCGGCGCCGTCCACCACGAAGGCCGACACGTGTGTGCGCCTGCATCTTTACGTTGAGGACGCTGACAAGGTATTCAATTCAGCGGTGGAGGCGGGAGCGCAAGTCATTATGCCAGTGACGACGCAATTCTGGGGCGATCGCTACGGGCAAGTGGTGGATCCATTTGGGCATCGCTGGTCAATCGCCACCCATGTGAAGGACCTGACGCCAGAGGAGATGAAAGCGGCGGCGGAGGAAGCGATGGCCAAAGCGAAGGCCAAGACCGCCGGCGGGTCATAGATCGGAGAGAGCGCGGCGGGTAAGCTCGCCGGAGAGCGCGGCCTGCTTATCGCTTGTTCATACGCAAGAACTCGCGGCGCTGGTTCTCGGCGGCGGCAAAGCTCTCGGCAGCCCGCACAGGATCTCCCAGGTCGCGGTAGGCATAGCCCATGTTCACCCAGGCGTCATCTCGTAACTTAGCCGTGTCCCAAATCTCATTCTGGGTCACGTCTATCACTTTCTGGTACTTGGCAATCGCCTCCGGGAGGTGGTTGCGCTTTTGCTCGCAAAAGCCAAGGAATAGGTAGGAGCGGGGATCGTCAGGATAAATTGCCTCTGCCGAACGGAAGTGCAGCATCGCATCCTCACAGCGTCCCTGGTCCATTAGGGCCGCTCCCCAGTTGTTTTCTGCGATCCAATTGCCACGGGTGGCCTGCACCGTGTGCGCCCATAGTGTGACATTGTCGCTCCAGTAGCCGATCTGGCGATGCGCGACCAACGTCAAAGCCAGCAAGATCGCGAGGCTCGGAGCCGTCAGCCAGACGGGGGAAAGATGCCGTTGCTTTGCCCAATCGGCAACACCCCAACAGATCATGAGGAAAAGGCCCACGAATGGCAGATAGGCATAACGGTCGGCCATCGCTTGGGCCCCGACCTGCACCAGTCCGATCATGGGTACCATTGTTCCCAGAAACCAAAGCCACCCTACCAGCAGATACCGGTGGCGACGGCCTGCAATGACGAATGCTGTGATGACAAGCAACAGCAGCAACGCCGCGAACACCTGCCACACCGCGAACGAGGAGTGGGGATACATGAACGCGAGGTGCGACGGCCAGACTGCCTTGCCGAGGTATCGCACGTAAGAAACAACCGCGTTCTCGAGCCGGAGAAAAAACGGATACGTGTTCTGCGACCCGCTCATGGCGCCGCCGGACCGCTGCGCAATCACGGTGATAGCGGCGCTTGCCGCGCAAAGCGCGAACAGCGGGGCCTTTTCCCACACTAGCCAGGAAAGATTTCTGGCCGGTGTCAGTGCAGGTGTGAGTGTTGCGGGGGATTCTTCGTTTTCAGCGAACATGCGCCGCAGCGGCCAGTAGTCCCACAGTAGAAGAACAAAAGGGAATGTGATGGCCTGTGGCTTGGCCATCAATGCCAGTGCGTAGAGGACGGCGACCACAGAATAGCGGCCGGTACGCGGTCTGAGGGCATACCATCGATAAGCGCCCAAGGCGAGCAGGAAAAACAGCATGCTCAACACGTTCTTGCGTTCGGAAATCCAAACCACTGACTCCACGTTGATGGGGTGCAGAGCGAACAGGGCAGCCACCATGGCGCTGCGGCCAACGTAACCAGTGGCGCTCAGCAGCACCCAGAACAGCAACACGGCGTTGACAGTGTGCAGAATGACATTGGTCCGGTGGTGCTTGCCGGCGTCGAGAGAATAGAGATGGCAATCCAGGGTATGGGAAAGCCAGGTCAGCGGATGCCAGTTAGCGTCCCGGAAAGTCGTGAACGCCCACGGCACGGTGTCCCACTCGAAGCCATACTTCACGTGCACGTTGTCGCCGATGTAGGAGTCGTCATCCGCGTTAGTGAAGGGGTAATGGGCGACCGGGTGATAGAGCGCAAGGGTCGCGAACACCAGCAGACATCCCAGGACGAGTGCCCACTTTCCGGACGACGGGAAGCGGCCGGCGGCGGGAGCGGATGAAATCTGTTGCTCAGTACCCACACCAGCCAAATTCACTCATCCTCCCTGGGAGGACGATTATAGCGGATGAATCGGAGTGTTCTTCGTGTGGAACCAAGGTTCCAGTACGGTTCCAGAGGACAAAACAGAGCTGTGGCCGCCCCGTCTCACGGCGTCGCTGCGCTCTGCATGATTTGCAGCAACTCGAGTCCAGCCCGCTCCGGGTCGTCGTACTTGAACCCGGCCGGCAGTTGCAGGGCTGCAGTCCCGGGGGCCAGGGACTTCATCTTAGCTACCACATTGTCAGAGGGCAGATGGGAGGTGTCGGGTCCCAGCACGACGTAATCGAAGCTCGTCGCGGTGAGCAGCGTTTTGGCGTCGTGAACTCGGCAGGTGGATAACACCTCATACCCATGATTCTGCAGCAGCGCCCGCACAAATGCGCAAAGGTCAGGAGACTGGTCGATGAACAGGACCACAGGCCCAACCCTGGCGCCGCCGGTGCCTTTGATCCCGGGTTCTTTCAAGAACGACACAATCGCTTCGTCTTCTGAATCATAGACCCTGAAAATACCGGCGAGTTTGGTGACCCGAAGCAGATCGCCGAGGAACGGGGGAACAGCAGCCAGCCGGAAATCGCCGCCGCGATTGCGGGTGTGGGAGAGGAAGCGCACCATCAGGCCCATGCCGGTGCTGTCCACGCGGCTGACCTCGCCGACGTGTAGTACAAAACGGAGGAACTCCCGGAGACCCCGGCTGACAGAAGCTTCCAGAACCTTGAGTTCTTCACCGGCTCCGATCCGTCCGCTGCAACGAATCACATACACCGCGCCACAGTGGCGCGCGTCCACCGACAGTGACATGCACTCCCTCCCGTGGGATAGAGACACTTTATCACTATCGTTCTGCAAGCCCTATATTTTCTAGGCGAATGATTGAGCGCAGCGGGAACCGACAGTACAAGCAGCTTAAGCGGAAACCGGACTAGGGCTTCGTCTCTTCTGTCTTTTTCGGGGCCTCGTCCTTTGCGTTCATCGATTCCTTGAAGCTTCTGATCCCCTCACCAAGACCCTTTCCGAGTTCCGGCAGCTTCTTGGGTCCGAAAACCAGCAGAGCAATGAAGAGGATCACCAACAGGTGGGTTGGCTGGAACAGATTGTCAAGCATAGCAACTCCTGTACTAAGCATAATCCAATTCGCGGAGTTCTGCTGCCGGACGGGCGTCACCCACGATCATGGCAGGCTACCGATCGCCGGATGGCTGCGGCGCAACAGCAAACTGCCGGTCCCTTTCTCTGGCCTGACATTCCCGCAACTCACGGCTTTGCGGCGAGCGCCGGTTGCAACTCGAACGGTTGGGAACCATCGAAGCTAATGCTGCCGACAGGCAGCGTGGCCAGTTGTACCGAGGTTGGTGCGATGAAGGACCAGACGAGGAGCAGCTTGTTTTGGCTGGTGGCAAGCATGATTTGCGACATGCGCGTGGCGAGCTGCGTGTCCTCCGCGGGTACGGCGATAGTCCCATGGAAGATCATGAACAGGCGGTTTGCGATGGAGACCAGATCGTGAGAAGAGACTTGGCCGAACTCCGCGAGGGGTTCCAGGCTGACGCCAACCTCTTCAGCAATCGTCGTATCGCTCGCCGCAGCGGGAGTTCGCATGGACAGGCAAGCTGGATCGAGCGCGCGCAAGATGATCCCGGGACTGCGACCGTCTCCTGTGGAGTCACCGGAGCTGCTCTGCTCGACGCGTAGAAGAGTCCGCGAACACGCGTGCAGGAGTTGGAACTCTCGCAAGGTCGTGAGGTCTGCCGGCGGATTGCCACCGTTGCGCGTGGGCAGAACCTTCCATCCCCGTGGCAGCTCATAGTGCAAGCCTAAGGCAGAGTTGCGATACACGCCGTCGCTGATTTCGCCGGGAGGAATTTCGAAGCCTGGGGCTGTTTGAATCGCAACGTCGGCGCGCCACGTGGGCACCGTCGGACCTTCGTAGCGCTCACCATCGGGCGTAACGAGTTTGCCCTGTTTAGTGGCGAGCGTACCGTCATCGGCGGTGCAATAGAAGCGTACCGCTGCCACTGCCTCCCTGGACTTCTGCAGGAAGTCCTTGTCGTCGGTCACCACCATAATACCGACTCGATAATTCTTGATCTGCGTCCAGGACTGTGCCGTGTAGTTCTCCCCCTTGTGCCGAACTGTGGAATGAAAACGCTCGCCGGGTGCCTGGAACTCAGGTATTCCGGATTGAGGTCGCGGAGCTATCAGGTTGCCTCCGGGTCCGACTTGCGGCTGAGTCTGCGATTCGGTTTGTGCCCCGGGTCCCAGCGCGCCTGGCGGGCGGAGGTTGATTTGCTCTTTCTGCCGTTTGGCCGAGAATCCTTCCAACCCCTCGGCTGGTTCGATTGCGTCGATGGTCAGCGAGCCGGAATGGTTTCCGTTCTGATATGCGATCGCCAGAAGCGCGTGTAGTCTTTCCGGCATGAGTGGGAGCTTGACCAAGTGTCCCCGGGCTGCGATGGGAAGATCGAGCCCAAACCCGAAGTAGCTGTTGGTGTAGGTAGTGTCCGAAAGGTAACCTGATTCGGGCAGTAGTGGCTCGTGAGGTGCTTCGTGGCCGGGCAGCTTCGACAGGTCGACCTGCAGAGGGGCACATTGTGAGTGCATAGCTCTCGCGGAGCCGAGCAGCAACATGATAACGAACAAAAGCCTGTCGAGCCCACAACGCGCTACCGCCGAGAGATTGAACATCTGAGGAGACCCTGCATTTGTGAAACGTAGCAAGGATTTTCGCCATGATGGCAGCATTTACTGTTTCGGTGCAAGCGGCGACGCGTGGGACGAGTAGCCATAAATGCAAAACGGAGCAAGAAGTAAAGCTCTGTCTTGTTTAGAAAAGGTGATCGCAACAAACAAAAATCGCTTCCTGGTCAAGGAAGCGATCGCCTTTGCCGCAGGTCAGGAGAGATGGGGGCTATCCAGCTTGCCGCGGTCGAATGTCATATTGCCTGATCTTGTAAAGCAGCGCCTTATAGCTGATGTTTAGCTTGGTGGCCGCGCGTTTACGGTTCCAGGCAGTCTCCTCCAGGGTTTGAGCAATGACTTCCATCTCGGCGCCGTTCTTCAGATTGCGGACCATTTCCTTTAGATCAGGTTGCGGCTGCTGAGGCTTCTCCTCCATCTGCACCACAGTACCGTTGCGCATGTCGAGCGCCGAACCCTTCTGAAGCTCGGCGATCGCAGCCGATTCATCGCCCAGCACCAGGAAGCGCTTTACGAAGTTCTCCAATTCGCGGATATTGCCAGGCCAATCATAGTTCTCGCACGCTTCCACCAGCCGGGCCGAGACATTCAGAGGCGCGCAGGCATAGCGATCGGCGAGATGAATCATGAAATGGCGCAGCATCATGGGGATTTCTTCGCGCCGCTCGCGCAACGATGGCATGCGCAGGACGAAACTGTTCAAGCGATAGTAAAGATCTTCGCGGAAGGTCTTTTGGGCTATGGCTTGCGGCATGTTGATGTTGGTTGCTGCCAAGACCCGAACGTCCACTTTCACGGTTACGCGGCCGCCCAAACGAGAGAATTGGCCGTCCTGCAAGACCTGCAGCAGTTTGGCCTGCAAGGCCGGAGACATCTCGCCGATTTCATCCAGCAGCAAGGTGCCCTTGTTGCAGAGCTCAAACTTGCCAGGCTTGGACTTGTTGGCTCCGGTAAATGCTCCGGGCTCGTAGCCAAACAGTTCGCTCTCCAGCAGTTCGCTGGGAACTGCGGCGCAATTGACTTTCAAGAATGTCCGGTGCGAACGGTCTGAATACTTGTGGATGAGGTGCGCCAACACCTCTTTACCGGTGCCACTTTCGCCGAGCAATAGAACAGGAAAATCGAAACGCGCCACTTGCATGGCTTGGGCGCGCAGTTGTCGCATTTGCGGTGTGGCGGAGAAGAAATACACGCCCTGGCTGACCTCGATCGCCTCCCCAGCCCCCGGGCCTCCAGGCTCTGTATTCTCCAGGCAGAAGCGTAGTACCTCCTCCATCTCTTCTTTTTGGACCGGCTTGGACAGATAATCCTGCGCGCCGAGGCGCATGGCCTGGGCCACTTTGCGGGTGTCGCGCACGCACGACAACATGACCACCTTGGTCGAAGGGCGGGCCTCACGAATGCGCTGCAGCGTCTCCAGCCCATCGGCACCAGGCATCACCATATCGAGCAGAACCAGGTCAGGGGTCACGCTCTGCACTTTCTCAACCGCTTCCTCACCATTGGACGCAGTGGTCACGCGATAGGAGTCCAGCTCCAATACCGTCTGAAGATACTTCAGCATGCTCGGTTCGTCGTCCACCACAAGAATGTGGCCAGCGCTCATTGCTCCTCCGGAACAGGTTTAGGTGAGAGGTTCAACAGAATCAAGAAAGAAAACTTACTGCCGTTGCCGGGCTCGCTCTCCACCCAGATTTTACCGCCGGCCGCCTGTACCAGCCGCCGCGCAATTGCCAGGCCCAGACCGTACCCTTCCGCCCGGCTTCCTTCAGTGGTGAGGCGGAAGTATTCCTCAAAAATCTCCTGTTGGAATTCCGGGGCGATTCCGGGGCCCGTATCAGAGATAGAGATGCGGCAACAGTTGGGAGAGTTGACTGGCTGCTGGCGGCGTTCTACCGCGGGTGGGCGTTGGATCGTCCGCCGTTGGATCGTCCGCCGCTCCCAAAAATACGGCTCAATATGCAACCAAACCGTTCCCGAGGAGGGAGTGTACTTCACCGCGTTGTCCAACAGGTTAGAGACAATATGCTGCACCTTATAGTAATCGAAGGGAAAGTGCTGTAGCCCCTTTCCGGGCAGGAAGTAAAACGCGATAGCCTTCTCCTGAAACCGCTGCGCCCAAACCTCCGCGATCTCCCGCACGCAAGTGTTGATGTCGCCCATATCATATTGCATCTCGAAGCGATCAACTTTGAGGGTGGCGTACGTCAACAGGTTCTGGACGAAGTTGGAGAGACGTGCTCCGTTGGCCTGCATTTCGGTGAGCACTTCCATCTGCCGCGGATTCAGCGGACCCAACTGCTGCCCAAGCAGCAATTGCAGATACCCTCCCATAATCGCCAAAGGTGTTTTGAGTTCATGCGCGGCGGCAGCCAGAGCGTCGCGGCAGCCGACACAATGCTCGTCGCTGAAGATCTCGAATTTTTGCCCGACAGAAGCCATAGTAGCTGGTTGCACGGCTACGGCTCCATTGCTCTCCGTCACCCGCCGCGGTAACGCCGCTTTCGGTTTGTCAGGAGAGGTCCGCAAAATGTGTTCCACAGGCATATCCTCGACAAAAGTCAACCTAGGGTTTAGCATTCACCAATGCCTCGAGGAATAGAGTGGGAACGCTCTATAGGGGGAGACTTGATATTAGCGCAATCACCTGCAAAGTCAATCAAAATTTCAATGAATGGTTCGGGGGATGTGCAAGATAGTTGCCATTATGGGAAATTATTTGCGTTTAAGTGCGGTATTCTTCTTCTCCAGAACCGCAAGAGATTGCAATCCTGGCTTCCGCTCTTGACGAAATGACATTGCCTATCAGTAAGATATGTGTAATGAAAGATTAGGTTTGTCCGTTCTCCATAGGGGCGCAAGTTTGGCCGCTGGTGTGCTTAAGAGTATATTAGCATAGTAGGAGTTCGAAGTGCGTCGAACCGCATCCGTAGCTGAGCGCCGCGGCTGGGAACGGTTGCCCATCTCTGTTCCGTTTTTCGTCCGTGGAGCCAAGCCAGGCGGCGAGGAGTTTCTGGAGTTCGCTACCGCTTTGAATCTATCGGCGGGAGGCCTGTTACTCGCTACTCGGCGTTATCTGGATCCTGGTACCAACATCTCTCTTGAAGTCCCAGTCGCTCTGGTCAACAAGGCGCAGCTGCCCCATTCGGTTTCCCTCCTCCACGCCACGGTGCTACGATGTACCCCTGATCGTCAGTACTTCCTCCTCGGACTGCAGTTCCAGGAGCCGCTGCTGAATAATCATCCTGCCACGGACGCAGGGAAGAGTCGTTGAGCAGGGAAAGCCACTTCCCAAAAGTGAAAGAATTTTCACTTCCTAAGCGCAAAATACTTCTTCTTGGGCTGTCGATTGACTTTTTCTAAGGGGCCCACCGGTGATGTAATATACTTGCGGGCATGAGCTTAGGCGAGGGATGCGCATTCTTTTGCGATGTGCACAAAATTGGCGCAAGAAATGCAATTCATTGCCGATACCCTGACAATACACCAGCAACCCGAGGTTCACGAGATGCCACTTCTGGCGGGCTCGAACAATGAAAGCGGGATAGTGGCCCACCAACTGCCCCCTGAGTCGGTGATCTTTGGCCAGACGCCTGCCATGCGGGACGTTCGCCAAAAGCTGGAGCGGGTTGCTGGGTCTAATCTTTCAGTGCTTATTTCCGGCGAGAGCGGTACGGGTAAAGACATCGTTGCCCGGCTTCTGCACCTCTATTCTCCCTGGGCCGGCGGCCCTTTCGTCAAAGTGAACTGTCCAGCCATCCCGGGCACGCTGCTGGAAAGCGAGTTGTTTGGCTACGAAAGGGGCGCCTTTACCGGTGCGAACAATCCCAAACCTGGTCGTGTGGAGATGGCTCACCGGGGGACCCTGTTTCTGGACGAGATTGCCGAACTGGATGCCATGCTGCAGGCCAAGCTCCTGCAGTTGTTGCAAGACGGCCAGTTCAGCCGGATTGGCGCGCAGGGCGATACCAAAGTCGAGGTGCGCGTCGTGTGCTCAACAAACCGCGAGTTGCATGAAGAAATCGAGCAGGGGAATTTCCGCTCCGATCTTTTCTACCGCATTGCGGCGATGACGATCCATCTTCCGCCGCTTCGGGAGCGGGCCATTGACCTGCCGGTCATTTGCGATTACCTGCTCAAGTATTACAACGAGAAGCTTAATGGAAGGGTGTTGATGGTTCGGCCAGCGCTGCTGGCCAAGATGCAGCGCTATTCCTGGCCGGGCAATGTCCGCCAGCTGGAAAACCTGATCAAGCGCTATGTCGTTATGGGTACGGAAGATGTTATCTTGAGTGAGCTGCTGCAACCCAATGAGCGTGACAACGTAAGCAACCTCATGCTCGACGGGCCCGTCTCCTTAAAGAAGTTGACCCGGCAGACGGTCCGGAAACTGGAAGCGCGCATTATTCTGAACGCACTGCACGCCAACAACTGGAACCGGAAGAAAGCGGCTCGCTCGCTCGACATAAGCTACCGGGCGTTGCTTTATAAGCTCAAGGAAGTCGGAATTCCACAGCGCCGTTCCACTTCCACGGGCAAGCACGAAGACGACGACAAGACCGAGTAATTTCGACAAGGGTGGGTAAATGTATTCGCAAGAATGGGGACTAGGAAATCGTGCAGTTCTAGGGCTGACGCTGCTGGTTTTGGCAGGCTTTTGGGCAGCCGCGGCGTCCGGGCAGAATTCCACGAATTCGACCAGCGGTACCAAGCAAGAGTTGCCGGAGTCGGCCGTCGCTGCGGAGTCCGCTCCAGCTGCCACGCCGGACACTAAGCCGCCGCGGGTCGCTGACGTTCCGCCCGCGAGCTTCGTCATTGGCACGGACGACGTCCTCAACATCAATGTTTGGAAAGAGCCGGAGCTCTCCAGGAGTCTACCGGTGCGTCCTGACGGAATGATCACGCTGCCGCTGGTTGGAGAAGTCAAGGCCAAAGGTCAGACCCCTATACAGTTGCAGGACGCGATCACGACGGAACTGAAGAAGTACATGGCGGACCCGCAGGTAACCGTGATGGTTGCCCAAGTAAACAGTTTGACCTTCAACGTAGTTGGTCTGGTTCTGAAGCCGGGATACTATCCGCTGACCCGCCGCATGACCGTGCTGGACGCGATCGCGCTTGCAGGGGGCTTCCAGCCGTTCGCGAAACAGAAGAAAATATACGTGCTTCGTGCTGCTGGTAATGGAAAACAGGTTCGATTGCCGTTTAACTACAAGGACGTGATTAAGGGCAACCGTCCGGATGAGAACATTGAATTGCAGCCTCGGGACACTGTGGTCGTTCCGTAATTAGGAGGATGGCATGAGTCTCCAATTCCGGCCATTCCTGGCTACGCTGGTGCTTTTGTTGGTGCCGCTTGCGAAGGCACAAACTGGTTCCAGCGATTCGTCGCAAAGCGGCGCGACTGGGTCGTCGCCGCAGGACCAATCCTCCAATGGGCCGCAGCCGGTCTTTAGTCATCCCGAAAATAATCCCCCGCTGGCTTTCGTGGGTGAGATCACATCGCACAACTACATTAGATTGGGTATGGGGGCGAGCTTGGCATACGACACGAATGCCCTCGCGTTTTCCGCACAATCCTATTCTCAGACCCAGGGAATATTCACGCCTTCCATCCACTTGACTCAGACACGCCCTAAGGTGACGTGGTATGTGTCGGCCGCTGGCGGACTGACCACGAGCAATGCCCCAGGCTATACCACGACCTCAAATCCTTCTTTGCAGGGTGGCCTTCTGTACCAAATCAGCCAACGCTGGCAGCTCAACGTCAGCGATACCTACTTATATACCTTGGATCCTTTCCAACAATACACGGTTTACGGCGGTGCCCCGACCTTCAACCAGCCCAATCCCACCACCTACGCCCCACTGACGAGGACGGAATCGAATTCCGCCTTTGTTGATTTGACATATCAAATGAGCGCGCACGATAGCATGACTTTTACCGGGACCGAAAATTTCACCCAGTACACAAACAGTGGTTATACTTCTGCTCCTCTCTCCTCTCTGTATAACTCGTACGCTTGGGGCGGAGTGGCGCAATACCAGCATGTTTTCTCGCCCCGGGTCTCGGCTGGAGGGTCGTACAGTTACACGGCCGTGGACTACGGCCACGGACAGTCGCGTTCCGGAATTCAGACGATTCAGGGGTTCGCTACTTATAGATTCACTCCGCACATTTCTGTGGCCGGCTGGGTTGGTCCCGAATACACCGCCACCAAGAACCTGGTTCCCATCTTTTGTAGCCCGTTTGGTTGCTTTATCGAGGTGTTTCACAACGCCTCCTGGAGCAACGCGTTCGGGGGGAATGTTGGCTGGAGCGGGCAACGCGGCTCGGTGGTGGTGAGTTTCTCGAAAGCGATTACGAACGGTGGCTATCTGTTTGGAATTGTGCAGCTATATCAGGCGAGAGGTTCTTATGTCCGGCAACTGACCCCGCTCTGGAGCACCAATCTGAGCGCTTTGTACGGGGACAATAACGGTTACGCAACCCGCGTCCATGCGCAACATCTCCGTTCTTTCACCGCGTATGCAAGCTTGACGCGGCAAATCACCCCTGCCTTGAATGCAAGCGTGACCTACGCTTACTTTAACGAGAACCAGAGAAACCAGATCGGCGCGGCAGTGCCGAACTGGATCGACAATCGTTTCCAATTCTCGCTCCAGTACACCTGGGGCCATTCCCTCGGACGGTGACCCATGAATGAAGAACTTGACGATCAGCAATCAATGCGCAGCATGGAGGAGTATTGGGCCATCGCGCTTCGCCGTAGATGGTGGATCCTGGGGCCTCTGTTCTTTGGATGGCTGCTGGTGTTTGCCTCCGCTTGGGTAATCCCAGCTACCTACACCTCGGAATCCGTCATCCTGGTCGAGGCCTCAAAAGTTCCGGAGAAGTATGTAGAGCCCAACGTGGAAGTGGATCTGGCGGAACGTGTCCAAGCCATGAGACAGCAGGTCCTAAGCCGCACCCGCTTGCTTAATCTCATCAACAGCCTGAAGCTATACCCAAGATATCAGGGCTCTCCGGATGACCAGGTAAGGCTGATGCGCGAAGACATCAAGATGGAGATGGTCCAGGCACCGGCGGGTACCGGAAAGAATGCCGGTGAACTGGTGGCCTTCAAGTTGGCGTACAGTTCGCCGAGCCCCACCAGCGCGCAACAGGTGAATGCTTCTCTGGTTTCTTTCTTTATCGACGAGAACGTCCGCGCCAGTCAGGAGCAGTCAGAGAGCACTACTCTGTTCCTCGATTCGCAAGTCAAGGCCGCTGCCCAGGCGCTCGCCGACCAGGAAAACAAGTTACACGCCTTCGAGTCGCAACATGAAGGGGCGTTGCCTCAAGAACTGCAGAGCAATATCCAAATCCTCAATGGCATTCAGGCGCAACTGCAGGCGGCTCTGACCGCACGGGACCGTGCTTTGCAGCAGCAGACGTATCTCAATTCGCTACTGAGCCAGTATCAGTCGATGGGCGCAGAAGGCCTGGCCGGAGCTCCGGCCAGCGTGGATGGTCAACTGGAATCAGCGCGTGCCGCGTTGGCGGCATTGCGTGCCAAGTACACGGAGGACCATCCTGACATCAAGTCTTTGAAAGACAACATTGCGCGCCTCGAGAAACTGAAGAAAGACATGGGCGCGGAAGCCAAAGAGAACCTGGAATCAAATGCCGCCACGCCCGCCCAAGTGGCCGCTATGACCCCCTTGATGCAGGTGCAGAGCCAGCTCAAGAGCAACAAGCAGGAGATCCAGACGATAGAAGTCAAGATCCAGCGTCTACAGGCAGAGGGCCAGGAATATCAAAAGCGTCTTTCGGCCACGCCTGCCGTCGAAGCGGCGATGGAGGACCTCATGCGCGATTACAATTCGTCGAAACAGACCTACGCAAATTTGTTGGCGAAGAAAGCTTCCTCCACTCTGGCCACCAATCTGCAGCGACAGCAGCAGGGCGAACAGTTCCGCGTTGTTGATCCTCCCAGCCTGCCCGACAAGGCTTCCTTCCCCGACCGCTTCAAGTTTTCGCTGGTGGGCTTGGCAGTTGGATTGCTGTTGGCGGTTGTATTCGGGGCAGGTCTTGAATTCGTCGATGATCGCATCCGCAGCGAAAATGATCTTACCGCGGCTACAACTCTGCCAGTGTTGGTGGAGATACCACCGCTACCTACTCAAGGTGAGATTCGAAGGGCCCGCAGGACACCGTGGATCGCCGCCGCAGCCCTGCTGCTTATCGTGATTCTGATTCCAACAGGGATCGTCTACGCCTGGTACTGGGGATAACGCATGTACAAACAATTCTTTGGGCTGGCGCGCGATCCATTTGAGATTAGCCCAGACCCATTCTTTTATCATCCCACGCCGCGCCACAACGAAGCGTTGGCCAACCTGCACTACGGAGTCGGGCGGAGGAAGGGCTTCATCGTAATAACCGGTGAGGTCGGCACGGGCAAGACCCTGCTGGTCCGATGCCTGTTGTCGGAACTGCGCAAGAATAATATCGCCTTCGGTTACGTATTCAACCCCCGGCTGCCGGTGGTGGAGTTTTTCCAATACATCATGGCCGACTTGGGACTGCCCTATGCCGGCCGGACAAAGACGGAGATGCTGCTGGATTTGAACCGCTTTCTCATCCAGCGCCATGCTCGCGGACTGATTACAGCACTGGTAGTGGATGAGGCGCAGGCGCTGCATCACGAACTGCTGGAGGAGATAAGGCTATTGACGAATCTCGAGACCTCGCAGCAAAAGCTCTTGCAAATTGTCCTGCTGGGTCAACCCGAGCTGGAGGTTGTCCTGGATTCCCAGGAATTGCGGCAACTCAAACAGCGCGTCGCCCTACGGTGCCAGTTGCAGCCTTTGGACAGCCAACAGACGCATGGCTATATTTTGTCGCGTCTGGAGCGTGCGGGGGCCGTGCCAGAGCCGCCAATTTTCTCACCCGAGGCGCTGGACAAAGTCTACGAATATTCCCGGGGTATTCCCCGCATCATCAATACTCTTTGCGAAAACTCAATGGTGAACGCTTTTGCCCGGGAGCAGCGGCCGGTGCTGCCAGAGATCGTCTCCGAAGTGGCGGCGGATTTCCGTCTGACGCCAGCTTCGTTGCCTGAGGAAGGAGCGTTGCCGTTGACGGAGCGCAATGACAATGGCGAAAGTCTTTTGCGCTCCTTGTTCCGCCTGCTGCGTACCATGGATGACCAAACCATAGAAGGCCAGAAACCGCTACAAACTACCCTCGGGAGGAGAGTTTAACGATGAGTCGAGTGTTCGATGCATTACAGAAGTCCCAAGCTGAGAACCCGGGTGCGTCGCCCTTGGTTCAAGGTCAGCCGGAGCCGTCGCCGGCAGAGGCGCCAGTTATTACGGCAGCGGATGCTGCTGCCGCAGGACTTCCAGTTGGTGTTCACACCGGCGCTCCTGCGGCCCGAACTGACGTGCCCTCGGTCATCCCGCCCGGAATCAGAGGCGCTGGCGCAGCCGACGGAAAGTGGTTAAGTGTTCCGGATAATCGCGTTCTGCATCCCCACCCCACACCCGAGCAGCGTCTGGTTACCATGGCCGAACCGGACAGCCCGGGGGCGGAGATGTTCCGGGTGCTCAGCACACGGCTTGCGCACATGCAGCACAAGCGTCGTTTGCAGAAGTTACTTATTACAAGTTCGGAGGGAGACGAAGGCAAATCGGTGGTCGCGGTCAATCTCGGCTGGTGCCTGGCGCATCGTCCCAACGAACGCGTACTTCTGGTGGAGGCAGATCTACGCCGTCCGACCGCCAGTTCCTTACTGACATCTTCACCCTTGGTCGGGATTTCCGAGTGGAGTGAGGGCAAGCTCATCCTGGACGATGCGTTGTACCGGGTAAGCGATTTACCGCTGTGGTTTCTTTCTGCGGGGCACGGCGTCGAGAAGCCGATGTCCCTGTTGGAGTCGAGCCGCTTTGCCGAGATGCTGGAGACCCTCTCCTCAAGCTTCGATTGGGTGCTGCTGGACGCGACACCCATGCTGCCGATGGCCGACTCAATCTCCCTTTCGCGCCTCTGTGATGGGGTTCTGGTGGTGGTACGCGAGGGATATACCCGACGAAAAGTTTTGAACAAGGCGCTGGCCTCCATCGAACAGAACAAGCTCCTCGGCACAATCCTCAACGAAGCCTCCATGCTAGAGATTGGCAGCTATTACCGCTATTACGGCAAGACCGGCAAGTCGAAGAAGGAGGCCCAAACGGAGGGCAACAAGGTAGACGCGGTTCCGGCATGATCCGTCTGTTCAACGCCTATTTCCCGACCCGGACGCTGCTGCTCACAATCACCGAGGCCATACTCGTCGCTCTGGGCTTCGTGGTGGCAGTGGTGTTTTGGGCTGGAACAGCGGCGGACGCGAAGATCTACCTGCTGTATCTGAACGGGCTCGGCCGTATCTTCCTGGTAGTGGCGGTATTCCTCGTCCTGATGTACTACTTCGATCTCTACGGTTCTTTTGTACTGTCGAACCGCCGAGAGGTGGTTACGCGTCTGGTGGGCGTCCTGGGTACCGCCTTTGTCGCGCTGGCGGTTCTTTACTACGCCTTTCCCGAGATCAGCCTGGAGGCCAGTGCTTTGTGGCTCGGGGTGGGCATTGTGGCGGTCGCAGTCCCGGCGTGGCGGCGGCTGTTCTTCGCGTTGAACCGTTCGGCGCGTTTTTCGGAGCGCGCCGTCCTCTTTGGTGATGGGCCACTGGCCACCGCGCTGATGCGCGAAGTCACGAACCGCTCGGAGCTTGGAGTCAAAATTGTGGGCTTCGTCGGCAAGGACACTCCGACGGTGCCGGGTATTCCCCTGCTCGACGGTGACCTCGATGAACTGGTGGAACGGGAAAACGTCCAACGTGTGCTTGTCACCATGGATGACCGCAGAGGCAGGCTGCCGGTGGAACAGTTGCTCAGGCTGAAGACCCGCGGAATCTACATACAGGATGGTCCGGAATACTACGAGAGCGTCACCGGGAAGATTGCACTTGATTCATTGCAACCGAGTTGGTTGTTGTTTTCCCCGGGCTTCCACGTCCGTGCTGCGTTACAGCTTTACAAGCGCCTATTTTCGCTGTTCTTCGGCGCGTTGGCGATTGTCCTCACCTCGCCTTTCATGCTGCTGGCTGCCATTGCTGTTCGCTTGGACTCTCCCGGGCCGGCGCTCTTTCGCCAAAAGCGCGTGGGCGAGCACGGCCATCTGTTCGAGATCTACAAGTTTCGCTCCATGTACGACGGCTCTGACAAGAAGGAGCTGACACCCGCAGATCACGACGATGCGCGCGTCACCCGGATAGGCAAGTGGTTGCGCCGGACTCGAATCGATGAGTTGCCCCAGTTGTTCAATATCGTTAAGGGCGATATGTCGTTCGTGGGGCCACGGCCCTTTGTGCCGGAACAGGAAATGGAGTACGCCGAGAAAATACCGTTCTACAGAGAGCGCTGGCTGGTTAAACCCGGCGCTACCGGATGGGCGCAAATCAATCGTGGCTACAACGTGACCCTTGAGGACAACCGGGAGAAGCTGGCTTACGATCTTTTCTACATCAAGAATGTCTCTCTTGGGCTTGACCTCTACATCATGTTTTCCACCATTAAGACTCTGGTTTTGGGACGAGGAGGACGGTAACCCCGGATCGCTGGTTTAGACAGGGAAGGATCCGTAGGTTCCTCTTCGCGATGCGGTATCCTGTCGTAGTGAAAACAATAGGCCGTGGCGGATCACGTTGAACGATTATGCTGACAACGCGGCCAGGAAGAAGAATGCGGAATGAAAAAGGCTTTAATTACCGGTATTTCAGGGCAGGACGGAAGCTATCTTGCCGAGTACCTGCTTGATCTGGGCTACAGCGTGTATGGCATCGTGCGCCGCGAGGCAGGCACCATGCGGTGGCTCGTTCCCCTACAGGACAAGATAGAGCTTCTCTACGGAGACATGCGCGACACAGCTTCGCTGGAAGTCGCTTTAGCCAAGGCATGGCCGGATGAAATTTATAACCTGGCCGGACAGGTCTTCGTGCCGACAAGCTGGCAGGTGCCAGCCGAAACCTTCGACATCAACGTGGGTGGGCTGGCCCGACTTCTAAACATTATCGAGCGGCAGAAGCCTGATACGCGCATCTACCAGGCCTCCAGTTCCGAGATGTACGGAAATTTGAATGGACTGCGCAACGAGCAGACTGCGCTCGCCCCTACATCTCCCTACGGAGTCTCGAAGACTGCCGCACACCGTCTTTGCGAAGTGTATCGAGCGCGTGGCGTGTTTGCTGTAGGCGGCATTCTTTTCAATCACGAGTCGCCTCGGCGTGGGCCGGAGATGGTGACCCGCAAGATCACACTGGCGGCGGCCGACTGGGCGCAAGGTAAGAAAAACAAGCTCAAGCTGGGCAACATGCAGGCCCGCCGCGATTGGGGATTCGCCGGCGACTACGTTCGCGCCATGCACGCCATGCTCCAGCAGGAGAAGGCGAACGACTATGTGATTGCCACCGGCGAATCGCATAGCGTGTATGAATTTGTGGTCGAGGTGCTGCAGTGTCTCGATCTCGTCTCCGCCGGGAGTAAGGTTGCCGACGTGGTGAACCAATACGTCGAAGTGGATCCCAAGCTCTTCCGCACCGGCGAGATTCATGACTTGCGGGGTGACTCCAGCCTGGCCCGCAGCGAACTGAATTGGCATCCAAAGGTGGATTTCAAAGGGTTGGTGCAGATGATGGTGGAATCGGATGCCGGCATCGAAACTCAGGCTACGAAAGCCGAATTCGTGAAGAGCAGCGGATAAGCCGCAGGATGCGCGCGGTAGGGCTTCTGCCGCGGCGCAAGGTGGAGGATTCCTAATTCCTTTCGGATTGAGCCATTGGCTGCGGTCGTCCGGGCATGGTGGCCGCTACGAATCAGTTGCGTGCTGCCCCGGTTAGACTTCCCGCGAACTGAGTGCCTCGCCGGTGCCGAGAGTTGGGGCCCCAGCAGTGGCCTTCGAAATCAGGCGGGCAGTTGCCTGGATGGGGCGAGAGGATGATCCCTGCAAAACAGCGGATAGTTCGTACAGGACTGGCGGCTTGCGCCATAACACCAGCCCGGTGTACACCACTGCGCCGATGACTGCGGTGGTCACAAGCTGCAACCCGGCGTTTTGGAGTCCCAGCAGACGGAGACTGTACAGCCAGCTACCCGCTACCGTCACCATCACCAAGCCGCACCAGGTCGTTGGCCAAAGAGTCAAGAAAAATGTCTTCAATGACAAGCCGATCAACCGAAAGGGAATCAGAAACGAAGGGAACATCAGGACGGTCCAGACGATCGTGTACGAGGTCGCAACTCCCATGATTCCCCAACGCAATCCGACAATGAAGGACAGTACATACGAAATGCTCGCGAAAATCTGCCAGCGAAATTGAA
>Ga0209039_10001954_pt1 | contig 18267 bp, 16 predicted proteins | sample BogFormECP12_OM1_FD_188238 | JGI IMG/M metagenome (GOLD analysis project Ga0209039, IMG submission 188238) | Bog forest soil microbial communities from Calvert Island, British Columbia, Canada - ECP12_OM1 (SPAdes) (version 2) | ecosystem: Environmental > Aquatic > Freshwater > Wetlands > Bog ...
TGGTGCCCGAAGCCCTCGCAACGTTCCGCGCGCGCGTCCAGCCCCGAATCGTCGGCCTGGAGGCGGGCGACCAGGGTGCCGTCGACTCGGCCCTCCACGAGGTCGATGGAACGCCCGACTTCTCCTCGATCGGAGGGAACAGCGCGACGGCCATCTCGATGGCGACGGCGATCGCCAACGCCGAGGAGACTGGTCGGCCGCTCTGGAAGGTCCTCGCCCGACCGGGCGTGGACGGCCGAAAGTTCCCCGCGATCGTCGGCAACTGCCTGAACGGTGGCCGGCACGCGGTCGGAGGTCCCGACATCCAGGAGTTCATCGCGTTCGCGGACTGCGCTCGCCCCGAGGATTCGATCCGGGCCGCGGTCCGGGTCCACTCGCTCATCGGAGAGGAGCTCCATCGACGGTTCCCGAAGGCCGCGCTCGGTCGAGGCGATGAGGGCGGATGGGTCGCCGCGATCGCGAACGTGGAGGCCCTCGAGATCCTTTCGAGCGCGTGTGCTCGGGCCCGTGACGAGCTGCACGTCGAGGTGCATCCCGGTCTCGACCTCGCCGCGAGCGAATTCTTCGAGGACGGGAAGTACCGCTACCGAGAACAGACCCTCGACACCGAGGGCCAAATCGGCTTCGTGACGAAGCTCGTCGACCGCTTCGGGTTGCGCTACGTGGAGGACCCGTTCGACGAAGAGGCGTTCGACGCCTTCGCCGCCCTCACGAAGGCGGTCGGGGGGAGGACGCTCGTGGTGGGGGACGACCTCTATGTGACGAAGGAGGAACGTCTACGGACGGGGATCGAGCGCCACGCTACCAACTCCATTCTCATCAAGGTCAACCAAGTGGGAACCCTCACGGACACCTTCCGCGCCGTCGACCTCGCTCGGGCCCAGGGCATGTCGACGGTGACCTCGCACCGCTCGGGAGAAGTGCCGGAGGGTTGGCTCGCCCATGTGGCGCTCGGCACGGCGGCCCGGGGGCTGAAATGCGGGATCTTGGGCGGAGAGCGCATGGCAAAGCTAAATGAACTCCTGCGGCTCGGCCGCGCCACCGGAACCTGACGAAATGCCCGACGACGAGATGCTGGCCCAGGAGCCTGTGACGGCGAGCGACGGGCAGGACATCCAGCCCGGCGAGCTCCTGATTCCCGAGGACACGTACCTCACTTCGGGCGTGCACATCGGCACCCAGCAGAAGTCCGCCTCGATGCGCCGGTTCGTCTTCAAGGTCCGGTTCGACGGGCTCCACGTCCTCGACGTTCGAGAGACCGACCGACGGATCCGTCTCGGCGCCAAGTTCCTCGCTCACTTTCCGGCCGACCGCATCCTGGTGGTTTCCCAGCGCCAGTACGGCCAGAAGCCCGTGCGGGTGTTCGCGAAGACCCTCGGGGCCGTCTCCTTTGCGGAGCGGTTCGTCCCGGGCTGTCTTACGAACCCGAACCTCGATGAGTACTTCGAACCCAAGGTGCTCATCGTCACCGACCCGGCGACCGACCAGCAGGCGCTCAGCGAGGCGGTGTCGATCGGGATCCCGGTCGTCGGCCTCTGTGACGTCAACAACGAGACCCGGAACGTGGACTTCGTGATCCCGGCGAACAACAAGGGCCGGGTCGCGCTCGCGACCGTCTACTGGCTGCTCGCCCGCGAGATCATGAAGGCTCGTGCGGGGCTCGCCGAGATCGAGTACCCGCTCACCATCGACGACTTCCAGGCCGCGCTCTGAGCGCTTAGCGCTTCCGGGTGCGAGGGTTCGCTCCTTCGCGACCTTTGACCTTTTATCGGGGGGCCGCCTGCTTCCACCGTGGGGGCGCCGAAGTCCGGCCTTCTCGAGCTCCTCTCCGAGCACGGGGTCCCCGAGAAGGGGGCCCGTGTCTACCTCGCGGCCTGCCGCTCCGGGGCGATGACCGCGAGCGAGCTCGCCCGCGTGTCGTCGGTGAACCGCGTCGAGGCCTACCGCTTCATCAAGCAGCTCGCCTCCGAGGGTCTCCTTCGTGCGACGGGGAGCCGGCCCCAGCGGTTCGAGGCGCTCTCCCCCGACGACCTCGTCGACCGCTGGATCCGCCGGGCGTCCGATCGGCTGCGGCAACTGGAGAAGGACCGGGACCGGATCCTCGCCGAGTGGGAAGAGGGCCGGGACGAGATCGAGGAGCATGACCCCCGCAAGTTCGCGGTCCTCGAGGGGACGGAGTCGATCCGCCGGTTCCTCTTGAAGCGGGTCGGGGCCGCCGAGCGGGAGATCCTGGTGAGCGCGAGCGAACGGACCCTGACCCGGTTCATCGACCTCGGCCTCGACCGCGCGTTCCGGGAGGCAAGTTCGCGCGGGGTGAAGGTGCGGGTCGTCACCGAGGTCCACCCCCAGAACCTCGTGGAGGCGAAGCATTTCTCGGGCTTCTCCGAGCTTCGACACTCGAGCAACCCGGTCGCGAACCGGGCCGTCGTGATCGACCGTCTTGGTTCGCTCGTCTACGTTTCGAGCGAGGACGGGCTCGGGCGTTCCGGCGAGGAACAGGTCGCCCTCTGGTCCTCGGCGCCGATGTTCCTGCGGCTGGCGCGCGAGTATCACCGACGGTTGTGGACCCCCGCGACGCGCGCGGAGACCCGATTCGTCGAGCTCGAGAACCCACCGGAGGCGGTGCTGCCCGTGGTCGCCGGCAAGGAGGCGGTTCCCTTCCAACGGCTCAAGGAGGTCGCCAAGCTCGGCATGCGGGCCTCGGGGGTCCGGGAGTTCCACCTCCAGTTGCCCGAGTTGATCGAGACGATCGCCCGACAGCTCGGTCGCGAGATCGCCGGGCAGATCGAGGGTCGCTCCCCCGAGGAGTTGGCGCGGGCCCTCGGATTGTACTACGAGACCCACACGATGGGCCACATGACGACCGTGCGCGAGCGTCCCCTCACGCTCCGAGTGACGGGGTGTTTCGCGTGCACGAGCGACTCGCCCGAGATCGGGCGTGTCCTGTGTCCCGAGCTCCTCCGCACGGTCTTCGAGACGCGTCTCGGTCAGCGCTGGGAGGTCTCGAAGCCCGACCCCACGAAGCACGCGAGCCGCGGCTGCGTATTCACCGCGAGCCCCGCTTGAACAGCTCGGTGATGCGCGCTTCCGCTACCGCGCCGGCGGCCCGCCGAGGACGGGGCTTCCTCGCGTCGGTCCGGGTTGGACTCCACGATTCCTACCCTCCGTCGGTGTAAGAAGGCCATGCTACGCCGGCGCATGGTGTAGCATATGTATGATACAAACGATACATGAAACGAACCAACCTATAAATAGAAGCCTTTATTTGGGGAATGCTACAAGCTATGAAGACCAGCTCTCCCGCCCCTTCGGGGCGACACCCGCGTGCGACCGGTGTGAAGGCTCCTAGCCGGCCCGTTGTTTCCGACAGCGGCGCCGTGGCTCCCCAGGGTCCGCCCGTCGCCGAGGTCTGTCCCAATTGCGGCTCGTCCCACCTGATCCGGGACGAGATCCGGGGTGAGATCGTCTGCGCCGACTGCGGGCTCGTGGTCGACCAGAGCGCCCTCGTCAGCGACCGCGGCCAGCGCGGCTCGAAGGAGGACACCGGCCGCGAGGCTCGCGGATGGGGACCGGTCATCTCCCCGCTGATGCCGGACAAGGGGCTCTTCAGCGAGATCGGGGTTCCGACCCGCGACTTCCAGGGAAACTCGCTCTCCCGGAACACGTCGCTGAAGTTCTACCACCTGCGAAAGCTCAATCACCGGCTCCGCGCGGCGCGGACGCACCAGCGGAACCTGGTGGTCGCGCTCGGCGAGCTGAACCGGCTCGCGGGCGTCCTCGGCCTCTCGCGGGAGGTCAAGGAGTCGGCGACGTACATCTACCGACGCGCGCTCGAGCACAAGGCGACCCGAGGGAAGAAGATCGTGGCCCTCGTCGCGGCGAGCGTCTACGCGGCGTGCCGGCAGTGCCATGTCCCGAGGACGATGAAGGAGATCATCGCCCACTCGAAGGCGACCAAGATCGAGGTCGGCCGGGCGTACACGCTGCTCGCCCGCGAGCTCAAGCTGGGGTTGAAGCCGGTCGAGCCGCGCGACTACCTCGTCCGGTTCACGCAGGACCTGAACCTCTCGAAGGAGGTCCGCCAGAAGGTGCTCTCGCTCCTCGAGCAGGTCGAACAGGTCTATTCCACGAGCGGGGTGCTCCCGAACGGGATCCTCGCCACGATCATCTACATCGCGTCGAACCTGATGGGGGAGCCGCGGAGCCAGGACCGCATCGCGGCGGTCGCGAACGTGACCCCGGTGACGATCCGCAACCACTACAAGGAGCTCCTCGAGCTCCTCGGGCTGCCGAAGAACCTCACGAACCCGCAGGCGCGCGGCACCTTGCCCGCGGAGACCGACGTCGACGTCGATAAGGTCGGTCTCGGGGCCCCGGCGGCGGGTCACTAGGGGCCTTCGGCCCCGAGGCGACGCCCCCGGAAACCAGATGAACCTGCGGGCGGGTCTCCGGGCGTGCCCGCGGTACCGGCGCTGAGCTACTCCTCGTATCGTACGTACCAGGAGTGCCCGCTGCGCTGGCGGTTTCTCTACGTCGACAAGCTCCCCGAGGCGCCGCGGGGCTACTTCACGTTCGGGCGGGTCATCCACTCGGTCCTCGAAGAGCTCGTCGCGCCGCTCGTCGTGCCGTCGGCGCGTCGGGCGGGGGAGAACGACCGCCAGCGGACCCTGGACGAGTGGCACGGCCACTCGGGGGCGCCGGCACCGACTCGATGGATGTCCGCCGAGGAGCTCCTCGTCGCGTACGACCGGGCGTGGTCGAGCGAGGGGTACACTTCCCCGGAGGAGGAATCCCGCTACCGTGCTCTCGGCCGCGAGCTTCTCCTGCGGTACTACGAGTTCCTGGTCCGGGACCGCCCCCTCCCGGTCGCCGTGGAGGAACATCTCGAGGCCCGCTGGGACGGCATTCCGGTCCACGGCTACATCGACCGGATCGACCGGACGCCGACCGGGGGGCTCGAGATCGTAGACTACAAGACGTCGCGGGACCTCTCGAGCGACGACGCCCGCGATTCCGACCAGCTCAGCCTCTACCAGGTCCTGGTCGAGAGCAACTACGCCGAGCCCGTCCACGGATTGACGCTCTACCATCTTCGGTCGTTGACCCCGTTGCGCGTTGCACCGCGCGAGCGGGCCACGCTCGCCGGGCTTCACGACCGAATGGGAACGGTGCTCGACGGGATCCGAACCGAGGCGTTCGAACCGTCGCCCGGCCGCCATTGCACTCGGTGCGACTTCCGGGACCGTTGCCCGGAGTTCCGCACCGTCCCTCCCGTCGAGGGCGCGCGCCTCCGCCTCCTCGTGGACCGGTTCGAAACGCTCCGGGCCGAGGAAGGACGCCTCGAGAACGAGTTGCGGCGGACGGCCGAGGAGCTGCATCGGGCGGCCGAGGAACTGGGGGTCCATCGGGTCCCGGGAACGCGCTCGGTCGCGGTCCGCCGGCGCGAGGAGGCTTGGCAGTACTCGCTCGACCATCTGCGGCCCCTCCTCGAGCAGTCCGGGCTTTCCGGTCGCGTCACGTCGGGCACCCCCGAGGAGGTCCGACGGTTGGTGCGGGACCCGAATGTGGACCCGGAGCTCCGGCGCAGGGTCGCCGAGACCGGGGCCCGCCGGGTGAAGTGGTACTGGGAGCTCGAGGAAGGTCCGGGCGAGTCGTAAGCGTCCCTCGCCCGCGCAAAGGCTATGTTTCGTTTCCGGTACCTCCCCGTATGGGGATTCCCCTCGCTTCCGAGTCTCGCCTTGCCTCGCTGAAGGGACGCGCGCCCACGATCGCGACGTTGTGCTCCCACTCGTCGCTTCAGATCTTCCACGGGGCCCGGGCCTGCGGGTTCTCGACCCTCGGGGTCTCCGTCGGCCCGCCGCCGAAGTTCTACGATGCGTTCCCGCTCGCCCGCCCGGACCGGTTCCTTTCGGTCCCTCGCGCGAAGGACCTCCCCTCGGCCGTGGAACCGCTTCGGGCTGCCGGGGCCATCCTGATCCCGCACGGGTCGTTCGTGGAGTACGTCGGAGCGGACACGTTCGCCGGGCTCGATGTTCCCGTGTTCGGCAACCGCGCGGTCCTGGCCTGGGAATCCGACCGGAAGAAGGAGCGGGAATGGCTGGATTCCGCCGGCGTGCCGATGCCCCGGCGCTACGATGACCCGTCCGAGGTCGACGGGCCGGTGATCGTGAAGTACTACGGGGCGAAGGGCGGCAAGGGGTTCTTCCTCGCCAAGAACCGCGAAGCGCTCGAAGAGTTCATACCGACCGGCCCGCACGTGATCCAGGAGTACGTGCTCGGAACCCGGTACTACATGCATTTCTTCTACTCTCCGCTCTCCGACCGCGGGTACCGCGTCGGGCACGGCTCCCTCGAACTCCTCGGCATGGACCGGCGCGACGAGGCGAACATCGACGAGCTCTACAAGCTCGGCGCCCAGGAGGAGCTCCTTAAAGCCGGCATCCGCCCGACGTTCGTCGTCACCGGGAACGTTCCCGTGATCCTGCGGGAGTCGCTCCTGCCGCGTGCGTTCGACGTGGCGGCCCGGATCGTGGAGCGTTCGATCGAACTGTTCGGCGGGATGGTCGGACCGTTCTGCGTGGAGGGGATCATGACCGAGGAGCTTGAGTTCAAGGTGTTCGAGATCTCGACCCGCATCGTGGCGGGCACGAACCTGTTCATCTCGGGCAGCCCGTACTCGGACTTCGTGGAGCCCGGTCTCTCGACCGGTAAGCGCATCGCCCAGGAGATCGAGCGGGGTCGGTCGGAAGAGCGCCTCGCGGAGATCCTGAGCTAGGCGGCGCGACCGCGCGGGCAGGCCGACGGCGTTCCACGGCGGGGAGAGGGTCGGTGAGCTCCGCGATATCGTCCGTTCACCTCGGGAAGACCTACCCGAAGGCCCGCGCCGGCAAGTTCGCGCTCAACGACCTTTCGCTCGAGATCCCGACCGGTCGCGTCTACGGCCTGATCGGGCGGAACGGGGCCGGGAAGACCACCTTCGTCCGGATCGCGGCCACGCAGCTCGCCCCGACCGAGGGCACGGTCTACGTCCTCGGCCACGACGTACGGAGCGAGGAACGGGCGATCCGGCTCTGCATCGCGTGCGTGCCGCAGGAGTCTCGGCCGCTCTACTTTCTCAACACCGAGGAGGTCATCTACCTCTACCTCAAGCTGCGCGGGCTCGACCCCCACGAATCCCGTCGCCGCACGCGCGAAGCGATGGAGGAGCTTTCGCTCACCGAGTACCGTCGCTCGCTCGTCTCCCGCCTTTCGGGAGGGCTTCGCCGTCGGATCCTCTGTGCGATGGTCCTCGCCTCGGACGCCGACGTTATGTTCCTCGATGAACCGACCACCGGACTCGACCCGCTCGCCCGCCGGGAGGTCTGGCAGGCGATACGACGGGCGAGCCGGGAGCACCGTACCATCGTGCTCACGACCCACTACCTCGACGAGGCGGAGGCGCTCTCCTCCCGCCTCGCCCTCATCGAGTCCGGGCAGCTCCGTCTCGAGGGGTCGCCCGAGGACCTGCGGGGCCGGGTACGGTACCCGTACCGTGTGACCATCCAGGGAGCGTACCCGGCGGAGGAGCTCGCCTCCTACGGCAAGGTCTCCCCGATCGAGGGAGGGCTGCTCCTGTTCACCCGGGAGCGGGAGGCGCACGAGGTCGCCCGCCGCGCCCTCGAGCGTGGCTTGCGCATCTCGATGGGACCGGTCAGTCTCGAGGACATCTTCCTCGACGTCGTGGGAAAGTCGATCGAGGAGGACTCGTCGCCGTCCGAGACCAACGGGGACGTCCCGGAGGCCCCCGCATGAGCGAGCGCAATCGGCTCCGGTCGGTGCTCACCCTGATCCAGCTCAACGGTCTCATCCCGATCCGCACGACCCCCCTCTACATCCTGAACACGCTCGCCTCGCCGCTCTCGTTCCTGTTCTTCATCTTCATCGTCTCGCGGGGGGCCCTCCTCGACTACGGGATCACCGGGGGCATGGTGCTCACGATGCTGACCGTGGGCACGAGCCTGCAGTCCGACCTCACGCACTACCGCCACGACCTCAAGTTCCAGGACATCGTGGTCGCCTCCCCGGTCGAGGCCCCGATCTACGTCACCGGCATGGCGCTCAGCGAGCTCGTCTATTCCCTCCCCTCGCTCGCCGTGTTCGTGGCCCTGTTCGTGGAGTTGGGCCATCCCACGGTGGCGAACCTCGCGGTGATCACCGGCGTGTGCGTGCTCGTCTGGGCGTTCGCGAGCGCGCTCGCCTTCACCCTCGCGACGTACCTCAAGGACGTTCGCGAGACGTTCCTTTTTAGTCCGATGATCTCGCTCGTGCTCACCGTCCTTCCACCGGTCTACTACCCGATCTCCGCGCTCCCCGCGTGGGCCCAGGTCGCCGCGCGGGTCTCGCCCACGACCTACGCCGCGGGACTCGTCCAGGGAGCGTGCGGCCTCGCCCCGCTCACGTTTTCGGGAGCGGTGCTGGACTGGGCGGTCCTGATCGCGTTCACCGCTGGCCTGTTCATCCTGGCCGCGTTGAAGGCGCGCTGGAAGGAGCCCTGAGGGCCCGGAGAGACGTTCGTCACGCGCCGGGCCGGGTGCGTCGCGCGAGTCCTTATGTATGGGCCAACTGGTGGAGCCGCGATGCTTTCGTTTGCGGACAGTCGTAGCTTCGACTTGCCCGACGAACGGTTCTCGCGGTGCCTGTTCTGCGGGAAGGAGCTCGTGCTCCTTCCGGACGACCGACGCGATGGCGCGTGCTTCGATTGCCTCGCGCTCTCGGTACGTCCCGCGGCCCCGTGCCCCAGCTGCGGAGAGCTGATTCCCGGCGAGGAGCGGGGCGTGGGTTGCGCCAACTGCCGCTGGTATCCGCTCCGCGACTAGCGTCGTCCCTCGCGGCTCCGCTAAGCTTATCGGCCGACTCCGGTCCGTCGCCGGAGGGCGTGCCGAGGTGGCTCAGTCCGGTACGGCGCGAGTCTGGAAAGCTCGTGGCGGAATACGCCTCGGGAGTTCAAACGCCGCCGACGGCCGAACCGTCGCGGCGGAGATTCTCCCCCTCGGCGCTCCCCGTATCGCCCGCGGCCGAACTCCGGAGGGGTCGTTTCCGCCGTGACGGTCCCGCCCCGAGCATCGACGCCGGCGCTGCTCCAGCTCGATGCCATCCTGGACCGTCTCTCCGGACGCCAAGCGCTCGCTGAGGTCTGCCGCTTCCTCCGCCACACCTTCCCCCACTATCCTTGGGTCGGGGTCTACCGGGTCGAGGGGACGGACCTCGTGTTGGACGCATGGGACGGGGCGCAGGCGACCGAGCACACGCGAATCCCGATCGAGCGCGGCCTCTGCGGACAGGCCGTGCGGGAGGGCCGCTCGGTGATCGTCGACGACGTCCGAACGGACCCGAACTACCTCGCCTGTTTCCTCGAGACCCGGGCCGAGATCGTCGTTCCGATCCGTGAGGAGGGTCGTGTCGTGGGAGAGATCGATATCGACGGGAACACCGTCAATGCGTTCGACGCGACCGACCGCCGCTTCCTCGAGACGGTCGCCGCGAAGCTCGGCCCGGCGGTCGAGCGATCGGGCGCCGAGCTGCCGCTCGGCTGAGCTCGCGCGCGATCGCGGCGAGCGCCTCCGCGAGCGCGGCTCGACGGTCGAACGCAGCGAATCGCCCCGGGCGACCCCGGGTCGAGGTTCGTAGAGCTTGGCGGGCGATCTCTGCGAGCGCTCTCTGGACCTCGTCCACGATGGGTAGGTCCGCGGCCCGGCTGGTTCGGGAGAGTGGGTTTAGGTCGATGGAGATCACGCGCTTACCGAGGGCGCGCAGCGCCTCGGCACGGTCCCCGTCCTCGAGAGGAACGAGGCAGACATCCGCCGTGAAGATCCCCCGCCGGTCGACCTTCGCCCGGTCGGAAGGGAGGTGGGGAATCGTCGCCGTGGGTCGCACCCCCAGCACTTGCCGCACCCCGGCCGCTCGCAGCGCCTCCGCGACCTTTCGGACCCGCGCTTCCGAGCGGTGGAAGAGATTGACCTCGACATCGAGACCGGGGACGGCCCGGGCGAGCGCCGCCACCTCCTTCGCGGCGAGGGCGGCGACGTTACCGTTGACGCTGACGACCGGATGTCGGGCCGCGCGCAGCCACGCGGCCGCGGCCCGCTCGGCCCGACGGGCTCCGACGGTCGAGCGTTCGCCGATCAGGTAGTCGAACGCCTCCCCTCGACCCTGGGCGATGAGCCCCTCGGGGACGACGAGGCCCCGCCGATGGGCTTCGGCGAGACGGTGTCGGACCCGCAAACTATGGAAGCGGGGATGACGGGGAGAGAGACGCATCGGGTCGGGCGCTCAGCGCTGTTCCGGCGGAGGGTCGGCCGCGGTCTCCTCGGGCGGCGCCCGACGGCCCTCGAGGGCCGCGACCCGTTCCTCGAGAGGAGCGAGGCCGTCCTCGATCGCCTTCGTCAGCGTCAGTTTCAGGCTCTCCTCGAGCGCGACCAGGTCGCGACCGAGGTCGATGATCCGCCGGGCGTTCTCGTTGAGCAGGAGGCGGCTCTGCGTGGACACCCGGTAGGTGTCCGAAAGGTCCTTCGTGAGCTGGTGGGACGACTGGGCGAACGTCTCGATGGAGGCCCCGACCGGTTTCCACTTCTCGTCCAGGTTCGCGTTGAGGGTCGTCGTGAGCTTGTCCGCCGCGGTCTGGACCCCAGTCGTCACCTCGCGGGAGACCCGCTCGGCGAGGGCGGTCTCCATGCCCTCGAGTCGGGTCTTGACCTCCTGGTCCATCTCCTGGTTCCCCGCCTCCATTCGCTGGAGCCGGTCCTCGACCGACTGGAGGCGGGCCAGCATGTTCGAGTACGCGGTGCCGACCAGCGTGTCGAAGTGCGCGTTGCTTAGCTCCTGGCTCCGCAGGAGAAGGTGGAGGACCCAGTGTTCCCGACCTTTCGTCTCCGCGATCGGGCCCCGGTCGATCCGGTCCCGGAAGTCGCGGTCGTCGATGAGCGTCTGGAGCTCTTTCAGGACTTCGACCCGCAGGAACGAAGTGGAGCTGCCGGCATTCGCTGGTCGCCCGGCCATCGACGGAGGATGGGGTCCCCGATGCTATATACCCTCGCCGGGGCGGGGCGCCCTTGCGCCGGGGTTCGGGAATCTCCGGGGCTCCGGCCAAGCGGCCCGGGCGAGCCGCCCGGACGCCGAATCTACTCGACGAACTCCTTGCCGAGAAGCTCCCGGGCCACGATCAGTCGACGTATCTCGGAGGTGCCGGCGCCGATCTCGAGCAACTTCGCATCCCGGGCGAGCCGTTCGAGCGGGAGCTCGCGCATGTACCCGTACCCACCGTGGATCTGAATGGCGTCGAGCGCGACCCGGGTGGACGCCTCGGAGGCGAACGTGAGCGCGGTCGCGCTCGCCCTTAGGGTCCTCGACTCGGTGCGGACCGCGTCGAGCGCGGCGTACATCAACCACCGGGACGCCTCGAGGTCCGAGTGCATCGCGGCCAGCTTCGCCTGGATTAGCTGGAAACGCCCGATCTTCTGTCCGAACTGCTCGCGCTGACGGGCGTAGGTGACCGAGCGGTCGAGACACTCCGCCATGATCCCGACCGGGATCGCGGTCAGGACCGCCCGCTCGACGTTCAAGCCGCTCATCATGATCCGGACGCCGTCGTTCTCCCGACCCATCAGCTGGTCGCGCGGGACCTCAGCGTCCTGGAACGCGAGCTCGCCCGTCGGTGAGCCCCGCATCCCCATCTTGTCGAGGCTCTTGGTCACCGAGAATCCGGGCGTGTCGCGCCGGACGAGGAACGCGCTGATGCCGCGCGCGCCCTTCTCCGGGGCGGTCTTCGCGTAGACGAGGAGCGAATCGGCGACCGGCCCGTTCGTGATGAACTGCTTGGTCCCGTTCAGCACGTAGTGGTTGCCGGAACGCTCGGCCCGCATTCGGATGGACACCGCGTCCGACCCTGCGTCCGGCTCGGTGAGGGCGAGGGCACCGACCGCCTCTCCCGTAGCGACCGCGGGGAGGAACGCGGCTCGCTGGTCGTCGTCGGCGTTCCGCGCGACATTGTCGCCGAACAGGTTCGAATGTGCCCCCACGCTCAGCGCGAGCGCCGGGCTGACCCGGGCGATCTCCTCGAGCACGAGGGCCTGCGCGAGGTACGTGAGGGCGACACCGCCGAACTTCTCCGGTAGCGTGATCCCGAGGAAGCCGTGGGCGCCGAGGCGAGCGAACACATCCCTCGGGAAGTAGTCCTCCCGGTCCATCCGTTCCGCGACGGGAGCGATCTCCTTGCGGGCGAAGTGGCGTGCCGCCTCCCGAAGGTCCAGGTCCTCCTGCGAGAGAGCAAGGTCCATGCCCGGGCGACGATGCCCGAGGCCATACGGTTGACGGTGGTGGGGAGGGTCAGGGGCCGCGGCTCGCGGGCTCCTTCCGCACGATTCCGATGTGGAGCCGCCAGCCGGGGCGGCGCCGCGGGAAGTCGGAGCGGAAGTGGGCCCCGCGGCTCTCGGTGCGGGTCAACGCCGCGCGAGCGATCAACGAGGCTGTGAGCAGGGCGTTCGCCACGGGGCCGGGCGCCTCGGCGGAGCGGCTCGGCTCGACCTTCTCCCCGATCTCGGCGAGCTCCTCGAGGGCGCCCCGAAGGCCGCTACCGGTGCGGACGATCCCCACTTCGTCCCAGAGGAGGTCCCGGACGCGGTCGAACGCCTTGGCGGCGTCGCCCCGTCCGGCCCCCGGTGGCCAGGCGAACCGGACCATGCGTCCCGGAGCCGGAATCGCCCCCGGGGCCGGGTGGACGAGCTGACGGGCCACCCGCTCCCCGAAGACGAGGCCCTCGAGGAGCGAATTGCTCGCGAGTCGGTTCGCCCCATGGACCCCGGTCGAGGCGACCTCGCCGCAGGCATAGAGAGCCCGCAGGTTCGTTCGACCCTCGAGGTCGGTGGTCACGCCCCCCATCATGTAGTGAGCGACGGGGGTCACGGGGATCCAATCCCGCGAGGGGTCCAATCCGTACGATGAGAGGAATCGGCAGACGGACGGGAACCGCGCGAAGAACCGGTCCCTCGGAATCCCAGTCGCATCGAGATAGACGCACGGGTGGCCCGAGCGATGGATCTCGCGGTCGACAGCCCGGGAGACGATGTCGCGAGGGGCGAGTTCGGAATCCCGGTGCTGCCCGACGAGGAATCGTTCCCCGGCCTCGTTGCGCAGCACGGCTCCTTCCCCCCGGACGGCCTCCGTGATGAGATAGCGCGGGGCCCCCTCGCGCCAGAAGACCGTCGGATGGAACTGCATGAACTCCATGTCGGTGAGGACGGCTCCCGCCCGGAAGGCGATCGCGACGCCTTCCCCGGTCGCTACCGAGGGATTCGAGCTCTGGCGGTAGAGGCTGCCGGCCCCGCCGGTGGCGAGCACGACCGGGCCGGGCTCCGTTTCCTCCACGTTCTTGCCGCGTTCGGTCGAGATGAGGGCGACCACGCCCTCCCGGCCGGCCGGGCGTAGCGCCCGAAGGGCCGTTCGTTCACGGACCTCGATGCCCGCGTCCAGCACCCGCCCTTTGAGCGTCTCCTCGATCGAGAGGCCCGTGGCGTCGCCGCCGGCGTGCAGGATCCGCGCGCGGGAGTGCGCGGCTTCCCGGCCGAGCGCGATCTGGCCCTCGATCGTATCGAACGGGACGCCGTAGCGGACCAGGTCGGCGATCCGAGCGGGCGCCTCGTAGGTGAGGGCCTTCGCGGCCGCGACGTCGACGAGGCCCGCGCCCGCGCGCACGGTATCGCGGAGGTGGAGCGCCGGGGAGTCGTCCGGACCGACGGCCGCCGCGATCCCACCCTGGGCGTAGCGGGTGTTGGCCTCCTCCAGGCGGGATTTCGTGATCAACGTCGGGCGGAGCCCGAGCTCGCGGCAACGCAGCGCCACGTAGAGCCCTGCGATGCCGGTCCCGACTACGAGAGGACGACCGCCGCGGCCCCGCACGTCCTTCGCCGAGCCGAACGCGCGGTATAGCGGCTTCCCCCGGCACGAGGTGTTCGAATACCTGCTCGGTATCGGCCCATCGTGCCCGACCGCGAACCGACCTCGGCCCGTTCCTGGGAGGCGGTGGTTTCGGTTCGCGAAGCGGTCGAACTGACTAGGGAGCTCGTCGCGCGCCTGGCCCGCGAGACCGGTCGCCGGTCCATCGGGGTCACCGACCTCATCTCCCTCCGCCCGGCGTTCTATCGAACGGTGGCGCCGGAGGTTCCCATTCCACCGGCCCGGCAGGCTCGTCTCGAGCGGGGCCGATTGTTCCACCGCGCGCTCGGCGCCCGCTTGGCACGGGAGGGGACCCTCGAGGCCCGGATACGACGCGATGGGATTGTCGGTCGGATCGATATTCTGGGCGAGCTTCCCATCGAGGTGAAGACCGCGACCTCCCTAGCGGTCCCCGACCATCTCTCGTCCGACCGTCCCGACCATGTCGAGCAGCTCGGGATGTACTGTGCCCTCGTCGACCGGCCGGTCGGCCGCCTCCTGACCCTGGTCGCCGACGCGGGCGCCGTATCCGACGTGCAGGCCGTGGACGTGTCGTTCGGCTCGACCGAGCGGATCCGCGCGGAGATGCGGCGGCGGGCCGAGTTGCTTCGCACAGCCTGGTCCGACCGCCGCGCCGAATCGCTTCCGAGGTGTCCCTGGTACGGTCGCGGATGCGAGTTCGAGGAGGCCCGCGTCTGCGACTGCACGGGCGAAGAACCGCCGGGCTCCTCCGCCATCCTCGAGGAGACGGGACGGGTGGACCCTCGAGACGATGTCCGAGAACGCGTCCGGTCCGCCTTCACAAAGCCCCTCCCCGGCGGCGACGAGTTCGCCTTTGCGCGATTTCGTGAGATACTGTATCCGCGACGAGCCTACTTCGACCGGACCGCTCCGGCCCCCTCGGGCCCGACGCGCGCCCCGCCCCCCGCGGCGACGCCCGCCACGCCCCAGGACAGTCCGGCTTCCCGAGAACCTGACCTCTACGCCCGCCTCAACGAAGCCCTCGAGAGCGGCCCCGCCGGCGAGGTGGCGCGCCTTCCACCCCGTTCGTCCGACCCCGAAGAAGAGGTGACCGGGTTCCGGGGCCGCCCTCTCCTCGTGCGGACCTCCCGCGCCTGGGCCCGGTTCCGGGAAGATGCGCTGCTCGCGCGGAGCCCACAGTATCCCTTGGAGCTCGGCCTCCGGTGTGCGGTCACCGGGACGGACTCGGGGATTGTCGTGCTCGGGTTCGAGAGGGCCAAGGTCGACGCCGACCGCGTCCAGGTCCTCGAGGTGCGGTTTCGCTCCCTCACGCCGTTCTCCCGACGGATCCGGGAACGCCGTCGTGAGCTGGCGGAGGCGCTCCGGACGCGAAATCCGAAGGCGTTGAGCGTGTGCCCCGAGTGGATGATCGCCGACTGTCCCTACCGTTCGGAATGCGGTTGCGCGGAAGCCGGCGTGAGCGTTACGCGGTAGATGATCGACCGCACGGTCGGTTCCAAGCGGAACTCGCTGTACAGTCGACGCGCGGGCTCGTTCGCGGCCGTCACCCAGAGGTGAATCCGTTCGTAGCCGAGCGCCCAAAGGGCTCGCATTCCCCACCGGAAGAGGAAGCGACCGTAGCCGCGGCGGCGGAACTCGGGGTCGACCATGAAACTCACGAACATGCCCTTTCGGGGGGTGCGTTCGGCCGAAAGGATCGCTCCCACGAGCCGCGGCGGGTCGGCTTGATAGAGCGCGGTGGATGCCTCGTCCAGGAAGCGGCCCAGACTCCCCTCGAGCAGCGCCGCGGTCACTCGGTGGTACTCCTCGGGGCGCTCTCCGATGAGGAGCGCGTCGACGCTGCCGTGCACCGACCGGAAATCGAGGTCCGCGAGCGCCTCGACGGTAACGGCACGGATCGGAACCAGCGCGAGCCCGTCCGGTACGGGACCGGGGGGCCGCCCGTCCTCGGTGCCGAGGGAGCGTTCCATTGCCAAGCGCTCGAGCACGACCGACCCCGGTCGTTGCTCGAGCCGGCTGAGGAGCTCGAGCTCGTGGGCGGGCGAGAGACCGGTGAACCCGATGTTGATGGACCGCACGCCGGCGGGTAGGCTCCCGAGGAGCGCGTCCGTCAGCCGCTCGGCGCGGTCGGTCGCTCCGCTCTCTTCGGCCACGTGGACATGTCCGTAGGCCTCCGCGCCGCTCACGGAGTAGAACGAGAGTCCGGAGCCCGAACCGGTCGGGTAGCACCATCCCGGAGTTGCCCCCGAGCGGAGCTCTTCCGCCGTCCGCTCGACCCAGTCGCCGGCCGGCGATTCGTCCCGCGCGAGAAGCGCCTTGCGGACCTGCTGAACGATCTCGACGAGTTCGTCGAGGCGGACCCCGTTCGCTCGAGCCGGAGCGTCCACAACCGCCTCGAGGCTATCCGCCGACGAGACGCTGGAGGATCTGGGCGATGTCGGGAGCGACCGAGGCCTTCTCCGCCGGGTTGCCCAGGGTGTCGGTGGAGTAGACGTCTCCCACGACCGCCTTGATCCGTTCGAAGGCGTCCTTCAGGAACAGACCGTGGGTGCAGGCGGCGCTGATCCCGATCGCGCCGTTCTTCTTCAGCAGCTTCGCGGCCTCGACGATCGTCCCGCCGGTGGAGATGACATCGTCGATGAGCGCCGCGTGCGTGCCCTCGACCGGCACGGGGAGCGTCGCGGGCAGGGAAAGCTCCACGTGCTCGCTGTCGATGCGGCGCTTCTCGAGCGCGAACCATGGCTTGTCGAGGAGCTGGGCCATCCGACGCGCCCGGTCCACTCCTCCCTTGTCCGGCGACACGAGCACATCCAGGGGTCGCTCCCGGAGCAGCCGGGCGATGGCGGGGATCCCGCTCGCCTCGAAGGCCGGCTTCGTGAACTGCGTCAAGGTCTGGGACGAATGGAGGTCGACGGTCACGACGGCATCGGCGTCCAGTTCGACATGACGGCAGAGAGCGCGCGCACTGACGGGCTCGCCCGGAAAGAAGCGTCGGTCCTGGCGCGCGTAGCCGAAGTAGGGGACCACGACGAACGTCCGTCGCGCTCCCGCCTCGCGGACCGCGTCCTCGAGGAGAATGAGCTCGAGGAAGTCGTTGTCCGTGCGGGTCGACTGGACGATCACGACGTCCTCCCCCTCGAGACGCCCGCCGACCCGAACGTACATCTCGTCGTCCGGGAACCGTTTCGTGAACGGGATGCCGAACGGTGCGTTCCCGAGCTCCCTCGAGATCCGTTCCGCGAGCGCGGTCGAGGCGGTTCCGCCGATGACGTGCATCTCGATTCCCGAGGATGGGACCCGAGGTGGGACTATAAGATTGTGCGAGGCTCGCACGCTACCCAGCCGTTCGCGGACTCCGGCTCGAGGATAGGAGGGCCCAGGGTGGCCCCGGGTCAGAGCTCGTCGTCCGGCTCACTTCTCCGCTTCGACTTGGGCAGCCGGCGCACGTGGGGCGCCGGCCGTCCGCGTCGGGTCGAGGCGTGCGCGGGGGGAGGCCGGCTTCGTCGCCGGCGGGAGGTCTCCACCGCGTCCTCCTCATCGTCCTCGTCTTCTTCCTTGTGCCGCCAGTGCAGTCGGGAGAGCCATCTCCGAGGGGCCGATTCGGCCGGAGGCTCGGACTCGGCCTCCGCGCGCGCCGCCTCCTCTTCCTCTCGCCGTAGGGGCGTTTCAATCCCTTCCCGCCGGAACGCGTAATGGATCCCGAAGGCGACGAGAACGGCGCCCACGATCGTGAGGCCCATCAACTCCCAGGACTGCGACGGCACCAACCCCGCTTGGCCCTGGAGCAACAGCTTGACGGCCCCGAACCAGGGGATCATCCCCCGCGCCACCCCGATGATCCAACCGGGTTCGACGAGCGCGCTGAGCTCCGCGACGGCGGAGCCGCTCTGGTCCGGGCGGGAATTGTTGTCTCCCATCGTCAGGAAACCCGAGTGCCCGCCCAAGGCGGGCGCAGAGAGGTCGAGGTCGATGTTCGTCGAGTTCCAGCCGATGTTGTACAGATCCAGCTTGCCCGTGAGATGGTTCGTCTGACAACCCGCGGGGATGCCGGATTGGGCGGGAGTGCCGGGAGTGTAGTACACCGCGCCCGGCTCGTTCGCGCATTTGAGCCCGAGGAGGCCGGTCGCGTTGTACGAACCGCTCACCGGGTCGTATTGGAGGTAGAGGATCGCGCGGTGCACGATCGGCGTCGACCCCTGTCCGTTCGGCCAGTACAGAATGACATCGCCGTACTCCCCGTACGTAGTGTAGCCGTTCTGAATTCCCGCTACGTACGACGTGATCCCGGCAAGCGAGGTCTTCTGCGCGAGCACAAGGTCG
>Ga0209039_10001955_pt1 | contig 18261 bp, 9 predicted proteins | sample BogFormECP12_OM1_FD_188238 | JGI IMG/M metagenome (GOLD analysis project Ga0209039, IMG submission 188238) | Bog forest soil microbial communities from Calvert Island, British Columbia, Canada - ECP12_OM1 (SPAdes) (version 2) | ecosystem: Environmental > Aquatic > Freshwater > Wetlands > Bog ...
TGCCCTATGCGCTCGAACTATTGTTCTGTCTTGGCATTATTGGCTTGCACGTTTTGCCTGACGTTGTTCTCCTCCGCCCAGCCTTCATCTTCGAGGCGAGAAGGTTCCCAGGATGACCTGCGAACCCGCTTTGAGAATCCTCCCGCTGCGGCTCGTCCCATGGTGCGATGGTGGTGGCCAGGAGGGGACGTCACCGATGAAGAGATCGCGCGCGAACTGCGAATCATCAAGGACGCTGGACTGGGTGGAGTGGAAATCCAGTCCTTCAAAGATGGATTGAATCCCAATCCGGAAGGCGAAGTGGCGCGTCGCGTCAACAGCTTTCTTACGCCAGAATGGTTCAATCATGTGAAATATGCGATTGAGGAAGGCGGCCGGCTTGGTCTCGACGTGGATCTGACGTTTGGTTCGGGATGGCCGTTCGGCGGACCCTACATCCCCTTGGAGCTCGCCTCGCAGCAGTTGAGCGTCCATCAGATCGCTCTTACTGGCCCATCTACTTTCGCCCGGCGATTTCCCGGTGCCCCGTTGGGTGCGGGTGAGAAACTCGTGGCCGTGGTCGCGGTGCCTGGATCTCTGCCTTCCTTTGGAAAGAGAAAGCAGCAGGTGTTTTCCGATTCTGTCGCCCGCGATATGGTGATCGCGTCGGGAAAGGTCGATGTAGCATCCGCGATCGTGCTGACACCGCAGATTACCGAGGATAATACTCTGAAGTGGGAGGTGCCAGCCGGGCAGTGGGTGCTGTTTAGCTTCATTCAAGTTCCAACCTTGCAGAATGTGGAAGGGGGAGCGGGAATTGGCACACAGTGGGTTCTCGACCACCTGAAGCGGCAGGCCCTTGACAAGCACATCGAGGCCGTGGGCGAGGCGGGAAAGAAATACTTTGGTGCGGACTTTGGCAAGTCCTTGCGAGCCATCTTTTGCGACAGTTTGGAAGTTAGCGCTGAAAGCATGTACTGGACCGACGACTTTTTGGCCGAGTTTCAAAAACGCCGGGACTACGATCTCACTCCGTACCTCCCCTTAGTGAAGCGCCCGGGAGAAAGCGATCCTGGCGAGGAATATCCATCTCTTCCGGTTTTCGACGCTCCGGAAATAGGGGAGCGCGTGCGGCACGACTATTGGCTGACAGTTTCCGACCTGATGATTGACAACTTTTATCAGCCGCTGATCGATTGGGCGCACAGCAATCATCTCAAGGCTCGCATCCAGGCGCACGGAGCCCCCGCCGACCTTCTGAGAATTTACGGCCAGGCCGATTTCCCGGAAACCGAGGTCCTGTACGCGGACGGAAGTTACGATTTCTTCAAGTTAGCCTCGTCCGGGGGACATCTGTTCGGCAGAAACGCCATTTCCAGCGAGACGTTCGTGTGGCGGGACCACCCCTACGAGACCACACCTGAATTAATGAAAACTACCGCCGACGAGTTGTTCACAGCGGGCATCAATCGTATCGTCTATCACGGTTTCCCCTATGAATACATGGACCGCCCCGAGCCTGGCTGGTTTCCTTTTTCGACGCAATATGAACTCGTCTACACCTTTTCGTCGCTTCTGAATTTCCATAATCCTTTTTGGCCGTACCTGAAACCCCTGAATGACTATATGGCCCGCGTGCAGACGCTTTCGCAATCGGGACGCAGCGTCTCTCGCGTGGCCTTATACTCGCACCGCCTCTATTACCCCAGCTGGATGCCGACCGATGAGGACTATCCACTTGAATATTCGCTGATGGCGAACGGCTATAACTTCGACTTCATCAACGAAGATACTTTGTTGCACCACGCCGCCGTCGAAAATCACGAACTGAAAACTCCCGGCAATGCGTATCCCTCTTTAGTGCTGCGTAACGAGACTCGGATTACCCTGCAATTGGCCGAGAAGCTCGCAGAGTTTGCCCGAGCTGGATTGCCCATCGTGTTCGCCGAGCATATGCCCGCCGAAGAAGCTTCGTTCAAAGACTATGAGAGCAACGGACGACGCATTCAGCAGATCATGCATGGAATCCTCGGCAGCCAGAGGGACGCATCCGCCAAATCCGCAACTGTTCAGGGGCGCGGAAGTGTTCGCTTTGTGGATGACGCAACCGCCGTCCCCGGTGTGTTGCAAGCTGATCTGAAAGTGAGCCCAAACCTGCGGTTCGCTACTCCTGAACCCAGCATCTTCTTCCAGCAGTTTGACGCCGGGTCGACGAGCTTCTTCTTCTTTCGCAATCCCAAGGCAGAGCCCCAGGATGCGCGGGTAATGCTGGCTGCTGGCAAGCGTATTCCCCAGATTTGGGATTCGTGGACGGGTGAGGTTACCGAAGCGCCCGTGTACCGCTCTGAGCAGGGCAGTGTCACGCTCGATATCCATCTCGATCCCTACGGTTCCGAGCTGATTGGCCTGGCAGAATCTCCGGAAGGGGAGCACGTCGTGCATACGAGTTTTCGAAGCATCGAGCGCACCTCAGACGGACTCTTCGGCGTGGCCAGCGAACCGGGAACCTATCACACGGAATTCAACGACGGAAAAGACAAGACTTCAGTGGTTTCGGCAACAGAGATTCCGCTGGCGTTGACTCTCGGACCGAACTGGGATCTCAACCTGGTGGGAAACGATAAAGACGGAAAGGAATGGAGCGAACGAATTCATGCGGCGCCCCTGCGGGATTGGAGCCTGTCGCAAACCTTGCGCTACTTTTCCGGACATGGGCACTACAGCCTCGACGTCCAGGTCGCTGAGTCCTATCTGCGCCCCGGGCTGGCACTCGAACTGGACCTCGGAGAAGTTCACAACGTAGGCGAAGTCTGGATCAACAACAGAAAAGTCACTTCTTTACTTATGCGGCCCTATCGCGTCGACGTTGCCCCATACCTGAAAGCCGGCAGCAACCATCTTGAGATCGTAGTGACCAATACCCTCCGGAACCGCCTGGTGGGTGATGGGATGAGCGGTGACCCCCACTTTGTGATGTTCCAGCGCCGTGTGTTCTTCATGCCGTCGGGCTTGATAGGTCCGGTACGCCTTCTGCCGGAAGCTAGAGTCAAGCTGCGGTGAAAAGCCTCTGTCTTCGTCGGCAGTTCCCGATTGATTTCGGTCAGACTCCCCAGGTTCTCGGCCTGGCTCAGCACCTCGGTTTCGACCAAAAGAGGCCCGCTTATAATGCAGTGGGAAGGCTGAGATCGGGAAGCTCAGCCTGTCTGGACGAATGAAGCCATGGCATTCTAAGGAGCGGCTGTGACCAGGTGGCCACTTTTCATGGGCGCCGTGAGGCCGCTGTTGTGCCTGATCATTTTGGTTCTGCCCGGGCAGCAGTCACGGACTGTGGAGCCGCCAAAAAGCCCCATCCACTTCACTCCGCGTTCCATTCCGTTCTCACTCGATAGCTGCGAAACCGCCCAGCGCCACGCACCGGAAACAATGGCCGGCGGCGTGGCCGTGTTTGACTATGACAACGACGGCGATCTGGACATCTTCTTCACCAATGGCGCGGACATTACCACGCTGAAAAAAGACTCGCCCAAATATTCGAACCACCTCTTTCATAATAATGGCGACGGCACCTTCACCGACGTTACCGAGAAAGCGGGCCTCGCCGGCACGGGGTACGACATCGGCGTGGCCGTCGGCGATTATGACAACGACGGTTACGAAGACATCTTCGTCGCGGGCGTGTACCGCAATACCCTCTACCACAACAATGGCGACGGCACCTTCACCGATGTCACTGAAAAGTCCGGCCTTGCCAAGATTGACAAGGAGTATGGCCCACTCTGGTCGGTTGGCGCGGCATGGGTGGACGTGAACAACGACGGTCTGCTCGATCTTTTCGTCGTCAATTACATGAGCTGGAACGTCAACAAGGAGCCGCCGTGCACCTTTGAAGGCAAGGCTGAATATTGCCATCCAAAGTTTTATAAGGAGTTGCCCAACCAGCTCTTTCTGAACATGGGCAATGGAAAATTCGTGGATGTCTCGGCGGAATCCGGGATTCGCGCACACCCGGGCAAGGGCATGGGAGTCGGCGTGGCGGACTACGACGGCGACGGGCTGCCGGATATTTTCGTCTCCAACGACAAGCTCTTCAATTCTCTGTTTCACAACAAAGGCAATGCGCGCTTTGAAGAGGTGGCTTTTGACGCGGGCGTGGCGCTGCCCCAGCACGGAAATTTCATCTCCGGCATGGGCGTCGACTTCAAGGATCTGAACAACGACGGCTATCCTGACATCGTCATCGTCGCCCTCGATAACGAAACTTTCCCTGTCTTCCAGAACGATGGCAAAGGCGGATTTGTGGAGATTACGTCACGGAGCGGGATGACTGCCCTCAGCAATCCCATGTCGGCATACAGCCCCAACATCGCCGACTTCGACAATGACGGATGGAAGGATATCTTCGTTTCCCGCGGACATGTGCAGTCGCCCAACATGGCCGGCCGTTCGCAGATTGATCAGCCCAACACAGTTTTCCGGAACCTGGGCGGCAACAAGTTCTCTGCCTTGACAGAGGAGGCTGGCTTCACGGCACTGCCACCCAAGCGCCACCGGGGCGCCGCTGTCGGCGATTTCAATCATGACGGCAAACTCGATGTCGTGGTGACCGCTCTCAGCGCGCCGGCCGAGATTTGGATGAACGACAGTCCCGATGGCAATCACTGGCTGGAACTGGCGCTTGAAGGTACGAAGAGCAACCGCGATGGCATCGGCGCGAAGATCAAGATCGTGGCCGGAGGACGAACCCAGTTTGATCAGGTGAGCCATGCCGCGGGCTACGCCTCCTCCAGCGCCGGCCCGGTTCACTTTGGCCTGGGGACGGCCAATATGGCGGATGAGATCGAGATCCGGTGGCCATCAGGCACGAAGCAGGTGCTCAAGGACGTCCCGGCCGATCAAGTGGTGCACATCAAAGAACCTAAGAGCTCCTGAACAGAACCCTATTCGCAATGATCGGCATCAATATGCCCCACGCGCAGCCGTGATGGAACTGCGCTGCGAGTGATTCATTCCGGCTCGGCCGTCAGCCCGGGATTCGGTATCTCTTCGTCCCCCTTTTCTTCGCGGGCTGCGTTCATCATGCGATTGTAGATGTCGAATTCCGCCTTGGCCTTCTCCCGCTGTCCCATACCTTTCATCACCAGGCTTCGCAGGAGGTGGGTGGTATAGTCTTCCGGGTCAATCTTCTGCTCCGCATCGATTGCCGCCAGCGCTTCCTGATACCTGCCCAGCCGGTTATAAATCTTGGCCAGTCCCAGATACGAGGTAGCCAGTTTGGGATCGAGGCGCAGCGCCTGACGATATTGCTTCTCCGCTTCGGTATCCTGCTGCTGGAGCGCATATGTCTCGCCCAATTTGTCGTAGGCGTATGCATCATCGGGCTTGATTTCAATATCCTTCTTGAACTCTTCGACCGCGTGCTCGTAGTCATGCTGGTGCAGGTAATAGAGCCCCAGGTAGTAGTGAAGAAAGGGAAGCATGGGATTCTGCCGCTCCGCCCGCTCCAGTTCCAGGAGTGCCTGATCATCCTCCTCGCGATTCAAGTGGGTCCGGCCCATGATCAAATGAAACTCCGGAGTATCCCCTCCCACTTCCACCAGCCGCGACAGCGCCCGCTCGTCCAGTTCTTTCCGCTGGGCTTTGTGGGCGGCAATACACAGCACATAAAGGTAGCTGAAGTTAAACGACTGCTGTCCCCACAGCGGCTCGAGGGTATCGGCTGCCTGGGCCCAATGATCGTCGAAGAAGTAACACAGCCCCAGCAGGTAACGCGCCTGGGCCGAGTCCGGCTGGTCGCGCAGAACAGATTCGAACGGCGCGATCGCCGATCGAAAATCATTCTGCCGGTAGTAGGCCAGCCCGATGTTCAGCCGAATGCCGGCAATGTCCGGCGCCAGCCGTTCCGCGTGGCGGAGCATGTGCAGCGCCTGGTCCCACTGCTTGCGCCGCATGTAAATGACGCCCAGGTTGGCATAGGCGCCAGCCGATTGCGGATCGATGGCCACGACTTTACGAAACGCACGCTCCGCCCGGTCCAGATCCCCGTTGCGCAAGGCAGTCTCCCCGGCGATGAACAGTTCTTTCGGATTCGAATTGGCTTGGGCAGAACCGCGCGCAGAGCTCGTCTTAGCGGTGTCGGATGTCTGCGCCAATGCTTCCTGCGACCCGCACAACGCGGCTAAACTACTAACCAGAAAAAAACACGCCACAAAACGTCCCACGGGGTCTCCCAGCTGACGCGAGCTTTCGCAATGTCGTAGTGTCCGCCAGCAGGAGCCGAAATTCAAGCTCCCGCTGCACTTGCAGCTTCGGCAGGCAGCGCACTGCCCTTGGCAGCGCTTGTTGTCCTCCGCAAGCGGAGAGGAGTTGAGTTGCCCGGCCCTGAGGATTATCCGCGCTCTTGCCGTACGCAACTACACAAGTCTGCAGAAACCTGCAGAAACAGCGAAATTCTCTTAGGACCAGACTTGGGTCCAAAGTTGGGTCCAACTAGAAGGGCCATTTTCATCCCAACGCGCACGGCATGCTGAAGTCGCAAGACGTCTGGCCGCTCGTGCTCAACCACTTGGATATCGTCTGTCTGTTCGCCTTTCAGCGTATGCCGGAGGGAGATATCACCGGCGAACAGTCGGCGGAGATCTGGCAGGCGGTGTGTGACAAAGCGGGAGCACATCTGTGGATGGATATGGAAGCGTTTTTGTTCCAGGAGAACGCCCTGATTCCTCGTCCCATCGCTGGCTTGATCCAGGACCTTCAACGGTTCCCGAATTTCGAGAAGATACTCTGCTACCAGTATTCGGGCATCTTTAATTCTCCCCAGGCAAGAGTGCAACCGGGCGGCTCACCGACCGTCGTGCTCTATCGCGACTACCTGCAATATCGCCAAAACATCTATCGGAATAACCAGGCCAAAACGAATTCACCGGGCCTGTCGTTGCTTCTTTTTGTGACGAACATTATTACATTGTATGCAATGTTTATATGGCTTCGGCACAGCTCGTCCGGCCGAGCCTTCTCCCTGAACCAGTATCTCCCATTAAGTAACGTGTTCACAGTTTGTTACAGAAACTGCATGAAAATTCCATCACCGCGTAGTTGCAAATATATCTTGACACCGTATATGCATACGAGGTTCGTATGAGCGTTTAGCGAAAGCTGTACCCCGAAAGGTGGGGGCTTCATGTCTGCGATCAACACGCGCCGAGCGTTCCTTCGATCTGCCTCCTATGTCGTTCCGAGCATTCTGGTGTTGATTCTCGTTTTTTGTTGCTACCGCGTAGCCGGTGCAAACAGCCAATGCGCCCGCCCGGCGTTGCGCGGTTCCTTTCTTCAACCGGCGTTGGGCGATAGCTGGACTTTGGAGCAATGGCGGGACGAGTTCCAGTACATGCAAGACGCCCTTTTGAACCAGATGTTGATTCAGTGGACCGCGGACAGCAAGGAGAAGACCACCGTCTTCCCATCAACGCTGGCAGGCTACACCCAGAACACGCAACACGACGTGGTGGAACGTGCTCTGCAAACGGCCGACGCGAGCGGCGCGCAGGTGTATCTGGGGCTGCAGGTCAACGACGACTGGTGGACCAACTACATCAACGACGCCTGCTGGCTCCAGAACGAAGCGAAGATCGCCAACGCACTGGCCGACGAATTATGGCAACGATATCAACATCACCCCTCGTTCGCCGGATGGTATCTCCCGTTTGAGGTCGACAACGTGGAGACCAGTTCCCCGCAATGGGACAACCTGGTCGCGTTCTACCGCACCGTCGGCAATCACCTGCATAAACTTGCCCCGGGAAAACCGGTGGTGATTTCACCCTTCTACAACACCCGTGAGGGATTGAGCCCTTCCCAATGGCAGACGATGTGGGAATACGTCCTGCAACGCAGCCCCATTGACATTCTGGCGCTGCAAGACGGTGTAGGGGCGGGTCATGCCACGAAGGCACAACTGCCAGAGTGGTTCAGCGCCGTGGGCAGTGCGATCGAGCATTCGCGTCCGAGCATGCAGTTCTGGGCGGATACGGAAACCTACACTCAGGGATACGCGACCATGCCGATTCATTCCATTGTGAATGACATGCGCGCCGTCCAACCCTACGTTTCGAACTATGTCAGTTTCAGCTTCAACCATTACCTGAGTCCGCAGCAGGTGAATCCGCTCTACTACGAAACCTACATGGATTACCTTGCTACCGGGAAGGTGGAATCCGTGCCGCCCACCCCACCTGCGGACCTGACCGCTGTTGCGGTTGACTCGGCAACCATCCGGCTGACATGGACTGGTTCAACGGACAACGTGGGCGTGGTCGGCTACAAAGTGCTCCGCAACGGCCAGCATGTGGCAACGCTGTACAGCACGGACACGTCGTACGTCGATTCCGGCCTTGATGCCGGCATGCCGTACTCGTATCAGGTAAGGGCGTTCGATGCGGCGGGGAACAATTCGTCCTGGAGCAACGTGACCAGCGCGTCTACACCGCCGCCTCACCTGTATCCGTCCGACATTGCGCTCGGCAAGCCGTATACCGCCAGCATGTCGGCTGACCCTAGCTATCCTGACACCGGGGGCGTCGAATTGACCGACGGGATTCTGGGTTCGACAAATTACGCCGATCCCGCCTGGCAGGGACGCGCAACTACTCAACCCTATTCGTTCACCATCGATCTCGGCAGCGTGCAGGTCATCAAGGAAATCCGCAGCCACTGGCTCCAGGACGAGCAGCCGGGGATTCTTTTTCCTCAGAAGATCATTTACTCGGTCTCGGCCGACAATGTGACGTTTGTTGCCGTCGGCACCGTCAAGAAACCGCTGCCAGTCGCGGGCGCGCGCTTGTGGTGGTACACCCTGACCGACCTGAACAGCGTGAGCGGACGATATGTCCAGGTTCGAGTTATTCCAGGATCGAATGCGGAGTGGACCTTTATTGATGAGATCGAAGTGCGGCAATGAGAGCACAAGGGCGGACAGTACTCGGTGCCTGCGGCATCCGCTCCCATGCAGAGGGAGGACGACGTGCCTGACGATCTCGCGGTGATCGAAGGCGAATATCTTCGGGACATTCTCGATCAGCCGCAAGCCCTGGAGAATACGCTCGCCGGGTTGGAGACGCCGAAGCCGTTACTGGAACTTGCGGCTCGCCTCAACCAGGGCAAATTCGAAAGAGTGGTCTTGACCGGCATGGGTTCCTCGTTCCATGCTCTTCATCCCCTGAATCTGGATCTCATTAACCACGGCTTCACGGCCCTGATGGTGGAGACATCCGAGTTGGTGCACTACAAGAACCGGTTCTTTGACCCCAAGACTCTCATCATTGCCGTCTCGCAGTCTGGACAAAGCGCTGAGATGGTCCGGTTAGCGCAGACCAACCACAAGCATTGCGCCGTGATCGGGGTCACCAACACCCCCGACAGTGCTCTGGCCAAGCACGCCAGCGCCGCCGTGTTTACGCAGGCCGGCAACGAATTCTCCGTCTCGTGCAAAACGTATGTCACTGCCCTGATGGCTTTGAAGTGGGTGGGAGACGTCCTTTGTGAAAGGGACCTTCGGCAGACGCGCCGGGAATTGAAGCAAGCCTGTCCGGCGGCAGCCTCGTATCTGGCGGATTGGAAAGACTACGTTCGCAGCTTGGCGGAGATGCTCAGCAATATTCGCCATCTGTTCCTGGTCGGTCGTGGAGCGTCGCTGGCCACCGTGGGTACAGGCGCACTGATCGTAAAAGAGTCCGACCACTTTCATGCCGAAGGCATGAGTAGCGCAGCCTTTCGGCACGGCCCGCTGGAAATGCTGAGCCAGGAAACGTTCGTGCTGGTGTTTGCCGGTGAGGCGAAGACGCGCGACCTGAATCGCCGTTTGCTGGCAGACATCCGGCAACAAGACGGCCGCGCAGAACTCGTGGACAAAGACACACCGGTACCGGCGTGCCGGCTCGGGGAGCGCAGTCCGGGCATCCGGCAAATCCTGGAAATTCTGCCGGTACAGATGATCACGTTCGCGCTGGCAGCACAGACCGGTCGGGAGCCCGGCCGGTTCGAATTGGCCACCAAGATTACGACGACAGAGTAACGCCATAGCACCGCGACGAAGAAAGAGGACTTATGCGAAGCGAAAACGCGCACCTGCAATTACAAACCCGGGCTGCGCGCTGGCTCTGCGGCGTCGTTTTGCTCCCCTTTCTGGGCTGCGTAACGTGTTCTGCACAGGGCCCCGTTCCCGCACCAATTCACGGAGTAACAGTGGATGACAAGAACGACATTCGCGACAGTGCATTCCGCGCGAAGTTGCTGGAGTCACTGAGACATCTGTCGGTGACTCCGACGACCCGGCTCGTCTACGCGCCGGGCAACAAGAACGGCCATTTCACAGCCACTTCCTACCTCGACGCCACCACCCAGATTCGAAGTGTGGGGCCTGTTCTCGGCCAGCCCGTGGATTCGTTCTACATGAAATGCTTCACCCCGGCTGAGTACCTCAACCGCTTCAAAAACTACGTAAGCACGCTGGGCAAGGTCGTGGACATCTGGGAAGTGGGGAATGAAATCAACGGCGAATGGCTTTTCGGGACCACGGACGAATGCTCTCCGCAGGCGACCGTGAAAACCACGTCCCAGGCCGACGTCGTGACTAAGATGACCGACACCTACGATTACCTGAAGTCCCAGGGGAAAGTCGCAGAGCTGACGCTTTACTACAACACGCCGTGCGCCAGGCCCGCGGCCAACGAGATGTTCAACTGGGTAAACGAGCACGCCCCGGCCCGCATGAAGACCGGATTGGATTACGTGCTGGTGAGTTATTACGAATTGGATTGCAACGGGATCAGACCCGACTGGCAGCAGGTTTTCAGCCAACTGGCAATTCTTTTTCCGAATGCCAAGTTGGGCTTCTCCGAGTTTGGATGGTCGGACTCCAGGCCTGCGGACGAGTCGGTCATCAAGGATTTGATCAGCAGAACGTATGCCGTTCATCCCAACGTTCCGAACTGGGTGGGCGGCGGATTCTATTGGGAGTTTGCCATTGACATGGTTCCTTTCGATCCGGCATCGGGATCGTTGTGGAACACGATCGACACGGCGTTGAAGAACCAGAAGTAAGGATGGTGATAGTCGCGGCCGCATCGGCGACCTGCCGTGGCTTTACAGCGTGTGCACGGCCGAAAGCATACGCATTAGCGACGAGAAATATGCAATCGAGTTTGGAGAAACCGAGTTTAGAGAAATTTAGAGAAACAAGGAGACCCGCGATGACCGCAATCACTACGTCGAATGTCGTATCCCGGGACCGCAGTTGGCAGAGGGCCTCGATCCTTTCCGTTGACTGTGGCGTACTGCCGTCTGCCCTTTTGATCCTGCTCGTTCTGTTAGCGTTCGCTACTCCGGCGTACGCCCAACTCTATGCCGGTTCGGTGACCGGCGTTGTGAAGGACTCATCGGGAGCAATAATCGCGGGAGCAACCGTCACGCTGGTGGATGAGGAAAGAGGCTTCTCCTTTACCGCCACGACGGATGCTACCGGCCGTTATCTGTTCCGCAGCGTCCCCCCCGCGACCTATCGGCTCTCCGTCAAGATGACTGGATTCAAGAATGAGTCTCGCGGCGGCATTCGCGTGGATGTAGATCAAAACGTGTCGGCGGACTTTGCCCTGCAGGTTGGCGCCGGAAAAGAAACGGTGAACGTTTCTGCCGAAGCTCCCTTGCTGGCCACCCAGGACGCAACCACCGGGCAAGTGGTTGACCGCAAGTTTATCAACGATCTTCCGCTCAACGGCCGCGACGTTTGGGGTCTGGCGTTTCTCGCGCCGGGAGTTACCGAGGTGGATGCCGCCTGCATGGGTTGCTCCGCCAACAACTTCATCTCGAATGGCACGCGTAACGCTACCGCGGACATTCTGATGGATGGAGTGACCACGACGAATTACGAGCAGAACAGCGGCATCCGCGTGGACACCTACACGCCCTCGGTGGACGCCGTCGAAGAATTCAACGTGCAGGAAACGAACTTCAGCGCCGAATACGGCTTCAGCGGGGCAACCATCGTCAACATGGTGACCCGCTCGGGCGCGAACAGTTTTCACGGGGGCTTGTACGAGTTTCAACGCTATTACAAGACAGACGCAAATTACTGGTTCAACAACCAACAGGGAATCCCCATCCCTCCGCTGCGCCGCAGCAATTTTGGCGGAACCTTCGGCGGTCCAATCTTCAAGAACAAAATGTTCTTCTTCTTCGACTACGAAGGCGTGCGTGAGGACACTGAGGCAGGGCCAGTTTTCTACGGTGTCCCCAGCGACGCCGAGCGGGCGGGGAACTTCGGCGAGGTGTGCGGCGGGGGTGGTCCCAACGGGCCTGCGCCGGGTGCGTCGTTCGATGCGAACGGCATTTGTTCCGATCCCGCAGGCCAGCTCTGGGATCCGTACACCGGCTCCAGAAACAGCGACGGCTATGTGATGCGGACCGCACCTATCCCCTTCAACGATCTCAGCAGCTACCCGAGCTCCGGCAACTCAAAGCTCGTCGGGACTCCTTACCAATTGCCCAGCGGTCTGGGAAATCTGATTGACCCGGTGGCCCAAAAGTTGATGAGCTACTATCCGGAACCCAACATTGACCCGAGCAGCGCAAGCTACAGTCCGTATGTCAACCGCGTGGACTCGGGATCAGTGAGGAGCAGCAGCAACCAGTGGGACCTGAAAATTGACTACCGCTTCAACCAGAAGAATCTGATGAGCGGCAAATACTCCCGCAACTACGGCAATTCAGGCTCCTTTAACTGTTTCGGCAACGCCGCCGATCCTTGCAGCAGCGGTCCCACCACGAGCGGCGCCCATATGTTCGCGCTCAACGACACACACACGTTTAGCCCCAAGACGCTGTTGACGGTCTCCTACGGTCTGTCGCGCGGCACTTATTTTTACGGGGGAGTACCCAGCACCTACAAGAACATATCCCCCGTGGACGTGCTCGGCGAACCGCAGTATATGAAGGATTCCGGATACAACTGGTTTCCGGCAGTCATGGTCAGCGGCAACTACGCCTCCGCCTCGTTCTACAGCATCGGCACCAATCCCTGGACCTACGGCAAACTGGGTCAGGAAACCCACCATCTGATCGGAACCTTGAGCTGGGTGAAAGGCAGCCATGAATTGAAATTCGGCGCTGAGGGACGCATGCACCGCTTGGACTACACGCAGCCTAACTACGCCCCCGGCGGCACCAACTATTTCGATCAAACCGGAACCTCGAACTACCAGTATCCGGACTGCCTTGCGACGAATAGCTGCCTTCCCGTCGGCGGGGATGCAATGGCGACCTTCCTGATCGGCGCCCAACCGAACAGCTGGGGCCAATACGAGATTCCCAATTCGGTAGCCAGCCAGAATTTCGAGGCCGGCGGATTCATCCAGGATAACTGGAAGACGAGCGACAAGCTGACGCTGAATCTGGGATTGCGCTACGAAATAGTTATGCCCCGCACCGAGCGGCACAACGAGCTGAACTGGCTCGACCCCAAAGCGATATCTCCCATCACGCTCAACGGCCAAAACCTTCTGGGTGGCGAGCGGTTTGCCAATTCCAACGACCGCCATTCCTACGCGCCCTCCTACAACAACTATCAACCGCGCTTTGGCTTTGCCTACAAGCTGTTTCCCAAGATGGTTGTCCGCGGCGGCTACGGCATTTATTTCTCGGCCTGGAGAGGGGCCGTGGCCGGGACGTCGGGCGTTGGCCAGCAGGGTTTCGATGAGGTGACGAATCTCGTAGCGTCATTCCAGGGTGACGGAGCCACGCCCGCGGCACGCATGAGCAATCCGTATCCCTATGGCCCGCTTAAGCCGCCGGGCGGCAGCCTGGGGCTGATGAATGATGTTGGCTACTTCGGCTACGGTCCGGTCCGTTACATCAGCAATAAGGTGCCGAACGAACAGAGCTGGAGCCTGGGCGTTCAACAACAGATGCCAGGGAACATGGTGCTGGATGTGACCTACATTGGCAAGAAAGGAACCCATCTCTACTTCGCCAATGCCGGCAGCCTGAGCCATCTGGGCTCCTGGGTGGAAAGCCTGCCCATTACAAGTCCGAACAATACCGACCAAGATCCGTGCGTCGTCATGACTGTGTCCTGCCTGAATCACTCGGTCACCAATCCATTTGCTAATCTCGCTCAGTCCAACGCGTCAGAGAAAATCACCGATCCCAACAACCCGTTGCTCTACTCGACGATTCCGGAAACGCAGTTAGTGAGCACCTACCCGCAGTTCAGCGGATTCAGCGGCGACGAACCTCCCATCGCCAACGCGTTTTATAGCGCTTTGCAAATCCGCGCGGAGAAGCGCTTCTCGCATGGCCTCGAGTTCCTGGCCACTTATACCCTCTCCAAGTCCATGGACGACGCTTCCCTGACCAGCACCAACAACATCTGGCTGGGCAGCTTCGCCAGCTTGCAGAATCCTAATAACCCGAGTGGAGAGTGGAGTCTGTCCTCCTTCGACATACCACAGGTGCTGCAGTTCAGTTATACCTACGAACTTCCCATCGGACGCGGCAAGTGGATTGGAGGAGGGATGAACTCCGTGCTCAACGCCTTCGTGGGCGGATGGCGTACCAACGGCATCTGGCGCTTCAACAGCGGGCGGCCCATCAATCCAGCGCTGTATTCGTACAACAGCCTTCCCACGTACGGAGCGATGCGCCCCAACCTCATCGGCCTGCCGCATCGCGCCGGCGGCAAGGACTCAGACTGGATAAATCAATATTTCACCAGCGCCGACGGCAGCGCGTTCTTTGCGCAGCCCGCGGACTACACGCTGGGCAACGCTCCTCGCGCCTGGGGTACCGTGCGCAACCCCGGAGCCGAGAACGCGGATCTATCCGTCTTCAAGGAATTCAACATGGGCAGGATTCGCGAAGGGATGCGACTCGAGTTTCGCTTAGAGGCCTTCAACGCTTTCAATCATCCGCAGTTCTGCGGACCGGACACAACTTTTGGAGATTCGAATTTCGGCAAGATCTTCTACACCTGTAACGGTCCGCGCCAACTGCAGATGGCCTTGAAGCTCTACTGGTAGCGGAGCGGATCAGCCTCGCGCAGAAAGCGCGATGGGCAAAGGCGAAAGGTCACGCGCCGAAGCCCAAGCGCACAATATCAGCAGCCGGCAAGAAGAAAATCGCGGCGGCACAGCAGGCTCGCTGGGCCAAGGTCCACGGGGAAATGGGACGAATGCCCGACTAGCCGCTTACAAATAAAGCACTTACCGCAGGTCAGAAAGAATTTCCGGAATTATCGATCGAAGCCTCGCTCGCCGGGACCGACGACGGGGCGATCGGGGTGGCGCGGCTACGCGCGGGACGGGCAACCGGGGCCCTTGACTCGCTTGCCGGCGGGTTGAGGGATGGCGCACGCGGCTAGAACCGGTCTCTCGTCCCCCGGTGCAAGCCAGGTCCTGGGGGCTAGGGTCCCCCGTCATGCCGGGTCCTATCAATAAGCCGGTGTCGAAGAAAGCGAACAAGGGCTTGGGTTCGTTTGGTAATTTCAGATGGGCCGAGCCGGTTCCCGCGGCCGGCAGCACGCGCCCGGGTTGTGTGGACTAAGCCGTTCGCAGTTCCGGGCTAACCACGGCGCGCGCTTGGCGAAGCGTTCTTGCTGCCCGCGGGCAGCGACCCATAAAGAATGAAGATAAAGTCGAGAGGCTAGTCGGAGGACATTTCGGGGCCAGGCGGCCCACCCGCATCTGTTGGGCCCGCTAGGTCAGAAATGCCCGGACGAATCCGTGATGGCTTCTCATTTTGTGTTCGAGCCACCCGATCATTGACCTTCGGGGGCTGCCGGTCAGCACCGGCTGTGGGCGGGACCCCACAGACGGTTGCGGTGTGGCTCAGTATCCTCCGGTATCCACCTGGTGCAGAATATCCGACAGGAACGCTTAGGTTGCAGGCGCTTCTCATTGGTCCCGATCGCTGGCTGAGAGATCGCGAGAGCAGTCCTCCCCAGATCACGGCCCGGCTATCGACTCCCATGGTCCGCAATGATTCGGCAGAAAAGGGCCATATTGCCTTGTAGTGTACCGAGCCGATCAGCCAACATCTCCGATGGTCCGATACGGTGCTACCATCAGCCTGTGAAGAAACAACCTGCTGGGTTCAGAAGACGGAAGCTGTCGGCCGTAGTGAGGAAAGCAATCACCTCCTACTACACCGATCAAGAGCAGATGGAGATAGAAAAGGCAGCAAGACAGCAGAAGATCAGCAAGAGCAGCTTCGTGGCGTCCGCCGCTCTAAGAGAAGCTCGCCGGATAACCCGTTGACTCCCCTCTCATTGTAAGAAAAGACGCTGTAAGTAGGTCTCCCCAGACAAATAAAGATTTCTTTTATCTATAATGTATAATTATACAGTACAGTTATACTGTATATCTTGTGAGAGTTCGACAAACACCACTGAGGAGACACCGATGATCGCCACAAGAGACTTGATCCGATAGGGATTGCTAAGACAACGCAGTCAGAACGCTGTTTCCAAAACCGTGGATGTTGACGACGCAGAATCGGAGTGCAACTCGAAAACGGTCAGGCCCCCGACTGTGCGTCCGTTCGACCGAGACCAATCGTCTTCGCGAACGTCTGGAGGTTCACGAACCGAACTGTGATCTCTCCGAAGTGGCGACCGTAGGGGAGATCGACATCCTGGGCGAGGACATAGTTCTCGCCCTCTGAGTATTGCCGCCGGAATGCTTGCAGGTTAGTGGCATCAAAGTCAGAAGCGGACCATTTGCATTCGACTGCGATCGGCGTGTTCCGCCGCCCTGTCAGGATGAAGTCCACCTCGTGGCCTCGCTTGTCCCGCCAATACGAAATCTCGCAATTCTGCTTACGGGCCATGATCTCGTTCAGTACAAAGTGCTCCCAAAGTATGCCAAGATCCTCTTGGCGCAATTCCTGCCAGCCACGGTAGTACGCTACAAAGCCTGTGTCAAAACCATACACTTTGGGCGCAGACACAATCTCCGTCGGCCGGTGGGTACTGAAAGGGCGAATCACGTGAGCGACGAAGGTCGCATCCAGCGCTTTGAGGTAGTTGCTGATGGTGGTGCGGCTGACTTCGCATGGGGCCGTGAATCGTGTCGCTTCAAACAGTCCGCCACTCTGAGTCAGCAGCAGCTCGGTGAATTTCTGGAAGGATGAGCGCCTCTCCAACCGGAACAGCTCTTGAATGTCCTTGGCCCAATAGGCATCCATCCATTCCTGAAAATCCCGTTCCGGAAAACTCGCGGCCAAGAAGAATGGTGGCAGGCCGCCACGCAGGAATCGGTAGCGCAAATCGGTGCGCTTGGCGTCCCTCAAGTCTTCCAGACACATCGGGGTCAGCCAGACATTCCGCTTTCGTCCTGCGAGCGTGTCTTTGAACTTGGCCGACGCTCCCAGAGTGGAAGAACCCGTGGCCAGCACTCGGATGTTCGGGTAGTGATCGGCTGCGATCTTCAACAGCTCGGAGGGATTTGGCAAGCGGTGGATCTCGTCTAGCACAATGCGCCGACTACCCAGCCCATCGAGAAAGGCCTGAGGATCCTCCATCATTCGCCGGGTGCGCGGCAGCTCACAGTCGAAATATTCGATGTCATCGAGGCTCTGGCATAGAAACGTCTTGCCGACGCGACGCACGCCGGCCAGCCAAATTACGGAGCGTTGGTGCCAGTTCTGTTCGACGAGCTTTTGCCAAAAGTGCCGCTGTACCATATGCATGTATTGTTGCATATAGTGCTACTAAATGCAATCCGGATGCGCTTAGATTCTTGAACCTCAAGTCTGAGAATTTATCTCTCAGAATTTCAAGCGGCAAGTATCTTGTGATAGCTGGCCATCGTGAAGATCCGGGGATCGCCAGCCAGCATCGCGTAGACTGCGCTCCCCGCGGGCGTCTCATCACCGATTAGGAGCTTTTGGGTCTTATCCTTCGCCGTGATGTCCACTTCGAAGGCAGGCTGGTCGAGCCCGTATGTTTTCAAATCGGACGCCTTGTCTTCGACCAGGCGCTCGGAGTCCAGGGAAGACAGAGTAAAGATCGTGCCTGCAACAGTGCTCTGATCGGCATTGAGCGGCTTGGGCTGCGTGATCTGCCAAGTGCCTGCATTGGTCTTTGTAAGAACGATCGGCTGGGCGTCCTTTTTCTTCAGTTCAAGCTTGGTGATTGCTGCGTCCTTTGCTTTTAATTAGTTGCGGACCCTGAGTTCCCTGTCACGCAAGAGGCCGCGGCTCATTTGGTGTCCAATGGCGCACACTTTTTGCTTGACT
>Ga0209039_10001956_pt1 | contig 18254 bp, 19 predicted proteins | sample BogFormECP12_OM1_FD_188238 | JGI IMG/M metagenome (GOLD analysis project Ga0209039, IMG submission 188238) | Bog forest soil microbial communities from Calvert Island, British Columbia, Canada - ECP12_OM1 (SPAdes) (version 2) | ecosystem: Environmental > Aquatic > Freshwater > Wetlands > Bog ...
AGGGCGCTGTACGGCGCATGATAGGATCTAGGGCCGAGTTTCTCATTCTCATCCAGGGGCGGCTCAGGAGCAAAGTATGAATCGTCCACGACGATGTTTCCTCGAATCTCCTGGAGCCCCTTATCCTTCAGCGCGCGTGTCAGTGCAAAGAGTTCCTCACTTACAAGGTACGGGTCCCCGCAGCCCCTGAGAAAAAGATTCCCCACCGACTCATCCCGAATTCTATCTGCCAGGATCTCAGTCACAAAGGTAAAATCAGGATTCAAGGCTTGTAATGCCGCCGCGCTGGTGACCACCTTCATAGTGGAAGCCGGGATGAGAGGGTCATCCGGATTCTTCTCCATGATGATGCGCCCGGATTCACAATCGGCCACCTGAACGGTAAGCGAACAATTGGCTGGTAGTTCGCGTTTGACTATGGCTTCAAGCTGTCCGTTCAGGGGGGGGGTGCTGGCCGCCAAGGCCCCAACGGATGTCGTTGCCGTTAGAATGACCGCGGAGACTGTAAGGGCCAGGTTCCTGCCGAGCAAATATCGCCGTTGCCGAGGGGGGGGACCGTCGAGTGAGGGACGCTTAGATGCGCGTACGTGGCGAAAGAGTCTGAGATTCAGCCTGAGCATATAGCATTTCTCCACTAATATTCTTCGTCTTTTTGCAAAGAATGCTCTGAACCGGGGTGGTGGACCACAAGTGAGCCCGAGGGCGGGGGCCGGCCATTTTGCCCTGGTTTATTGCAGGGATAGCGATATCTGATTCGGCGTGACCTGTCAAGAGAAGGGCCGAAAACGGGGAGAGCAGCAAAGATTTTTTGGGGATTTCGGCATTTGATGCTCCGAAAAAAGATCAATTATATAAGCTACCTAATTCTTAGCATCTACCTATTTCTCGTAAATCTAGTCAACTCACTGAAAAATCGTTCACTTTTTACTTGACAATAAATTGGGTTTGCTATTAAAGCAATATCCAACATTTCGAGCTGGGAGGAAGGGTATGTTGAGAAGAATACCTTCTACGCCGTTGGTATGTCTAGTTGTTTTCCTTTCAACCATTTTCTTAAACGCTTCATGGGCCGCGGGACCTGATGAATCCCTGGATATACTGCTAAAGCCCAACCAGGCCGGCAGCGCTCCAACCGTAGTCGCTCATAAAGCCAAAGCCCCCCGTGCGTCATCGAAGTACGTGGTCGCCCCTGTGGCTGTCCCCTACCCACCGCCACCCCCGATGGGAATCACCAAGGTCAAACCTGCCATGTGTCTGCCTTTTGCGTTCGGCGCACCCATGTGCATTTTGCCGGCTCCACGGATGGGTCAGTGGGAAATGAGTGCGCAGGCATTTTTCGCCAGCGTGCGGGGCAAGATCGCGTGGCCGCGATACTCTCAATTCAACAATTTTCAAACTGACGACAGCGCCTTGTGGCCCAACCTCACCGATCAACTGCAACTGCCGGCACACCAGGTGATGGGTCAGTTCACCGCATCGTACCAATTCCGTCCCAACTGGGCGGTACGGTTCTCGGTGCTCGGCTTCGAGTCCAGCGGAGGCGGGTTGGTGCAGCAGGCGAACAGTTTGAACGGGTTCTTCGTCTTCGGCAACCAGTTCTTCACCTTCGGGCAACAGATTCAGTCCAAGTGGACACACACTTACGCCACGGTGGGACTTGTTTACGATGCCATTCGAAGCTGTCGCGCCAAAGTGAGTGTATTCGCCAACTGGGTACATGTGGACGACAGAATCAACGTCATCTGTAGCACCTGCGGCTTCGGCAACTCAACCTTCAGCAAGAATACCGATGCCGCCATGGTTGGGCTGCAGTTTCAGAAGTGTCTGGTGGCCATGCCAAATGGCGGGACCTTCTCCTGCGACTCCAAAGCCGGCGCCATGTTTCTGGATAACGTTGAGGGCTGGGACGTTGAACTCGGCGGACGCTACTCTATCCCCCTTAATGCAGGCGGCCGCTGGGGCTACCTAAGAGGTGGATACCGCTTCATAAACCTGAATAAATCACAATCCGACTTTGTCTTCAGCAACGCGCTGGAAGGCGGATTCGCGGAATTCGGCTTCATCTTCTGATCACAGATTTTTGTCGGCCGGTGAATGAGGAGCGAACAACAATCGTCAACTCCGGAGCTGCGCGCAAATGATACACCTCGAACCTCCGGAGTCCTGCTTAAGACGAGGCTAGAGTTCACTCATCAGTCTACCGGCCATTCTGTTTCAATTAGCCCGGCCGTCTGACGGCGTCTCCCAGCTCGACCCCTACGGTCGGGCTTTCTTTTTTGAAAAATCTCCCGCCCGAATCTCAGTCAGCATCCACCGCAGCGACTAGATCTTTAGCTCTGATCAGGCGTTTGACCACAGCTTCACGGCCCAGCGCTTCCAGCATTTCAAATAGGCCGGGCCCTACGGATGTTCCGGATACCGCGGTGCGAGCCGCGTTGATCAAGAGGCCGGCTTTGACTTCCTTTGCATCTGCGTAATTACGGAAGGCATCCTCTGTGGAATGCGCGCTGAACTCCGGCAAGCAGGTCAGTCGCTCGGCCAACTCAGGAAGCAGCTCTCTCAGACGAGGCTCTTTGAGATTCTTCTTCACGGCCTTCTCATCAAACTCGAACTGATCGGAAAAATAGCACCGGCCCCAAGTCGAAAAATCCTTCAGGGTAAGGAACCGAGCCCGAATGAGGTCAAGGGTTCTCAGGAACCATTCGCGCTCTTCGTTTTGAAAAGAATCACGCCACAGGCCTGATTCCTTCAACTCCGCCTCCACGAAGGGAACAAGTTCGTCCAATGGCATGGTGCGAATATAAGTTGAATTGAAGTGAATGGCCTTTGGGTCGGTCCAGTTCCTAGGGTCACCGGGGACGTAATTAAAGATGGAATTGGCTCTGTTGACCCGTGACAGGTCAAAGGCTTCTACTAGCTCCTCTCGAGTAAAAAACTCGCGGCCGTCCGTTGTTGCCCAGCCGAGGAGCGCCATGAAATTGCACAGCGCCCACGGCAGGAACCCTTGCCGCCGATAATAGGAAATCGTCACCACGTCGCCGTGCGTCCGCTTCGACAGCTTGGCTTTCTTGTTGTCGAGGGTCAGCGGCATGTGTGCGAAGAGAGGTGGGGTGATTCCGAGCCCCTTATAGATCAGGACCTGTTTTGGGGTGTTTGCAATTCCGTCGGCCCCTCGAATGACGTGTGTGATCCGGTCCAGCGCGTCGTCCACCGCGTTGCTCAGGATATACAACGGCCGCCCGTCGGAACGAAGTACCACGAAGTCTTCTATATCCTGCCCTCGCTTTTCAACTCTTCCATAGACCGCGTCATCAAATACCACGGTGTCGGAAGGGTCTCGGGGCACGCGAAAGCGGATAACGTAGGGAAGCCCTTGCTGTAGCTTTTCCTCTATCTGGCTCTGCGAAAGATTGCGGCAGCGGCCATCGTACATGAAGGCAATCCTCTTTGCCTCCGCCTCTTTCCTTTGGGCCTCAAGCTCTTCCCGGGTGCAGAAGCACCGATAGGCATGCCCTCTACTGAGAAGCTCTTGGGCAGCTTCCACATGTTTGGGTAGATTAGCGGTTTGGAAGTACGGCCCCTCGTCCCAATCCAGGCCAAGCCACGTGAGGCCATCCAGGATTTCCTGGACAGACTCTTTGCTGGAGCGTTCCACATCGGTATCTTCGATTCGTAGAATAAAAACGCCGCCTGTTTTTCTAGCCCATAGCCAGTTGTAGAGCGCTGTACGCGCTCCTCCAAGGTGCAGGTATCCGGTAGGGGAAGGTGCGAAACGCACGCGTACCTGCGCTTGAGATTTGTTTTTGTCAGGATTCATGGTCACCAAATTTGCACGCTGGTTCATTTAGTCGGGTCCAAAACTGTCACTGGAGCTTTGGACAATTTTCGGAAAGTTTCGCGGTCATCGAGGCTCCCCACGATGTCTCCACAGTGCATGGGCACCGCCACTTTGGGATTAATCTTTTGTATCGCCTCTGCGGCCTGCTTCACTGTCATTGTGTACGTTCCTCCAACTGGCAGAAGAGCTACATCAGCGCAAATATTAGCCATTTCCGGAATCATGTCGGTGTCACCTGAGTGATAAATACGGATCCCATCCACTGTCACCACGTAGCCGACCCAATTGTTCTTCTTGGGATGGAACTCTTTGTCCGTATTGTACGCGGGTACGGCCTCTATCTTTACATCTCCTATTTCAAAACTGCCACCTGGGGTTATGACTTTGAAAGCATCCCCGAAGCCGGCCTTGCAGTCCGCTGGTCCGACGATGACTGTCGATGGCTTTCTAATTTTTTCCACATCCTCTTCAGAGAGGTGATCGTAATGGCTGTGCGTGATGCAGACTACATCAGCCAGCACCGAACTTTTGAGTTTCCAAGGATCAATGTACACTGTAGCCCGCGAGCCGTCGATCCGAAAGCTTGCATGCCCCAACCACTTGATCTTTTCCTTCACAAAAGATTCAACCTCCATGCTGTCCTCCTTACTTGAAGCTGGACCCTTAAAAAGGGCACAGAATGTGTTGTGTGGGCCGGCTTGCCATTGATACGGGGCTTTAAGTACCTTTTTCATTGTACGCAGCGATTTACGTAATTGCAAATTCACAGCGACCGCGGTCTTCTGGCTGGGCAGAAAGTCTTGTCCATTGCGAATCCTGGTGCGAAGAACCCCTACCGGCAGCCGTCGGCCTGACTTCCTCCGAATGACAGGCACGGTGAGTTACTGTATAATTGAAGGAGCTTGAAAAATGGAAACCACCGTGAGCCCGATGCCTGAAAACAACAGAACTCCGAAGCTCAGCAACACTAGAACTGAACGAGATTGGATCATGATAGTGCTCGGGGTGTGTCTAGTGATCTTCTTCCTGGTGGGCGGATATCTAAGTTGTGGCAAGACGGAAAAAGGCACCGCCCCAAGGTTGCGGGGTCCTGTAAAAGAACCCGCCCGCCTGGGAGCCAGCAGTGTAACCCCATATATTGGTGCAATTGTCCTGCGGCGGGACCTAACGCCCCCTCCTCTTGACGCAACCCCCTGAGCACAAAAAAAAACCCTCAGACGGGCTTACAGGGCTAGGCCATGCCGTTACCTGGTGGGGTATAATAAAATAATGATCTATTATAGCGCGTTTCGTCACCGAGTGATAGATTTATGGAGGATATTGGGCTGACCAATGGTTTCCTTTGCTAAGGGTTTCTATTGGCCTGGACCTTCTAGGAGCAAAGGAGCCACGGTCTTTCCGAGCAAACACTTACAAAGAAAGGTTACGGAGAAAAACCATTGCGACCATTTGCAAGCGCAGTAGTGCGATTCTTTCTCGCCGGCACGGCCACGCTGCTCCCTTTCGTCGTGACCATCTTCGTGGTGAGCTGGATAGTGAGGTTTGCCGACGCGTATATCGGCCCCAGCAGCTCTTTCGGGTTGTTTCTCCTAACAATCGTGGGGGACAATCATAAGTACCCCGGCTACATAGCCGGCTACCTTGTCGTAGTGCTCCTGATTATGCTCCTGGGCTTTCTGGTGACCCGAGCTACGGTAGCCAGAATCCATCGCGCTATCGATTCCCTCTTTGCAAAGATCCCCCTGGTTGGGAAAATTTACTCCGGGGTGGGGCAGGTGGTGGATGTATTTGGCAAGAAGGAGCAGGTCGGCAGATTCGGCGGAGTGGGCCACGTTCGCCTGGGAAATGTAAAAATGCTGGGGCTTCTAACCTCTACCCAACATTACGAACTCGGGGATGGCGCGCAATATCTGCTGGTTTTTGTTCCGAACTCCCCGATTCCCGCCACGGGGTTCAACGTTCTGGTGCCTGTGGAAGATTTCGTGCAGCTTGACATGACTGTGGAGGATCTTGCCAAGCTATTGATGTCACTGGGACTTATCGGTACTCAAGTGCTCTCCGGCCCTTGTGTGCCAATTGAGCTAGGGAAGATAGCCGATGAGCAGAAAACTGTATGATGAGCTGATAAGACGTACCAGCGGGGAACCGTACGGCCGGTTATTGGGAATGGAAGTTGTCGAGATCGGGTCGGGCACTGCACTGGTAAGGATGCACGTCCGGCCGGATCTGGAAAACATCTTCGGCGTGACACATGGGGGTGCGCTGTTTTCTTTGATCGACGAAGCGTTCCAAATAGCTTGCAACACTCATGGCGTCCTGTCTGTGGCACTCAACGTGAGCATCACCTACGCGGCTGCGCCCAAGCCGAGCACCGTGTTGGAGGCGCGCGCAACGGAAATTCACAAGACAAACCGTACCGCCACATATTTTTGCGAGGTGAGGGTGAAAGATGAGGGGAGTCTTATCGCAACCGCGCAGGCTCTCGCGTACAGGACCGGCAAACAGATCGAATTTTCGTGACTCATCGCGAGCAAGAATCACTTGGCCTTCTTGAAAAAGCCGGTGATGCTGAATCTGCTTTTCTTTTCCGACAACTCCTCGGCCTCTTCTTCAGGGGGCGGAATTTCCGTGGGCTCCTCTGTTTCCTGGGCCGGCTGTTCGTCCGGGACTTTGAATGTGAGCATATCGGTTAAAGTTATGGTGTCGAGAAATTCCTCTGTTTCTTCCGAGGGTTCGGGCGGAGGAGGAGGGGGGATGATTTGAGGAGGAGCCTGTTTCCTCACGACCTTGAAACGGATTCCCCGACGGTTTAAGTCATCTTCGGTAATGAGTCTTTTCTCGAAAAGCTGTTTGACAAGATCCGCGAAGCCCTGAGGACTTATCTTAAACTGCTCCATGATCTGCCCGTTGGACAAAGGTCCGCGGATTGACTCGATGGCTTCTTTCGCGCCCAAAACTCTGCTTGTGGTTGTCTCCGTCATGCCGATTGCCTCGTGTGCATTATAGCGCATCCTGTGGCGAAGGTGAAAGGTGTATGAAGCAACGAGGGCCTCATCTGCGTCGTTTTTTTGGAGCTGACTGCTGGAGTGCGAGTCGCCTATCCAGGATAATAAAATACAGTTATGACAACATGTTGATGGTATATTCAAGTTTAGAGATGATAAACATTTTTTATTTGTTAAGAATTACTGTATTATTCTCCAGAAGCTCGGGGGGGGCCAATATGGCCCAAAGGAGCCACTGTGAAGCTGAATAAGAAACTCCTTCTCGTTTCACTGCTCTATTTTGCAGAAGGGTTTCCCTTCGGGTTAATCCATGGGACCTTTCCTGTGTATTTCCGCATCCATGAGATGTCTCTAATGCATGTGGGCCTGCTCAGCTTGCTCGGCCTCCCGTACGCGCTGAAGTTCCTTTGGGCCCCTGCTGTAGACTTTCTCGGAAAACGGCGCCAGTGGATCTCGGCCGCGCAGTTTCTAATGGCCGCTTTCATGGTCCTTATCCTTCCCATGGATCCCGAGCATCCGGACTTCTTGCTGTGGGCCTGCATATTCTCGTTGGCAATAATGTCTGCCACTCAGGACGTCGCGGTAGACGCGTATACGATAGAGATGCTCAAGCCTTCAGAGATGGGAATAGCCAATGGCTTGAGGATGGCGGCTTACCGCGTTGCAATGCTGATTTCAGGCTACTGGTTTGTAACGTTAGGAGGCCGGATAGGTTGGAGGGCAACATTCCTGATTGCAGCCATTATTCTAGCAACGTGCAGTGTAGTATCACTGAAGCTCCCTCCGGTGGAAGTTAAGCGGCCGCGGTTCTCGCTTTCTTCTCTCGCTGCGCCTGTTAAGGATCTCTGGATGAGGCCGGGCCTGGTTCAGGTTGCGCTGTTCATTCTTTTCTACAAGCTTGGAGACCTGGCGTTGGGACCGATGGTGCCCATTTTCTGGGTGGACAGGGGCCTTAACACCTATCAGATAGGGATGATCACCGGAACATTAGGGATGCTTGCCACCATCGGAGGAGGACTCGCGGGCGGCCTGTTCATGGCTCGCTTCGGTATATTTCACGGCCTCTGGTTTCTTGGGATATGGCAGGCAGGTGCCCATCTGAGCTACGGATGGGTTGCGGCCTATCCGGAAAGCGGCAATTGGGGAATTTACGCGGCCTCCATTACCGAGTCCTTTTGTGCGGGACTGGGCACGGCAGCCTTCTTGGCTTTTGTGATGAGCGTTTGCAAGAAAGAGTACTCCGCGACTCAATATGCGCTTCTCTCTGCGCTCTTCAGGGTCCCCGGTATTGTCTTTGGAGCGCTGAGCGGTTGGGCCGCAACTCATATGGGTTACTCGCAGTATTTTATCCTCACGTTCTTCCTGTGTCTTCCGGCCTTCGCATTTCTATTCCATGCAAGGGATTGGATTCCTACTGACCAGGACGTGCCCAATTCACGCAAGAACAACGTTGCGCCGCCAAAGCGCGACTCTCCAACCCTTGAGAGGACCGCCCAAGCCGTGGTGGTGCCACTTCCGCAAGCTAAGGCGTCTTGACCGAACCGGCTTGCAGTGTCCTAATTTGGGACACCATGGGCGGTCTCTACAAACCGTCACCCCGGACTCCGATCCGGGATCCAGTCCCGCGTCTCGCCGGATGGATTCCGCCGTTCGCCGGAATGACGGCCAGTACACTAAACTAGGACACTACCAACCGGCTCCTTCCCTTGACACCCCGAGGCGCCTCCGCTATTCCTGATATTAGATGCTTGAACTCTTCCCATCCCCCCGAGGTATGCTTGATAGTCGCCGAGGCGAAACCTTTTGCTGAAATCCAGGACATGATCCGCAAGTTTTCGCGTGTTCTCGTAGCAGGATGCGGAACCTGTGTAGCGGTTTGCCTTACTGGTGGAGAGAAAGAAGCGGGAATTCTCGCGACGCGCCTAAAACTTGCCGCGAGGCGCGAAAATGAAAACTTCCAAGTCTTCGCGGCCACCGTGGAACGCCAATGCGACCGCGAATTCCTAGAGCTGTTTCGGGATCATGTGGGCAAAGTTGACGCGATTGTCTCCCTAGCCTGCGGAGCCGGCATCCAATTCCTCGCTGAGATGTATCCTGACACGCCTGTCTTTCCCGGCGTCGACACCAGCTTTATAGGAGTAGCCGAAGGCGCCGGTGTCTGGGCCGAACGCTGCCGCTCTTGCAATCAGTGCTATCTAGGGATTACCGGCGGTATCTGCCCCGTAACAATGTGCGCCAAAAGCCTGCTGAACGGCCCCTGCGGGGGTCCGAGAAACGGAAAGTGCGAAACGGACCCCCAAAGAGATTGCGCCTGGGTCCAGATCATTGATCGGCTTGAGCGCCAGTCGCGTCTGGATCTCTTGACATCGGTTGTGCCTCCGAGGTGCAATGATCGGAACACTCACCCCGCGAAAATAGTCCGGAAGGATTATCAACGGATATCTGCTATTGATTGAACCACTCGGGGAGAATGAAATCCCTTTTTACAGATTTTGTGTGTGGCAACTGCTCAAAGAGGCTGACTTTCCCGTCCTCGGCGGTCCATGGGTGAGAGTCGGTTTTGGGCGGACAGTAAGCGTCTCGAACCGGCTCGGCAGTCTTGCGGCCGCGTTTCGGGCGTGCGGTTGAGGCCGCTATGCAATGAAAAAAGATGCACTGATTCTAGGCGGCGGAATAGCCGGCCTGTGGTGCGCGTGGGAACTGGCCCGGCTTGGGTTGGAGTCCACGATCGTAGAGACAGCCGCATTTCCCGGCGGGCGCGCGGCAAGATTATGCTGCAAAGCTACCGATGAGTGTCGGCGGTGCGGCGCCTGCCTCTTGGAAGATGTGCTGCATAAAGTGGTGTGGTCGGACCGGATCACAATGCTCCTTCACTCGGACCTTCTTCAGGTTCAAGGCGAATCAGGAGATTTTCATGCAACCGTTTCCCAGAGACCTGCCCGGATAGTATCCGATAGATGCAACGATTGCGGAGCATGCGAGGCAACTTGCCCTGTGCCGGGTGCGCTCGTACGCTCTCCCTGGGATCGTGGCCTTGCCATAGACGAACAGAAATGCCGCTGGTTTCAGGATGCTTCGTGCCGTGCGTGCCAGGAAACCTGCGCTCAAGATGCCGTCAATCTTGACCGGACCCCGGAAATCCTAGAACTCAACGCATCAACAATTGTGCTGGCGTCCGGTTTCAAACCGTCGGATCCTCATGACACTCCCCGATTCGGGTATGGCCGCGTGCCGGGAGTCGTTACCGGTCTCGAACTGGAATCGCTCCTCAGGCAGGAGAACTGGGAACCCGGCCCCAGCAGAAAGATCGCGTTTATTCAGTGCGTAGGCAGCCGAGACGCCAAGATCGGGAGGAATTACTGTTCACGCGTTTGTTGTGGGTATGCTTTGCGGCTAGCACGCCTTTTGCGAAACCGCTTTCCTGACCTCAGCACCTCAATGTTCTACATGGATATTCAGTCGTTCGAACGTGATTTCGACAAAAGGCTGAAGGAGATCGAGCAGGAAGTGAAGCTGGTCCGATCGATTCCCTCTGAAATCCGCAAGGGCGCAGACGGCAGCCCCGAATTGGTTTATCAAGGGCTCGACGACAACAGGGAGTTCGAATCATTTGACCTGGTGGTATTGAGCGTGGGGATCTCGCCGAATCAATCGAGCGTAGAGCTTGGGAACATAGTTGGGGCAAGCTCAAATGTGGATGGCTTTGTAGGCGGAGACGGAGAGGCGGCCGTAACCAGCCGCTGTGGAGTTTTCGTTGCCGGGACCGTCCAAGGACCCAAATCCATCGAGGAGACGGTTTCCCATGCCATCCGGACCGCAGGAGAAGTTGCCTCATGTGTCTCCAAAATATCTCGTGAGGAAAACGAGTGAAAGCCTCTGCCATTGAATCAATATTCTTGACAAGGAAGCCCAGGCCGAAGGAAGACGCCGCTCTGCGGGTCCTTGTTCTTGGTGGCGATCAAACGGGCATGGACCTGGCTTCGCGATTAGCCGTTGAGGGCTTTGAAGTCCTGCTGGTCGGCGGAACAGCAGTCGGGCAAACAAGCGAAGGCGTTGACCTGTTCCCCGATGCGGTCCTGGAGGAGATCCAGGGCTTCGTAGGCGGATTCGAAGTCATCTTGCGGACCCGCCGCGATCGCCTGACTGAACGAGTGGGCTTTATTGTGGCAGCACAGCCGGCAAGAATTGTCCCAAAATACGAGCAGCACAGTCTGACAAAGTCTCGGAAAGTTATATCCCTATCGGATCTGGAAGCCGGCCTTCGGACAGGCAATGCGCTGGAGCAGCCATTGGATGAGTGGTTCCACGCAGCTTTTCTATATGGACTGAAAACCGAATCGCAACCCGCAGTTTTTGCAAGGGTTCTGGATGCCATAGAGAAGCTGCAAGGGCAGGGAGCAATACAACCATACGTGTTCACCCGCCATTTGAAGGTAGCCGCTGCCGGGCTGGAAAGACGTTACAGAGAGTGTCGCGAGCGCGGGACCTTATTTTTCAAATTTGATGATGCCGGTCCTTTTTTCGATAGCAGCCCGAACGGACCGGTGATGACCTTCACCGACCCTCTTCTGCATCTCGAGATGGACCTTGAACCAGACGTGCTGGTAGTTGACGAGGAATTGCTCCCACCCACCATGTTAGAGCCGCTCTTTAAATCCATGCCTTCATCTCGATTCGCAGCCCCTTTTCTGAAGCCGGAATCAACGCGTTTCCCAGGAGTTGAGACACCTAAGGCCGGAATCTTGGCCGTGGGCGCGTCCCGCGGTGTCTTTGATCCCGAGATCATACGTGGCGACATTGAGGCGGTGATCGTGGCGCTGAAGAGGCCCATGCCTGAACCGATGCAGGAGTCGCTTCCCGGGCCTCCTGAAGTCGATCCCGGCAAATGTACGATGTGCCTCACTTGCGTGCGATTGTGTCCGCACGGGGCTATCAGCTTCAGCAAACACGCAGAGGCGGACGGCGCCACCTGCACTCGTTGCGGCATCTGCGCGGAGGAATGCCCCATGGAAGCAATAAAGCTGGAGCCTGCTTCACAACAACCCGAGATGTCCGTGCGAATCAGGAATTGTCTCGTCCACACCGGCGCCGCCGGGAAAATAGTGGCATTTCTTTGCTCGCGTTCCGCGGCTCACGCGATGGAATCAATTGGTCGTCAAATCGGTGAAAACCTGGTGCCCATTCCTGTGCCGTGCGCCGGAACTGTGGGCCTCACCCATATTTTGAGTGCGTTTGAATCAGGAGCGGACGGGGTGATTGTCGCTGGCTGCTTCAAAGGCAACTGCGCGTCAATCTACGGAACGCTCCTTGCCGAAGATAGGGTCGGCCAGGTCCGGGGGTTCCTCGGAGAGGTCGGGATAGATCCGGGTCGTGTGATGTTTGTATCCACCGCTAGCAACACCCCCGGTGTGCTGGTACATGCAGTGCGGAATCTGGAGTTAACAATCACGCGCGTGAACAATGTCGAACAGTGCGAAAAGAGTCAAAAGAGAGGTTCAGGAGCGATCCCATGAGCCGTATAAAACTGAATACGCTCGATCCTTCGTTCAAGCATCGAGTAGCGCGACAACCCGGGGGAGAGGCCATTAGGGCGTGTTTTGCATGCAAAGCTTGCAGCGCTGCGTGTCCGATTAGTGTGGTTGACAAGCGGTACGATCCTAGAAAGATCATACGCATGGCGCTCCTGGGCATGAAAAAAGAGGTGCTGGAGAGCGATTTCATCTGGCTCTGCTCCAGTTGTTACGGCTGCCACGAAGTGTGCCCTCAAAATGTCCGCTTCACTGAGGTAATGTTCGCCATTAAAAATCTGGCGGTTGCCGAGGCTTGCGTACCACCGGGGCTGACCGGGCAAAAGGCACTGCTGAAACAACGTGGCCGCCTCTACGAGGTCGGCGAGTTTGAGAATGAAAAACGCGAAAAATTGGGCCTGCCACCCATTGTTGAACACCCTGAAGACTACGACCGTCTACTGTGACCGCGAAGTGCCGTCTTTCGGCGCGACAGCGGGTCCCCGCAATTAGTCCGGTCAGGGACTGAAAGAAAATCCTGATGGAAGCACTCTTATACCTGGGTTGTACGGTCCCCGTCAGAAACCTCAACTATGAGTTGTCCGCGAGGCTGACCGCGCGCGAATTGGGTATACACTTCAGGGACCTCGAAACCTTTGGCTGCTGTGGGTTTCCCGTTAAATCGCTCGATGTCCGCCAGACGACGCTCATTGCAGCACGAAATTTGGCGCTGGCCGAAAAAGAGGGGGTCGAGATCTGCGCGCTCTGCAACGCCTGCGTAGGTACGCTGACAGAAACAGCACACGCGCTCGATACGAATCCGGAGTTGAAGGCAGAGGTCAACGAGCGACTCAAGGAAGTCGGCCTCAGATATAATGGTCCGGTGAAAGTCCGTCACTACATGAGGCTGCTGTGGGAAGAAGTAGGTCTGGAAGCGATCAAGAGCGCGGTCACCAGGCCCCTTACCGACGTGATCCTTGCACCCCACTACGGGTGCCATTATCTGAAACCATCCGAGTTGACAGCGGGCTTCGATTCTCCGGCGGATCCCAGGACACTCGCCGACCTGATTTCTGCCACCGGCGCGCAGGTAACGGATTATCCCTCCCTAAAGGACTGCTGCGGAGGCGGGCTATTGGGTATGTCAGAAGATGTCGCCAATGCGCTGGCTGCAACAAAATTGATAGATGTGGCCGCAACCGGGGCTCATGCACTCGTTCTTGTATGCCCCTTCTGTAACGTGATGTACGAAGGTCAACAAAAAAAAATCGTGAAAGCGGCTGGTCTTGACCTGAAAGTACCGGTAGTTTACTATCCGCAAATCCTCGGCCTGGCCCTTGGCCTGTCCTCCGATCAACTGGGCTTTAAGCTCAACCGCGTGAAGCCTTCCGGTCTTCTGAAGATAGTGGAAGGTTGATGGCAACCCATGTCGCGGGAGGGGCAGGATAAGCCGGTCGAGAAGGTCATTGATTCTTGATTCTCGTTGCGGAACTGCGGTCGATTTTTTGGTGCCGACTTTGTTTCAGAGGAGGGTGCTATGGAGCATAAGGGCTATGTGTTCCCTGATGACCTGAAATACGAAAAAAATCACTTCTGGGCGAAAGTGGAAGGCGACCTTGTAGTCACCGGCGCTACGGAGTTTATATCCAAACAAGCGGGGGAAATCACGTTCGTGGATCTGCCGGAAGAGGGGGACGAAGTGACCCAGGGCAAGCCCTACGGTTCCATCGAGTCCGGCAAGTGGGTTGGAAGGATTTATGCGGTGGTTTCCGGCGAGATCGCCGAAGTGAACGCTGACCTGGAAGACGAGCCGGAAAAGATGAACGAAGATCCGTACGGCAGCGCGTGGATTTGCAAGATTCGCCCATCCAACCTCGAAGCGGAAAAGGCCGCACTGATGACCCCGGATGACGCGTTCAAGAAATTTATAGAGAAAGAGATCAATAAGATCGAGGAACAGAAGAAATGAGCTAAGCCTTCACCGGGTACTCTACTATTTTGCAAAAAAACCTCGCGTCCCGCGGGGTTCCCGAACAGTTCCTATATAGTGGTTTGTTATGTGATTACGACGGGGCTCCGCTTGCTCTGCAAGCTGCAAAAATATCCTATAATTCAATAAGTAATTCGAAAAGCCAACACTTTTCTTTGCATTTTCTTGACGTTGCGCTTCATTCCTGATAGGTGTGCGTCACCGGTGAGCGGAGGCGGAGGGTTCCGTCGTTAATCCAGCGGAGGAGTTTTTTCATGGAAGGCATGAATTTACTGGATATAACTATCAAGTATTTCAACGTGATAGTCTTCGTGATGTGCATACTTTTTGGTATGACTTCGCTTTTCGCTTCCTGGATAGCCTGGCGCGAAATTCACCGCAAGAATAACATAATACGTAGCGTGGTAGCAGCCTACAATATTGCCGAGGACACGCTCGAAAAGGGCCGTACACCGATAGGTGATTTTGACCTTGACCCTGCGATCGTTCAAACTATCTTCAACAGCCTTCAAGAGATCTTAAACGCCATTTACGGCGAGGTAACGGGCAAGCTCATGCCGCCCCGTGAAGAGCGCATGCACGGTTCCCGCAAATTCGGCAGTCTCTATGCCATAACCAAGGTCTGGAAGCGGAAAGAAGCCGACGAGCTGCCCAACATCTGTGACATAGGGTCAACCTTGGTTCCTGACGAGCCGGATCGTAACCACATCAGCGCGCATCCCTGAAAATTGGCTGCTGTTTGTCTCACGCTTCTTCTTGCCCCGAAATGTCCTTGATGCTCCCCTCGAGGAACCCCCATCGTCAGGATCGTGATATAGCATTTTCTCCGCGCAGTCCCTCTTCGTTTCCGCGTTCAACGTGATATACTATATTGTTTAGAGCCCCCTTACCGGGCGGATCGGCTACAATCGAGAAAATTCGGGAGAAAATAGATGGAAACAGGTACCGAGACCGTTAAACGTGGTCATGCCCAGATGCTCAAGGGCGGAGTGATTATGGACGTGGTTACCCCGGAACACGCGCGCATTGCGGAAACAGCCGGGGCTTGTGCCGTCATGGCGCTGGAGAGGGTACCTGCGGATATTCGGGCACACGGTGGAGTGGCTCGCATGAGCGATCCCGGCCTGATCCTTGAAATCATGGATGCAGTCACCATACCTGTGATGGCGAAATGCAGAATCGGCCATTTTGTGGAAGCGCAAATACTCGAAGCAATAGGCGTGGATTATATAGACGAAAGCGAAGTTCTCACTCCTGCGGATGAACAGCATCACATTGACAAGAAGTCCTTCAAAGTCCCCTTTGTTTGCGGCTGTAGGAATCTCGGCGAGGCTCTGAGGCGCATTGGAGAGGGAGCCGCGATGATGCGTACGAAGGGCGAAGCCGGCACCGGTGATGTGGTCGAGGCTGTACGGCACGCTCGGGCGGTGATGGGAGAGATCCGTCGCATCAGCGGCATCAGAGTCGACGAGCTTATGGCCTATGCGAAAGAAATTGGAGCCCCGTATGAATTGGTGAAAGAGACCGCAGAGAAGGGCCGGCTTCCGGTGGTCAACTTTGCAGCAGGCGGCGTCGCAACACCGGCCGACGCGGCATTGATGATGCAACTCGGGGTGGATGGCGTTTTCGTCGGCTCAGGCATTTTCAAGAGCGGCAATCCTGCGCTCAGGGCCAAGGCGATCGTAGAGGCGGTTACTCATTTCAACGATCCCAAGATACTCGCTGAAGTGAGCAAAGGCCTCGGAGAGCCTATGGTGGGAATCGGGGTCAGTGAGTTGCCGGAAAACGCTCGGCTCGCAGGGCGGGGGTGGTGAAGAAGACCATGAGGATCGGGGTTCTTGCTCTTCAGGGAGACTTCGAGGAGCACTGCGGAGTTTTGAGACGCCTGGGCGTAGAAATTCTGGAGGTCCGGTTACCTCAGCATTTGGAAAAGCTGAATGGATTGATTATCCCTGGGGGAGAAAGCACCACTATCGGGAAGCTCGCTGAGCGATTCGGACTGCTGGACCCTCTGCGACTGCGGGCAAAATCAATGGCCATGTGGGGGACCTGCGCAGGGCTCGTCTTTATGGCGCGAGACGTGGGTATGTCCCAGCCCCTCCTCGGGGTCATGGACATGGTGGTTCAGCGGAACGCCTTCGGTCGCCAGGTTGATAGTTTCGAGGAAGACCTTGAAATTCCGGGAATTGACGGAGGTCCGTTCCACGCAGTCTTCATAAGGGCTCCTGTTATAAGCGAGGTGGGGCCCAAAGTTGAAGTGCTGTGTCGCCTTGGTGATGGCAGGAAAGTCGCAGTGCGCGAGGGTCGTCTTATTGCCACCTCTTTTCACCCGGAGTTGACTCGAGATGATCGGCTTCATCGGTATTTCCTCCGGATGGCAGCGGAGGCTGCGTAAAAAGGCCCATAAATTAAGTTCTTACCGAGATGTGGCTTTGCGATAGGCAGGCCATTAGAAGAACCCTGTGTCGCATGGCTGCAGAGCCTTCGGCGAGCCCTTCATCGCAATTGACAAAAGTAATATCCAAAACTGAGGATGACTCAGTGGAGACGGATATCCTGCCCGTCTTTCGGAGAAAGGCAACCCCGCGTTCCGCGCGGGGCTGCCCCACCAATCTGTATCCTGGGTCAGTATGTGGCTCGGACGTCGGAATAGGACATGATTTTCGGCGCACATGTTAAGCTAAACAAATGACCAAGTTCATGGCCGTCGTGGAATACGACGGGACCGCTTACCACGGCTGGCAGCTACAAAAAGCCCTTCCCACGATTCAGGGCCGTATCGAAGACGCATTAGAGAGGATCCTGGGGACCCCCACGCGTGTGCACGGCTCGGGCCGTACCGACGCGGGTGTGCATGCAGTGGGGCAGGTGGCTCATTTTGTGTCAAACTGGTCGCGGTCTGTCGAAGAGCTGAAAAGAGGTTGCAACGCCCTTTTGCCGCCCGATATCACAGTTCGGAAGCTGGAACCGGCACCCGAAGACTTTCACGCGAGACATTCGGCTCATTCCAAAACCTACATATATAAAATACTGAACCTGCCTCTTCGTTCCCCGTTGAACAGGCTCTATTCATGGCATGTTCAGAGCGAGTTGGACCTTCAGTCGATGAATCGAGCCGCCGAATACCTGGTAGGGACCCACGATTTTGCAGCCTTCGGGTCACCCACAGAAGGCACGCCTTCGACGGTCCGCCGCGTGTTGGAGACGGCATGGCTCAGAGGTCAACCTTTAGGCTTACTGTGCTTCAACATTCGCGGGACAGGGTTCCTCAGGTACATGGTCCGATCAATTGTGGGCACGCTCGCTCGGGTCGGCAGTGGAAAGCTCAGTACGTCCGAATTCGAAGCCATTCTGAGTTCTTGCGACCGCTCCCGCTCGGGTCCTGCCGCTCCTCCCCACGGCTTATACCTGCAATCGGTGAACTATGAAGGGGATGCTTGTGACGCTAAGAGTTCCTGCGTATCCGTATGAATTGGCGGCACGGGCCCTAGCTTTCCGTCGGTTTTTATCCGAACATTCAAAAACTTCGCGCATGAGTGGCTTCACAAGGAGAAATATAGATGTCGGAACCTGTATACCTTCGAACTCTGAAGGAAGGTATTTTCCCAGAAAAGGTCCATCAGGCGCGAGAGATGTTGCGCGGCTGCCGTGTCTGTCCCCGAAACTGCAGGGTCAACCGGCTGGAAGGTGAGCTTGGCTTCTGCAATGTGGGGACGCTCGCGATGGTGTCGTCCGCCAACCCTCATTTCGGTGAGGAAGCGCCGCTCGTGGGATCGGGCGGATCAGGTACGATTTTTCTTACGTCATGTAATCTAAAGTGCGTATTCTGTCAGAATTACGAGATCAGCAACCTGATGGAAGGTCAGGAGATGGACACCCCGACCCTGGCCGGCCTGATGCTGGGTTTGCAGCAT
>Ga0209039_10001957_pt1 | contig 18248 bp, 18 predicted proteins | sample BogFormECP12_OM1_FD_188238 | JGI IMG/M metagenome (GOLD analysis project Ga0209039, IMG submission 188238) | Bog forest soil microbial communities from Calvert Island, British Columbia, Canada - ECP12_OM1 (SPAdes) (version 2) | ecosystem: Environmental > Aquatic > Freshwater > Wetlands > Bog ...
CGCCCAGCCTGGGCGTCGTCTACCTGGAGGCGCTATCGGGCGGCGTCTACCTGGAGAGCCAGGAGGATGTCGCCCGCTACATCCGGGCGTTCGCGCTGCTGCGGTCCGCCGCGCTCAGCGCGGCGGACAGCATGCGGCTGCTGAGTGGCCTCAGTGCCTAATTCAACAGTGCCTAGTTCGACGGGCCGGCCATGCTGCCCGGGTGGCGCAACTGCTGGGTCACGGCCGCGAGCTTGTCGATGAGGTCCTGGATGTCCTGGAGCGGTTTCTGGGTTCTCGGCAATTGCGTGGGCGTGCCCTGGCCAGCGGCGGCACCCACACCGCTGGCTTCATCCGGCCCTGATCGGGTGGCGTCCTGCACGCTGTCGCCGGGGTTCATGCTCTGGTGTCTCCTGGGGGTCATGCCTAGCGGGGAAAGCGGACCAGCGGGATGGGCGGTAATTTCCCGTCGGAACGCTGCGTGAAGCGCAGGGGACCATGTTAAGGCGTTTTCGGCGGTATGTCACGCATCGGCGTGCGCCACATGGCGTGCTTATTTTACGCGGCGGCCGATTGTCCCCGCCGCATCCTCCTGTGGCCCCGGTGCGGGCCGTCTAGCTGCGCCGACACGATGCCCTAGGTCACGGTCACGGATAATCCGTGCAATCGTTAGCAGTACCTCTGCGTCATCGCAGAATTAGATTCGTTTACGCCTTGTACATGCACTTGCAAATGCAAATCGCACTGGCACGGAAAACGTCACCGGTGTCGCGGAGCGGCCTGCCGCATGCTCTTCTCCATCTCCTCGGGCGCCATCGCGGCCACCGGCAGCGGGGTGACGCCCTCGCGGCTGGGCCGCAGGCCGTTCCATGAAGGACACCAGGCCCGACCAGGGGCGGGTAGTCACGGCTTACACCCTGGCGTTCGGCAGCCTGCTCCTGCTCGGCGGGAGGCTGGCCGACCTGGCCCAGCAGGACGCCGGGGTCATGGCGCCGGAGGCAGGCCCCGCCCTCCCCGCGTGACGCGGCGCCCTCCTGCGATAAGCCCCGGTGCCCCCAGCACCGGGGCGTTCACCATGCAGCCAGAAATTCGCACCTAAATTTTACGCATTCTTTGCTCAAATTGAAGCAACCAAATTAGGGTGCGATATTTCCCGCGGATGCTGAAACTCCTGAGGCTGAAGTGACAGCTGGTAGACAAGGTAATCTCGGACCAGAACGGCGGAATGCCGTGGCCGAATAGCAACCTACCCCACGTGCCCGCATTCGCGCTGCCGTCTTAAGATGATTTAGTCCGTATGACGTCAAAGGGGCCTTTGTGACGTTAGGTGGCGTATGACGTGGTCGGGGGCTTGAAACCAGGGGACCCACCGCTGATCGGCCCGTACCGGCTGGTCGGGCAGCTCGGTAGCGGCGGCATGGGACGGGTGTTCCTGGGCCTGTCCGCGGGCGGGCGGCCGGTCGCGGTGAAGGTGATCCGCGCCGAGCTGGCCGCGGATCAGGAGTTCCGGGTACGGTTCAGCCGCGAGGTCGCCGCGGCCCGCCGGGTGAGCGGCCTGTTCACCGCCCTGGTGGTGGACGCGGACGTCGATGGCCCAGTGCCGTGGCTGGCCACCGCCTACGTGGCCGGGCCTTCGCTGTCCGAGGCGGTGGCCGGCCACGGGCCGATGTCGGTCCAGTCGGCGCTGGCCCTGGCGGCGGGACTGGCCGAGGGCCTGAGCGCCATTCACGCCGCGGGCGTAGTGCACTGCGACCTGAAACCCTCGAATGTGCTGCTGTCCCAGGATGGGCCGCGGGTGATCGACTTCGGCATCTCCCGCGCCGCCGAGGTGGTGTCGGTGCCCGGCGCCGGCCAGGTGGTCGGCTCGCCTGGGTTCATGTCACCCGAGCAGGCCACGGGCGCGGAGATCGGGCCGCCGAGCGACATCTTCAGCCTGGGCGCCGTCCTGACCTTCGCCGCCACTGGCGGGGGGCCGTTCGGTGAGGGGTCGAGCCCCGAGCTGGCCTACCGCTTGGTCTACCGCCCCCCGAGCCTGGGCCGGCTACCCGCCCAGCTATGCCCGCTGGTCGAGCGCTGCCTGGCCAAAGACCCCCGCGAGCGGCCCACCGCAGACGAGGTGCTGGCCGAAGCGGGTGCCGTGCAGGTCGCGACCGGCTGGCCCCTGGGCGCGTTCGGTCAGTACATCCCGCCGAGTCAGCCAGCGAGCCCGGGCCGCCCGTCCGACCGCATCTCGCGCCGCCGCTGGTGGCGGCCGTTGACGGCGGCCGGAGCCACGGCGGGTGTCCTGGCGGCGTCCGTCGTGTTCAGCCTCCCCGCAGGCAACGCGGCCCGGGACTCGACCGCGGCGCAGTTCGGGCCGAGGCCCACGGCGACGCAACCCTCGCGGGCGCCCGCATCCCGCTCTCCGGCCACGCGTGCCTCTCCCGGCCCGAAACCAGCACCGGAAATCATCCCCGTAGTGGTCACGGTTACCGCGTCCGCCACGTCCGCCGGACGCGGTAACTCGCTGTCCGCGACGTCTACGGCGGCTAAGTCCCCGACTGCGTCGGCGTCCCCGACGGCATCGGCGTCCCCGTCCCCGACGGCCCCGCCGTCCCCGTCCCCGACGGCCCCGCCGTCCCCGTCCCCGTCCCCGACGGCCCCGCCGTCCCAGTCCCAGTCCCAGTCCCAGTCCCCGTTCCCGCCCCCGACGGCCAGCCCGTCGGCGTCGGCCTCACTGCCCCCGCCGCAGATTACGAGCGTGGACACATACCGGCAAGGCACATGGGTCTACTTCGACGTTCACTACGCTGATCCGGGCCAGGACGCCCAGGGCTTCGGTTTCATGGGCGTCAATGGCTCTCGCTGGGTGGAGGAGAGCTATCCCTTCTCCAGCCCTGATCTCGGCATCGTCGGGCCCGACAGCGTCGCCTATCCGCTCGACCTGGAATGCGGCACCGCTCAGCAGCATCAAGCCGAAGTCGAGGCCTGGATCTACGACACGGCGGCCCAAAGCCAGCCCGTGGCGATCCATCTCGCCTGCTAACCGGAGGAGTCGTTGTCATACCCGAGAATCGCGGCTTCGGCCAGGACGGCGTCATAAGCGCAAGGCGGAACTGGCCGACGCCAGCCCGGGAACACCGCTGAACGGCATGGCGTTTTCTCGTAGCGCGATGGAATGCGCCATCACGCTCTTTGGAAGAAAGAAGGTTAATGGCGCAGTGCATAACATGCGGGAGCGAGCTGCATCCCGACCGGGCCAAGAAATACGACTACTGCATGGCGCCCGCATGTCAGGAGAAGAATCTCAAGGGCCCAGATCATCCTGACCTCGAGAAGCGGGGGAAAGCTGTGAGCGAGGCTTTATCAGCCCGCTGGCCCGCCGTCTCGGCGGGCCAGCGGTCGCAGCATCGCCAGCACGGCGGCGGGATCGGGCGTGGCCCGGAAAAACGAGGCGTCCACGGCTTCCACCGCAGCCACCGCCCGCACGGCAAGCTCGCTGCCTCGTTCGGTCACATGAATTCTCCTGGCCCTGGTGTCCGCGGCGTCGACGGTCCGTACGATCAGGCCCTTGGCCTCCAGCTTGCGCAGCACCTCCGAGGTCATCTTCACGTCGGTGCCGGCCTGCCGGGCCACGGTGAGCTGGTTCGGGTCCTCGCCCCGCGAGTTCAGCCACCAGGTCGCGGCCAGCAACACGAACTGCACGTGGGTCAGGTCCAGCGGGGTCAGCGCCGCGGCGATCTCGCGCTGCCAGCGCAGCGTGACGTGCCACAGCAGGAATCCCGGGCTCTCCTCCGGGTCGAGGGGCACCGGTCAGCCTTCCGCCCGATTCGCCAGCGCGGTCAGCACCTCGGGGAAGTCGGCGGTGATCTGAGGGCCCAGCTGCGGGCCGATGTGCCCCGCCGCCTCGCCGGTGATCTCAGTCCGGTAGACGATCCGGGTCAGGCCGCCCGCCGCGGGTTCGAGCCGGTGCTCGGTCCGCACCGCGAAGGCTCCCGCGTCCATCTCGTCGGTAAAGGACTCACCCGGCTTGATCTCCACCAGGCGCATCCGGATCGGCTCTTCCCCGGGCGGCGTCATGGTGAACGCGGTGCCGACCTCGAACGGGCCCTCCACGTCGATCGTCTCGATGCCGTCGTTCCACTGCGGCCAGGCCGCCATGTCCGACCAGTGGCGCCACAGGACCTCCGGTGCGGCGGTGGTCTCGACGCTGTACTCGTACTCCCACACGGTTCCTCCCGGTCAGTTGAACTACGGACAGATTAACTATGCACAGATAATCTGTCAACAGATTATCTAGCTGTCGCCTGGGTCCGGTACCGTTGGGCACCATGTTGGATACCGGAAATGCCACGCTGTTTAGCTAATGGCCAGCTGATGCGCACCTGGCGTCGGCTGACCCTTGCCTGCGTCGTCGGGTTGGGCCTGGCCTGCTCGGGATGCAGCGCGTCGGTTCCAGGCGACCAGGCCACACGAGCGCCGCTGTCCTCACCCAGGCCGGGCGGCGAGTTTCCGTCGTCGCCGCCGTCGTCCTGTCCGGCTCAGGTCTTCTCTCACATGACCGAAGCTCAGCGGGTCGGCCAGTTGTTCCTGGTCGGAATCGCGGAAGACCCTGCCCCTGAGACGATCGCGACGTACCACTTCGGGTCCCTGCTGTTCGGGACCAGCAGCACGGCTGGCGCGGCCCGGATCCAGCAGGCGACTCACGCCGTTCAGTCGCTGGCATCCTCGCGTGCGACCGATCGGGTCCGCTTCTTCATCGCCGCCAACCAAGAGGGCGGCCAGATCCAGGCCTTGCAGGGACCGGGCTTCTCGGTGATCCCGTCAGCCCTGGCCCAGGGAAACTTGTCCATCCTCGCGCTCCAGCGACAGGCCGCGGACTGGGGCCGCGAACTCCGGCGGGCTGGCGTCAACCTCAACCTCGCTCCGGTCATGGATGTCGTACCACCCGGAACCGCCAGCCAGAATCAGCCGATCGGCCTGCTGCAGCGCGAGTTCGGCGATAACCCGGCGACGACGGCGGCCCACGGCGCGGCGTTCATCCGGGGGATGCAGGAGGCGGGGGTCGCGACGACCGCCAAGCATTTCCCCGGGCTGGGGAGGGTCCTCGGCAACACCGATTTCACCGCCGGAGTCGTGGACACCACGACAGCGCCGAATGACCCCTATCTGCGGTCTTTCCAAGCGGCCATCGATGCCGGCGTGCCTTTCGTCATGGTGGCGCTGGCTACCTATACCCGCATTGACCCCGGTCATCTCGCGGCTTTCTCCCCGCGTGTGATGCGCGTGATGCTGCGCCGGCAGATGCACTTCCAGGGTGTGATCATCTCCGACGACCTGGGCGTGGCCACGGCTGTAGCAGGTGTTTCCCCGGCCGCCCGCGGGATCGACTTCCTTGCCGCCGGCGGTGACATGATCACCTCCCAGACTCTCGCCGCGGCAGCCGCAATGGACCGTGCCATCCTCGGCCGCGTGGCCCATGATTCCGCCTTCCGGGCCACGGTCAGCTCCGCCGTAATGCGCGTGCTCAGCGCCAAGCAAGCCTACGGCCTGCTGCCGTGCCCGCATTAATAGCGTAGTTGCGGGCCGATCACCTGCTCATCTTGTCGTTCACCCGCTAATAGTGACAAACCGCTAGACCCAGGTACCTGGCGAGGTGATAATTGACGCCATCAGTGGCGTCGGCCCGGCGCCACGGGCGGGGCTGCTGTGGGGGGGCGCGTTATGGATGTCTGCGACAGTTGCGGGCGGCCGCGAAAACAGGGCGCCGCTTTCTGTACCGGTTGCGGGCGCCGTTTTACCGACGACGGCTCATATCCTTCCGGGCCGCACGATCCTCCCCTAAGCACTATTCCGACGGGACAGCGTCCGGTCGGCCAGAGGCGGTCGCGACTGACCTCGTGGCCCGTTGTGATTACCTTGGTCATCACCTTCGCCGTCGGGAGCGCGGTCGCGCTCATCTTGCTGCGCCTCGGGCATCACGCGCCGCGCACCGAAGCGGCGCGGAACTCGGGCGGGTCCACCCGGTCGACACCTTCGCCCAGTCAGGATGGCTCCACGCCCGCTGCGAGTCCGTCGGCCTCCTCACCCGGTCCGTCCAGCGTGGGTCAGGTGACGATCACGGCCGGCGCGTCGCAGGACGCCAATGCCACATCGGTTGCGGCGTTCCTCGACCACTATTTCACTGCGATCAACAACCACGACTATCAGTCATACATCTCCTTGCTCAGCCCGCAAGCTCAGCAAGGGCTAACCGCGGCACAGTTCGATACAGGGTACAGATCCACCGCTGACTCAGCGGAAACGCTCGTCAGCATTTCCACCGTCTCGAACGGAGATCTCGCCGCGGCCGTTACATTCACCAGTCACCAGAACCCGGCGGACGGCCCGGACCAGCAACAATCCTGTACCGACTGGAACATCTCACTGTTCCTGGTGCAGAGCGGCGGGGGATACCTCGTCGATCAGCCGCCGCCTGGTTATCACGCTTCCTATCACGCCTGTACGTGACGTCCGATTCACTACTGACAAGAGAATCTGATCCTGGGAGAGAAACAATGGCTCAACGACGATGTGTCAATTGCGCTGCTCCCCTCGTGCCAGACGATGTGTTTTGCGGGAGCTGCGGCACCCCGGTAGCTGCCCCGGTGCGGACCTCGTCGGTTCCGGGCGGCTCGGGGTTCCCGGCTGGCCCGATGACAGAACCGACCGCGCCCCGGCCTAGTGCGGGCCAGGCACAGGTCTGGCCCCACCCGTCCGGTACCGCCGACACTGCCTGGTATCAGCAGCGCCAAGCCGAGCCGCGCCAAGCCGCGCCGCCTCAGCCTGATGCGTTCTTTACCCACGCGGCCAGCCAGCGAGGCGGTCCGCTCAGCAACGCAACCCGGTATCTGTGCGCCGCCGCATACCTCGACACCGCGTTCGCGAACACGGTGATCAGTGAACTGGTGGCCTCGCACCGGGCCGTTGTCCCCTCGCTCGGCATTGACCTCGTCCCGATCATCCGGCACTGCCTGAACGCCAGGAAGGCGCAGCTTCTGCGGGACCTGCTGCTTACCGTTATCTTGATTGGCGGCCTATACCTGGCTACCGTGCCGACGATCGCGATCCTGATCTTCTCGTTCTTCCTCAAATTCCTGCCGGGAGTTGAATGGGAACGCCGGTCAATCGGCGTCAAGCTGCTGGCTGGCGGGGTCGCCGTCGTCGCGCTCGGCGCTGTCGTCGTGTTTTATTTGGTCGTCACATACCTCAATTCGGCAGGCAACACCATCCCGCACTTGGGGCCGCTAGCCACGGGCGGCGAGATTATTTTTGTCGCGTTGGCCTTCGTAGCCCTGGCCGGCTTGACATTGATGGCGTATTCGTACGCGATGTACCGGACGTTCAGTGACCGGCTCAGGCCGGGGGCCGAGGCCGGCCAATTCGATCGGCACGAGCCGGAGGTGGAATCCCGGATCGCCGAGGTAGATGCGGCGCAGCGGGGAAATGTGACCATCTACGGCGGAGAGAACCCGTTTATCGGGACGGGTATCGTAGGCGAGGGCTGGTCCATCAGCATCGAGCTTGACCATGCCGAAGGCTCGGGCGAAGGCAACACGTGGCTCACGCCGAAATCTCGTGGCTACGTGCGCATCGACCCAGTCGAGTTGCACCAGGCTATCCGGGCGCGCCTGCTGAAGGTCAGGGACGATGAGCTGCCCGAGAATGAGCGCATATCCGCTCTCAGCGTGCACGATCACGTCGTCGGGGACGGCCACTGCCGGTGGGACAGCCCGGTCATCGACCCGGTGCAGACGATGCCTTACTCCGAAGCAAGCCGCGAGGCGATCGAGGCCCTGATCCGTCATCCGGCCGCTGGCCTGCGCTATTACCAGCGAGTGTGCGTAAGCGACGAAGGACAGGCCGTCTGGGTCCGTCAGCGCGAGGTCATCGGCAGCACTGACCAGGAGGTCGCGGTCTCGGCCTTCATTTACGCTGCGGTCGAAGGACGCACGTTCTACCTGGAATTCGTGCCGGTCACCATGCCTCCCGTCCTGTATCAGTATCATCTGGTCGACCGGCTGCCCAAGCTGACGTCCGGGCGGTTCATGGTCAAAGTTTTCCTGCACGCGGCTAGCACCTCCTGCCGCGATATAGTGGGTTCTCCTTTCAGGGTTATCGGCATGATATGGCGGACGGTATCCGAACGGCGGAGGTTCCGGGAGGAGGCCGCATCGGCCAGTGACTATATCTTCGCCGACATAGGAGCGCGGATCAGCATCCGCGAATTCCGGGCGGCACCTGGACCGCGTACCTTCCTCCAGCGACTCGACGCAGTTAAATACACGAAGATCGTCGAGCGCCTGGTCACTGACACGGTGTTCGACTTCCTCGTTGATAAGGGCGTTGACACCAGCGCCTACCAGGACAGCGCGAACGCTATCATCAACAACGGCGTAATGATCTCCGGAAATAACACGGGAGCCGTGGCGACGGGGCACAGCCGGGCGGAAGTGCGCATGCAGGTAAAAGCAGCCACCATGGCAAGCCCGAAGTCATAATATGTACGCCCGACCCTACAGCGGGAAGGATTATCATGGATCAACAGGGCAAAAACCCGGCCGCCGGTTCCGCCGGACCCGGAGCCGGCGTTAATCGCGGCATTATTATTAGCGGCGGTAATTCCGGGGCGGTCGCCACGGGCCACGCCCGCGCCACCGCGGTCACCTACAGTTCGGATAGCGGTGATCCGCTGGAGATGATTGACCGGCTGCTGCAGCAGCTCGAGGCTGACGCGAGCATGCTGGAGGGCGAGCAGGCCGAGGATGTCATCGATGACGCTCATCGGCTGCATACCGAGGTACATAGCCGGAGGCCGAGCGCCGAGAGCGTGCGCGGCCTGCTGTCTCGCCTCACCAAGGCGGCAGGCTCTACCGCGACCCTGCTCGCGACGGTCGACCAGATAAAAGACCTAGTCACGGTGCTCTTGCACTGACGTGACCGGCGTTTAAGTCCGGATCTGGCTGACTCCCTCTCCGGATGCCGCCCGCACCGCAGTGCCGTCCCGCGTGTCTGCTGGTGCCGGTGTCTGAGGGAGGCACGAGGCCGCCACTACCCAGGATTACGGCGACTACCGTCCCGATCGGCTAACGATCCAAGGCCCGGGGCCGATCCTCGGCCCCGGGCCTTCCCCTTCTGCGCCCCCTTACGACGACAGCGGCTCGGTGAGGTTGTAGACGGTCTCCCCGCCGACGGTCTGCTTCTTGAAGTGGGCCGCCACCCAGGTCGCGATGGCTGAGGACCCGCGCCCGCCGCCGAAGCTCTCGCTGCCCTGACCCACGTAGTAGTGGATCTCGTGGTCGGCCACGAGTTTCTCGAAGTCGGCCAGCGTGGGCCACGGGTCGGTCCCGTTGAACCCGCCGATGGACATCACCGCGTCACCGGTGGCCAGCTCGAGCGGGGCTGCGCCCTCCGAGTCCTCGGTCGCGGCCACCCACTTGTAGCTGGACGCATCCTGCTCGAGCAGCTTCGTTAGGGCACTGCTCACCGTGGTGCTGCCCCCCAGGCCGCCGCCGCCGAATCCGCCCCGGCCGGTCGCGCGACCGCTGAACCCGCCGGCCCGCCCTGCGCCGGCGCCGGCCGGAGCAATCCCGCCAGGGACCCCGGTTCCGGTCCCAGCGTTTCCAGGCACGCCCGCGGTACCGCCCGCGCCGGTGCTGCCGCCCGCGCCGGTGCTGCCGCCTGGAGCGCGCCCGAACTGGCCGGCCTGCCCGCCGGGGAACCCGCCCCGGCCGCCGAGCGCGCCTCCGGGCCGGCCGCCGAATCCGACTGCCGCCGGCCCGGCGCTCGGGATCGCGCCGGTGTGTGTGGAGTTGACCGTGTCCAGCGCGTACGCCGTCGGCCCGGCAAGCCCGGCGACCAGGGCGAGCCCGAGCGGCAACGCCGCGAGCGCCAGCCGTCCGCGACGCGACCGCCCCCGGCCCGCCAGCCAGGGACCGGCTAGGACCAGGACCGCGGCGGCCACGCCCGCGATCACCACTACCCAGCGCAGCCACGGCAGCCAGTTCGGCGTCCGGTTGAGCAGGATGTAGGCCCACCCGGCGCTGACCGCTATGCCCGAGGCAGCCGTGATCCGCCCGGCTAGCCCGAGCCGCGCCTGCCACAGGGCCATCGCGCCGATGCCGACCAGGGCGGCGATGCCGGGCGCGAGGGCGACCATGTAGTAGGGGTGGATGATGCCGCTCATGTAGCTGAACACCAGGCCGGTCACCAGCACCCAGCCGCCCCACAGCAGCGCCGCGGCCCGGGTCCGGTCGGTCCGCACCGCCCGGCGCGACACCCACAACATGGCGGTCAGCGAGATCAGCGCCGCGGGCAGCAGCCAGCTGACCTGCCCGGCGAACTCGGAATGGAACAGCCGCAAGATCCCGGTCGCGCCGCCGAACGAGGTGCCCTGCCCGTTACCTCCGCCTCCGACGGAGCCGGTCTCGCTGCCGGTGAGCCGGCCCAGGCCGTTGTACCCGATGGCCAGCTGCAGGATGTTGTTGTCAGTGGAGCCGCCGAAGTACGGCCGGTCGGCAGCCGGCATGAGCTCCGCGGCCAGGATCCACCAGCCCGCGCCCACGATGATGCCGACGCCCATCAGCACCGTCTGCCAGATCCGCCTGCCGAGCCTAGGCGGCCCGGCCCACAGGTAGGCGATCGCGAAGCCCGGCACCACCAGGAACGCCTGCAGCATCTTGGCCAGGAACGCGAACCCCAGCACTAGTCCGGTGAACACCAGCCACTTGGTCCGGCCGTTCTCGATCGCCCGGACCAGCGTGTATGCGGCCGCGGTCATCAGCAGCACGAGCAGCGCGTCGGGGTTGTTGAACCGGAACATCAGCGCGGCCACCGGGGTGAGCGCGAGCACCAGCCCGGCGACCAGCCCTGCCGGCGGCCCGAACCAGCGCTTGACCGCCGCGTATAGCAGCAGGACCGAACCCACGCCTTCCAGCGCCTGCGGCGCCAGCATCGACCACTGGCTGAATCCGAAAATCCGCCCGGATATCTCCATAACCCACAGCGAGGCGGGCGTCTTGTCCACGGTGATGAAGTTGGACGAGTCGAACGAGCCGAAGAAGAACGCCTTCCAGCTCTTGGTGCCGGCCTGGACCGCAGCCGCGTAGAAGTCGTTGGCCCAGCCATTCCTGGTGAGGTCCCACAAGTAGAGGATGGCGATCAGCGTGAGCAGCCCGAACAAGGCCGGGCGAGCCCACCGGGGATCTGTTTCCGGTCCGTTCAGCAGGCGCCGGACCCGGCTCTGTCTGGGGCGGCCGCCTGTCGCGTGCCGCGGAAAAGAGGTGGTCGCGCTCAATTGGTTCGCTCTCCCTGAGTAGCCATTTCAGTTGCGTGGACGGTGCCCTGGTGATGCCAGGCGTCGGGCGCACGCTTCGGCTTGCCGAACACCCAGTGCCGGTACAGCAGGAACCGGATGACGGTGGCCGCCAGGTTGGCGGCGATGAGTACCGAGACCTCGGCTATCCGGCCGGGATGGCCCAGGGCCGCCAGCGCGCCCGAGGTCAGGGCGAGCCCGATGCCGAACGCGATCAGGCCCTTGACCTGGTGCCTGGCCGCGTTCAACCGGCCGCTGATGCCGAACGTCAGCCGCCGGTTCGCGGCGGTGTTGGCTACCGCGGTTACGCCCAGGCTGATCAGGTTGGCCGCCTGGGCCGACATGATCCCGCGAAGCAGCAGGAACAGCACCACGTAGGCGATCGTGCTGGCCACTCCGATGACCGTGAACCGGGCGATCTGCATCGGCAGGTTCCGGGCGTGCCTGCCGTCGGCCTGGACCGGTCCGCGCAGCTGGGGGACCTGGATGGACCCGCGCGCGAAGCCGACGCCCAACCGGGCCATCCCGTGCAGGTCGGCTAGGGCGGTGGCGACGATGTCGACGCGCGAGTCGAGGTCGTCGATCCAGTCCACCGGGATCTCGTGGATGCGCAGCCCGGCGCGTTCGGCCAGCACGAGCAGCTCGGTGTCGAAGAACCAGCCGGTGTCCTGGGTGAGCGGAAGCAGCGCTCGCGCCTGGTCGCGCCTGATGGCCTTGAAGCCGCACTGCGCGTCGGAGAAGCGCGCCCCCATAAGGGTCCGCAGCAGCATGTTGTAGCTTCGCGAGATGAGCTCCCGCTTGGGCCCGCGGATGACCCGCGATCCCCGGGCGAGCCGGGTCCCGATGGCCAGGTCGCTGTGCCCGGACAGCAGCGGGGCCACCAGCGGCAGCAAGGCGTTCAGGTCTGTCGACAGATCGACATCCATGTAGGCAAGGACTTCGGCGTCGCTCTCCGACCAGATGGCTCGCAGGGCTCGGCCGCGTCCCGGCAGCTCCATATGGATGGCCCGCACCTCGGGTAGCTCGCGAGCCAGGCGGAAGGCGATCGCCCAGGTGGCATCGGTGCTGCCGTTATCGGCAATCGTGATCCGGGCGCGAAAAGGAAAGCTTTCACGCAGATAGCCGACCAGACGGCGAACGCTCGGTGCGAGATCGCTTTCCTCATTGCGAACAGGCACCACTATGTCCACCTGCAGAACTCTCATGGCACTCAGGATCGGCGACTACTCTCCGCCCATCCTGAAGTGAGGTTATGTACGCGCTATGAGCAAAGCCGGTTCCTGAAACGCCGGCCGAGGCCGGACCGCTACTGGCCTGGCTTGCCCGCGTCCGGCCCCACTGTTAACCGCTTTGTACCTCGGCGGCCTGCTCGCGTGAGCACCACCAGGTGGAGCGGCCGCCGACCGTTCCGTGCCGCATCTCGGCGCCGCAGCGCGGGCAAGTGCCGCCTGGATGCCTGGCTGCGATGACGTCACCGGTATGCACCCCGCCTTTGGCGGTAGCGGACTCCACGGCGGCCTTCAGCGCGCGGTACAGGCGGTCCGCGTCCTTGCGCTGCAGGCTGTCGGTCCGTGCCGCCGGGGATACCTTGGCCTTCCAGAGGATCTCGTCGGCCAGCAGGTTCCCGACGCCCGCGATCTTGGACTGGTCAAGCAGGCGGGCCTTGACCGCGATCGACCCTTTGGTGATCAAGGTGCGGAACTCCGCCGGGCTGACCGTGGCGGCGTCCGGCCCGAGCGCATCGATGTCGGGGTTCAGCCGGACGCGCCCGAGTCGGCGCTTGTCGAACAGCACGAGGCTGCCCCCGTCAGCGAACGTGAGCGTGAACCGGTCCCATTCGGCCTTGCGCGGCGGCTGCGCGTCTCGGCGCCGCGGCCCGCCGCCCTCGGCCGCCTGGCCGCCGGAGGACGTGACCACGATCCGGCCGCCCATGCCCAGGTGGATGCCAAGGTCAGGGCCGGGCACCTGCGAGCCGCCCACCCCGGAGGTCCCAATCCACATGGCCTTGCCGCGCCGGTGCGCCGCAGTGAGCGTGCGCCCGATCAGCGCGTCGCGCAGCTCACCAGGGGAGTGCGGTCGGCACACGAACGTGTCGCCGTCGCCGACGTCCACGATGAGGCGGTTCACTGCCTCGTCGGCGATCAGGCTGCGAGCGGTCTCGACCTCGGGAAGTTCCGGCATCTCTTCGTTTTAGCCGGCCCGGGGTCGGAGGACGGTTTCTCCACCGGGAACAAGATCGGGCTGATCAGGTATCGATCCGTCGCGATGGCAGGCCGGTCTCGGTCACCGAGCTGATGTCACGATCCGTGCCTATGACGCCGACAACCACCTGTTCTTCGCCGGCTCAGGCCTGTCCACGCCGTCGGAATACGAACAGGAGCAGCACATTGACCGAGCTCGGTGATAGCGCGACGCAGGCCGTCGCGGTCGGTGAGCCGCTGATCGCGGACCTTTGTGTATCAGCGGCCCGCCGCGACGCCTCCGGCAGGATTAGTGGGCATGCCGCTGGACGGCGGCCCAAATCCGGTCCACGGGGGGTCGGCGAGCCATGGCCGCTAGCCGGCGAGGCCGAGGCCCCGGAGGCCACCTGGCTTGTGGTCCTGTCCGGCCTGGTCACGCAACTCGGCGTGCACCCGGGAACCACCGGATCCGTTCCCCGGCAGCACATGAGGGAGTAAGCGATGACCGATCGTCATCCCCTGGTCCAGGACTGGGCCACCGATTTCGACCACACCGACCCCGCGTGGACCGCCGACCCGTACCCGATCTGGGATGACCTGCGCCAGCGCTGCCCGGTCGCGCACACCGGCCGCTACGGCGGGGCCTGGCTGCCGGTCACCTACGACCTGATCCGCGAGGTCGCCTACGACACCGAGCACTTCACCTCCCGCTCGGTCGTGGTCAGCGAGCGGCGCCCCGGCCCGGATGACCTGCCCGCCCCCATCGGCATCTCGCCGCCGATCACCTCCGACCCGCCCTTCCACAAGCTGGCACGGCGGATGCTGCTGCCCGCCTTCGGCCGCAGATCGGTCGCCGCCCTCGAGCCGTTCACCCGGCAGCTGTGCCGCGCACTGCTCGACCAGATCACGGGCAACGTGACTTTCGACGCGGCCGCCGAGTACGCCCAGCACATCCCGGTCCGGGTCATCGTCAAGTTCCTCGGCTTCCCGGAGTCAGACGCCGGCATTTTCCGCCGCTTCATCCACCAGGTGATGGAGGAGGTCGACACGACCGCCGAGGAACGCCAGGCGATAGGGGCCGAGCTCAACGATTACATCGACGCCCAGATCGATCACCACATCGCAAACCCCCGGGATGACCTCACCTCGTTCCTGCTCCGTGCGGAGATCGACGGCACCGGGCTGTCCCGCGAGCACGTCCGGGGCACGATGATCTTGCTGATGATCGCCGGCATCGACACCACCTGGTCGGCTATCGGCGCGTCGCTGTGGCACCTGGCCCAGCACCCCGGCGACCGGCACCGCCTGGCCACCGAGCCAGCGCTGATGGACACCGGCGTCGAGGAACTGCTCCGCGCGTATGCGCCAGTCACGATGGCGCGCCTGGTGGCCAAGGACCTCGACTTCCACGGCCACCAGCTCAAGGAGGGTGACTGGCTGCTGCTCCCGTTCCCTGCCGCCAACCGGGACCCGAGCGTGTTCGAGAATCCCGGCCGCGTCGACCTCGACCGGGCCGACTACCGGCACGCCGCTTTCGGGCTGGGCATCCACCGCTGCCTCGGCGCCCACCTGGCGACGATGGAACTGCGAGTCGCCCTGGAAGAATGGCTGGCCCGCTACCCGGACTTCGAGCTGGCCGACCCGGCTGCCATCACCTGGTCCAGCGGCCAGGTCCGCGGTCCCCGCAGCCTCCCGGTCAAGGTCCGGTTACATGAGCAGGGCACGTCGGGTGCAGCTCGGTATGCAGACCGTCTGGGTCTGGGCATGCCCGGCGCCGAACGACCTCGGCTGAGCCGTGACCAAACGACGCCGGCGCGCTCGAGGACTACCGCGACATAATGGGCCGTCTGCCGCTTCATGCAGTTCTTCAGGTAGCCGGGGTGGACCTGCAACGGAACCGGAACGCACGTCAAGGCCGCCGCGACCCCACCGCGACGCTGACCCAAGTCAGAGACAGGTCCGGGACTACACGGCCCGTTTGGCCCGTTTCTGCCGTATTCCGGCCGCACCTTTGGTAACGGCGCAGTATGTGGGTATGGCCAAGCTTGCGGACAAGATCGGCGGCACGCGCCGCGTGGTTATCGTCCCGGCGTCATCTCCAGCGTGAGCAGACGGCTGAGCACAGCACAGATGGAGGAGCTAACTCGTGTCGGAGCTAATCCGGGAACCCTCGCTGCTCATCAACGGCGAATGGGTGCCCGGCACCGGTCCGGAATGCGAGGTCGAGAACCCGGCCACCGAACAGCTGGCCGGCATCAGCACGCAGGCGTCACCCAGCGAGGTAGAAGCCGCCGTCGAGGCTGCCAGGACCGCCTTCCAGCCCTGGACGCGGACGCCCGTCAGCGAGCGGGTTGCCTTCCTGCGCCGACTGCACGACGTGATCGCCGAACGGGCTGACCGGTTCGCTGACCTGGTCACCCGCGAGCAGGGCTCCCCGCCGCCAGTGGCCCGCAAGCTGCACGTCGACTGCCCCTCGCGGTCATCGCGCGGACCGCTGACGCCTTCGAGGAGTTCAGCTTCCGCAGCGAGATGGGGAACTCGGTAATCGTGCGCCAGCCCGTCGGCGTGGTCGCGGCCATCACCCCGTGGAACCTCCCGCTGCATCAGGTCGTGGTGAAGATCGTCCCCGCGCTCGCGGTCGACCGGCTGCCGATCACGCCCAGCGGCCTGTGGGAGCTCACACAGCAGGAGCTCACACAGTGATCAGCCGGCATCGCGACGGGGACGTCGCCGTCATCGAGATCGACCGCCACGAGCGGCGCAACGCGCTGGACGCGGCGCATTGCCACGCGCTGCATGACGCGATACAGACCGAAGGCGCCCGCGCCGTCGTCATCACCGGCGCCGGATCGAGTTTCTGCTCCGGAGCCGACCTCGGGGCCGCCTACGACGCGGCGTTCCAGGACGCGCTGTACGCCATGCTCGCCGCCGTCACCGAAGCGCCCATGCCGGTGCTGGCCGCGGTCAACGGCCCCGCCATCGGCGCGGGCGCGCAACTGGCGCTCGCGTGCGACTTGCGCGTCGCGGCCCGGGAAGCGACGTTCGCGATCCCCACCGCGCGCCTTGGCATCGCGGTGAACCCGTGGACCATCCGGCGGCTCGCGCTGCTGGCCGGCACCGGCATCGCCCAGGCCATGCTGATCGGCGCCGAGAGCCTGGACGCCGCCCGCGCGCTGCAGTGCGGGCTGGCCAGCCGGCTGGGGGACCGCGCCGCGGCGCTCGCCTGGGCGCACGAGCTGGCCGAACTAGCCCCGCTCAGCCTGGCCTACGCCAAGAAGGCCCTGAACCGAGAGGACAGCGCCGACCCGAGCAAGGATTTCGAGGCATGCTGGGCCAGCGACGATGCTGCGGAGGGGCAGCGCGCCCGTGCGGAGAAACGCCCGCCACGGTTCCGGGGGCGGTAGCCAGAATGAAACCAGCTCCCCGGCACAAGCATCAGTCGTCGCCGGACGGCAAGACGGCGGCGAACCTGTCCGCGGCCCGGTCGAGCTGGGACAGGATGTGCTGCCTGGCCGGTGCGTCAAGCGGGGTATCGGGCAGCGCGATCAGCTCTTGCAGGACCGGCACCAGCGGCGCGTACTTCCCGGCCAGCTTGCGCAGCCGCGGGCCGGTGGTGTGGATCAGGCCGACGCCGTTGTCGGTGAAGTCGGAGGCCTTGATGACCCGCGCCCACGGGTTGGTCCACAGGCTGTCCGCGACGTGCTCCCGGTATTGCTCGTGCGTGTCGCGGTCCGGCGCGTACTCCGGGTTGGTCACCGCGGCGACCAGCTCAGCCACCCGCGGCCCGAACTCCGCCGCCAGCACCGCGAGCGCGGCCTCCCGGCCGCCATGCCCGTCGGCCAGCTCGTCAGCATGATCTTCCACCGCGTCGTGCAGCAGGGCGGCGATGACCACGTCGGGGTCGTGCACGCCGTAGTGAGACATGATCCGGATCGCCACCCGGAGCAGGTGATTGATGTACGGCTCCCGCTCCCTGCGGTCGGCGGCGTGCAGTCGCGCCGCGAGGTCCAGGGCCTCGTTCAGGCGGCGCTGGTCCTCCTCGGGCCACGTCTCGATCTCGGCTGCGAACCGGGCTCGGAGTCCTTCCTCGCCGTAGGTCGAGGTAATCGCGTGCAGCGGCATCGTCGCCACAAGCCGCCGCTCGCCAGTATCCATGCCCCTAGAACTAGCACAAACCGCCGCCCATAGGGGGACCCGGGCGGTTGGTCACCATCAGGTGCTGACCCGGTCGGGTCGGGCCGGCTGTGCCTCAGAAGCGGGCTCGGGCAGCAGCGGGAGAAGGATGGCGAACCGGGTCATGCCCGGCCTGCTGGTCACGGTGACGCAGCCGCCGTGCGCGGCGACGACGGCGTCCACGATGGCCAGGCCGAGGCCCGTGCTCTTCCCGGCGGCGCTGACCTCCCGGGCGCGGCCGGTGTCGCCGCGGGTGAACCGCTCGAACAGTTCGGGCAGCAGTTCCGGCGGGATGCCGGGACCGTCGTCGGTGATGCTCAGCTCCACCCGCGGCCCCGAGGGCACGAGGCCGCGCTGCACCGCCACGGTGCCCGCGGTGGTGGTGCCCGGACCCGTGACGCTGGCGCCGAGGGCGAGAGCCACGCTGACCGTCGAACCCGCCGGGGTGTGCTTGCCCGCGTTGCTCAGCAGGTTGGCCATCACCTGGTGCAGGCGGTGCTCGTCGCCTTGCACCATGACCGGCTCGTCCGGCAGGTCCAGCCGCCAGCGGTGGTCGCCGCGGGCGACCCGCGCGTCGCTCGTCG
>Ga0209039_10001958_pt1 | contig 18243 bp, 16 predicted proteins | sample BogFormECP12_OM1_FD_188238 | JGI IMG/M metagenome (GOLD analysis project Ga0209039, IMG submission 188238) | Bog forest soil microbial communities from Calvert Island, British Columbia, Canada - ECP12_OM1 (SPAdes) (version 2) | ecosystem: Environmental > Aquatic > Freshwater > Wetlands > Bog ...
GCATTGTTAATCTGGAGATGGCCCTTAGTGCGCCTCAGCTGGAGACTGTATCAAAGCTCTTTCTTGGTAACCGCTTGCAGGCAGCCGGGAGCCTGCAACTAAACCTTTCCGTGGCCGATCTGCGTTTTCCGCTGACAGAGATTCCTCTCATCGATGGAGTGTTGCGCCTGAGCGGTGGCGCCCTGAAACTACCCTTTCTTGTTAAACCGCTCGCTGATATCGAACTCTCCGCTGATTTCAACGGGGGGAAATCTTCCATAAATCTGACGGGGCTTCGCATAGGAAACACGGTTGTGCGTAAAGCGATCCTGTCCCTGGAGGCAATGAAATCGCAGCGTTTTTCTGCAATGATCGATATGAAGAACTTTGAACCTGCTGACCTGGCGACGCCCGAGAAAAAGAAGTTCAGGATCCCGATCATCGCTAAGGAAGGCCTCATGGCAAAATTGGCTGGAGATTTCGACATCAGGTCGGATCGTGTGGCAGATGAGGAGCTGGTGGCCAACGACGCAGAGCTCACGGGTGCCCTGGTAGAGCGACGTATCGGATTCTCGAACGTGTCGGGAAAAGTTCTTGGGGGTACTCTCTCGCTGTCGGGGAAGGCCGATCTGTCAGGAGCCTTGCCCTCTCTGGAGGTTTCCTGCAAGGCGCAGGACATCAAGGGTGGTCTCTTTCTTCGACTGTTCGATCCGGACTCCCAGATCCTGCAAGCAACAGGCGCTGTGATGGCCAATCTCTCCAGTGTGGGCAGAGATAGCGATGAGCTGCTCAGAAACATGCGTGGAGAGGTCACCGTCTCCAGCCGCAATGGCGTGATCAGGAAGTGGAACCTTCTTTCGAAGATCCTTGGCATCCTGAATCTTTATGATTTCTTAAGGGGAAAGGTACGTCTACTGGAGAAGGGACTACCATACAGCAAAGCAGGCCTCACGATGAAGGGTGAGGATGGTCTCTTCAAGACGGAGGACTTCCTGATAGATAGTTCAGCCATGGTTATAGTCGGGAGCGGCAACGTGAATCTGTCCGACAAGACCATGGATGCGAAGCTGATCGTTTCTCCAATGGTAACACTCGACCGTGCAGTAGACAAAGTTCCGATTATAAGGAGCATCTTCAAGCGCAAAGAGGGTGGGTTCGGGTATGTGGCCCTTGATGTGAAAGGCCCCTTGCGTGATCCTGAAGTGCGTACGAGTTATGTCGACACCCTTGCCAAAAGACCGATAGACCTATTGAAGAATATTTTTCTGCTGCCTAAAGGGGTCTTCGAACCATGAAAATCGGAATCATCGGGGCTGGAAAGGTTGGCATAGCACTTGGTCATGTATTACAGAACAAGGGATTTGCCGTTGTTGCCGTGGCGTCACGAAGAGAAGAATCTCTGGAGTCTGCCCGGAACTACATTCCTGGTATACGTGCATACACGAAGGAGATATTGGAAGTGGTGCGAGAGGCGGACGTAATCGCGGTCACCACTCAGGACCGCGAAATCCACGCCGTAGCTCAGGAAATTTTTCGAAAAGCGGACAGTCTCGATAGGAAGCTCTTTTTTCACACCAGCGGTGCCCATCCCGCGGCAGAGCTCTCACCCCTGGAGCAAAAAGGGGCGATGCTCGGCTCACTCCACCCGCTCCAGACCTTTCCGGATGTGAACAGTGGCATTGTGGCCCTTCCCAGGACGTACATCTTTATCGAAGGAGATGAAAAGGCTCTTTCGCTGCTTGACCTCCTTGCGTCCACAATCGGGTTCAAGGCAGTAAGAATCGATAGCAGGGACAAGCTCCTCTATCACCTCTCCGCAGTCTTTGTGTGTAATCTCCTCACCGCGCTGATGCATACGGGAGAAGGCATCGCGAATCGGATCGGCATAGAACTCGCGCCCTTCTTCCCCATCATAGAGACCACACTTCGGAACATAGAGAACAAGGGGCCGCTTCTTTCGCTGACAGGACCGGTCGTGCGCGGCGATGCAGAAACCGTGGCCTCGCATCTTGAAGCAATTAAGGGAATGGAGCCCCAGGAATCGGTTTACAGAACACTCTCTTTGGTGGCGCTGGAGATGGCCAAGGAGAGGAACACTTTAAAGCCGGAAGAGATAGAAAAGCTGGAAGGCGTGCTGAAAGAGGAGTAATCAGTAATCAGTGATCAGCAATCAGTGATCAGTAAGCAGTTACTCAACCTTAACCTTCGCTTTAGTCCTTACCCCAACCTGTGTCTTATGCTGTCGTGCTCTTCTCTGTGCGCTCTATGATGCTGCGATACGTGGAATGGATGAGGTTCCTGTCAAACTCATAGAACTCCTGGAGCATGGCGTCCTGCTCCTGTTTAGTGAAATAACCCATGACGGGCATGAAGAATTGCCTATCCTCTTTCTGGATGTGGATGGGGTAGAAATTGACCAGCCACGTAATGGCGTCAACGATGTCGCGTAAGGCGTCGGGGTTGCCTTCAAGATAGCGCTCTTTGGCTTCGAGAAGGCTTTCGGTGGCTTTTCGTGCCCGGACGTGCTCGTCGAGCAGTTCGTCCATGATCGTTCTATGCTCGTCGGAAAGCCCCTTCTTCGCGAGGTCTCTGAATAGGATGTCCTCCTCTTTCCCATGATGACATCGGTCGGCGTAATTCCTGATAAAATCAACGGCCATATCGATGAAAACAGGGTCTGCTTTCTTCTGGCCGCCGACCTTCTCCAGTTGCTGTCTGAGCAAGCGGATCATCCGTTCTATCAGTCTGTGTTCGATCATCAGGGGACCGATAGGCATCATGAAGCACCCCTTCTCTCACTGCTCTTTGGGCATCTTTAAATCAGAGATCCATGTGCTGTTGAGCTTGTAGGCCGTTTCCAGAAATTTTTTCGTATCCTCCGCGTTCAGGTAATATGGCACATGATCAATCTTGTCAAGGACCTCCTGATATACCGGGTCGTTATATGCCGCATGTAATGCGGCTTCGAGTTTCTTTATGATAGGCATCGGTGTCCCCTTCGGGGCGAGGATCAAAAAGGTCGAGTCGTTGTAGAAGTCGTAGCCCAGCTCCTTCAGAGTCGGCACATCGGGAAAGTTCTTCATGCGCTTCTCGCCATGGGTGGCAAGGAGACGGAGGCGTCCCTCCAGAACAAATGGTTTCCATTCCGTGCTCGTTGACGCCGCAGTCACATGGCCGCCGAGCAGGGCCGTCACGGAGGGCATACTGCCCGGATAAGGCACGTGGGTCCATGTGATGCCTTCCTGTTTGGCGATAAATTCCATGGACATGTGCATAGCCGAGCCAACCCCCAACGTGCTGTAGGTCACCTTCCGCGGGTTTTTCCTGGCAAACTCTACGAGATCTTTCAAGGTCTTGAAGGGTGAACTGGCCAGCACGCAAAGCCCGCTTTGAGTTGCCGCATGCTGCATGATGGGCACAAGATCATCGAGGCTGTATGGAACCTTGCGGTATTGGGGAATACGAACGAGTGGCGCCGACGCAGTTGAAAGGAGGTTATACCCGTCTGGCTTCTGGGTGGCAACGATGGCTGTGGCGACTGTGGCGCCGCCGGCACCGTTATTAGTAGCGACAAAAGGTTGGCCCAGGGTCTTTTCCGCCTTGCTGAGAAGAGTTCTGGTGGTTATATCCACCACCCCGCCGGGGGCGTAGCTTATGAGGATATTAATCGGGTGCGCAGGATAATCTGACTGGCCCAGGACGGAAGTTGCCGACACAATCAACAGAAGAAAGCACGCAGTTATGGCTAAGAACTTCGCACAGTGCACTTTCGGTCCCATAACATACCTCCTCTAAGTATTTAATGGCCTCAGCCGACACACTTCACCAGATTTATGAGCATGCCCCATCTCATGTCAGCTTTCTCGATTGCGTCTCTGTCTTATATGCCTTAACCCTCACTGTCGGTTCCGACGCCCCCGATATGGGGCAAAAACGATGCTGATCCTGCCTGAGCAGGGCATTGGGGTTTATGCCTTTCCCCCGGGCAATCGGCTCTCCTCTGGCCCAACTTCCCAGGCCCACTGCTGCCACCACCTTCGGATGAACGAGCTGGCTTAATTTCACCCTTCCTGTTTGCGTGTCCCCGAAACGATTCTCCAGGCAGATGGTGTCCCCCTCCTTGATGCCTTTCTTCTTCGCCGTCTCCACGTTCATGACTATGCTATAAGTATAAGGATTGAGCGAAGCCATCTGGTTTATGAAGGGATTGTGAGCTGTGAACCGGTAGGTCATGAGTGGGTCCCGCTGGGAAATAACGAGGAGATCATATTCTGAATCCGGTGGCAGTTCGGTATAAACGATAGATGGGAAGTAGGAGGTCATTCCGGTGAAATAGTCCCAGTTGAGCTTGAAGCCTAGTTGCTCCGCTCTCCTTCTTGTCTCCTCTCTATCATGTTCAACCGACTCGAAATAGATGGGGATTCTGGCACTGATGAACCACCGCCAGTAGCATTCTTCGGGCTTCTTATCCCAGTTCATGAACCCATTGTCCCTGAACCACTCCAGGCCTCGCTTCTTGCCGAAGTGGTACGTCAGTATTCTATCGACAAGCTCTATGTTAGATGGCCTGTCCCCCGGCCCCAGGATGGGTGGGATTTCTATGTTCTTCCCTTGCTGCCTGGCTTTTCTGAATGTATAGAATTCATCCAGTTGCGCATTATACGCGGCCCTTATCCCTACCCTATCGGCCAGGTCGTGCATGACGTCCTGAAGATCTCTTGCCTCACCTCTGGGCTCTGTAACGGGCATGCGCACGTGAAAGCTCCATTTGTCCATGCCTATGGGGTAGTTATAGGTGACACCGAAGGAGGCGGCGATGTCGAGCGTTTCAAGGTAATGGGATTCGGGCAGCACAATGTCACAGAAGCCCTCGGTTGTTTCGTTGTGAAAGGGCTGAAGGGCGCACGCAAAGGGAATTCTAGCGAGGAACTTTTCAATTGCCTCCGGTCTCATAATGTTCATCACAACGTTAGACCCATACGTGAAATAGAATTCCGGCACGAAAGGACTGCCGGCGTTACGCCATAATTCTTCCCAGTCCTCTGCAAAAGGATAGATGTTTGACCCCGAGTGGGAGAGGACATCCGCAAAGTTCATACGGGTGCCGGGGCCTTCAACCTTACGGGGTGGCCAGACAGTCCACCCGATCGGCCAGGCACCGGCAGTCAGCATGCCTTCAAAGCCGCCGTAAGGGGCAAAGGCAAATCCACCTGTTTCGGGGTAGCCGAGGCTCCTCGTCGTCCCTGAACCCAGAATCCCTCCGCACACGTCCTGGTTCCCGAGCAGCACATTTATCAGGTGCATGGCCGTGTACTGGTGAAAGGAGTTCTGATGGGTCTGCAGCCCTTTGTATCCTACGACGCAGGCCGGTCTGTAAGGGACCTTCACTCCGTCGATCTCGATAACACTCCCTATTTTTGCCTCATCGACAAGCTCTCTTGCCAGTCTTCGAATCGTTTCGGCGGGAACCGTACTTATGACGGAAGCCCATTCCGGCTCATACTGTTTGAGATGTTCTTTTACGAGGGCGAAAACAGGCTGGCATTCGACTCCCTGGGCTGTATACGTGCCCCGGATTGCGGGATTCAGCAGGGTTGGATCATCGTATGTCTTAACCTTGCCGTCGGCTTCATCAAAGAGGAGAGGTTTTCCTGTCTGTTCGTCTCGGACGTAGAGGCGATTGGGGCCGACAAGGTAAGGGCCGTTCGTTTTATGCCTGATATACTCTTTATCATACACCCCGATCTGATTCACGATGAGGTTGGCTATGGCCAGGAAGACAGCGATGTCGGTTGCAGGCAGAATCGGAATCCATTCTTCGCCTTTAGACGCGACCGTGAACCCCTGCGGGTCCATCACCTTCATTTTCAGACCTCGCTCTCTCGCTGCCGCAGCCAGCCTGATACTTGCGCTCGCGTTCCGACCACCACCCCACCCCTCATTTCCACCGCAACGAAGCACGTAATTGCAGTACCTGTAATCGGGGATAATATCCCATGCTGCATACTGCAGAGCACCTATGTGATGGGCGCTGGCGCCGCACATAACACTGGGCCCGCCGGAGGCATGGGTGGCGCCATAGGCAGCCATGAAGCGCATGTAGTTAACGGTAGCCCTCATGCCGCCCGTGGGGCCGGGTGTCATGCCGAAGAACACCGACCTCGGGTCCTTTTTCCTGACCGCTATAAGTTTCTCGGTGATTATATCGAGGGCTTCCTCCCAGGATATGCGCGCCCATTTCGGGTCTTCATGAAGTCCTTTCTTCGGATTAGTCCTTTTTACCGGATAGAGGATTCTATTCGGATTGTGCCAGTCCATTATCGCACTAACGCCCTTGGCGCAGAGTCTGCCCTGAGCTCCACGGTCGCTTTCAGGAACACCCTCCACTGCAACAGGCTTCCCATCCAGGACCCTTACCCGGATCGCGCACTCACCGTAACAGAGGGAACAGATGCTATAAACCCAGTAGTCCTTCTGCGCATCTCGTTTCCCGAAAAATTTCCTGTAGCGCTCTCTGTCCTTCTCGATAATGCCGGTCAAAAATCACCCCGCACGTTGAGCTACTATGCGAACACCCCAAGATGATGATACGATCCCTAACAGGTGTCAAGGAAAACCTGCTTGAAAGATGGGGAAGTGGCAGATAATCAACAAGTCCTGGGAAACGGTCTTATCAAAAGCCTGAATTTGATTTTAAATAGTCACTCTGTGGCTGCTGGAGAGAAATGAAAACTAAAAACCTTAATGGTCCCAACGAGAGTCGAACTCGTGTTACCGACGTGAGAGGCCGGTGTCCTAGGCCACTAGACGATGGGACCCGGACGACATCCTACCAGAAACGGGCGGATTTTTCCAGAGTAAAGTTGAGCGGTTGATACTACCGTTTCAGGACCTCCGTTCGATTTGTTTTATTGGTTTGATTGATTGTGCCTACTTTCGGTCACCTGACATAACCGTTGGTTCGATGGTGTGCATGGTGAAACCGCCGGGATCGTGCAGCTCAACCGATGGAGCTAATAAACCGATGGCACTAACGAAACAGCTTCATCCGCGCTTGTGCATTGGGAAAAAATATCATATAATAGCTGCTTGGTCGGGGCGTAGCGCAGTCTGGTTAGCGCACCAGTATGGGGTGCTGGTGGCCGCTGGTTCAAATCCAGTCGCCCCGATTCTTTATCTTCATTTTGCGGTAATCGAGTAGCCTTTTTTCGGTGGTGTCGTTGTTAATTCTCCTGTCAAACGATGATGGTATTGGTTCCGAAGGGCTGATTGCGCTCAAGGAGGAACTCTCACGAACAGATGAGGTGTGGGCCATAGCTCCCGAACGGGAGCGCACGTGTGTAGGTCACGCGATCACGCTCCACAAGCCTTTGCGCATCAAAGAGCACGGCGAGCGTCTCTTCTCCACGAATGGGACACCGGCAGACGCGATACTCCTTGGGGTCAAGGGACTGCTTCAGCGCAAGCCCGACCTCGTCATCTCGGGAATCAACAAGGGGCCGAACATGGGCCAGGACGTTACTTACTCGGGAACGGTTGCAGCAGCCAAGGAAGCAGCATTCATGGATATCCCTTCTCTTGCTGTGTCGTTGAATGGCAGAAAGGATTTTCTCTTCAAGGAAGCTGTACGCACAGTCCGGGAAATAGTGGAAAAGATGCGTGCCAGACCATTGCCGGAGCAGACCTTATTAAACGTCAATATCCCGAATTTACCGAAGGAGAGCGTCAGGGGTTTTAAGATGACAAGGCTCGGCAAAAGGATATATAATGGTAAGGTAGTGGAGAGAATCGATCCGAGAGGCGGGAAATACTACTGGATCAGCGGAGACAGCGACAGGTTTGAACCTATAGAAGGCACTGATCTTCTCGCTGTTTCCCAAGGATACATCTCGGTTACACCTTTGCATAGGGATATGGCAACAGATGTGGCCATGGAATCCTTTAAGAAGATGTTTTAGATTTAGCAAAGTGTCATAGAAGGGTATCGGAAGCGCGTGAAGTACTACGTCGAGAACTTTGGTTGTCAGATGAATGAACACGATGTTGAGAAGATCAGCACGCTTCTCCGCGTGGCGGGCTATGAAAAAGTGCGCGAGCCATCCGGAGCCGATGTGGTCATCGTCAATACCTGCTGCATCAGAGAGAAGGCGGAGCAAAAATTTTACAGCCTGATGGGTCGACTTAGAACGTTAAAGAGGAGGAAGGGCACCCTTCTCGGTGTGACGGGTTGTATCGCGCAGCTGGAGAAAGAAGACATAGCGGAGAAACTCCCTTTCATAGACTTCAGCCTGGGCCCGTCCAGCATCCACAGGGTCAAAGAAGCTGTCGAGTCAGCTTCGCGGAAAGAGCGGCTTCTCGATTTTTCTGACAACGGCTGCGCAGCGTCCCTGCATGTGAGGCCGCAGACTGCGGTCGGGACGCCAAAGGCCTTTATTACGATCATGAAAGGCTGCGACAATTACTGCAGCTACTGCATTGTACCGTATGTCCGTGGACGCGAGAAGAGCAGGCAGAGTTCCGATATTCTGGAAGAGATTCGGGTACTGGTCGATCGAGGGGTAAAAGAGGTGACCCTCCTCGGGCAGAACGTGAACTCTTACAACAAGGGACAGAACGACCTCTCCTTCCCGGAGCTTCTCTCGGAAGTAAACAGCATGAGCGGGATAGAACGGATACGCTTTGTCACCTCGCATCCAAAAGACCTCTCCGGGGAACTGATTGACTGCTTTGGAAGTCTTGAGAAGCTTTGCGAGCATATACACCTGCCGTTCCAGTCAGGCTCCGACAAAATTCTCAGGCTGATGAACCGCGGCTACACCGCCGACGAATATAAAGAGAAGCTCGATTTATTGAAAAACCGTTGCAATAACATCGCAATTACGGCAGACTGTATCGTCGGTTTTCCCGGCGAAGACGAGAAGGACTTTGAAGCAACCATGATGCTTGTTAAGAACGTGCGTTTTGATGGTCTCTTTTCGTTCTGCTATTCGCCGAGAAAGCTCACGCAGGCTGCGTCGCTGCCGGATAGAGTCCCCAGGGAAGAGTCCATGCACAGGTTGCTGGAGCTGCAATCAGTGCAGAAGGCAGTAACCTGCGAAAAGAACAGAGCCCTGGAGGGTACGAAAGTAGAGGTTCTGGTGGAAGGGATGAGCAAGAACTCAAACCTGGAGCTCACGGGCAGGACAAGGAGCAACAAGATCGTCAATTTCAAAGGGGACCGAAACCTTGTCGGTGAGCTCGTCAAGGTTGAGATAGTGAAGGGTTATGCCAATTCCCTGAAGGGGACCCCACTGAAGGAGGTATATGATGCTTAAGGAAATGAAGGTTGCGGGGATCACGGTCGACCCCTTCACGAACACACCCATTGTGATCCTCAAGGACCTGGAAGAGAAGGACGTCCTTCCCATATGGATAGGTCTCCTCGAGGCTTCCAGCATTGCCACAGCGCTGGAAAACATCCAGACCCCGCGGCCCATGACACACGATCTCCTGAAGAACGTGCTGGACAGCCTTGGAGCCAAGGTGGTGAAGATCGAGGTGAACGATCTCAGGGATAACACGTATTACGCGCTTATCCATATGGATGTCCACGGTAAGAGGCTGGTCATCGATTCAAGGCCTTCGGATGCGATCGCACTCGCGCTACGCGTAAGCGCCAGCATATTCGTCGAGGAAAGCGTTATCAAGAAGTCTGCGAAAATCGACCTGGCAAAGAAGGAAGATAAGATTGTGGTCGACGCAAGTGAGTGGGAAGATGTGCTTGAGAATCTCTCTCCCGATGATTTTGGAAAGTACAAAATGTGAAAGGCAGTGTTTAGTGTTTAGTGTTTTGTGTTTAGATTTTGTGGCCGACGGTCAACGGATAACGGTTAACGACAAATATGATAGATTTACACACCCATACCTTTTTCAGCGATGGTGAACTCGCACCTTCGGAACTTGCGCGGAGAGCTTTTCTAAAGGGCTACAAAGTCCTCGGCATATCGGACCACGCTGACCCATCCAACATAGAGTTTCTTATCTCAGCCTTGCTGAAGCTGCTTGAAAAGGCCAAGTACTATGAGCATATCACGATAGTGCCCGGCGTTGAATTGACCCACGTGCCCAAGGGGCTCATTAAGGAGATGACGCGCCGTGCCAGGAACTTGGGTGCTCGCCTCGTCGTGGTTCATGGAGAAACTATAGTCGAGCCTGTCGAAGAAGGAACGAACCGTGCTGCGATAGAAGCCGGGGTGGACATATTGGCGCATCCGGGTCTCATCACCGAGGAAGATGTCCTGCTTGCGAAGAAAAAAAACGTGCTTCTTGAGATCACCGCAAAGAGAGGCCATTCGCTCAGCAATGGTCACGTGGCAAGACTTGCCAAGAAGATAGGGGCAAAGCTCATTTACAGCACGGATGCGCACGCCCCCGCGGACCTTCTTCCCGAAGAGATGGCGCGAAGGGTCGTCGAGGGCGCAGGCCTCTTGCCGAAAGATTTTTCAACGATGCAGAAGAACGCCCGGGAGCTTGTAAGGAAGGCTATGGAGGCAAAATGAAGCTCACCGTGGACGAAAGCATCAAGCGTATACCCTTCTATCCTAAGGCCGCACTTTACGGTTCTGAAGAGGGGTGGACGCGGCTTGCTTCCAATGAGAACCCGTTTCCTCCTTCATCTAAGGCAGTGAACAGCATACTCGAATCTGTCTTGTCGATAACTCGGTACCCGGAGAGCGAATTCGAACTTAAGGCTCTGCTTGCTGCGAGGTATGGTTTGGAGCCTGAGAACATCGTTATTGGCAACGGTTCCAATGAGTTGATCGAGACGGCCTTCAAGGGTATGCGTCATCCAACAAGGAAGAGGGTGCTTGTCCATGAGCCGTCATTCGCATTTTACAGTATAGCGGCCCAGATCTATGGCTATGAGGCGCGCCAGATCAGTTTTCCCGGCCTCACCGTAGACCTGGATGTCATCCTTGGAAAGATAGATGAAACCATCAGGATCGTTTTCCTGAATAATCCCAATAATCCAACAGGAACGATTTTCGAAGACGGAGCGTTCAAATCGTTTCTCGACAGACTGCCGCCTGAGGTGCTGGTGGTGGTGGACGAAGCGTACGCGGAGTTTGCCACGAGCAAGAAGTTTCCGAAATCGATGGCGTACGTACGACAGTACCCGGTGCTCGTGCTCCGGACGTTTTCCAAGGCGTATGGGCTGGCAGGCTTGAGGGTCGGCTACGGCGTCGCAGATGCATTGATCGCTTCCTTTGTGGAGCGAACAAAGCAGCCTTTCAGCGTCAACATGATGGCCCTCATTGCCGCGAAGGCGGCGTTGAGCGACGAAAAATACGTGGCGAACGTGCTGGAGAGCAACATACGTGGAAGGGATTTCTTTTACGGTCTCTTTGCGGAGCTCGGTCTTTCCTTCATCCAGACAGAGGCCAATTTCGTTCTCGTGCACGTGGGCCCTGACGCGGAAAATCTAACCAAGAAACTGTTTGAGAAGAAGATTCTCGTGCGATGGATGGGTGCCTACGAACTGCCGGAGTATATCCGTGTGACCATAGGGACAATGGAAGAGAACAAAATCTTCGCAAGCGGATTGAGGGGTCTACTGAAGTGAGAAAGCGACCCGTGATAACCGTTGACGGACCGAGCGGTGCCGGGAAAAGCACGGTGGCAAAGGCGCTTGCGTCAGTACTCGGTTACGAGTACATGGATACCGGTGCAATGTACAGGGCGGTAGCTTACGCTTTCTCCAGAGAAAAGGAGAAGCCGGATATTGAGCCGTTCCTGCAGGGTCTTGCGCTCAGGTTTATTTTTGGCAAGGGAACGCAAGTCTTCCTGGACGGGGAAGATATCTCGCAGAGGATACGGACGCCGGAAATCTCTATGCTGGCATCAGCACTCTCCCAAGACTACCGCGTAAGAAGATATCTCACCGCCATGCAGCGTGAATTGGGGAAAGACGGCGGTTTCGTGCTCGAAGGACGAGACACAGGTTCTGTTGTCTTCCCAGATGCAGAAGTGAAGTTCTACCTCGATGCAGACGTCGAAGTACGCGCTCGGCGACGCCATCTCGAACTGGGTGACGACCGACCGGGTAGTGCTGCCGGCGATGCGGTGGAAAGAGTAAAGAAGGAGATCGAAAAGAGGGATAGGGACGATTCGGAACGGGAGCACGCTCCCCTGATCCGGCCCCAAGGGGCACACTATGTTGATACCACGCTCCTTGACATTGAGGGTGTGGTGGAAATCCTGAAGCAGCATGTGGAGCAGACTCTGCGATGATGCAAGTGCTCAAGACAGATCAGATTGGTTTCTGCTTCGGTGTGAAGAGGGCTATTTCAAAAGCGTTGAATGAACTCAAAAAGAGGGGAGAACATATTCACACGCTGGGACCGCTTGTCCACAACCCTCAGGTGGTATCTTCACTCGAGGAGAAAGGTATCATCCCCATTGAAGACGTTCGCAACATTGAGAAAGGGGTGATCTGCTACAGGTCCCATGGCATTCAAAAGGAAGAGGAGGAGAAGATCCGCAAGAAAAAACTCGTCATCATAGATGCGGTCTGCCCCTTCGTGAAGAAAGTGCGGACCCGCGCTCTTTACCTGAAGAAGCAAGGATATACGGTTGTCATTGTAGGGGACGAGAAACATCCCGAGGTGAAGAGCGTGTTGAGTTATTTGGATAATGATGGTATTGTAATGCAATATCCGCGCCCCATTGAAGCCAAGAAAGTTGGAGTAGTCTGTCAGACCACCCAGGATATTGAGACGCTGAAAAAGGTAGTCGAGGGCTTGATGGATCAGGCGGAAGAGGTGAGAGTCTATAATACGATTTGTGAAAGCACGTTTTTGAGAAAGAAACAGGCGGTTGATCTTGCGGGGCGGGTGGACGCAATGCTGGTGGTGGGCGGTAAGTCGAGTTCCAACACGACGAAACTCTATCGCATGGTTAAGAAGGTGCAGCCCAACAGTCATCATATCGAGACGGAGGACGAGATAAAGCCGGCATGGTTCTCCAATATAAAAAGAGTGGGTATCACCGGGGGGACGTCAACCCCTGATTTTATGATAGAAAGAGTGGAGAGGCTCGTAAAAAATCTTTAGGGGGAAGGGCATGGTCGAGACTGCTGACACCGGCACACAGAGCGAGAGAACCGAAGAGGAGATGAAGGAACTCTACGAAACCTCGATGAAGACCCTCCAGGAAGGGAATATTCATAAAGGCAGGGTGATCAATATTGTCAATGACAGCGTGATCGTGGATGTAGGTTTGAAATCAGAGGGCAAGCTTGCCATGAATGAGGCTGTCGACAAGTCAGGCAACCTGATTCTACAGGTCGGTGATGAAGTTGAGGTCATGGTGGTCGGCAGGGAAGAGAAGGATGGTCTTCTTGTCCTCTCAAAGCAGCGGGTCGACACTATACGGTTATGGCAGAACATCGACAAGTCGCTCGAAGAAGGGCTGGCTCTGGATGGAACCGTGATCTCTGAGGTAAAAGGCGGCTTCCTGGTAGACATAGGCGTCAACGCCTTTCTTCCCATATCGCAGGTTGATCTCAAGCCGGTGAAAAACCCTGCTTCCTTTGTGGGAAGACATCTCAAGTTTAAGGTCATCAAGGTTAACAAGAAGAAAGATAACGTGATTGTCTCGCGAAGACAGCTCCTTGAAGAGGAACGGGATCGCAAGAGAAAAGAGTTCTGGAAAAACGTGAAAGAGGGCCAGGTGCTCTATGGATTTGTCAAGAGCATCACCGACTACGGTGCCTTTGTGGACCTTGGTGGGGCTGACGGATTCCTCTACATTAACGATATAACATGGGGCAGGATCAACCATCCCAAAGAGTACCTGAAACTTGGCGATGAAATTAAGGTTAAGGTGGTCGGTATCGATGAAGAGAAGAGAAAGGTCTCGGTGGGCGTAAAGCAGCTCAAGGGTGATCCGTGGCTTAAGGTTGAAGAACGATACCCGGTTGGGAGCAGGGTACGGGGCAAGGCGGTTGGAGTGGTCGACTACGGTGTTTTTGTGGAGCTTGAGGCGGGTCTGGAAGGCCTCCTCCACGTCAGTGAGATGAGCTGGGATAAGAAGTTGAAGAACCCCGGCAAGGTGGTATCGAGGGGCGATATCCTTGAGCTGCAGGTACTCGACATTGATACGGAGAAGAAGAGAATCTCATTGGGCATGAAACAGTTGCTTCCCGATCCCTGGAAAGAACTCGCCCAGAAGTATCCCTCCGGCTCCGTTGTAGAGGGCAAGGTGAAGAACCTTACCGACTTCGGTCTTTTTGTTGGTATTGAAGATGGTATCGATGGACTGGTACACGTCTCCGAACTCTCCTGGTCCAGGAGAAGGGGGATCTCTCCGGATAGCTTCAAGAAGGGGGCACCGATAGAGGCTATGGTTCTTAATATCGACCCTGAGCAGCGAAAGTTTTCTTTGAGTCTGAAGCGGCTTAAGCAAGATCCCTGGAAGGGGTTGCTGGAGCGCTACCGGGTGGGGGATGTAATTGAAGGCTTCGTTACCAGTATCACCGATTTCGGCGTGTTTGTCGAAATTGAGGAGGGCATCGAGGGCCTCATACACCTATCCGAGCTCGATACGACAAAGGGGAAGCAGCCTTCGGAAATTTTTACCATGGATGAGAAGGTGCGGGCCGTCGTTATCCATGTGGACGAAAGGGAAAAGCGTATCGGCCTCTCTGTGAAAGCACTGAAAAAGATGGAAGAGAAGAAGGAAGCAGACGACTTCTCGGTTAAGGAGGAGCCTCACGGTGCCCTGGCAACGCTTGGCGATTTTCTCGTGCCCGCGATAATCAAAAACAACCACGATAAAGAGACATAGGGGGGCGCATGCCAATCAAGAAGGAATTGCTCGATATCCTATGCTGTCCTCAGTGCAAGGGTGACATACGGCTCAATAGCACCGGAGACGGTCTAATCTGCGACAAGTGCAAACTTCTTTACCGGATACAGGATGATATTCCGGTGATGCTCATAGATGAAGCTACGCCTCTCAAAGAGTAGGCCGGTCAAAGAGCAGCCCGTGTGCTGGTAGACCTTTTTTTACTCCTCGCCATTAAGCTTTTTCAACAATTTCTCCGTATCCTTCCCGAAACTTTAGCGGCTGGTGTTGGCGCGTTTCTCGGCAGAGCGACACTGAGACTTCTCAGCCGACGAAGAGAGGTTGCGCTGGCCAATGTGAGAAAGATTGTCAAAGGCATCCCGGAAGCGCAGGCGAAGGACGTGGTGCGCTCCTGCTTTGAGAAACTTGGAATCAACTTTGTCGAACTGCTCCTGATCCCGTATCTTCCCAAGGAAGATTTCCCAAAACGCTTCCACATGGAGAACGTGCACTTTGTGGAGAAGGCAACGAGCCTCAATAAAGGTATATTGGCTCTGGTATTCCATTACGGTAACTGGGAAATCATGGGTATCGCTTCGTTTCTGCTGAAGCGGGAGGTCATAACGCTGGCCCGGCCTCTTAAAGGACAAAAATTCCTGCAGGGTTTTATAAACCATTTGCGCGCTGCCACGGGTCTCACGGTCATCCCCAACCAGGACACAGCAAGAGATGCGATGAAATACTTGAGAGAGGGCAGGATTGTTGCCATCCTTGGAGACCAGAGGGAGAAGAGGTCAAAGGGTGTGTATGTGGAACTGTTCGGCGAGAAGGTCCCCACGTCGAAAGGTATAGTGATGCTCGCCATGAGGACTGGTTCGCCGGTTATTCCCGTGTACCTGAGACGCGGGGGATTCTTAAGATACACGATCGTCTTTTGCGAGCCGATCGAGATGGAGAGAAAAGGGAATGTCGAAGAGCTTATTTACAAGAACACCCGGAAGATAAATGCGTTTCTGGAGGGGCTGATAGCAACTCATCCAGACGAGTGGTTTCTAGTCCATCGACGCTGGGGCCGCGACGCGTACTAAATGCTGGGCTGTTTTTCGCGCCTTCCTGCGTTGCCTTCGTCGTCGTGGTATCCTCAACGTACACAATGTACGCCTCCGGTCCACTCCTCCTTGTCGCCTTTTCATGCATCGAAATCTAGCCCAGCATTAAGATAGCGACGGTCAGGCACAAGGCACGCCTGTGTGCCCCACGGCTCGCAGCGCCTAGCATCTGAAGACTTTTACTCGCCGTCCATCGACCCCTTGCACATTGGTCTGCGTGTTAGGATGCGGGCTATGGCCAAGTCAGAAAAGTCAAAGTCTAAAAATGGGATAAATCGCTTCTGGAGATGCCTGATTCCCTTTGGTTCCAAGCGCCATTCCGGTCGCGAGTACACCTACTTATCCTCGCATCGGCCTTCCGTGGTAAAGTCAATATTACGCACTGTAACATTAGGCTACTGGGATAAGGAGAGATTGGATTTCAGTAGTCTCTGTTTTGTTTGCATCTACTTAAGGGGGTATGTTCCCGATAACCGAGGGGAGAGATTACGGTCCTTAAGAGAGCGGTGCGCCCTTGGAACCTGTCCCCATGTCTGGCCGCCATCTCGATTGCTCGTGCCGGGACTGCGCCGATTACCGAGCACTCAATCCGAGCTTGAATCTACACGATACTCCGGTCCCAGTAGCGCAGGGGTAATACACAGCAATTGCTCGAGCCCGGCAGCTAAAGGTGCAGTTCTCGGTGTTCGAGCAACTGTTTCCGTTACTGTCATAGCAGAGATCCCGGACCCGCAGAGCGGAGCCCAGACCGTCGGGCTGCATCGTCAAGCCCCTGCGTCATAACTGAGCAGGTCCCGGTATTAGCCCAACACTTGGGCGGCTCTCCTACCGATCCCGCAGACGCGTCCCCGAGACCTGTGACCACTGCATGGCGTCCCCTGCGATGTCGATCCTTTTGAATAGAGATTGATCAGCCTAGGGGACCTTACTTGGCTATGAACACTTCAAAAGCGTCGGATTAGTTTACAAACTACAACTATTTAGGTAACGTATTAAAATATATCGGTTTTGATCATTTTTGTTCTTCTGATCCAGCAAACTTTGTCGGATTTCTTTACGAATATTCCTTTCATAATGGCCTCGTATTTTAGAAATAGCTTATGATATCAATTAAATATACGTGTGGCATGAAGCTTGCTCACTGATAATCGGCGAAAAACGACTTGAGGAGGTTTGCTATGAAGAGATATTTTGTTACCCTGTTTTTCTTATCACTTCTTTTGGCCACATCTAGCTTGGCATTGGCCACACCAGCCTTTAATTTCACAACAGCAGCTAATAACTCTACTGACGGTACTTGGGAATTTGGGATTGATTTTACCGTTAATTCGCCTGTTACAGTAGATGCTTTGGAATATTATGTTGGTGGCGGAATAACTCAAGCTCATGCTGTTGGATTGTTTAATTCTTCCGGTACACTATTAGCTTCTACCACTATCAATACTTCTAGTCCGGTATCTGGATTCTGGGGCGTTGAAAACATTACACCGATAACACTATCAACAGGAACTTATCAACTAGTTGGTATAAGTGGCTCCGATAATTATACTTGGAATGATATAGGATTCACTGTCAATTCAAATTTAACTTATCTGGGAGATACATATAATTCTGGAACGACTTTGCAATACCAGACCCCAGGGTTTCATAATGACGCAACTGACGGTTTCTGGGGCCCCAACATGGATATCACTTCAACGACTTCTGTTCCTGAACCCACCGCCCTGTTACTTCTCGGCTTCAGCCTTGTTGGACTGGCAGGAGTGAGGAAGAAGTTTAAGAATTAAATAAAATCCAGATGGAAATAGGAAGGCAGGGTCGATTGGCTCTGCCTTTTTTATTTCGCACGATAACAATTACCGATCGTAATCTACTACTTTTCGAGAAAACTGCATTGTGCGGACTTCAGGAAGGACTAATGGCGGCCGCGAGCACCCTTCCTTTCACTACAACGCCACATAAACGTGACGTCAAAAGGGTGGTGGCAGCAGTTTTAGGGACGCTGTTTCTTGCGTTGCATGGCTTTATCTCTACCTTTGCTGGGGCTATGCTCAGGTTCTGACGCGGGAGTTTTGCGCGGCTTGTGCTTGCCGATGGAGTACTTTCCTTGGGCCTCGCGGAGTGAGGCGGCGCCGTGAAGGTCGTGAGTGGATTGGAGAAATTCCAGGTCGATCGTGGAATGGTAATCATTACCACCGGTAGTTGTGCATTTCAAGCGAAATCTGAAAAGCTGTCAACGCAAAGTAGAAATGTCCTACTCTTAGCAAAGTAGAAATGTCCGGTATGCACTCCATCATCTGTTTCTGCCCTTGGACCATCATGAGACCTC
>Ga0209039_10001959_pt1 | contig 18242 bp, 15 predicted proteins | sample BogFormECP12_OM1_FD_188238 | JGI IMG/M metagenome (GOLD analysis project Ga0209039, IMG submission 188238) | Bog forest soil microbial communities from Calvert Island, British Columbia, Canada - ECP12_OM1 (SPAdes) (version 2) | ecosystem: Environmental > Aquatic > Freshwater > Wetlands > Bog ...
GCGTGAAGATCTTCGAGAAGGCGCCGTTTGTCTCGCTGGTCGCGGGCTCGGCCTCGTATCACAAACTGCCGGAGATGCTCACGCGCTTAGAAGCTGGCGAAACGCGCATCACCGGTCTCGACGACCGCCAGACCGATGAGACATTTGAGACCGAGTTCACCGCGCGCCAGAACCCCTATCGCGCCTACATCACCATCGTCGAGGGCTGCGACAAGTTTTGCGCCTACTGCGTAGTTCCGTACACCAGGGGCAAAGAGCGCAGCCGCACTTCGAGTTCGGTGCTTGAAGAGGCCCGCCGTGTCGCCGATCAGGGTTACACCGAGATTCAGCTCCTCGGCCAGAATGTGAACAGCTACCGCGATCCGGATGGGAAGCGAAGCTTCGCGGAACTGCTGGCCGCGGTTGGGGAGGTAAGCGGCATCCGCCGGGTGCGCTTCATGACCAGCCACCCGCGCGACTTTACCCGCGACATCGTTGAGGCCATCGACGCCGTACCCGCTCTCTGCGACCACGTGCACTTGCCGGTCCAGTCGGGTTCCTCGCAGATTCTTAAGGCAATGAACCGCGAGTACACCCGCGAGAGCTACCTCGAACGGATCAGTTGGATTAAGGCCGCGCGCCGGCCCATCTCCATTTCAACCGACATAATCGTTGGATTTCCCGGCGAAACCGCTGACGACTTAACCCAGACTATAGACCTTCTTGCTGCGGTGGAGTACGATTGCGTCTTCGGTTTTAAGTATTCGGGAAGGCCCAATACTCCGGCCATGCACCTGATCGATTCCATTCCGGAGGCCGAGAAAGCGGCTAGGCTTCAAGTTGTGCTTGACCGTCAGCGAGAGATTCAAAGAGTCAATTATGCCAGGCACTTGGGGCATATAGTGGAGGTAATGGTTGAAGGGGTTAACCCGGCAAAAGGGCAGGTTATCGGACGTAGCAGCCAGAACATTCCGGTAAACTTCACCTGTGCTCAGCCAATCTCGCCGGCGCCGGGTAGCTACCTTAACGTTAAAATTACCGCAACGCATCCCAACAGCCTGGCCGGCGAAGCCGTCTCAGAGAGCGGGGGAAGGAAGGCAAGCCATGGAAAGCGACCTGAAGAAGCGGATCGAGGCTTTGCGCATTGAAGCAGATGAGCAGACGCGCAAGGGGCAACTGGACCGTGCTGCGCAGATTCAGTTTGGCGAACTGCCCAGGCTCGAAGCCGAGCTTAAGATGCTATCCGGTGCACAGGATGAGTCGCAAATGGACAAGGGAAGCGTCGAGGTGCGCATCCGAGGGCTGATGATGGACCCGTCTACCAGCATGCCCATCGTTGTGCTCAAAGATGTCGCTTCCGAAATTGTGATGCCCATCTGGGTTGGGATCTTCGAGGCCAACGCCATTGCATTGGAAATTGAGAAAGTGGCTACGCCGCGCCCCATGACGCACGACCTTACCAGAAACCTTATCCGCAACTTAAATGCCCGGCTGGAACGTGTTGTAATTTCAGAACTTAAGGACGACACATTTTATGCAAAACTTTGGCTTCAGCAGGGAAGTGACCCGCTGGTGATTGATGCCCGGCCATCTGATGCCTTGGCATTGGCGCTACGTGCGGATTGCCCCATCTACGTCACGGATGAGGTGATGCAGAAGGCCAAGCTGAATACCTCAGGTCAGGCCGAAGGGCCGACTGCCGAACAGTTGCGCGGCTGGCTGGAGGGCTTGAACGACGAGGACCTGGGGCGTTACAAAATGTAATCAGTGCACTTCCTGGACTTTGCCAATACACTAGAGCAGAGCCAACGGCAGGGAAGTCATTCTATGCTCAGGTCCATCCCATGTTGAAAGGCATAAGAAGATTCTGGCGGCGCATTACCGATGGCATGGCACTCGGCCAGCTATGGAACCAGTTCCACACCGATGCCCGCACAAGCTACCGGCTGTACTCGCAGGAAATTGATTCCCGCCGCATGCCCGGAACAGGAAGGGTACGGCATATATTCCGGATGATAAGGCTGTTTTTATGGGCCATAGTTGATAAGCTCTCTCCTGCGCGCCGCGTCATCTTATTGATTGCGCTAATTCTCTTTTTCCCCTACATGCATTTAACCGGTTTCTCGACCAATGGCATCTTTTGGGGCTGCGTCTTGCTGTTCTTGCTGCTGGTTCTGGAAATCTCCGACCGCGTGGTCATGAAGCGCGATCTGCAGATCGCCAAGGAGATCCAGGCATGGCTGCTGCCGCCAGGCCCGCCGCAGGTGCCGGGCCTGGAGATCGCCTTTGCCACTCGTCCCGCCAATACCGTGGCAGGTGACTACTACGACGTTTTTCCTCGTCCAGCCTCGACTTCGCCCGGCGGCACGTATTTGATCGTAATCGCCGATGTTGCTGGCAAGAGTATTCCCGCGGCCATGTTAATGGCCAGCTATCAGGCCAGCCTCAAGACCCTCGCAGGCATCTCTAGTTCGTTGACCGATCTGGCCGGCCGCATGAACAACTACGCCTGTAGCAACAGCCAGAATGGACGCCGGTTCACCACCACATTCATCGCTGAATACGATCCGGCAACGCGCGAACTGATTTACGTCAATGCCGGGCACGACCAGCCCATATTGCGCCGTCAGTCAGGAGCAATTGAACGCTTGACTGCGGGCGGTATACCGCTTGGAATCCAGGAGAATACCCCGTACGAATCGGGAAGTACTACGCTTCAATCTGGCGATTGGCTCACCATCTTCACAGACGGAGTCACAGAAGCGGAAAATATCCGCCAGGAAGAGTATGGGGAAGTTCGCTTTATGGTGCTTCTATTCGCAAATCAGACTATGACGCCACCGGAACTGTTGAACACCATCCTGGCTGATATCGAACACTTTGTAGGGAATACGCCACAACACGATGACATCACACTCATGCTGATGAAGGCAGTGTAGAGGGGTTAATCAAACCTACTTGCAGTATACAGAATATACGTTATCAGACATTATTGATCCGTATAAGTCCTTTATTTTGAACCTAATTCACCGACAGAATCAGTAAATTTCTGGAGCAAACAGGTCGTCCATTGTCTCCCTGCGTCGAATCAGTCGCGCCTGTTCGCCCTCTACAAGCACCTCGGCTGCTCGCGGGCGTGTGTTGTAGTTGGAGCTTTCCACCATGCCGTAGGCTCCGGCGTCGAGAATTGCAACCAGATCTCCCGGCTCAACCGGCGCAAGCTGGCGATCGCGTGCAAAAAAATCGCCCGTTTCGCAGATCGGTCCTACCACATCCACTATGCGCGGCTTCCCTGCCCTCGGCCTGACCGGCACAATCTGGTGATAAGCCTGGTAAAGGGTAGGGCGGATGAGGTCGTTCATGGCGGCGTCGGTAATCACAAAGGCCTTCTTGCCGCTGTGTTTAACCTCCAGAACACGCGTAAGAAGAGCTCCGGCCTGTGCAACTATAAAGCGGCCCGGCTCGATAAGCAGGCGGCCCTGGAAGGCTCCAAGGGCGCTTTGAAGGGCTGCGGCATACTCTCGAACCCTCGCGTCAGCATCGAATTTGCCAGAGTGATAGTTGATTCCCAGACCGCCCCCCGCATCGACGGTCTGGAGGGTGATGCCTTCGCGTTCTAGCTGTCGCAGCAGCTTGCTCGCCCTTTTCATAGCTGCTCCAAAGGGTTCCGATGAGCAAATTTGCGAACCAATGTGAACGCTGACGCCATGCGGCTCAAGCCAACGGTTGTTTGCAGCGTTCTTGTAAATCTTCAACGCCTTCCGGATGTCGATGCCAAACTTGTGCTCTCGAAGACCGGTGGAAATGTAAGGGTGAGTCTCGGCAAAGACGTCGGGATTGACGCGCAGGGCGAAGCGCGCCTTGCGCCGGATCCTAGCTGCGCGGCTTGCCAGCAGTTCCAGCTCCGCCTCGCTTTCAACGTGGAATTCGAGGATATCTGCCTTGAGCGCAAGGTCGATCTCAGCAGCTGTCTTGCCGACTCCTGAAAAAACTACCTTGTCTGCAGTCTCAGGTGCGGCAGTCAGCACCCTCTCCAGCTCACCCCCGGAGACGATGTCGAAGCCGGCGCCATGACTCGCTAGAAGCTTCAGAATGGCCAGCGAAGAATTGGCCTTGACCGCATAGCAGACCAGATGTTCCCGTCCCGCCAGTGCATTCTGAAAAAGCTCCAGCCGCTCAACGATCTGGTCGGCAGAGTAAACGTAGAGCGGCGTGCAGTGATGCTTGGCTAATGATTCGAGCGAGACCTTGCCGCAATGCAGAGCGCTGCCCTGCTGTGGGTGGTTGAACGGACGCGGCGATGATGGCGAAGGCTTGGTCAAGATGAGCTTCCTTAAACAATCTCTCTCTTGAGCCTACAGCATCTTAGGGAGACATTCGAATATGGATGAGTTTTAAGAACAAGAATTCTATAAGTCTCAGGTCTGTAACAACTGCGTAAACGTTCTATCGCCCATTACAATAACAGAATGACGGTGCCGCTGATGGTAGACCTGGTGGGTGTTGGAGTGAACGCCACCGATACTCTGATTCCACTTACTGATTACCCGGCGCGCGGCTCCAAGGCTGAGTTTCGCGGTGCCTCCGTGATGCCCGGCGGTCAGACGGCGACTACCGTAATTGCCTGTCAAATCTGGGGAATGAGCACCCGCTATGTGGGCAAGCTGGGCGACGACGACGCGGCCCGGTTGCATCGCGAAGCATTTGCCAAAGCGGGGGTTGATGCGCGGCTGATTTCGGTTGCGGCAGCCGCCAGCCCGCAGTCGCTGATCATTGTGGACGGCGGTGGCGAGCGGACAGTGCTGTGCAGAAAAGACGAGCGGCTTGTGCTGCAGCCTGAGGATCTCGATCGCGCATGGGTTGAAAATGCGCGCGCTCTGCACGTGGATGGCTACGACACGGCTGCGGCCACGCTGGCGGCAGGCTGGGCGCACGCTGCCGGTATCCCCGTCATTGCCGATCTGGATGAGCTTTACCCCGGCGTGGAACATCTGATCGAAAACGTGGATTATCTGATTGTGAGCCGGGACTTCCCTTCCCGGCTGATGAAGGAAAAGAACCTGGCAAATGCGCTGAGAGGAATACAGTTGCGCTACGGTTGCACATTGACCGCCGCAACTCTTGGGAAAGAGGGCGTGCTGGCTTGGGATGGCAGCCGTGTGCTCCACCGTTCCGCTTACCGGGTGCCGGTGGTAGATACAACCGGCGCTGGAGACATCTTCCACGCCGGATTTATCTATGGTCTGCACCAGCGCTGGCCACTGGTGCGGCAGCTCGACTTTGCCTGTGCCTCAGCAGCTCTTAACTGCATGTCAGTCGGAGCCAGGGGTGGCATTCAGTCTGTCGCTTCGATTGAGGAACTGATGGCGACTGCCTCGCGCTACGATGTTGACTTGTCTTCGCTGCTCCGGGTCGAATGAAAAGCCAGCCCTGCCAGAGAACTTCCCTGCCCCTCAGCCTTCGAGCTTGCACAGCCACTCACCCATCAGCTCCGCGACCTTCTGCGGCTGTTCATAAGCGGCAAAGTGGCCTGCGTCGGGCAGCAGGTGGAACTCACACCCTCCGGGCGCGGCATGGAACGCCTCCATCTCGGCAGCGGTCGTAGCCGGATCTTCACCACCGGCAATAGCCAGGATAGGAACCGTAATAGTGCCCACAGTGAGCACAGAGTCTGGCCGCGCGCCCAGGCCAGCCTGCACGGCGACCAGGGCCTCTGGAGTTAGTGTCATGTGGGCGCGCAACTGAGTCACAAACTCGGGGTGTTGCTGGCGGGCGGTTGCCCCAATCAAGGTCTGGGCCATGCCGTCGAAGAGCGTCGCGCTCTTGCCCTCTCTCGCCTGGGCGATTGTGGCTACGCGCCGTGTAAGGTTTGCCTCGGCATCCGGCTGCGGCTTGGCGCAGACGAAGGCCAGCCCTCGCACCCGCTTTGGCGCCTGACGCCAGATTTCCAGCAGCACAGAACCCCCGATGGAGCAGCCGGTAAAGACTGCCGCTGGAATCTTCAAATGGTCGAGCAAAGCAAGAACGTCGGCAGCCAGTTGCGCCATGGTCAGCACGGGAGCATCCGGAACCAGCGCGAAGCCGCCCACCGGCAGAGTTCCCAGCTCTGATGCGCCATGCCCGCGTAGGTCAGGAACGATCGCGCGCACGCCGGCCAGGATTTCGGTAAGCGGGCTCCAGTACTCCCCATCGAGCGGTGTGGGATGAAGAAAGACCACTGGCAGGCCGGCACCGGAGTCACGGTAGGCCAATGCCGCGCCGTCTGAGCGGTATATTCCTTTCATAGCAACAGGATACGCCCTCAGCGCAGCGGTAACGGCTCCTCAGGAATGCCAATCCAGCAAGCCAGGTAGACCACTCCTACCGTCCCGCCTGAAAAGAAGAGCCCGACGACCGCCAGGATGCGAATCAGGGCAAGATCCCATCCATAGGCCTGCGACAGGCCGATGCAAACCCCGGCAATCTGGCGGCCGGCAATCGGACGGACCAGCGGCCTGCCGGGAATGTAAGCGCCAACGGGAACGGCAGCGCCGCAACTGGAACAAAAGCGCGCGCCCACGGGTAACGCAGTCCCACAGTGTTGACAAAAGAAGGCCATTGTCGATCCCTCCTAATCTAGGTAAAGATACGGCGGAGGGTATGCAGCGGTTCCCTCGTCAACAAATAATCCTGCCAAACCTCACGATTCCTTGTAGGGATTGCGAAGGCGTTTGCGCGCGGTGTCGGCGCGCGAGGTATTTGGGCCGGCTTCGATGGCTGCCTTGTAGTCTCTGACAGCCAACTCGCGCTCGCCGTTCATGTCGCGGCACTCTCCGGCAGCCAGCAGCGACCGGATCTTGAGTTCCGGGCCAACATGTTTGGTCCCGGCGGCCTGCTCAAAGGCCTGAGCCGCCTCTGCAAAGTGGCGCTGGCCGCGCAGGGCGTCGCCCAGCCCGAAGTAGGCCAGCTCCAGTTGCGCCTGGGCAAAATAGCCGGGTTTGGCGCTGTCAGCGATAAGATCCCTGTAAGCCTCTACTCCGGCCATGCCCTCGCCGTCGTCCCTGATCAGGTTGGCCTCTTCCAAACAGAAGAGGAAATCGTGGGGATACTGGCTCTTGAGGCTGCGCACCACCTCGATTGCCTCTTTGTACTTCGCTTCGCGGCGCAGAAAGAGGGCTATCACCGTGCGCGACTCGATGCTGGTGATAACGCCGCGATTGCCGGAGTCGTTGAGCATCTTCAGGCCTTCGCTCTTCGAGCCGGTGATCCCCGCAAAGCCAATCAGCAGTTTAAAGGGCCAGGGCAGCGCCCCCACCACGTACTCGTACACCCCCGTCACCAGCTTGGCGTCCACATAATCCGGGTCGAGTTTCAGCACGCGCTCTTCGTCCTCTTTGGCCTTCGTGGCCAGCCTGAAGCCCGCTCCATACGCCCGCTCCACCATGGCCACATAGGTGCACTTGAGGCTGCGAACCCATCCGCGGGCAAAGAGCGCATCAATGTCATTATGGTTGCTCTCAATGCGCACATCGGCCTCGTGGATGGCCTCGTCTGCCAACCCCAGAATGCGGTCGCGGGTCGCTGGGTCTTCCTCGGTCGCGTGCCGCCCTGTGAGAAAGCCGTCATTGGCGTAGAAGGTGGTGTCCAGCAGGTCGAGCCGGTATAACTCTTGAAATATCATTGCGTTCAGCAGCAGCGCTGTGGCCTGGGGATCGCCCGGATGCGCCTCATGTATGCGTTCAAACCGCTCCACTGCGCCGGGATAGTCCAGGTTGTAGAAGTGCTCATACGCCTCGCGCACCTGCGGTTCGCGATTCAGCGGATTGGTATGCGCCTCGGAGGCCCAGCCCACGCTGGCCGCGAAAAACAGTACAAATCCGCATCCGCAGGCACGCATCCAGCTCGAAATTGGTCGCAATCTCACTTCCCCTCCCTGCTCACAGGATACGCCGCAGAATACCGTTCCTGAACGGTTCGCATCAGTACTCTAAACGCGAAAAAGCCCGGCAATCGCCGAGCTTTTCCTGACTCCAAACTTAAAGAGCCGCTTAGAGCTTCTCGTAGAAGTCGCACGCGGAGCACGAGATGTAGACACCGCCGGGGACGCCGCGCTCGCGGTCCTTCACGCGCTTGACGATGCGCGTCGGTTTTTTGCACTTGGGACAGTCGGTCGACTTCGTCGTGTCCATTACCTTATCGCGGTGAGCGATTTTTGCAATCTTCGCCATGGGTCGGGTGTTTCTCCTTCTTGGTGGTGTCTCTGCTCACACGCTTGCACGCGGCTTCAACGGCGAGGTCGATTGCTCGCTTCACAAGAAGGCAGCCTGACTCGCTTCTACCAGTTTACATCAAGGCGCCTGGGCCATTTAGCTTGATCTTCTGGCCAGAACCAATGGCAGGTAATAGCCGCTTTCAGCGGGCAAAATCCAGCGAATATCTGTGAATCCTGCCTCCCGCAAAAGATTCGAAAGCTCTTCGCGCAGTAGGCTGCGGTATTCCGAAACAAAATGATGCGCCTGCCATGCCCGGCCGGATTCAACCGTGATGTACAAATGCACAATGTACCGGCGGTCATCGATCCAGTCCCAAACCTGATGAACTATGCGCCGATTTCCCGGCGCTCCATGGAACGCGGGTGACTGAATCGTAGGCCTATCGAGGATGAGCGCATCGTAGTCGCGAATGCTGGCCATAAACAGGCCATTCGGCTTGAGTTTAGAGGCAATCGCTTGGGCCGCTTGTCCGAGCTGCGCAAGCGACAGGTGCGGCAATGCATTATCCATGGTCACTACAGCATCGAAGTTGTTCTCAGCAATTTCTTTGAGCGAGGTTATATCTGAGACGTGAAAAGTAATTTCCAGCGACCGGCGCTGAGCTTCTCGCCGTGCGCGATCAACCGCGCGTTTGCTGATATCTGAAGCAACAACTCGATGGCCAATCGTGGCAAGCCCGATTGTCTGTGTCCCAATCCCGCAGGTGCAATCCAGAATCTTTGAAGGAGTTCCGCAGCCCTGTGAGGCTAGTAGAGGACCGAGAATTTTAGCCTGTCGCTCGATGGAATCATCCCAATTCTCAAAGATGAGATGGTAGTATTCGGCGAGTTCATCGTAAAAACCGCGGATTTGCTCGGCCATTGTGTGCTCCTAAGCCACAAGGCTATCAGTTCGACAGGCTCTCTTCGCTAAAATTGATGTTTGGAGGCTGACGCGATGCCCATTCGCTGGATGAGTGAAGACGATGCCCGTGAGTTTCTTGCAATGCAGACCGAGGGCCGTCTGGCTACCTGCAACGCTGCCGGTCAGCCGTACATTACGCCGCTCAACTACCTCTATCGCCAAGGAAATATCTACTTCCACAGCAAGCTGACAGGGCGAAAGCTGGATAACATCGCCGAAAATAGCCGGGTTTGCTTTGAAGTGAGCAAGGTTGAAAAAATCACAGTCTCCAATGATCGTCCCTGCGCCTGCTCCACTCGTTATACCTCGGTGCTGGCATTTGGTGTTGCGCGGGTAATCCCTGATGGCGCTGAAAAGACTTCTTTGCTCAATCTGCTGGTTGCAAGATACGCTGCGGACAAACCGTTTCCGCCTGTGGAAGATTGCCACGCCGCCGAATGTGCGGTAGTGGAGATTCGCATCGACGAAATCAGCGGCAAGAGAAACGTCGATCCGGAGTAGTGGTTATTCCACCTTTGGCGGCTCTGATGTTGTCTGTGATGGCGTCGCAACTGGCAAAATCTGCACCAAGCCGGCAGCAGCAGGCTCAGCAGTTCCCATGGCGGCCTCGTGCTGTCCCTTTGCGGCAGCACTCAGGTCCACGGGAATACCTGCGGGCACAATTACCGGCGCGTTCCAGCGGTAGTCCAAATCGCGCGTAAGGCGATAAACCACCGGCAGGGCGGCGAGCAGGACGACAAACGCAATCCAACTGCCATCAAGGCCATAGCCTCCGCCGGTGATCCAGAACGGGCCCATCGGGTTGCCCTGCACCACGGGCGAGTGGCTGTTGTCACCGCTGATGGCCAGCCCAAAGATGAGCGCGCGGCTGGCCTTCCAGCCGAAGTTGATTCCCCAACTCAGCCAGAGGGCGCGTGTGCGCAGATAGGCTGTTGAGAGAACAAGGCTTAGAACGATGGAGACGGCAATGCTGGCATGGTTTGACCCGGGCAGAAGCGCCTGTACGATGGCATAAAAGGCTGCGTAGCCGAGCGCTGCTCCTAGCTGGCCTACGGATTGCTCGAAGCGCTGAAATCCGTAGCCGCGAAAGGCAACCTCTTCGGCCAGCGCTACCAGCGCGAAGAATATGGCGTCGACTGCGAGCCAACCCCAGGCCGAGTGCCCCAGAACGAGCACAATGGCAATGCCGCCGCCCACGACCATGGGAAGAACACAGACAACGGCCAACGCCCAGCCAACGGCCACTCCCAACCCAGCTTCGCCCGGCCAGCCCTCACGCCTCGGCAACCCCTGCTCACTCAACGGATGCAGCTGGCCGTCGAGCACTAAGCCCATGCCCGCATAGCCTACTAGCAACAGAAAGAGCAATAATGCCTGTTCGGCTATGGGCTGCCACTGCTCGACTGCCAGCCCCAGCGCTTCGTGATGAGCCAGCGTCCGCGCCAGAAAGAACCACAGCACGGCTAAGATGAATCGCATGTAGGAGCGGAAGCGGCTTTGAGACGGCTGGTTGAGGCTCATGGACACTTAACCTTGTGAATAAAACTGCGCAATGTTGCGGAATTTGGCCTGGCGCGCGGCCACCAGAGCGTCGATTGGTTGCGTCTTAAGCTCGGCCAGGTGTTTTTTAAGCACAACACCCAACAGCCCAGTGCCCGCTTCACGGTCTGTATGGATGCCCTCCGGCGGCTCGGCGACGATCTCGTCTACGCAGCCCAGTGCGGCAACCTCCGGAGCGGAGACGCGCATGGCTTCGGCAGCCAACACCTTATGAGCCGCGTCGCGCCACATGATGGCCGCGCAGGACTCGGGGGTAATCACAAAGTAGAGTGCATTTTCCAGGATCAGAACACGGTCCGCGACGGCCAGGGCCAGCGCGCCGCCCGATCCGCCCTCGCCGCTGATAACCGAGATGGTAGGCACGCGCAGCCGCGACATTTCCAGTAGATTGCGGGCAATGGCTTCCGCCTGGCCCCGCTCCTCGGCGCCCAGGCCGGGATAAGCTCCGGGGAGATCGATGAAGCTGATGACCGGCCGGGAGAACTTTTCCGCGATCTTCATGCAGCGCAGTGCCTTGCGGTAGCCTTCGGGATGGAGCATGCCGAAGTTGCGCCGCACGCGATCCTTAGTTGAGCCGCCCTTGCGATTGCCGATGACCATGACCTCTTCCGCTCCCAGCCGGGCCATGCCGCAGGCCACTGCCTCGTCGTCGCCATAGGCGCGATCGCCGTGGATCTCGCTGAAATCTGTAAAAATATTTTCGATGAAATCCATAGGGTAAGGCCGCTGGGGATGTCGCGCACGCTCAATCCTGATCCACGCCGGCGAAACTGCCTGCGCAGGATGGGGAGTCCCTGTTTCCTGTTCGCTCATCTGTTCCTTGTCTTTCAAGGTTGGGTTTGGTGCGAAAAATAAGCGCTATCGACCGCCTATGATGATTTTACGTGGCGAAAGGCGTTGGCACAAATGGGGATGGAAATGGCGGGATTTCGAACCTTGGCTGGATTCACAATGATCGAGACACGCAACCCGATAGGTCGTACGGATTATAAAAATCAGTGAAAATGCCTTACCGCGCGCCGTTGACGGAAACTGCCCTTTGCGTGGCAAGGCGGCTGACAGCTTCGCTTTGCTTGACCATCTCCATTACCGAGAGGCCTTTTTCCGCGATTGCTCCTGTGGGGCAGGCCTGCACGCACTTGCCGCAGCCAGTGCAGTTGCTCGACTTGCCCCAGTCGTCTTTCAAGTCGCTAACCAGGCGCGAGTAAATGCCACGCGAGGAGACCTCCCAGACATGCGCACCTTCCACCTCCGCGCAGACCCGCACGCAGCGCGTACACAAAATGCAGCGATTCTGGTCGAGTACGAAGCGGGGGTGCGTCATATCGACGGCGAGACGCGGATTGTTATAGGCGTAGCGCACGTGAGTGATGCCCAGCGAGCGGGCCATCGACTGGAGCTCACAGTGGCCGTTGGAGACGCAGGCTGAGCAAATGTGGTTTCTCTCCACCAGCAGCAGCTCGATAGCCATCCTGCGATAGAGCGTCAGCTTAGCCGAGGCAGTCTTTATCGACATGCCCTCCTGGATGGGCGTGGTGCATGCGGGCAGCAGGCGGTCAGTGCCGGCAAGCTCCACCATGCACACGCGGCATGCTCCCACTGCGCTCAAGCCCTTCAGGTAGCAGAGCGTGGGAATCTGCTTCCCGTGATCGCGGGCCGCTTCCAGAATGGTCTGCCCTTCCCTGGCGTTTACCAGTTCACCATCAATTCGGACTGAAATCGCTTTAATCGGCACAGGATCGCTCCTTATTTTCCACGTTTAATTGGCACTTACGGGAACTCGCAAATCGCAACGCAGGCAGCGGCGGCATTCTTCCAGCGCCTCTTTTGGATCGAGGCCGGCAACCACTTCCTGCTGCGAACGAACCCTGAGGGCGGCGGGAATGGCGTGCGCCTCGTGGCGGCGGCTGAGGCTTGGCTCTCCCGGCGCCGTGCGGCTGTATTCAAAGTCCGGGAAGAGCCGCTCCCAGCGCTGTTCGCCCATCATGCGCTCATCCATCTTCTGCGCCGCCTGCTTGCCGCAGCTCATGGCGTTGGAAACATTGGAAGCGCCGGTAATCACGTCACCGCCGGCATAGAAGTTGGGCCGGCTGGTCTCGTACGTGAAGCGATCCACAATAATCGTTCCCTCTTCCTTGAGCGCCAGGCCGGATGCGCTGCAGAAATCCTTGTCGAATGTCTCGCCCACGGCCAGAATCACGCTGTCACACTCAAAGCGCTGCACCTCGTCGGTAGGCATTGGCCTTCTGCGGCCGCTCTTGTCATATTCGCCCAGGCGCGTTTTGACGATTTCGATAGCCTTTACGTTACCCTCCACATCTCCCACAATGCGATGCGGCGCGGCCAAAAATACAAAGCGCACGCCTTCTTCCTCAGCTGCCTGAATCTCCTCGTCGATGGCGGGCATATCCTGACGCTCGCGGCGATATAGGATGGTGGATTGCGCGCCCATGCGCATCACAGTGCGAGCCGAATCAATAGCCGCATTGCCGCCGCCTATAATCGCCACGCGCGCGCCGGCTCCGATGGCTGTCTTCTCCTTGCGGGCTACGGATTCCAGGAACGGCAGTGCGGGGTGAACATTCTTCAACTCCGTGCCGGGCAGATAGAGCCACGATTCTTTCCAGGTTCCAATGGATAGAAATACCGAATCGTACTGGTTGGCCAGATCATTCAGTGGAATGTCGAATCCGATGCGAGTGTTAAAGACTAGCTTCACGCCGACGCCCTCGATAAGGTCCAGCTCGCGGCGCAGTACCGATTTAGGTAAGCGGTACTCTGGAATGGCAAAGCGCAACATGCCGCCTGCCTCGCTGCGTTCCTCAAAGATCGTTACGTCGTGGCCGAGCATCGCCAGGTAAAATGCGGCCGTCAGGCCGGTTGGGCCGGAGCCGGCCACGGCAACCTTGTGGCCTGTTGAAGCCAGTTTGCGCGCGCGAATGCGCTCCAACATCGGCTCGAAGAGATCAGATTGATAAACCGCGTCAGCTAGGAAGCGGTGAACCTCGCGCATGTTCACCACCTCATCAAAGGACTGGCGGCGGCAGCGATTATCACACGGATGCTGGCAGACCCTTCCCGTGGATGCTGGCAGCGGATTGTCAAGAATCACAGACTCGAAGGCGTCTTCCAGCCGCCCCTCCTGGTAAAGCTCGAGGAAGCGCGGAATGTTCATCCTCAGTGGACAACTGTTTTCGCATGGTGAAAGCGCAAGTTCCTGGCATACACCGGCGCGGCAGCGATGAGCAACTATGTGGTCCTCGTACTCATCGCGGAAGTGGCGGATGGTAGTGAGCACGGGATTGGGAGCCGATTGGCCCAGCGCGCAAAGCGAAGACTCGCGAATCATGCGGCCCAGCTCATCCAGCAGGCTCATCTGCTCGCGGGTTCCGCTCCCGTTGGTGATCGAATTGAGTATGCGCAGTGCCTTGTTGAGGCCTACTCTGCATGGAACGCACTTGCCGCAGGACTCCGAGTGGGTGAATTCGATGAAGTAGCGGGCCACATCGACCATGCAGTTGTCTTCATCCATGACCACCATGCCGCCGGAGCCCATGATGGATCCGATCTGCGCCAGGCTCTCGTAATCAACAGGAGTATCGAGCATCTCGACAGGGATGCAGCCGCCGGAGGGGCCGCCGGTCTGCACGGCCTTCACGCGGCGTCCGGCCACGGCGCCCTCGCCGATGTCGTAAATAAAGCTCTTCAGCGGAGTGCCCAGCGGCATCTCCACCAGGCCGGTGTTCTGAATCTTGCCTACCAGCGAAAAGACCTTGGTCCCAGGACTCTTCTGGCTGCCGGTTTCTGCGAACCATGCTGGTCCGCGAGTGATGATAGGGGCGATGTTATACCAGGTCTCGACGTTGTTGATGTTGGTCGGCTTGCCGTACAAGCCCTTCTGTGCGGGGTATGGCGGGCGTGGGCGCGGGTGACCAGCCTGACCTTCAAGAGATGCAATCAGAGCTGTTTCCTCGCCGCAAACGAAGGCGCCAGCGCCCTGCACCAGCTGGATGTTGAAGTTGAAGCCGCGATCCAGGATGTTCATGCCCAAAAACCCGAACTCGCGCGCCTGCTCGATTGCTCGGTTGAGTCGGCTCACCGCCAGCGGATACTCGGCGCGCACATAGATGATGCCCTCGGTTGCGCCCATTACATAAGCGCCGATAATCATGCCTTCCAGCAGTGAATGAGGGTCGCCCTCGATCTCGTTGCGGTTCATGTAAGCGCCCGGATCGCCTTCATCGGCGTTGCAGATAATGTATTTGGTGTCGGCCTTGGCCTTGGCCAGAAAATCCCACTTGTTGCCGGTCAGGAAGCCCGCGCCGCCACGCCCACGCAGCCGGGAGGCCTTGATCTGCTCGATGACAGGATCTGTTCGCCCATCGATCAGCACCTTGTAGAGCGCCTGATAGCCACCCACCGCGATATACTCCTCAATGTCCGAGGGATTGATGAAGCCGCAGTTGCGCAGAACAATCTTTTTCTGCCCCTTGAAGAAAGGAATTTCATTCCATGATGGTATATCCGGGTAACCCTGGCCGTATTTCAGGTGTGCGGTGATGTGGTCCCATTCCTCGATCTTGCAGTAAACGAGATCAGCGGGCATAACACCGGTGGAGATGCCTTCCAGAATGCGCGTAGCATCGTTAGCCTGCACGCGATGCAGCACTATGAGGGGATTTCCGGGCAACCGGACGCTCATCAGCGGCTCCTGAAAGCATGAGCCGAAACAGCCTACGCCCGCCAGCATCACATCGACGCCGCTGCGATGGATGGCCTCCTTTAAGGCGTGAAAGACCTCCTCAGCGCCGTTGCCGCGGCCACAGGTTCCCATTCCCACTGTCAGGCGCGGCGTGGCTGGCATCAGCTTGGCAAGTCCAGCTTCACGAGCCGTATTGAACGCGCCTATATCCTGAATTCGAGGCATTATTTCCCCCTATTTGATCTTTCCAGTCTGGCCCAACGCTTTGATTTCACGCTGCAACGTGCGCTCATTCACGTGACTCAGAATATGATGGTTCACCTCGACCACCGGCGCCAGCGCGCACTGGCCGAAACAGGCAACGGTGCGCACCGTGAAGCGTTGGTCGGGCGTGGTAAGTGCCAGCTTGTCGGCCTCGTTGGTGTCGCTCGCTTCCTGCCCGCTCAGCCCCAGATCGAGGCAAACCTTCTCCAGCAGATCGCGGGAGCCGCGCGTGTGGCAGGCAGTTCCCCGGCAGACGCAGATCAAGTTGTCGCCCTGCGGGTCGAGATTGAAGAGCGCATAAAATGTGGCGGCGCTATAGATCGTTGCCGGAGGGATGCCGGTCTCCTGCGCGATGTAACGCAGCGCCTCCATCGACAGATACTTATGCGCGTTGGCCGCCTGAATCGTCTCCAGAATTCCCAGCAACGCGCCCGGCTTGCCGGCGTGCTCTGTGACCGCCTGGTCGATGAGCAGCTTTTCGTGAGCATTCAGCACTTCATGGGCAACACTCTGCATGATTCCTCCGCTTCTCAGCAGACTTCACTGGCAGCCTGACAGCTTGCATTGATATTCCACATTATGAACGCATTATCCGTAGATTGCGACCGGGCCGGCGCCGCTTGAAAAACGGCACACACCTGCCGCGCGCACGTTGTGTTGTGACGGGATGGATAGGGCGACATGACCGTACCCTGCTCACTTCTGGACCATATCCGGGGAGTAGAAGGAGATAAAAAGACGTTCGCCTATGCAGCCCTGCATGCCCGGCAAAGAGGACATTGCCTGATCATATCGGCTCATTCCGCAGCGACTTGCACCCCAAAGAATGTCCGCAAGAATTTGAAACCATGAGAGCACCTTGTGCTGTGCCTTAGATCACATCGGATTGTGATGGTTGTCTATATCCGCTGATTAGAGCCAGGATTAACGTGTCCTAATCGACAGTCATTTCTTAGGCTCTGGTGGTTTTAGTTGCACATTCAGCGGCGGTGCGGCAAATGTTTCCTGCGATGTATCAGTAGTCTTTGCAACAGAATCGGCTATAGTGGCCTTCACTTCGCCCATGTCTGCCTTGCCGGATGGATTCCGCAGCAGATCTACGCGATAGTCAGCAGCCTCGGCAGTTTCCAGGGCCTTGCCTATGGCTCTACTCATCGCACTGACCGCTGCGCGATTCGCTGCCACACGGCTGGGAGCAGTTTCGCCCGCTATACGCAGCAACGGCGGCATGAGCAACCACCAGAGTAGCTCCTCGTAACGCTCACGCAATATATATTCGCGGCCCTCCGCCTCATGCACTCCGGTCAGCCAGCGCACATCGGGGTCGAGCCACAGGTCTGGCGAGAGTGCAATCCGCCCGGACATTTCCGCTTCTGGTTCAGCAGCCGTTGATTCCTTTTCCGGTTTGCCCACGCCAGCCCAGGTAAGAAGTCCAACTTTGACGCGCGCGGCAACTCGCCAGCTCTCCTCGCCCTCGAATCCGAGCGCGTGAAAAGCCTGAGCAAAGGGCTCGCGCAAGCGGAGGCGGTCAAATAGGTCCAACGCGACGCTCTCGGGATTTTCTGCATCAATGGATTCAGCCAGCAACTCCAGCACACACCACCCGAGCACTGGCCCCCACATTGCCGTCGCAGTAAGCTGCGGGCTGGGACTGGGAAGCACACAGCGGGCAGCCGTAGTCCACGCAACCGGAAAGAGTGCTTCTATAGCGGGAACTCGCATGGCGGCGCGCAGGCGCGCACGGTAGGCCACACGCAACAGGCTGGGATTGGCGGGCTGTAAATCGCCTGCCCCCTTCCCTGCGCGCGCCAGATAAGCCTTCTGCGCCACGCGAATGAAGTTTTCGCAGCGCGTCCAGGCAGCCTCAAAGAATTCAGCACGCTCAGGCTCGATTTGCTTTTTGACTCCGGCATCCAGAGTGCGCGGATGCTCAGCCAAGTCAGCAAAGAAACGCACAATCCCAGAGTTAAGTTGTGCGCGCAGCGCATCGTGCACCGGCTGCAGCTCCAGACTCACCAGCGCATCGTCCAGATTCGCCACACCCCGGCAATTGAGATGATCACAGAGCCTGTCCCACGGCTGTTCGGCAGTAGAATAAAGCTCGCGCCAATCGAGAAAGACGTGGCAGTGGTAAGCGTGCAACTCCAGCGTCAATCCGCGCTCGGCGAAATCGCTTGCCCTGCGCAGGTATTGGAGGCCTGTGAGCGAGTCGCGCCAGGCCAAAATGGCCGAGGAGTTGTTGCTGAGGCCCAATCCTTCCCTAAGCCGCTGCTGGCGCAGTTGATTTGCGCCTTTGTCTGCATAGGCCGCCGACCAATCGATCGTCCCGCGCGTCTGCCCGTAGCGGTTGTTATAAACCACCAGGGCGCGCTCTCCTCCGCTGCGGTTGGAATAGGCAAAGACGTTTTCGTCCACCGAGCCGTTGTCGCAGAAGAAGTCATAAAGCCGGAAATTGCCGCTCTCGGCAAAGAGCCACCGGCGCTGCAACAGGGGCGCAATCTCACGCTGATGGCGCTCGACCATCCAGGTATCTGGATTCTCCTCGTAACGGGGCCGCTGATATTCCATACCGTATTTTTCGG
>Ga0209039_10001960_pt1 | contig 18239 bp, 22 predicted proteins | sample BogFormECP12_OM1_FD_188238 | JGI IMG/M metagenome (GOLD analysis project Ga0209039, IMG submission 188238) | Bog forest soil microbial communities from Calvert Island, British Columbia, Canada - ECP12_OM1 (SPAdes) (version 2) | ecosystem: Environmental > Aquatic > Freshwater > Wetlands > Bog ...
TAAATGCAATAAACGCTGTTCTCCAGGCCTTCCTCGGAGTTGGCCAGCAGGAACAGCTCGTTGATGATGGACATGAAGGCGGAGAGCGTCTTGCCCGAGCCCGTCGGGCTGCAGATGAGGACGTTCTTGCCTTCGTGGATGAGGGGGATGGCCAGCCTTTGCGGCGGCGTGAAATAACCTTTATTGACCTTCTTAAGATTACCAAAGGTGTCCACCCACCATTTTCGGACGGACGGCCTAAAAAGGCTCAGGATCTCCTCGTCGGTATGCCTCAGGGTGGCATAGCTGATCGAGGACGGAGGCGCATAGACGGTTTTAGTTACCCTTTTTGTTGACATGTCTGGCAGACAGTTGAAAATGAATATTTAAAAGCTTTCTCTAAGCGGATTGAATGTAATATTCGGGTCTAGTTGTATACGTTTTTTTACAAATTAGTTTCAGACCGCTCAAACGATAGGCATTTGATATTGAAGAGCCATCTGTTACACATTATGCCTACGTACTCTCATTCCAGGCTATCGGCGTTCGAATCCTGTCCGCTGAAATACAGGTACGCTTATGTCGATAAGGTCGTGCTTGAGAAGCGGCCGGAGACCATCGAGGCGTTCATGGGCAAGCGGGTACACGAGACCCTGTGCAAGCTTTACTCGGACAGGATGCTTTCGAAGCTCGATACGATCGATGACCTGCTGGAGTATTATGATGAGACGTGGGGTAAACGCTGGAATGACGATGTCACGATAGTCAGAAAAGAGTTCACCGCCGAGAATTATCACGAGACGGGCGGAAGATGCATCGCGGATTATTATGGCCATTACAGCCCTTTCGACGAGGGCAGGACCCTCGGCCTGGAACAGATGATCTCCATAAACATCGGTGGCTACAAGTTGATCGGTTACGTGGACAGGCTTACCTCTTTGGGCGAGGGCAGGTACGAAATCCACGACTATAAGACGTCCAGATCCCTGCCGACCCAGAGCTACTTCGACCAGGACAGACAACTGGCCCTGTATCAGATAGGCGTCGGTAACATGTGGAAGGACGCCGGCCAGGTCGACCTGGTGTGGCACTACCTGATCCATGACCGGGAAATGAGGTCCAACAGGACGCCGGACAGCCTGGAAGTGCTAAAAACGAGCGTAGTTTCCCTTATCCACGATATCGAGGATGCCGAAAAGGAATACGAATTCCCCGCAAGGGAATGTGAGCTGTGTAAATGGTGCGAGTACCGCTCTATATGCCCGACCTGTAAGCACATCGAGGCTACCGATGCGCTGCCGGTGAACCAGTTCATGGATGACGACGGGGTCAGGCTAGTCAATGAATACGTTAAATTATTCGACGAGCGGAAGGAGTTCACGGACCGCTACGAGGCCTCCATGGAAATGCTGAAAGAAGCCATCGTCGCCTACACCAAGCGCGAAGGCCTGGAAGTGATCCGCGGGAGCGACAGGAAGCTTCGCGTCAAGATAGAGACAAAGCCGAAGTTCCCGGGCAAAGGGGACGAGGAAAGGGAAGCGCTGGAGCTGTTGCTGAAAAGCGCCGGAGCCTGGCCCGACGTCAGCACCCTGGACACGTTCGCGCTCGCCAGAGCCCTTAAAAGTAAAAAGCTGAACGAGGCATTATTGAAGAACCTCGAGCCGTTCATTAAGACGGAGGAAGCGCACAGGTTCTCTTTATCTTCTTTGAGAAATGAAAATGATCAATAATTTAGCTGGAAACGATTAGATATAATCACGGACATATAAATGGTGAGACCGCAATGATAGAGCCCGCACTCGAAGATAAGCTGTACCACCTGAGGCGCATACTACAGGAAATGGGCAGCGTCCTGGTCGCATTCTCAGCAGGCGTCGATTCGACCCTTCTGCTGAAGTGCGCGGTAGATACCCTTGGCGCCGAGAAGGTCGCTTCGGCGACCGCCGTATCCGAGATATTCCCGTCCGAGGATCTGGACGAGGCGAAGTCAATGGCAAAGGACATGGGCGTACGGCATCAGGTCATCATGTCCGCCGAGATGGAAAACCCCGAGTTCATCGAAAATATGCCGGACCGCTGCTATGTGTGCAAGAGAGGACGATTCATCAAGCTGCTCCAGCTAAAAGAGCAGATGGGCCTGGCATATATCGCGGATGGATCCAACAAGGACGACGAAAGCGATTTCAGGCCCGGAGAGAGGGCGATGCTGGAGCTCGGCATTCGCAGCCCGCTCCGAGAGGCGGGACTATACAAGTCGGAGATAAGGGAGCTATCGAGGGAAATGGGCTTACCTACATGGGACCGGCCCTCGAAGTCCTGCCTGGCCACGAGAATACCCTACGGTGTAAGCATCACCAGGGACAGATTAAGGATGGTCAGAGAGGCCGAGATGGAGCTACACTGCTTCGGCTTTACCCAACTTAGAGTGCGGCACAGGGGCGACCTTGCAAGCATCGAGGTCCCCGAGAACGAGCTCGCCGACGTATTAAAATATAAAGCCGACGTTATTAAGCTAGTAAAAAAGGCAGGGTTTATTTATGTCACACTGGACCTTGAAGGGTACAGGAGCGGCAGCATGAACGAAATATTAAAAGGGCGCTAAGGCGCTAATAGGTCGTCAAATTTATGAAGCTCATCTATCTTGATTGTTATTCGGGCATCAGCGGGGACATGTTCCTCGGCGCAATGGTCGATATGGGCGTAAGCATCGGCATGCTTGCTTCTGCGTTAGCCAGACTGAACCTGGATATCAAAGTAAACGCCAAAAAAGTGAACAAACATGGCATTCTGGGGACAAAAGTCGACGTGGTCGTGCCCGACACAAAAGAACAGAGGAACCTGGCAGACATTCTGGAGATCATCAACAAGAGCCAGATGCTGGATGACGTCCGGTCTACCGCCACGAACATATTCAAGCGGCTGGCAGCAGCCGAAGCCGCAGTACATGGCGTACCCGTCGAGGAAGTGCACTTCCACGAAATAGGCGCGCTGGATACCATCGCCGATGTCGTCGGAGCGGCATTTTGCTATAAATCATCCGGCGCCGAAGGGCTGTATGCGTCGGCGATCAACGTGGGCAGCGGCACCGTAAAAACAGCGCACGGTGTTTTACCGGTGCCCGCGCCGGCAACGCTCGAGCTGCTTAAGGGAGTGCCGATCTACTCTTCGGGGATCAACGCCGAACTGGTCACCCCGACAGGTGCCGCCATCCTCGTCGAGCTAAGCTCCGGATATGGCCCCATGCCCAGCATGCGTATGGAGAAAACAGGATATGGCGCAGGCACGCTCGATCTGGAACCGGCCAACATGCTCCGCGCCGTACTGGGAGAAAAACAGCAAAGGGTACTCACTGCCCGCAAGGGACACTAAAAACTAAATGTCTTTTTTTAACTGATCGGCAGGCTCATGCTGCTTAGTGCGGGACATCAGCTCCGATACCTCGTTTTGTACGTAATTTGCTATGTAGGGCGTGATGATGGGCACCGCCCGGGAAATTATCCTGGAGGCGAGAGAAGGCTTTTTGCGTTCCTTTACCTCCATCGCATGCTTTCCCGGTGCCTCCCGTACGACTACCGGGAATAGTTGCCTGGCCAGCCGGAATGCAAGGAATCCTGCCCCCGCGGCGGCCGCCACCGAGGCGTAAGGGTGCTCCCTGATGGTATCGGTCACCGGCTTTGCCGCCTCGGACGGGATATTCAATATCGCCCGCTTAAGCCCGGCGTAGGATACCATGATCTGCTCTTCGGTGGCCTTCAAGTCCTCCTCGGTCACTGCATCCCGTGAGATCATTCGGCCTGCTCCGCGGTCTTTGGTGTTTTAAGTATAAGCTTTCTCGTGAACATGACGTAGGACAGCCCCATGGCTAATATTAACGCCGCAATGCCGCAAATTAGCAATGCCGCCCACAGCGATATGATCGTCGAAATGAAAAGTATGAACCCCACGGCGATGGCGAGCGTCCCCACGACCAGGAGAGACGCGACTACTGACAAATAGATGACCTGCTTTAAAATAAAACCGATCGGGTCGAACACGTAATGCTGGAGGTAGAGGTCGGTCTTCTGTCGTAGGTACAGGTCCATATTTTTTACGAGGCTGGCGAACTCCGCCTCGACCGAAGGCCGCTCGTTTTCCTTTTCGGGCATCCTGCCTCTCTAGTCTCGCCTGGTCAATAGTGAGCCCATTAACAGGCCGGCACCCGCCGCGATGGCCACCGACATGAGCGGGTGTTCGGTGATGAAATCCTCTACAGGCTCTACCTTCTGGCCCATATCGGACTTGAGCTTTTCGATCTTCGCCTCAGTATCGTTGAGTATTGCCTTTACGTCTTCCCCCTTTGCGGAAATGCTTAACTCACGGATCTTCCGGGCCGCTTCCACCAGCGCGTCGGCGGCCTGCTCTTTAATATTTTCGGCACTTCCGAAGGTGGTATCCACCACACGCTCTACATGTTGTTCCAAAATAATCACCAAATAATAGTATAATTTTATATATAATAATGTTTTGCAACCCCATGTACGGTAAATACAGGCAAAGGCAGTACTTTCACACGTTACACTTGGGTATCGGGGTATCACAGAGACACAGACTCCTTTTTTTATTTTGAGACACAGAGAGCATGGAAGCTCATTTTTATATTTTTCTGAGACACCGAGTTTATAGTGAGGCATTGTTTATTAAAAATGAAAACCACAATTATGAATAATACATTATACGCATCATTGTTTATTCCTCACCAGTGTCCCAATAAAACTCTGTGTCTCAAGAAAACCAATAAACCCTGCTCTGTGCTCTCCGAGCCTCAATTTTTAAAAAAAAATCTGTGCCTCTGTGATACCCGACAGGAGGAAATGGGAATCATTTATACTACGATCATGAAACTTTATATATAATCCTAAAAATGGGGAAGGGCTAAATAATTAGCTCTGTTTTTGTACGTTCTCTATCATCTCGCCCAGCGCCTGCGATAGCGTCTCTTGATTGCGGAAAGATGATATGATCTTTTCGAGTTCCGGCGCCGGCATATTTTTCATTTCCTTCGCCATGGCATTCATATTGGGCACTGCCCGGACGATATTATCGACTATGGTCACAGTAGCCGTCTTTGCCGTCCTCGAGAGCGGGTTCAGGTCGACAGCGATGACTTTCTTGCCCATCCTCACCAGGGCTTCGCACCGGTCGCCATCCTCGAGCGGCACGAGCACGACGTCCGCGGAAAATATGCCGGCCGAAGTTGCCTTGGCCCTGTCATGGGAAAGCCCCGGAATGAGCTTATCGGGGTGATCGCCATATACGGTAGTGCATCCTCTGGACTCGAGCAAACCGATGATCCTGGCTACCCTTTCCTCGGTCCTGTGGAAAAGGTTGACCTCGAGCGGCGCATTGAGGGCCCTGGATAGCTCGCATAATTCTCCGGATACGAGAGCTGCTGCATTTCCGTTTACCGATATGACCGGGTTCTTAGCCAGGAGCATCATGGCGACGGCGGCTTTTTCGGCGTTTTTTGCCGAAGCTGTCGTCTTTTCCCCGATGAGATAATCGAACGCCTCCCCGCGGCCCTGTGCTATGAGGCCCTGCATGCTCGTGATGCCGTCCTTGACTCCTTTAACAAGCAGTTCCCGCGTTAAAAGCGAACGATACCGGGGATGATCCTTAGGGAGGTCGGTCATAGTAACACCGGTACAAACATAACAAGGGCACGTACTTAACGTTTTCGAATTTAACGTCGATTATAGGTCCCTACGAGCTCGCCCTCCACCAGGATATGGCCCCTTATAGCACTTAGCACCTCGCCTTTCGAAGCGCCGGGCTTAAGATCGGGCTTGGAGTCAAGGGCATAAACGTGGAACCGATAGTGATGTGGCTTACCGGCAGGAGGGCACGGCCCGCCATAGCCCACGTTGCCGAAACTGTTCTTACCCTGCAAAGTCCCGTCGTCCCGTGAAACCGTGTGCTCCTCAAGGCGAGTAACGCTGCCCGGGATATCGTAGACCACCCAGTGGGTGAACGTGCCGCCGGGCGCATCAGGGTCGTCGGCGATCAAGGCGTAGGATCGTGTGGCCGAAGGGCCGGCGCTCCAGGATAAAGGCGGCGATACGCCCTCGCCGTCGCATGTATATTTAACGGGTATCCGCTCACCATTGGTGAACACAGGGCTATTAACGTTAAGTTTCATGGCTCCGCTCTCCCCGGGAACAGGCATTTCCATGGCCTGCGCCCGCGCAAAAATACCGACGGCCGCCAGGGCTAAAATAAGGAATACAACCACAGCGATCAGCCGTTTATTCATGTGCATCCCACCATGACACTATTAAAATCCAGGTATCATTAGATTTATTCCACGTTTTAGTGGATACAACGGGATAAAAGAAGTAATGGGGCTTGCGCCCCTGCTTTGCTCAGAAGAACTGCAGCGTGAACTGCTGCGGAGCATTGCCCGCGAGGGCCGCATCGCAGAGTCCGCTGAACGGGCCTCCGCCGGCATTATAGAAGCTCGTGGCGAACGTATTATCCTCCAGAGCCTGCCTGCCGCAGACCTGGTTCGCTTCCTGGCTCGCCGAGAACGGAGTCCCCCCGAACGCCGTCGGGCCGACGATTGGTATGCCGCAGCCGCAACCATCACCGAATCCGGGTATGGGCGGACATGCCGGGCCTAATGGCGGCACCCATCCGCCTGCCGTTTCACCGTAGTATGGCGCAGAGCCAACATCGGCAGCCACACCAGCGGATGCCCCGGACCCCACGGTTGTAAAATCGTGCGAGTACGTATTGAATACGGTCGGTCCTCCACAGCCTAAGCCCGGACCTGCTATAACGGTTCCCTGCGGGAAACTGAACGCGAATGCGCCCGTCGCCGGATACGCGAGAACGGGCAGCATCAGAGTCACTAGAATTAGTACATATGCCTTACTGGGCTTTATCATACAACACCCCCTCAATAACATGAGTAACTAAATCAAGCAATGATAAATATATTAGTCATAGTTCTAACGAAAACACGCCGATTCCATGAATGATAGCGCAGTATGCTTGTTTTTATATCAATAGGCCCATTACTGTTAGTAATATGCCCTATGCTTTTGCCTACTTTTTGTATCTTTCAAATACGGTCATACCCCGATAGGTAATCTTGTAAACTCTATAAACACGCGAATTTAAAAATACTACTGCCCCGTGGTTTTCGCCACTAAGTAATCGGGTAAATAAAAAAAGATAATGTTATTTATTCGCCGGCGAAGTCCATCGGATCCATCTCGCCCCGCAGGAACGATATGGTCCTCCGGGCGGCGGACAGGCACGGGGCTCCGCCAACGAGCATGGCGACGAACAGGGCTTCCATGACCTCTTCCTTGGTGGCGCCGTGGTACATTGCGGCCTTCGCATGGACGTCGACGCACTTATCGCACTGCTGGTTGGCGGCCATGCACATCGCTATGAGGCGCTTGTGCTTTTCGGATAATGCGCCGTCTTTAAGAATGACCTTGTCAAGATTAGAGATGGTCTCGAACATCTCCGGGTCGGTTTCCCTGATAAGCTCTAAAAGCTGGGGCACATAGCCCATCTTCTTAGTAAATACCTCAAATTCTTTGTATGGCATAATAGATCTCCTTTTTACCGCCCGTTGCATTATTCGTATGGCAACGAACGGCATTGCTAACAATAAAAATAGCAGTAAATGTTTAAATGCTTACTGGTTGGAATAAAAGCGGTTATATTATTTTTGCCTGATTTTAACTCTATGGTCGACTCCGCCGGACCTTAATTCGGTGATATTCCGCCCACCATATGTTGAGTAATTTAAAAATCCAGGGATTGCGATGCCGGGGCTTAATCGATGCCCCTCATCCTGAATGGCTCCTCGGCCTCCTCGTTAAGGTATTTGTGGTCGTCCAGGGATGGCCATATCTCGTCAACTTCGCCATCGGGCGTTTTTTCAATGTAACGCCGTTTTTTTCTTGGTGGAAAAGTCATGTTAAAGACATTTATGCGTACGGTCAAATCGTTTTGCGATAACTTTAACGGAATTCGCGCTAACTATAGAGGCATGGGAGGAATGCCGTGAACGATGTATTCAAGAATATCTACCTGAGGCGGGCCGTAAGGGATTATAAGACGAACGACGTGCCCGACGATATTATTAAAGAATTGATCAAGGCGGGCACGTATGCGCCGAGCGCCGTGAACAAGCAGCCGTGGAGGTTCGTGGTCGTCAAGAATAAGGACACGATCCGGAGGCTCTCCGACGTGGCGAAAAAGCTGTGGCTGGACAACGCCGAAAAGGTCGACGATCCCCATCTTAAGCAGGTGGTCGGCGCCATGAAGATGCCGGAGTTCAACATATTCTATAACGCCCCCGTAGTGGTCTTTATATTCGCCGCGCCCGACGCCTTTTCGCCACAATATGACTGCGCGCTGGCCGCTGAGAATATGATGCTCGCCGCCCGGTCGCTGGGGATAGGGAGCTGCTGGATAGGGTTCGGCATGCCTCTCGGCTCGGATAAGGCCACGCTCGACGAGCTGAAGGTGCCCGAGGGCCATAAGCTCATGGCACCGCTCATCTTCGGCTATCCCGTGAAAGAACTTCAGACTGCGCCGCCGCGCAAGGAAGACGTCGTACTCAACTGGGTCCCCTGAGTTTCTACCTTTACGGTGCCGTACTAAAATTGATATTCGTTTGCCTCATCAGAGGCAATGACGATTTTTGTCGTGGCGGATCGCTTAGCCCGAGCCAGTACAATATCTCCTCTTTCTCCAGCGGGCTGGTGGTGAAATTCGCATCGAGCTGTCTCATCAAAAGGCCGAGCTCCTCGGGCGTAGAAAGCGTGAGCGCGTGGGCTACCTTCGAGGCGTCGAACTTAAAGCCGAGCACTTTTAGCGGGCCCAGGAACTTCTCATGGAAATCCCGGTTTTCCATGCGGTCGTTCAGCTTCACGTAAAGCCTGAACGCGTCCGAGTCCAGCCAAATCGATACACTGGCCATGCTGCCCATGATAGATAAAATGTCTAACGGGTATAAATTGCTGGAGTAAATGCATGCTGAAAGTAAAATGTGGTTAACATTATAAAATAATAAAATAAATATAATAATTAGACCGGGGAGTTCCATTGATCAAGAAAGACCACGGAGTGCCGGGAGATCTCGCATCATACTGGATAGAGTCAACGCCGAATACCGATTACCCTCCCTTAACCGGGGATGTACGGGTGGATACGGTGGTGCTTGGCGGAGGGATAGCGGGGATCACCACGGCCGCGCTGTTGAAGAAACAGGGGATAAAGGTAGCCGTCGTCGAGGCGGCTCGGATCGCCAAAGGTGTTACCGGCCGCACGAGCGCCGAGATCTCGGCCTCCCAGGGTTTCTTATACGGCCATATCATCGGCCAGTACGGCCTGCATGACGCCATATTATGCGCCTCGTCAAATAGGGAAGCGGTAGATAGTATCGAAAGCCTTGCCCGGGAGAACGGCATCGATTGTGAATTTCGAAGGACGCCTGAGTACTTTTATGCCTCGAAAAGCGAGGACTCGGAAAAATTAAAAATGGAGTTGGACGCCTATAGGCGCGTCGGCCTTCCGGCCTCCTATGTGGAAAAAGCGCCGTTACCCTTCGAGACATACGGCGCCATCCGCTGCGACGATCAAGCTGAATTTCACCCCCGCAAGTACCTCCTGGGCCTGGCGAGCACGATACCTGGCGATGGGAGCTTCATCTTCGAGAAAACCCGGGCCCTCGACATTAAAGAAGGTGAGCCAGGCCGGGTAAAGACCGACCGTGGCAATGTCATTGCCAAAGACGTTGTCGTTGCAACACATTATCCCATTTCTAACCGTGGGCGCCTATACGAGCAGATGGACGTCTACCGGTCATATGTACTTGGCTTCACGGCCGAAGATGAGATGGAGAGGGCGATGTTCTACAGCGCCGAGATGCCCTGCCATTATATCCGTACCACGGAGACCCCGGGCGGCCGGATGACCATCGTCGGCGGAGAAGACCATAAGGTCGGCCAGGTATCCGATACCAGGGAAAGATACAAAAAGCTCGAGGAGTTCGCCCGAGACCGCTTCAAGATCAAGTCCATCGGCTATAGCTGGTCCACCCAGGATAATTATCCCACCGGCATCCTTCCGTTAATCGGAAAGATAGACAGTAATAGCCGCCATGTTTACGTTGCAACGGGATTCCGTGGAAACGGCATGACATACGGTACATTATCAGGCATGATAATATCCGACATGATCCTGGGTAAGAAAAGCCCGTATATGGAACTCTATGATCCCAAGCATTCGAAGCAGTCCGCCGGAGAGCCGGAGCCTGAGGAAAAGAATAATAAGGCGGCTGATATGTTCACCGGCTATAAAGAAGCCGTGTACAGGGACGAGGATGGTAAATCACACGCCGTCTCCCCAATATGCGCCCACATGGGATGCATCGTCAAATGGAACAACGCCGAGCTATCCTGGGACTGCCCCTGCCACGCTTCCCGGTACAACTATGACGGCAAGGTCTTACACAGCCCCACCGTCAGAGACCTTAAAAAAGAAGATGCAGAGAAAAAGTAAGGTTTATTTTATTCTAGATAATGCGGGGAAAGGGATTTGAACCCTTGAACTCCTGCGAGACAGGATCTTAAGTCCTGCGCCTTTGGCCTGGCTTGACTATCCCCGCATCCTATAATCGCCTAAATGCAACTCAAAAGATACGATTGAGCGGAATAATAATGATGCTCATGGCTTATAAATTTATTTATCATCCAAAAATAGAAAAACGTGCCTCGCACCTCCATGGCGCAAGACACTTCACCCATTCACATGCTCTCGAGCACTTCAGCGAGCGCGGCGGCCTTAGTTTTTAACGAGTTAGCGGCCCGGATAATGATCTCCTGGGCGCTATAGGAGCCGTCCGTCTCGATGTTGTAGATGAAGGCGCTGTTATCCGACGACAGCTTGATGGCGTTGATGTCGCAGGCCTCAAGGCACAACTCGCACATGGAACAGTTATAGGGATCCGCAACGACCACCTTATTCTTTTCCATGGCAAAGACGCCCCTGGGGCAGACGTCGACACACTGCTTACAGGCATCGCACTTATCCGTGACCTCGATAATAGGCACGTATTTGTAGCCGGGCGAGTTCGTGGTCTGGAATTTAGCGTGTTCCTTACCATAGCCCAGCCGGGCGACGGCCGTCAGGACCAGCTTCTGGCTTGCCTTAAGCTCGATGATGGGGACGTTGTCATCGGCCGGCACCGTTTCCGGGTCGGACGACTTCAGGTCCCTGGAATGCACCATGCAGGGGCCTTCGGCGGAAAGCGTGAAGGTCGCCTGGCAAAGGGCGCAGCCCGCGCCCTTACACTCGCACTCATCCATAAGCTGGTACATGTCGAGGTTGGTCTTGATGGGGATCAGGCCCATGCGATGGGCGAGCATCTCATCAAAAATGACGGAGGTGTTGTCGTAGATATCGACGTAGTCGATGGCCATCTTGGGGATGTCGGCGAGCATGGCCCGCCTCAGCGCGTTCGCGAACGCCGGAGTGACCTCGGACAGTATGAATCTTGCCTTACGGTCGCCGAGTTCCAGGATCTCCAGCTTCATTTAGACGCGCCTACCTCTCTTACCGCCCGGGGCTCTGGTGCCGTCGTGCGGTATGGGGGTAACATCCTCGATCCTTCCGATCCTCAGGCCGGCCCTCGCGAGCGACCTGATGGCCGCCTGTGCGCCGGGGCCCGGGCTCCTCTGGCGGTTACCGCCGGGCGCCCTTACCTTGATGTGAACGCCCTGGATGCCCTTCGTCTTGATCTGCTCGGCGACGTTGGCCGCCATCTGCATTGCGGCATACGGCGAGCTCTCGTTACGGGCCTGCTTAACGACCATCCCGCCCGACGTCTTGGCGAGCGTCTCGGCGCCCGTCAGGTCGGTGACGGTAATGATGGTATTGTTAAACGATGAGAATATGTGGGCGACTGCCCACTTCATTTGGTCTGCCATCTAGTTTATTCCCCCTTGGTCGGTGCTGCCTGCTCGGTCGCTGGCGCTGCCGGGGCCGCTACCTCTACGGGAGCTGCGGCCGGCGCCGGCGCGGGAGCCGGTGCTTTCGGGGCCACTTTTAAGAGTGGCTTTGCGGCCAGGGCTTCCTTGGTGATCGGCGAGCCGATGTAGTAGCTGATGGTGTCTTCCTCGGCCTTGAGCACCATGTAGCTCGGCACTGTGATCTTGCGGCCGTTAAGCGAAATGTGGCCATGGACGATGAACTGCCTGGCCTGCTTCATGGAGTTCGCATAGCCCTTCCTGAAGACGATAGTCTGGAGTTGTCTCTCCAGCAGGTCCTCGATCTTGAGGGCGAGAATGTCCTCGAGCTTCGACTCTTCCTTGAGGACTCCGAGTCGCTGCAGCTTGGCCTGGATCTGGCTTGCTTCACGGGAGAAGTGCGAGTCCTCGGTGACCTGGCCGGTACCGATGACGCCCAGCAGTGTCCTTGCCTGTCCCCTGAACTTACGCAGCATCGAGGCGAACTTCCAGACGCTCTTCTTGTTCCTTAAGCCGAACTTCTTGACCAGTGCGGTCTCCTCGTCGATCCTTGCCTTCTGCCACGGGTGGTGAGGAGTGTTGTATATTTTTTTTGCTTTACCTGGATATCCCATTTAAATCACCTCACTTCTTCTCCGGGGCCGGGGCCGCTGATCCGCCTGCTGCGGCTACTTCCTTCTTCCTGACGACGCCTACGGTGGCTCCGGTCCTGCCGGTCGACCTGGTCTTCTGGCCGCGCACCTTCTGGCCGCGCTCGTGCCTTATGCCCTTGTAGGACCTGATCTTCTTCATCAGGTTGATGTCTTCTTTAACGCCGAGAATGAGGTCCGTTCCCAGTAAATGCCGGTTCTCGCCAGTGTAAATGTCATTACGCCTGTTAAGCATCCAGACAGGCATGATGTTTTCGATATTTTCGACGACGGCCTTGATCCTCTCGACCTGCTCCGGGGGCAAGTAGCCCATAATAGCGTTCGGGTCTACTTCGGCCTTGCGAGCGATGATCTTGGATACGCGTATGCCGACTCCCTTGATGCCGGTCAGGGCGTACTGCACCCGCGATGTGCCGTCCAGGTCGACGTTCGCGACACGGACTATGTACTTGATCTCGTCCTTGGGCTTCTCTTCCGCAGCGGGCTTCTTCGCCACTTTCGGCTGCTTCTTGCCGTGCTGGGGAACTGCGCCCTCAGGCCCTTCTGCCGGCTTTGCTGCCTTGTCCTTCTTGCCACTCTTTTTAGCGGCAGCGGGAGCGGCGGCTTCTACCGGGGCTTCGGCCTGCTTTTTCTTTTCAACCTTTTCAGGCTTATCGGATTTATCTGACATGTGGTTGTCTCCTAACTTCATCCGTTGTGCCTCTTGCAGATACCATGTGAAGGTAGTTTCAGCCCGATAAGCTGAAACAGCACACATTGTCTCCAAAAACACAGATGAACGCTTAAACGAGTGTTATCCACTGCTTGATGGTATATAAATTTTTTCTTTAACATACACGGCATCGGCGAAATTTACAGTATCGTGGACCTAATTAGAAAATACCCTCGATGCTCGTCGGTTGATGGATCGTGAGAGAAAGCTAATATATAACCAATAAAATTAGAGTATGGGAGCAATATAAGGGCGTATAGCTTTCCTTCAGCTATAACCCTTTCAGTAATACCCGGATCTAAATAGATCTGCCCGATGGCATCCCGCGAATATAAATCGCGGGGTGCCTAACCCTTATTTTATGATTTTCTGGGCGATCATGTCGTAGTTGCCGTCCATGATGGCCGAAGTGACCTGGTTGTTAGAGACGATGAGGACGCATCTATGGGTAGTCAATACCTGGAGCACCATCATGTTGGCCCTGTCGCCGTATCCGCTGTGTGCCGATACGAACTCGCCCGTGACCTCATACTTCCCGGCCTCGGGGAAAGTGCCGGTGACGTTGATCTGGAGCGTATTCCTCATGCCATCGAACTGGTAGGTGGCGTCGTTCGTGATAAAGTTTTTAGCGGCCTTTAAAGCGTCGTCGGGACCACCGGTAATTTTAGATGTATTATTTGCAGTCGCGACCATTCCGGCCGTGATGAGTACGAGTATGATCGTTAATGCCGCGAATATCCCTAATGTCCTGTCCATGTTTTTCACCTAACTTTAATTGTTTAATATGTTGTCGATAACCAGTAAATGCTTGTTCCATGATAAGGCTTGTCCAGGCTACGAATCGAACCGTAGTTAATAATATGGCTTAACGGGCGCAATGGGCCTCATCAAGGGCTGCAACAAAGCTTACTGTCGTTTGACCGGATATGCCCTGATGTCGCCGGGTAAAATCAGATAATAACCTGGCTCTAATATTCATGATAACGCAAGAAAAAGCCCAATATGACCGAAAAGTTAAATAAAGATAATAGTAGATACTGGTTGCCAGTCAATGGCATGGCCGGAAAATTATGTTTTAATCCCTAAAGCCCCCTAGGATCCATAATTTTCCGACCTTTGCGATATTAAGTCAATTTATAGCTTAACAAATCAATATTTACCAATCAGCATATAAACTTTTTTGTTGTATGCCGCAAAAGCATTTTTATAAAAATATTCTGTCGATATACTTACGACAGTATCATGTTTACAAAAAAAATATTTTTTATTTTATAATTAAAAAATCAGGTAAATTTCAGTTTTATTTTACAGGCTTTTATCAGGGATAATTTTTCCTGCGTGAGTAAAAAAGTCATGGTTGATAGCTCGCATGGACCCGGTACATGAACCATATGACCAGGATCAACCCGGCCCCCATCACGAGAATTGGATAGTTAAGCGCTTCCAGGTTCACGACCGGTACCTGTAGTTTCCCCGCATTTTCACTGAGCACGGCTACCCCCACGACCAGGACGAAAACGGACATCATTTTTGCCGACCACAGCGAAAGCCTCAGGTTCATCATATTATCTACCTCTTACTCTACAATGAATTATAATGCTTTATAATGATAAATAGTTATTGATAAACTAAATTAATAATAATTATAATTGTGATATGGGGCTATGTATTGACAATTAGTATCATTTTTATAAGTAAACGCTTAGTCGAATATAAATAGCAGTAAATTATAGTATTTTTACAAGATTTGTAAATGAAAATAAAAATGGGGGCTACAACAAGAGCAATTATTCAATTGCACAGACTTTTCTCGAGCTGATAGGCATCCCTAATGGGATTTGCGATTAGCGCTGAAAGACCTAATATCAAGGGGGCATTAGGTGAATGAAGGTACAACCGTAGAAACGGCTATAGGCAAAATAGTTAGCTATCATCGAGTATTAAACCCTTTTAAACGGCAGATCAAGGTCCGCATAAAGACCGATAATAAGACCGTTGCAGTATTAGTAGAGGATAAGGAGCTAAGGTTCATCCAGAAGAAGTACTGGACAGGCGGACGCGTAGCCCTCGGCTTTTATGGAAACCAATGGCATGTGGGCATACCGCCATCCCTGATAAAATTAGAGGGCTCCGTCCTGGAAAAAGAAAAGGGCGATCTAAAGGACGATCTTTTCGACCATGAAATGGGAAACATAAACATTAAAGATCTCGTGGGGAAGCCTGATAAAAATAAGGAAATGTGTTCAGGGGGTAAAAATATTAGCCCCGTTGAACATAATTCCTGGAGTGTCGCGGACGTCATTAAAATCAAAGCACCCGACCAAAATGCCATAGCTAATGCCCCGGTTAATATTTTTGAAAATGCTTCCGAGGGCGCCTCGAAGCAGGATATTTCGCTGGAAGAGGCCTTGATCGATGACATTGAAAAATTCGGCGGCTACCTGAAGTGGGTCGAGGAATACACCCGGGAGGGCGTCGACGAAATGCTCGACAAGCTCGAGCTTTCGCACCTGAACGTGAAGAAAGATCACGTAAATAAAAATTTCGATGATCATATTAAAAAGAATGAGGAAAAGATCCAGCTTGAAGAGTATATTGAAATGCTGGACATTCTCATGAACCAGAATGACGAGATCATTTTTAACCAGCACGAGATCATTCGCCTCCTTTCAAAGCTGACGTCCGTTGACGAGGACATGCCGGAAGTCGCCAATCCTAAAAAGATCGAAGTGGATTAACCACTTCCCCCTTATGAATAGAGTTTTAAATCATTATACCCTATAGCGATGCGCCTAAATAAAAAAACAGGACGGGGGCACTTTATGAAGACCATTGGTTTGATCGGCGGCATGAGCTGGGAATCGTCGGTAGAGTATTATAGGATCATTAATCAGCTAACGAGAAAGCGTTTTGGCGGCCTGCATTCCGCGAAATGTATCATGCACTCATATGATTTTGACCAGATCGCCAGCGCCCAGAGGGAAGACGACTGGGATGGCTTGACGGACAGGCTGGTCGATACGGCCAGGAAACTAAAAGTATCGGGCGCTGATTTTGTCGTCATTTGCACGAATACCATGCATAAGCTGGCCGATGATGTCCAGAGCAGGGCCGATATACATGTTCTCCACATTGCCGATGCGACGGGCCAAAAGGTCAAGGAAAAAGGCCTGAAGAAAGTTGCCCTTCTAGGCACCAGGTACACCATGGAAGCCGATTTTTATCGCCAGCGGCTGACCGAGCGCTATGGCCTCGAGGTTATTATCCCCGACAAGAATGAAAGGGAGTTCGTGCACAGCGTCATATTCGACGAGCTTTGCCAGGGCGTTATGAAACCGTCCTCGAAGGAAAAATTCATGACGATCATCGATAACTTGGTTTCGCAGGGTGCGGAAGGCATAATCTTAGGCTGTACGGAAATACCACTGCTCATATCACAGGAAGACGTTGATGTGCCCGTATTCGACACCACACAGATACATGCCGAAGCCGCCATAGAGATGGCGATAGACAAGCGATCATCCACTTTTTGCGTCGACCCCTGCTAAAAAACTCATGACCTCGGGCATAAGCTTATCGGCCATCTCCAGATAAGCACCATGGGCGCCGCCCTCCAGAGTGAAGAGCTTTGCCCCAGGTATGCCGGAGGCTAGCTCTTTGCCGCAGCTTATGGGGAATAATATATCGTCGCTTCCATGGATTATTAGCGTAGGCGCCTTTATCTCCCCCAGGCGTGCCCTCGTATCGAAGTTTTGGCCGGAATCCAGCTGTCGTACCATGTTTGCCGGCGTCGGTCTTGACCTAAGGGCAGCTGTCTGCGCGAACCTCGTTTTAAGCATTTCAGGATTGGCGAAGAGTCGGTCCGATAATGTCCAGGTCTGGAGCATCAGCATGTGAAACTCATAACTTATATTCCCCTTTGCGTATTCTTCCGCCAGTAGTCTCAGCGCGAATTTGCTCCGGTCATTCGCCCGTGCTGCCGTTGAGCAGAGTACCAGTCTCTTAACTTTCCCGGGGTGGTTTAGAGCGATCGCCTGGGCGATCCTTCCGCCCATGGAAACCCCGACCATGTGTGCCTTATCGATGCCGAGTATATCCATCAGTCCCACCACATCGTTTGCCATATCTTCGATCGTGAATGGCCCCTCGGGGATGACCGTCTGGCCTACCCCCCGATTATCCATGACTATGGTGCGGTACTTTTTCGAGAATAAGGGAACTAAATGGGCCCAGGATGTATGGTCTGCAATATACCCTCCGATAAGTACCAGAGGCTCGCCGGTACCATACTCTTCATAATTCAGTTCAATGCCATTGACTTTCACTATTGGCAAATTACTCACCCTCTATAAGATCAATAACTTGAGTTATAGCATATTTAGTTATAACTTCTTGGTTCTTCTCCATATGTTGGATGATAGTTTTTTTGAGAAAAAAGTTTAACCTGGCCTTTAGACGTTTGTTCTTTTTATCCTGTGACACGTTGTCGGAATCCGTTTTTATAACACAGAGACACGGAGACTTTTTTTTAGATGGAGATCTCAGAGCACTCAGAGACCTTGTTCGGCTTCAGAGGGCACAGAGGACATAGAGCCACCGGGGAACAAATGGTTGAGACACAACGAAATATGCTATTTTCAGACATCACGATTCTTTAAGAAATCATATCCTAAGCATATTTACAGGTATCCTTTATTTTCTTTCTGACTCAGCATCCTCTGTGTCTCCAGTACCAATTAACCACTCTGAGAACTCTGAGAACTCACATCTAAAAAAGACTCCGTGTCTCTGTGTTATAAAAACGAATTCCACCCGCACCACAGGCAAACCCAGACAAGGTATAATGAAATAATTTTTTCGATCCATAGA
>Ga0209039_10001961_pt1 | contig 18236 bp, 15 predicted proteins | sample BogFormECP12_OM1_FD_188238 | JGI IMG/M metagenome (GOLD analysis project Ga0209039, IMG submission 188238) | Bog forest soil microbial communities from Calvert Island, British Columbia, Canada - ECP12_OM1 (SPAdes) (version 2) | ecosystem: Environmental > Aquatic > Freshwater > Wetlands > Bog ...
GACTGGCCGCCGAAGCCATTCTGTCCGGCCACCCGGAAAAGTACAGCCGGAAAGTAAAGCAAAAAATCGGCTACGAGCATGCCTTGAGTCTGTTTGCTGCCAAAATTTTTTACCGCCTGCCGGGCGCATGTCTACGACTGGGGGCGCCAAACCCCTTTACGACCCGAGCTATTATGGATGTGATGGCGGGGAGCTCGGGCGGTTTCAGCGTGATGCTGTGGGCAATCCTGAGCCTGCCGATTTACCTGCTGGTGGAAGCTATTGCCGGCCTGGCAGGTTTGTTCGGCGGTGCAAAGAGCCGCGAAAAAGTACGCCAGACAGTCTATTACGGCCGTAGTTACCAAAAATTGTTTAGCTCAGATCAAATGAGCTGATCCAGGCCTGAGGATAGGAGGGTTCTATGGATACTCCGGAGATGATGAAAGCCATGCTATTTGAGCAGGTTGGTAAGCCACTCAAAGAAAGTAAGGTTAAAGTTCCTCAACCGGAGGCGGGCCAGATTTTGATCAAAGTACTGGCCTGTGGGATTTGCCGGACAGACCTGCATATATTAGACGGTGACCTGAGCCGCCCCAAGCTACCCCTCATCATGGGTCATGAAATCATCGGACGGGTAGTTAAGACCGGGCAAGGCGCAGACCGATTTAAACCTGGGGATAGGGTCGGTGTACCCTGGTTGGGATATACCGACGGAACCTGCCATTACTGCCAGATCGGGCGTGAAAACCTGTGCGACAATCCTGGTTTTACCGGTTATACGATCGATGGCGGCTATGCCGAGTATACAGTTGCAGATCAACGTTACTGTTTCGCGGTGCCAGAAAAATATGGAGACGCCGAGGCGGCGCCGCTGATGTGCGCCGGATTAATCGGTTACCGTTCCTACCGCATGATCGGGGATGGGGTCGAAAAACTGGGTATTTACGGCTTTGGTGCAGCCGCACACATCATAGCCCAAATTGCCATCCATCAAGAGAAAAAAGTTTACGCCTTTACCACTCCCGGCGACACCGAGAAACAAGCCTTTGCTCTCCGGCTGGGGGCTGTATGGGCAGGTGGATCAAATGAGCTGCCGCTGGACAAGCTGGATGCAGCCATCATCTTTGCACCGGTCGGCGCGCTGGTTCCTGCCGCATTGCGAGCGGTGGGCAAAGGCGGTGTGGTAGTGTGCGGTGGGATCCATATGAGTGATATCCCCTCTTTTCCTTATCGCAACCTGTGGGAGGAGCGTGTCATACGATCAGTAGCCAATCTGACTCGCCAGGATGGGGAAGAATTGTTGCACACTGCACAGCAGGTCCCTATAAAAGTTGAGACAACCTTATTCCCATTAGCACAGGCCAATCAGGCGCTGGAAAGCCTGCGGAAAGGTGTGTTTGATGGGGCAGGAGTTCTCATTCCGTAGATGTCAGTATTGAAGATTTTCTTAATTACAGGCTTCCACCCAGCACTTTGGTGCCAGGATTGTCCGGATTACCGCCACTGACCGGTTCGATTGTGACACCGAAATGGTCATAAAGCGAAAGATTCTGGGGAGAATTTACCACTAAAGCTCCATAGCCATCTTTGAGCACCATAAAAGTGCCACCACTGGTCCTCTTGCCGTTCTGCATTAGCCAGAGAGTATATTGTTGATCATTGCCAAGCGGCGGCATTCCATCGACAACCAGGGTGCCAAAATCACCGTCGGAGCTGATGACCAGCATGCCGCTGGCAGCAGGTGCAGCCTGAGTTCCGGATAAGCGCACCATACTGAATTGGGGCATAGCTATAGAACGCAAATGCTGTACCTGCTGGTACTGGATGAAATTACCAACCGCCAGGAGCAGGATTAGCAACAGGCTAACTGCACCCCAAACCGGGCGCGAGAATGGTCGCAAGAAATTCCCCAGCCAGCGCAAAAGACCGGAAGGCTGTACCGACTCGGGCGTTAATAAGCGCTCATTCGGAAGACGGGCCTGGTCCAAGATTTTTTGTTTCAAATCGGAAGGTGGAATGTGCTCGGGAGCAGCCAAAGGAAGCTGTCCTACTAATGACATGTAGGTACGCAGCTCGGCCTGACAGCTTTCACAGCCAGCCAGGTGGTTTGCAACCATCTCCTTTTCTTCAGGATCCAGGCAGTCCAAGGCATAGGCGGGCAGATATTCACTGAAATGGTTTGCGTTCATTGCCATTTTTTCTCTATCATCAAATACGTATTAAAATCCTGTTTGGATTTATAAAAAAGCTCATTATTCTTCTTCCAGAATTTGGCGCAGCTTTTGCATGGCCAGACGAATACGAGTCTTAATGGTGCCAAGCGGCTCACCCGTGAGATCAGCAATCTGATGATGGGTATATCCTTTAAAAAAGGCCAGGGCCAGGGCATTTCGCTGCTCAAGCGGGAGCTGGGCGACGGCCTGTCGCAACCGTTTTTTTTGATGAATTAGATCCAGATCTATTTCAACTATTGTTCCATCCGGAAGCCTGGACAGGTCATCATCTTCCCAATCGACCAGCCGGCTTTCTATCCGGCTGTGGCGCCAACGCAACACATCGATGGCCCGATGGCGGGCAATGCTGCCAAGCCAGGTCATCACCTTGCCCTGCTCCTGATGGTATGTGCTGGCTTTATTCCAAACCTGGACAAAAACATCCTGGGTGATCTCTTCAGCAAGGCCATCGTCCTGGACTACATTATATGCGAGGCTAAAAATCAGCCTGCCATAACGATCATACAAAATGGACAATGCGGCAGACTGGTGCTCAGCGATAGCCAGCATCAGCAATCCATCTTCTAAAACCGAATAGTCAAGCGTTTTACGATCCAAAACGCGCAACCCCACTTGCAAAGCAATAGGAATCCAATCTTATATTCAAATCATTTTAACACAGGCATAGCAGGGTTGTATATTGATGATCCTTATTATGGTTAATATTGGGTTAGATTATGAGAAATCGACGATCATTTTTCCCTTTTTTTGGGGTAATTATTCAATTGAACTATCCTGTTTCAAAATTGTGACAGCCCTGACACAAGCCGGTAACTACGTCCTGCTATACTGATATTAACCGAGAAGGCAGAAAGTGCAAATTCGATAAATTCCGGTTTCACGCAATTCCGTTGAAAGTGCTCGATTGGATGTGGTTTCAAGATGGAAATGCAACCCGTTGTAAGCGAAGCAATTATTGACCCAAATACTGGAGCTCTCGGACCTCGGCCTGTTGGGCTTCGGCCCCTTGGGCCTCAGCAGACAGGTGGTCAATACAACAACCCTGAGATCAAGCCCGAGCTCATCAATCGGGCGCGCAAAGGGGACATTTCTGCCTTTAACGAGCTGATCCTCGCAACTCAGGATGTGGTTTACCAGCAAGCCTACTGGTTGATGCATCATGAAACCGAGGCCGAGGATGCTACCCAAGAAGCCTTCTTGCGCGCTTTTCAAAAGCTAGAAAGCTTTCGTGGAGGTTCTTTCAAATCCTGGATCGTGAGAATAACGACCAACGTCTGCCTCGACGAATTGCGCCGCCAGAAACGGCATCCAGCCATACCCTTGGAACCGGTTAATGATCAAAACGAGGAAATCGAAGATGCACACTGGATGGTCGATCCTGGCGATCTTCCGGAAGAACTGGCCATAAAAGCTGAAAAAAGCTCAACGATCAATCAATGCATCCGCAAGTTGCCGCTCGAATATCAAACCGTGCTCATTCTGGTCGACCTGCAAGAATTTGATTACCAGGAAGCAGCCATTATCCTTAAAGTACCAATCGGAACAATCAAGAGCCGGCTGACCAGAGCTCGTCTAAAACTCAGGAAACAATTCAAAGCGGTACATTTCCAGTAAATATAGCAGCGCTAAGCGTTGTAAATTCCGGCAAATCTTACAGAAGTAGGGTAAGATTGAAACAATGAGCATCTATCCCAGCAGCCTGACCCTGCCACACGGAAGGCTGGATTTTCCCGTATTCTTACCCGACGCCACCTTTGGGGTGGTACGATCAATCGATTCGGTAGATTTGCTGCAAAACTGCCAGATTCAGGCGCTGGTGATGAATACATTTCATCTGATGCAACGGCCCGGATCGTCAACGATTCAGGCATTAGGTGGATTGCACAAAATGAGCGGCTGGCCCAAAGTGATCATCACCGATTCGGGCGGCTTCCAGGCCTATTCATTGATCCACCAGAACCCCAAAAATGGCGTACTGACTGATAAAGGTTTGACTTTTCAACCTGAAGGCGCCCCGCGCAAGTACCAGCTCACACCAGAAAAAGGAACTCAGCTCCAGATTGGCTATGGCACGGACGTGGTCATCTGCCTGGATGATTGTACCCATGTGGATGCATCTTTCGAAGAGCAGCGAACGTCGGTCAGACGAACGATTGCCTGGGCGCGGCGTTGTAAAACCGAATTCTTGCGACTGATGGATGAAAAAAGCCTGCCGGAGGATCAACGCCCCCTTTTATTTGCCGTCATCCAGGGCGGCGGCGAAAAGGAATTGCGAAAAGAATGCGCAGAGGCGCTGTTAGAAATCGGCTTTAACGGGTTTGGCTACGGCGGCTGGCCGTTGGATGGTCAGAATCAATTATTGGCGGATATCCTGGCTTACACCCGCCAGCTTGTGCCGGCCGAGTTTCCGATGCACGCCTTAGGGGTCGGCCATCCCGAAAATGTGCTGGTCTGTTACGATATGGGCTACGGTATTTTTGACAGCGCCATGCCCACCCGTGATGCCAGGCACGGCCGTCTGTATACCTTTCTCCAACCCAGCACGGCTCCACAAGCCGGGCTGAGCGGCAAATGGTTAAATTACATCTACATCAATGATGAAAAGCACATCCGCTCGGATCGACCTATATCCAGCCAGTGTGACTGCCTGACCTGTAGCCATTATTCTCTGGGCTACATACACCATTTATTTAAGATGAACGACGCAAGTTTCCTGCGGTTGGCGACCATTCACAATCTGCGTTTTATGACCCAGCTCAGCGAGCGCCTTAAACAGAGAGAGCGGGTATGAGCGAGCCAGAACGAATCGAAGAATTGGTGAGTGCGGTTCAAAAGGGAGCGCCCTACCGCTCAATCAGCCCAATATTAATCCGCCGGATTGGAGCTCAAGAGCTGGCTAAAGGGCGCTCCTTGAAAGAAGCGGTCAAAGCTACCCGCAATAAGCTGCACCAGGTGGGCGGAGCCTACCAGGAACAGGTGCTAGATTACGCTAGCTGGCGGTCCGAGCTGGATAAAATCGATCCAATCCGAGAACCCGAGCGGCTTAAGACTTTTTGTCGAAAGCTAATGCAGTTCCATTCCTCAACTCGTGAGCGGCTGCCTGAGCTGGATCGTTTCTACGCGGAGAGTCTGGCTTCGCTGGGACAATGCCGATCCATTCTGGATATCGCCTGTGGTTTCAATCCACTGGCGCTGCCCTGGCTGCCGCTGGCGCAGGACGGCATCTATTATGGCTGCGACATCTATACTGATATGGTGGAATTTCTGAATTACTTTTTGACAAAGATGAAACGTAGTGGATCAATAGAAGTGCGCGACCTGATCGGTTCCTGTCCAGGCCAATCCGTCCAATTGGCGCTGATGTTAAAAACGATCCCCTGTCTGGAACAGATGGATAAATCGGCCGGTCAGGCGTTGTTGGACGGAATCCAGGCCGAACATCTGCTGGTTTCATTCCCGGCGCACAGTCTGGGTGGGCGGTCAAAAGGTATGGTAAAGAACTACGAAACCCATTTCCGCCAGTTAATTGATGGGCATCCCTGGCGTGTCCAGCGATTTGAATTCGCCAGCGAGCTAGTATTCCTGATCAGTAAATAATAACGATGCTGCCGATGGACGATTACGACTCTTTGATCGAAACGATCCTGCAATCCCGTAAATATCGTCACCTGGCAATCCCAACCGAGACAGTACGGGATTTGCTGGAGCAAGAGCTGCCACATTACCGTACCCAGAAAGAAGCAGTCGAGGTGGTGCGCAGGAAGCTGCACAATATTATTGCAGCTTATCTGGGCGACCCCGACTACCCTGCCGCATCAAAACAGCTGGACGACGCCTATGCCAGCGCTGACCCGGACAAGATCCGCCAGGTTTGTCGCAGCATTTTGGAGATGCACGCTTCCAGTAGGGAACGCCTGCCGATCCTGGATGGTTTCTACGAACGATTGTTTTCAATTACCGGTAAACCTAAAACGCTGTTGGATCTGGCCTGTGGGCTCAATCCATTTGCGCTGCCCTGGATGGGGCTGCCGGCCGATATTCGCTATTATGTTTATGATATCCACCAACCTCGCCTGGAGCTGATCAACCATTTTTTCTCATTACAAGGACTACAACCACTGGGGGTCAAACAGGATATCCTGGTCAATCCACCGCAAGTTGAGGCCGAGGTAGCTTTGTTTTTTAAGGAAGCCCATCGCTTTGAACAGCGCCAGCACGGCTGCAACCGGAAACTGTGGTGCGCTCTGCGTGTGCGATACCTGCTGGTATCGCTGCCTACCAACAGCCTGAGCGGCAGGCATAACCTGGTCGAACGCCAGCGCCAATTGGTGTATGGCACATTGGAAGGTCTGCCCTGGCAGGTGAGCGAGCTGATGTTTGAAAGTGAATTGGTATTTTGCATTGATCGCCAGCCGGACGGGAAATAAGAGCATGGTAAAACGAAAACGACCATCCAATGCTCCCAGCAGCGCGGCACTTCTGGATGAAGCCCTGCAGCGCTACCAACCGCTTTTATCCCCACAAGAATATGCTCGACTGCTGGCTGAGCTTGAGCAGCCACTTTATTCAGCCATCCGCATCAATACACTCAAAGTTGAGCCGGCCAAGGCTCTGGATTATTATTCGCAAGCGTACGGCTGGCAATTCAAAAGCGTGCCCTACATACGCACCGGCTGGTGGGTAGTAGACAGCGGGAGCGTCTCAATCGGGCGTACCATTGAACACCGCCTGGGCGATTACTACATTCAGGACGCTGCCTCCATGTTACCGGTCGAACTATTCGATTTACAACCACAGCCAGGCCAGCTCGTGCTGGACCTGGCGGCTTCACCGGGCGGCAAAACCACCCATCTGGTCAGCCGGGTGGACGATGTGGGATTGGTTCTGGCAAATGATGCCAGCCAGGGACGGATCACTGCTTTGCGGTTGGTGCTGCAGGATTGGGGAGCAGCAAATGTAGCGGTGACCCATTTTCCAGGGGAGAAAATCGGGAACTGGTTCACAGAAATTTTCGATCGGGTGCTGTTGGATGCACCCTGCAGCATGGAAAACTTGCGCAGCACAGAAAGCCATCCTATGCGAGCGATCTCGCAGCACGAGCGCCTGAACCTGGCTATGCGCCAGGAACGGCTGCTGGCCAGCGCCTTCCAGGCTCTCAAGGTAGGCGGGCAGCTAGTCTATTCGACCTGCACGCTGGCGCCAGAGGAGGACGAAGGGGTATTAGACGGCTTGTTACGGCGCTATGCGGGGGCAGTCTGCATCGAGAGTCTGGATAATCGCTTGCCACAGCCGGCGCCCGGGCTTAGCGGAGATGGCAAGCGCACCTTCGAGCCAGCCGTGACCAATGCCGCCAGATTGTGGCCGCACATCTATGGCACTTCCGGTTTCTTTGCTGCTTTAATCAGCAAACTGGCCCCGGTTGATAACTCACACCAGCCTGGGCCCGAGCGGCCGCTCGAAAAAACCGGATTAACCCAGCTATCGAATTCAGAAAACTCCCGGCTGGAGGAATTATTCCTGGATGAATACGGTTTTAATATAAGACCTGTTCTGGAAAAACAGGGCTTACAGCTTTGGAAACGTGCTGAAGAAATATATGCGATCCCGGAAACTTTTTTAAGACATTTTAGCCATTTGCCATTCCAGGCGCTTGGACTACAGGTGGGTGAAGAAACGCCAGAAGGGTTCAGTCCATCCCACTATTGGACGGCGCGCTTTGGCAGTCAGTTCAAGCTTGGACTGTGTGCGCTTCAGCCAGAACAAGTACAACCCTGGCTGCGTGGCGAAGACCTGCAGGGCAGGTTCCTACCAGAGGTTCGCAAGGGCAAAACTGTCATCGTAATCGATCAAAGCGGGCGTCTGTTGGGGCGCGGCAAGCTGCTCAATGGGCGTCTTAAAAATCTTCTTCCAAGAAGACTGGCTTTCCAGACCTCCTAATCAGCTATAATAATTTCAGGTTCTCAATAACCAGTGGCCGGTTTGCGCTCCAGATAAAAAAATGGAATTCAGAGATCGCGGCACTTTTTTCGGCGGAATCCGTATATATTCTTAACCGGTAAAATAACGAGGGAAAGAATGGCGAGACCCAACGAGCAAAATCAAATGGTTATGGAAAAACCCGATGCATACCAGAATGGCAATAAGGCTTTCATTGAGCTTCGCAAAGTTGTAAAGATCTACAAAAGCGCAGCCGGTGATTATCTGGCGCTAAATGATATCAACATTGAAGTGGATGCGGGTGAATTTGTGGCCGTAATCGGCAAATCCGGCAGCGGCAAATCGACCTTGATCAATATGATCACTGGCATCGACAGACCTACCTCGGGTGAGGTACTGGTGGGAGATACGGCTGTCAACAAATTAAGTGAAGACGCTATGGCAAAATGGCGCGGACGCAATCTCGGGATCGTCTTCCAGTTTTTCCAACTACTGCCAACCCTTTCGGTAGTCGAAAATATCATGCTACCGATGGATTTTTGCAACCTGTATAGCCTGAAGGAGCGGGAAGAACGGGCCATGAGCCTGCTTAAAATGGTCGACCTTGAAGACCAGGCTAACAAACTTCCTGCAGCACTATCGGGAGGCCAGCAGCAGCGGGTTGCCATCGCCCGGGCTCTGGCGAATGATCCTCCGATGGTTATCGCCGACGAACCGACCGGCAACCTGGATTCAAAAATGGCGGATGCAGTCTTTAGCTTATTTGAAAACCTGGTCTCGCAGGGCAAAACGGTGGTGATGGTCACCCACGACAGCAGCCTGGCCAAACAAGCCTCTCGGACGATATTGCTGGCGGATGGCGAGGTGGTCAATGAATATGTGGCAAGGGCGCTGCCAACGCTCACACCGCAACAGATGATCAAAGTAACGCACAGCCTGGAGCCAATGACCTTCCAGCCGGGCAGCTCAATCCTTCAGGAAGGGTCAACCAGTGACAAATTTTACATTATCAGCCAGGGACAGGTGGAAGTAGCCCTCAAACGTCCCAACGCCCCGGACATCGTGGTAGCCCTTTTTTCGCCGGGGCAATATTTTGGTGAGATCGAGCTCATGCGGGGCGGTAAAACCGTTGCGACGATCAAGGCTGCGCCCGAAACGCCTGTGCAGTTGTTGGCCTTGGAGAGAGAGCCCTTTTTTGAGCTATTGTCGGAATCTGAGGAAACAAAAAAAACAATCGATCAGACCGCACAACTCCGATTGCAAGAAAATGTATCCAGCAGGGAATCTAGCTGAATGAAAATGTCGCCGCGCTGGCTTAAAGTATTTCGGGATTTATGGGTCAATCGCAAACGGGTTATGTGGGCGGTGCTTTCGGTAGCAATTGGCGTTTTTGCGGTCGGCACGGTCGCACATATGTATCTGATCTCTTCGGTTGAAATGGCTAAAAGCTATGCCAGTATTGCTCCTGCCGATATCGTCCTTTCGTTTTCAGATCCTTTTGACCAGGACCTGGTAGATAGCATCCACCGAATCCCAGGTGTAACTGATGCAGAAGGACGTCGCTCGCTCATCTTGAGCTTTAAAACGCAGGGCAGCGATACCTGGTACCCAATCGTTCTGACCGCTCTGCCGGATTACAATGATATCCGCATCAATAAGATCCGGCCAGAAACTTATTATTCACCCAACCCTACCGCCTGGCCAAAACCGGACGTATGGCCGCCGCCGGATCATACCATCCTGCTCGAACGGTCTTCTTTGCTGACAGCCAACCTGGGTCTGACCAGCGCCAAACAAAACGAACTATTGACGATAGAACTACCGGGCGGCAAGCTGCGTGAAATGCCGGCTGCCGGATTAGTTTATGATTTTGGCAGCGCCCCGGCCACTTTCCAGGGCACAGCCGTTGGATTTATCAGCTTCGCTACATTGGATTGGCTGGGAGAGACTCGCCAGTTCGATACCATGTATATTACCAGCGACATTCAGCCACATGACCAGCAGCATTTGAGCGTGTTAGCCTACCAACTCAAAGACCGGATCGAACGGGCCGGCTATACAATCGCCTATGCGCAGGCCAATAAACCCGGCGAACATCCTATGTCGAGCCTGTTTACACCGCTCTCGGCCTTTCTCGGGATCCTGGGCCTGATGGCGCTGCCGCTGAGCGGATTCCTGGTGATCAATACCATCTCAGCCTGGATGGCTCAAGAAGTGCGCCAAATTGGAGTTATGAAGGCCATCGGGGGCCGGACATTTCAGATCACGATCATGTACCTGGGCATGGTGTTCATTTTCGGTTTACTTTCCCTAATCATTGCCATCCCACTGGCCTATCTGGCTGCTTACCGTTTCACACTTTTCATGGCATCTTTTGCGAACTTTCAGTTGCAAAGCTTTTACCTGCCAACGGGGGTATTGCTGCTGGAGTTGACAGTGGGTTTGTTGGTACCGCTTTTAGCAGCATTGTACCCGGTGCTGGCGATGGCCCGCACCACTGTGCGCGAAGCGATCAGTACCTATGGGCTGAGCCGCTCCGGACGGCGTGACCTGTTTGATCGAATGATCGAACACCTGCAAGGCTTGCCCCGCCCGCTGCTGCTTTCCATACGGAACACTTTCCGGCGTAAGCTCAGAATGACATTGACTTTACTGACATTGACCCTGGCAAGCGCACTTTTCATTTCAATACTCAGCGTGTGGACCTCACTTAATCGCACCGTACAAGAGGTCTTTAAATTCTATGGCTTCGATTCTCAAATAGTCTTAAAATATCCTTATCGCATTGAACGGATCAATCAGGAAGCGCTGAATATACCCGGTGTGGCCGCACTGGAGGGTTGGGGCGAGGCCATCGGGTCAATCACCCACCCCCAAGGAACTGAGGATCAGATTTCTATCCTCGGTCTGCCGGCTGACAGCAAAGTGGTCAACCCTATCATGACCGAAGGCCGCTGGATTGTGCCGGGAGATGAGAATGCATTGGTGGTTACCCCTGGCTTTCTCCAAAAAGAGACCGGATATCAGGTTGGCGATGATGTGGTTATGAAGCTGCAAGGAAAGGATACCACCTGGCATATTGTCGGTGTAGTAAAAGCTATAGTAGCCGGTGGAACACCGGTTACTTATGCCAATTATTCTTATTTTACACGGGTGCTGAACGATGTGGACCGCGCCCAAATCCTGGTCGTAACCATGACCCGGCACGATAAAACCTCTCAATCCCAGATCACCCAGGCGTTATCCGACCATTTCAACAAAGTTGGTATCCAGGTCAGTTCCGCCATACCGACCTGGTCGCTTTTGGAATCCAATAACAACTTGATCACGATCCTGGTTACCCTGGTTATGGCCATGGCAATTCTGATTGCGGCAGTGGGCAGCCTGGGGCTGACCGGCTTGATGAGTATCAATGTACTGGAAAGGACCCGTGAAATCGGGGTAATGCGAGCGATTGGGGCCTCTCATGCTGCAATTCTACAGATATTTATCGGTGAAGGTTTGTTAATCGGAATTATGAGCTGGTTTTTCGGTTTGCTGTTATCATTTCCCTTGAGCAAAGCGCTAAGCAATCTGATAGGGAATGGTTTAATCCAATCCCCATTATCGTATTCATATTCTATAAGTGGGGCTATAATCTGGTTGTTGGTGGTAGTGATTTTATCCATTCTAGCGACGTTAATGCCAGCCCAGGATGCAGCCCGGCTTACGGTTCGAGATGTACTGGCTTACGAGTAACGAGTAAATGGATGGGTGGGTTAAAGGTCATCCAGAAATAAAGACACCAATCTTATTTTTGGCAGGATTTATCATCGGAGGGTTTAAATGAAGCGTCTTTCAGTGATAACTATCTCATTCTTATTGGTCATCAATACGGCAGCCGCCCTGGTGGGCTGTGCGCCAAAAGCCCAGGCCGAAATCCTGTCGGCGCCAATTCCGACTGCAACCGTCCTGCCGCCGGTCAAAAGCGGGGGATTGACGGTTTCACAAGGCTCGGTTGTACCGGTTAATAATGTAGATATAACCTTTTTAGGAACGGGGGTTATAAGCCAGATCATGGTTCCTGAAGGAGCCCAGGTTAAGGCGAATGACCTGATTGCCAGTTTGGACGGGAAAGAAGCTGCACAAGCTGCCGTGACAGGGGCTCAACTGGCGCTGATTTCTGCTCAACAGAACCTCGATAATCTTAATAAAAATGCAGACGTCGCCAAAGCAAATGCTGAGCAGGCCGTTGCGAATACTGCCAAAGCCTTAGACGATGCTAAAAAAAATTTGAACCGTAAAGACTATAAACCTGTCAACGACTATAGCTTGAACAATGCACGGGCAACCTATGAGCTTGCCGTGAATAATCTTCAAACCGCTCAAGACAACTACAGCTCTGTCGCCGACCGGGCGGAAGATGATGTCATCCGAAATATGGCGCTGGCTGCCCTCTCCAATGCTCAACTGGCGCGGGATAAAGCTTTATATAACCTGAATTATCTATTGGGCCTACCGAATACTTTGGATGTAAACCAGGCCGAAGCCCAGGTTGAGGTCGCCCAGGCTAACCTGGATGCGGCCAATCGTGCCCTGGATAAGGTGCAGAATGGTCCGGATACCGATCAACTGGCGCTGGCGACCGCCTCGGTAACCAATGCCCAGGCCCAGTTGGCTGCCGCCCAAAATGCGCTGACTGACCTGGATCTAAGGGCGCCCTTTGATGGAACGGTGGTCTCGAATAGTTTAAAGGTCGGCGAGTTTGTTTCTCCGGCTGCTCCAGCGCCTGTAACCATCGCTGATTTATCAGATTATGAGGTCAAAACGACCGATCTGACCGAGCTCAATGTGGTCAATATTAAAATCGGATCTCGTTGCCAGATTACTTTCGACGCCATTCCTGACCTGACATTAAACGGAACGGTAGACAAAATCAATCAATTCGGCGTCAATAAACAGGGTGATATTACTTATACAGTTACAATAAAACTTGATAAGCAGGACCCGCGATTACTCTGGAATATGACGGCTTCGGTCAACTTCCAATAGTCTCCGGTACACTGCTTAGAATCTACCAGGATTGACTTATAATTTAAGTGGAGGTGTGCCATGTCCACTGGTAAAAAAAGTAATCCATTTGATCTGCTTGCAACCGGCATTGGGGCCGTAACCGTCACGACGCTGGCTGCCGCGGGCGGCTGGATTGTTTACAGCAACCTGCTGATTGACCATAATTTGTCATTGCCTGAAGCAATTCCGGCAGACCGGCAGATCTTTTTCAGCAAAACTGCCGGACGTCTCAGTTATTACGTGGACCGCCAGACCTCCGGTCGTCCATTGGTACTGATCCACAGCGTCAATGCGGCTGCCAGCGCTTATGAGATGCGCCCGCTTTTTGACAATTATCGCTTTCGCAGACCGGTATTTGCATTGGACCTGCCGGGATACGGCTTCTCAGAACGATCCCCGCGGGTGTACACGTCGAAATTTTTTGAAGATGCCATCATGGATTTGTTGGTCAGCCAGGTAGGCGAACCTTCCGATGTGGTGGCATTATCGCTGGGCTGCGAATTTGTGGCGCGGGCCGCCCTCAATGAGCCCGGCTTGTTCCATTCCCTGACATTCATTTCACCGACCGGGCTGGGCCAACGCAATAACCAGACCAGATCCCGCTGGCAGGCCAGTAAGCAAGCCGGCGGGCAGGGCAATAATGCGCGTGTTTATGCTGTGCTTTCTTTCCCAATCTGGGCCAGAGCTTTATTCGATCTGATTGCCTCACGCGCCAGTATTCAATATTTCTTGCAGAAAAGTTTTACCGGGCCGATTGCCCCAGGCTTTGTCGATTATGACTACTTGACTGCACACCAACCTGGCGCTGAAAATGTGCCATTGTACTTTATCAGCGGCAGATTGTTCACACCTGATATCAGCGGGCGTGTTTACGAGAATCTAAAAATGCCGGTAATGGTACTCTACGACCGGGATGGGTTTACCAATTTTAACCAGTTGCCGGCTGTTCTGGAAAAGAATCCGCTTTGGAAGGCTACCCGTATCAAACATACCCTGGGCTTGCCACAGTTCGAAAAGCTGGCCGAAACAGTAGAAGCCATGGATATTTTCTGGAGAAACCAGGAAAATACCGCTCACAAATGACATAAAAAATCAGATTCCTTGTGACCACCAACATCCCGCTAACCCCCCTCGCTTGACAAAGTAAACCGGGAAAGACTATACTCTTTTTAATAGCAGGGTGAAATACCGGCTGCAAAGGTGCTTGCGGGTCATGATGCTTGAGGAATCGAATTCCAATAAATGGAAAATTTGGATAGCCGTAATATTCCTGGCCATGCTGGTCGGGTTTATTTTGGCATTTCACAATGAAATCAGCCAGACCTTTCAAGTTTTCATGGCAATCATATCCTATGGAGTTGGGGGTCCCACAATCCAATTTCCGGTATATTTCATCCGGCCGCTGGCAGTGCTGGCATTTAATCTCATTGGGTTTTTTCTGATTTATAACCTGTGGCAATTCATCATATCCTCACAGGCTTTGCTGCCCGTTAAGAATATAACCGACGTGCGCCAGACTTTGCAACATCTCAGAATGTTTATCGCCCGCACGCATGGCCCTGCAGTATTTATTAAAGATGGAGCATTGGTAGCAGATCCAGCCGAGCTGAAAAAACTGGCGCCCGGAGTAATCCTGATCGATTTTAACAGTGCAGTTGTGTTGGAAAGGCAAGTTCCACTGCCCAGCTTGATCGGCCCAATCAATGGGCTGTTCAGAAAATTGATGGGCGGTGAATTGCCCCGTCAGAAGGCAAGCCCTCCACGGGCCTGTGGAAATGGGCTGGTTTTCACCCGCGGCGGCGAAAGGATACGCGGGGTAGTCGATCTACGTCGTCAATGGCGCAACGTTACCGATGTGCATGCTTACACCCGCGAGGGTATTGAGCTTACCACCAGTGTTTTTGCAGCTTTTACAATTGGGCAAGATGCGGATATCCTCCAGGTTACCTACGATGGCGAACGTCGCGCCGAAAACCTGCGCGTGGTGTATCTGGAAAACCTGCCCGACCATCGCATCAGAGTTTGCGAGCTGGCAGATGAGCTGGATGAAGCAGATCGGTCTGAAATCCATCAGTATGCCAACGATTCAAACCAATTGACGCTGGATGCATATTTTCCTTTAGAAAAGCCTTCAAATATTCCTGTTTTTAATGCAGCCCGCGTCTTTGCGGCGGTTTATTCGGAAGCTCGCAACGATCAGGATCAGATGATCCCATGGGTCGATCTGCCTGTGCGAGTGGCAATCGACCTGTTTCGGGAACAACTTTCAAGGATCAATTACGATGATCTCTATAAGCCGGATAACCCGGATATATTTCCATTAAAAGATTTCAAGAAAAGATTAAAAATTAATGTTCGGAATACCGGTATATTATCCTACCGTTTGATCGTACACCAATCCGGCGAGTTAATCTCCGGCCGAAAATATAACCCGGCGGCCATACTGGTATCGCCAGTGCGAACACTGTTTGCACGCAAAGTGTTGCGCGACCGGGGTATCAAGATCATTGGGAGCAGTTTTGGGGATCTGATCCCGGTTTCGGAAGCTGTCTACAAACAACGACTCGATAATTGGCGCGCTCGCTGGGAAACCGATGCGGAAGTAATTCGCGCCGGCCATGAACTGGAAGCCATGCGCGTCCGGGCCAGATCCAGAGCTCAGGCCCAGCAAGAATTAATTTATACCCTATCGCAAATCTTTCAAAATAAAAAATACACCCAGGAAGCCCTGGCTGTTCGGGTAATGCAAGCGCTTGAGACCGTGGCATTTGATCAGAATACTCGCCAGCTTTTACCAACCGAAACCATAGACATGATGCGATCACTACATGACTGGTTGCTGGGTAACCCTCAACAACCCCCAAAATCTCTGAAGTCTTAATGCCATTATGATCACAAAAAAGATGCAGCAAATTGACCAATTTTTTGAAGAGAACCCGATTTATCGCGAGCTGTTTTGGGTAACAGTGCGTTGGATCATCCTGATTGGCGGCTGTCTGGTATTAGCAATCATTGGCGGATTATTATTCGAAACAATTGATACGCGTGCCATTGCTGAACATTTGCGCGCGACTGTGCCTGTTTTAAGCGTGTTTCCAACCTTTGTTTTGGTGCCATTTATTTTTATCTTTGATCCGGATATCACCCGTTATATGCTTGCGCCACTGTATGCAGTGATTACCGTCGTTATTGCGGGTGGTTTTTTTATCCGGGATGTCTATGAGCTGGAAAGTTTGAAACAGGCCATTCAATATGTAATCTCATCTCTATTTGGGCTGAATTACCCTCAAATTACCATCGATGGCGGTGAAGTAGTGCTGCACGAGGACGAGGTTAATGTGTTAAATGTCATCGGCGGTCCTGGTTTCGCCGTAATCCAGCCGGGAAATGCTGTCTTATTCAGATCCCTACGCCGTCCGTCCAAAGCCGGAATGACCCGTTCGTATTTTATGGCGCCTTTTGAGGTGATCGGTCAGGTCGCCAGCCTTGACGATCAACACGGTTTTAAGGATAAACTGACCACCTTGACAAAAGACGGTATCCAGGTGACCCTATGTGACGTTCATTTCAGGTTCAGGATCATGCCAATTGAAGAAAACGGTCTGCTGGTCGATCGAAGCTTAGAAAACCCCTATCCTTATTCGGAAGAAGCCCTTAGCAACATGGCTTATAATCTTTCGGTTGAGGCCAAGGGTCTGGAAACCTGGCATGAGGCCGTCAAACGGATGGTAGTCGGCGGAATCACTGAGTATATCAATTCGCATACCATCGACCATCTGACGGCTCCATTCCAGAATGGTCAAGATCCGCACAGCACCCTCCACGATGAACTTTTTTCGCCGGCAAGTGCAGCCAGATTCAAGAACCTGGGAGCCGAGTTGCTGTGGGTGGACGTTGGTCATATTGAAATCGTAAGTGAAGAGGTGGATAAAACCCGTCTGGACCTATGGGCAGCGGATTGGATTGGTAATGCGGATGTGGCCAGGGCGTATGGTGACGCCAAGCGGCAGGCATACCAGGAGCTGGGCCGAGCCGAAGCGCAGGCGGAGATCATCATCGGTATAACACAGTCGCTTGAGCAGGTTGAATTCAACGAAGATCCGGCGCAAAACTTGCAAAAAATGCTGCTTTTACGAACCGCTCAGGTACTCGAAGCAATGACCGAGAAAAAACCTAAAAAAACGGATTAGTTCATGATTACAATCGAAGAAGCGCTCAGCTGGCTTAATTACCCTGGCAGTACGACCTTGAGTGAAATGAGCCAGACCTTTATTAAGAGCATGAGCAACCCGCATCTTTCAACCGGTTCATTGGATGGGCTGATCAATTCAGCTTTGGCGGCCTGTGAAGTCAATCCGAACCCCTTCGAATACCAGGAACTGCTCTTAGCCTGTGGAGTGGTAAATTACAACCACCATCGCTTTCAAAAAGCCTGGGAAGAAATTCAGCGTGCCCGTAAGTTGTACATCCAGGGCAGTCACTACGTGGCCATCTCGAGCTGGATGTTAGGTTGCGTGGAATGGGCGCTGCAAAGAAATGGGGCGGCTTATTTAAATTGGGATGGCTCTCGCAGATTATTCGAAGATTATATTATCGTGTATGAACGCGACCACGATACCGAAAAAAGGGATTGGTACCGGGCTCGCTGGCAATTGATGAATGTAGACCTGGCCTGCACCTTTGAAGAGGCTTATACCTGGCTGAACCAGTTCGATGCGATTGAACTCGATTCCTCGATCATCCAGATGCGGAACAAGATGGTGGATGATTATAAACAAAAAAAATATGACGAAATGACCCGCCAGATGGAGGTCATCCAAAAGATTGCCTTTGCCGCCAGTGATTATCTGGTTTATCCACAAATATTGGTGGACTGTGCCTTATTAGCTTATCAAATGGAAAACAAAAAGGATGTAGCCGCAGACTTACTTAAGCAAGCCCTAGTGATTTTTATCCCTCGCTCCCACCAGCAAGCCGTGGTATGCTGGATGCTTGGGATTGTAGAATGGCTTGATAAATCCAGCGTGGAGCAAG
>Ga0209039_10001963_pt1 | contig 18220 bp, 10 predicted proteins | sample BogFormECP12_OM1_FD_188238 | JGI IMG/M metagenome (GOLD analysis project Ga0209039, IMG submission 188238) | Bog forest soil microbial communities from Calvert Island, British Columbia, Canada - ECP12_OM1 (SPAdes) (version 2) | ecosystem: Environmental > Aquatic > Freshwater > Wetlands > Bog ...
CGAGCCGCAGGGCGGACTTCAGCAAACGCTGCAAGAGTGGAGGGAAATCCAAAGCGGACTGGCAGAGTCGTGCCGAAAGCGCAAAACCCAGGAGCAAAAATCGTGGTAAACAAGTTAGCGCTTATGGGCCGGTGGCCTGGGCTTCGTTATTTCGCCCCTTTGGGGCTGAGCGGGAAGCGCGCAGGTGTCCGTCAGCCGATGGATTCCGGTGCGGCTCTTCCCCGCGCGCTCACCTGAACCAGCAGCCGGACGCGAAGACAGTGACCAGTGACGAGTGGCGAGTGGCGAGCCGACAGCCCGAGCCCCGCGTGCCGTTCCCCGCCCTTGGCCCCCTCGCAGTGCCCCCGACACTCCCCTGCTTCGTTTATCGGCGGAAGTGTGGAGGAGCATGAAGGAATATTCTTTGTGGGCGGCGGCCACTCGGGAAGTGACCCCTCATCCCCACGACAAGCAATACGTGGGGCCCCCTGCCCGCGACGGCTGGTGAGAACGCCTGTCGCGGTCCACCTTCCCCCCCCTCGGAGAAGGAAAACACAGTTCTTACGCGCCTCCGCGCGTAATCGGTTTTCCCCTCGGCGGGGGAGAGGGTGGGCAGGTGAGCCCCAAAGGGGCGAGACAACAAAGCCCAGGCTGAAGGCCTGGGTCAACGGGACCCAAACCGATACCCGAGCCCTGAAGGGGCGGAACAATCCTTTTCAATCCCACACGTACCGCTCGTCGTGGGCGATCCCGGAATGTGGGAAGATCTATTTCGCCCTTTCAGGGCTGGCGGCAGAATTTGGGGGTAATCTAAACCCAGGCCTTCAGCCTTGGCTTCGTTATTGCGCCCCTTTGGGGCTGAGCGGGAAGCGCGCAGGTGTCCGTCAGCCGATGGATTCCGGTGCGGCTCTTCCCCGCGCGCTCACGCGAACCAGCAGCCGGAAGCCAAGAGACAGTTGCTAGTGGCGAGTGGCTAGTGGTGAGTAACAGGTGGCGAGTGACGAGTCGAGAGCCCGAGCCCCGCGTGCCGTTTCCCGTCCTTGGCCCCCTCGCAGTGCCCCCGACACTCCCCCACTTCGTTTATCGGCGGAAGTGTGGAGGAGGATGAAGGAATATTCTTTGTGGGCGGCGGAACCCCTCGGGAAGTGACCCCTCATCCGGCCCGCGACGGCTGGTGAGAACGCCCGTCGCGGTCCACCTTCTCCCCCACGGAGAAGGGAAACACAGTTTTTACGCGCCTCCGCGCGTAATCGGTTTTCCCTCTCCGCGGGGGAGAGGGTGGGCAGGTGAGCCCCAAAGGGGCGATCTAACGAAGCCCAGGCTGAAGGCCTGGGTCAACGGAACCCAAACCGATACCCGAGCCCTGAAGGGGCGGAACAATCCTCTTCAATCCCACACGTACGGCTCGTCGTGGGCGATTCCGTGCCCGTCCAGGAGTATCCCGCCCTTTCAGGGCTGGAGACAAAATCGGCGGATAATCTAAACCCAGGCCGTTGGCCTGGGCTTCGTTATTTCGCCCCTTTGGGGCTAAATCGACGGCCCTCTGGGGCTGAATCAACGCCCTGAATCAGCAGCCCTTTGGGGCTAAATCAACGGCCCTCTGGGGCTGAAAATATTGTCAGGTTTCTCCGCGACCAGCAAGCACCTGGACGTATAGTCGCCATAACCGCTGGTGTGGTGCCTACGTTCTCCTGCTGATTCCTCCTGGTTAGCACACTCGATAACGCACTCGGAGAGGGTGCTTCGCCGGGTCCTCGGCGTGACACTCCCCCAAATCGGTTATCGGCAGTTTCAGGTGAAAACCTGAAGCAAATTGCCGACTCCGAAAAGCGCAAATCACCAATCGCTAAATCACCAACTGACCCGATGAACAGATGACCCGATAGCCCATGGCCCGACGACCCGCTCCCTCGATCTTTCAAGCGTGATAGAATTAGCTGAATACATTCACATGCGCGAATTTCCATCACCGCAAGAAATTCTCAAGGTTTTCCAGCGCGAGCCGGGCAAGACGTTTCGGCTTCGCGAGTTGGTGGTGGAGCTCGGCTTGCGGTCCAGCCAGGCGCGCGACCTCAAGAACGCGCTGAAAGATCTTTCCCGCCATCGCCGCATCGTTTATCTGAAGAAGAACCACTTCGCCTTGGTGGGAAAGGGGACTTACGGACCACCCCGCCCTTCGGGCACCCCTCCTCAACTGAGGAGGGGACTTCGTACTCCCCTCTTGGCTCAGGAGGGGTGCCCGAAGGGCGGGGTGGTCGGCCATGACATTGTTAAGAGGCCCCTGCCAGAGCCCACCCACCGCATGCGCGGGGCGAACGTGGTCACCGGCCGCCTGATTGGCCATCGCGATGGCTACGGTTTTGTGGTGCCGGACGCGCCGCTGGCGGGCACCGATCAGGACATCTACATCTCCTCTGACGGGATGGGGTCCGCCATGAACGGCGACCGCGTGGAAGTGCAGGTGCTTCGCGCCAAGCCTGACGGGCGCAGGGAAGGCCGCATCCTCAGTGTCACCGACCGCGCCCAGAAGACCGTGGTGGGCCAGTTTCATTGCGGCCAGCGGTACAACTACGTTTTGCCCTTTGATCACCGCATCCCCTTCGAAATCGTCATTCCGCGCGGGGAGGAGTGGCCGGGGGGTGAGAGCCCAGCGCCGCCACGCAGTCGCGATCGCCAGTTTGGGGGCGAGTCGGAACAGCAAGTCCGAAGTCCGAGGTCCGAAGTCCGAAGCCCCCGCGACCTGGAAGGCCTGGTGGTGGACGTCGAGCTCACCAGCTATCCCCGCCCGGCGGCGTTGCCACGCGGCCGCGTGGTGGAAATTCTCGGCCGGCGCGAGGATTTCGGCGTGGACGTGGAAATCGTCATCCGCAAATTTCATTTGCCGCATCGCTTCCCCTCGGAGGTGCTCGCGGAGGCCGAAGCGGCGCCGCAATACATTCCGGAGCGTGACCGTGAAGGCCGCCGTGATTTCCGCGACCTCCAGATTGTGACCATTGACGGCGAGACGGCCAAGGATTTTGACGACGCCGTGCTGGTCGAGCGCCGGGCGAATGGGAATTACCTGCTGCACGTACACATCGCCGACATAGCCCACTACGTGCGCCCCGGCTCCGCGCTCGACCGCGAGGCGCGGCTGCGGGGGACGTCCGTCTATTTCCCGGACCGCGCCGTGCCCATGCTGCCGCTGGAACTCTCGAACGGCATTTGCAGCCTCAATCCGCACGTCGACCGCCTGGTGATGTCGGCGCTGATGGAGATTGATCCTCAGGGACAAATAGTCGAGTACGAGCTGGCGCCGGGGATTATTCGCAGCGTCGAACGCATGACCTACACGGCCGTTCGGGACATTTTGTCGGAAAAGCAGGAGGCAACGGGACGTTACGCCACCCTGTGCACACTCTTCAAATTAATGGAGGAACTCGCGCTCATTTTAAATCAACGGCGCGTCAAACGCGGCTCCATCGATTTCGATTTGCCCGAGCCGCTAATTGAGTTCGACGAGTTCGGCCGCATGGTGGGCATCACGCGCTCGGAACGCAACGTCGCCCACCGCCTCATTGAAGAGTTCATGCTGGCCGCCAACGAAACCGTGGCCGGGTATCTGGAGCGCCGCGGGATTCCTTCGCTCTATCGCATCCACGAGAAGCCGGACGCGAAGAAGGTTCTGGAGTTCGAAGAGATCGCTGCGACCTTCGGCTACTCGCTGGGAGTGGAATTGCCTGCCGCCCAACGCCTGCGGGTAAGCAGGAAAGACGAGCGCGACCGCCACACGCGTTTCATCGAGCGAGTGGAGGCCAAAGAACTGGAGATCAGCCCGCGGCACTACCAGCGCCTGACCCAGCGCCTGGAGGGGAAGCCGGAGGAGCGCATCCTATCCTACCTGATGCTGCGCTCGCTTAAACAGGCGCGTTATTCGGAAGAGAACGTGGGCCATTTCGCGCTCGCGACCGGGACCTATACCCATTTCACTTCGCCCATCCGCCGTTATCCGGATCTGATCGTGCACCGGATTCTCAAGGCCGCGCTAGAACGGGAGGGCGGCAGCGCGCGGGTGGCGAGCGATGATGGGGATCATCTAGCTTCCGGGGACGGAAGGCAGGAAGCGCCCCGGAAACGTCGCGGCGCGGCGACGGAAAGACGGCACGAGCCGGCCTCCATCAGCCCTGGAGCGGCCGCCACGGGTCAAATTCTACCCGGGGGCTCCTTCGTGCTTCCCCAGGAACTCCACGCTCTCGGGCTGGCAACCTCGGAGGCCGAGCGTCGTGCCGCCGACGCCGAACGCGAGCTCCTTGAATGGAAGAAAGTTTCCTTCATGGCACAGCACCTCGGCGATGAGTTCGACGCCCTCATCATCAGCTTGATCAAATTTGGCTTCTTCGTGGAGCTTACGGACCTGTTTGTGGAAGGCTTCGTGGCGCTCGCCTCGCTGGGTGATGACTATTACGTCTACCGCGAGCACCAGCGCGCCATCATTGGCCAGCACACGCACCGCGCATTCCACCTGGGCGAACGGGTGCGCGTGCGGCTGGACCGCATCGATCCATCAGGCAACAAGCTGGAATTCTCTTTGGCAGCTAACAGCTAATAGCCGACTGCCGACAGGACTGTTGGCTGTAAGCTGTCGGCTGTCAGCTTTCTTTATACAGCCAGGCGGAAACCAGCGTCGCCAAGATCGAGCCCACCCAGAGGTCGAGCATCCATCCAAGCGTGATGCCGCGGCTGAAGGGTGCCCAGGCCGCCATCGAGAGGCTGAGGGGGAAACTCATTGCGAAGCCTACCAGCAATCCCACGCGCAGTGCGGTGATGGGCCCCGGCCCGAGGGTGGCACGCGCGGACGCATACACCCAGGTCAGAATGTAGGTCAGGAGGAACAACGTCACGAACCAGTAGACCACGAAGAGCGGGTAACGCGGTTGGGTTAACAACAATTGGTGGGCTTGCGCGAATTGGTATTTCGAAGGCAGGATCACCATGTTGATGATCGTGCTCCAGATTCCCCAGACGACCCCTCCTGCCAGGGTACCCAGTGCGACACGACGTAAGCCGATCGTAACCATAGGGGAGCCTCCTCTCAAAGGTTTGTTGCGGAGCGAAACTTTAGCTGCCGGGCATCGTACCGGCAGGCGGAAGCGGTGTCAAGCAGCATGAGGGCCCTCCCTTGCTTGCGGGCGGGCGTGAAAACCGATATTCTAACTTCTGCTGAGCTTACCCGCAGGCTTTGCCAATCTTCGCCGCCTCGGATCGAGCAGCCGTCGCATGAAGCGTGTTCTGATTCTTCACTACCATGAAATCTGGCTGAAAGGTGGGAACAAGAAATACTTTCTCAGCCGGCTGCGTGACGCCATCTGCCAAAGTGTAGCGGATTTGCCCGTGGCATCACTGGAGAGCATTTCCGAGCGCCTGATCCTCACCCCGGCTGATGACGCGGCCCTTCCCCACATCATTGAGCGCTTGCGCCGGGTTTTCGGCCTCGCTTACATCGCCCCGGCGCGAGAAGTGCCGAGCCCGCTCGAAGCTCTGGGGCCGGCGGCGTGCGAGATGATGGCCGAAGCCAATCCCCGCAACTTCGCCGTGCGCGTCAAAACGGCGGACTCAGCATACCCCATGAATTCCATGGAACTGGAGCGGGAATTGGGGCGCAGGGTGTTGGAGCACCTGCGCGCGCGCGAGGGGAGCGTGCGCGTCAAGCTCCAGGAACCTGAGGTAACCTGCCAGGTGGAGATTGTCCCGGGGGGGAGGGCGCTGATCTACGCCCATCGCGTGGAAGGCCCCGGCGGCCTCCCCGCGGTCACCAGCGGGCGTTTGGTGGCGCTGCTCTCCGGCGGCTTCGATTCCTCCGTGGCGGCCTACAAAATGATGCGCCGAGGCTGCCACATCACCTTTGCACATTTTTTCGGCAATCCATCGCCCGCCCGCAATCCCTCCTCGGGCGTGGCGGAAGAACTTGTCCGCACGCTCACGCCCTATCAATTCACCTCGCGCCTGTACCGGATTCCCTTTGACGCCATCCAACGGCAGATTGTGGCGGGCGTCCATGATAGCTACCGGGTCTTGCTGTACCGCCGTATGATGGCGCGCATTGCCCGGGAAATTGCGCGTGCCGAGCATGCCCTGGGTCTGGTCACCGGCGACAGCGTCTCCCAGGTGGCCTCACAGACCCTCCACAACCTTATGGCGATTGATCAGGGGATTGACCTGCCGATTTATCGCCCCCTCGCTGGTGACGACAAAGCGGAGATCCTCCGGTTGGCGAGGCAGATCGGTACCTACAAAATCTCTTGCGAGCCCTTCGAAGATTGTTGTCCGCGTTTTATGCCCCGCGCTCCCGCGATTTTCGCGCGCCCACAGGAACTTGACGAGGCGGAATGCCGGTTGGATATCGACGCCCTGGTTCGCTTGGGCCTGGATGGCGCTACTTGCGTCGAATACAAGTTTGAGCGGGGCGAAGTCACGGCGCGCGAAGGTTCCTCGCGCCGGATCGAGGATCGTCGGGCGGGAAGGAAAGCCCTCGAGGGGCAACCGGCGGCCCACGACGCAGCTTCCAAGTGACCTGTGTCGCGATGTTCGTTGACGGTTCTGGGGGCGCTTCCTATAATTGCTTGCTGTACGCGGAGTCATCCAATGATAAAGAGAATTCTCGCTACCCTGCTCATGCTGTGCGCCCTTCCGGGATGGTTCATGGCGCAAGAGACAAAGCCCGGCACGCCTCCGAGCACGGTGCAAACCCCCACCAATCCCACCATCATCAGAATACCTGTTAACTTGGTCAACGTACCGTTAACGGTGACCGATAAAAAGAATCGCCTGGTCATTATGATGACCAAAGATGACTTCAACCTTTTCGAGGATGACAAGCCACAAACCATCCAGTATTTCAGCCGTGAAACGGACTTGGCGCTCCGCATCGGTCTCCTGATCGATACCAGCAATAGCATTCGTGACCGCCTGCGCTTTGAACAGCAAGCCGCCACCGATTTTCTCTCTGACATCATTCGGAGGGGAAAGGATCAAGCTTTTGTGGTGGGCTTTGACGTGGAGCCACAACTGGTTCAGGATTACACGGACAACGTCGAGAAACTCTCCTCCGCCATCCGCGGCTTGCAGGCGGGAGGCGTTACCAGTCTTTACGACGCAATTTACTTTTCTTGTAGGGAGAAGTTGTTCTTTTTCCCGCCTCCCGAGCCCTACCTGCGCCGATTGATGATCGTTATTAGCGATGGTGACGATAACCGGAGCGAGCACACCCGCGAGGAAGCGCTCGGCATGGCACAACGGGCAGAAGTGACGGTTTTCGCCATCAGTACGAACCGCAGCGGCGCCGGGCAACGCGGCGATAAGATCCTCAAGCGGCTGGCAGAAGAAACCGGCGGGAAAGCCTACTTCCCCTTTGAAGCTAGTGACCTGGCGGAGGATTTTCGAGCGATCGGGCGCGATCTACGTACGCAATTCTTGCTCAGCTACACTTCCAACAACACCGCCCGGGACGGAACCTTCCGCCACATCGCAATTGAGCCGGTTGATAAGAGCCTGCACCTTCGCGCCAAGACGGGCTACTTCGCACCATCGCAATAGCTGATAGCTTACGGCCCACAGCCGACAGTTACTGTTACCTGTTAGCTGTCGGCTTTCTAACCCTCCGGCGCATAGTATCCGCGCCGGGCATTTACCTTGGCATTCCCATTGCGAAGTTTGACTTCGATCTTGCGAAAGGTCCCATCGAGTTTGGAGTTGGTGGGCGTATACCCCAATAAATACTGGGTGCGGAGTTCGTTGGCAATCTGCTGGAAAGCCACGGAGGTATCCTTCGCGTTGTTGGCCTGGATCACCCGGCCACCGGTTTCGTCGGAAAGCTTATGCAATACCGACTCGCCGCCATATCCCATCCCGTGTCGAGAGTAGAACGCCTGATCGCTGATATCGATCGAATAGATGATGACGTCCGATTTTTGCGCCGCCTCAAGCGCCGCGTCCAATCTAACCTTGCTCCCCTGGTCTTCACCATCCGTCAGCAGGATGAGGACTTTGCGGCCCACTTCGTTCTTGAGCAACTCGCGCGCCGAGAGGTAAACGGCATCGTAAAGATGCGTCGCGCCGCCCGAATCGCCCGTGGGAAAAGTACCCGGGGTGCGGACCCCTCCGCCATTGATCTCAGTTTCGTCGATGGCCTTGTCGAGCAGATGAAGGTCCGCGGTGAAGTCCTGGAGCAGTTCCACCTCCACATCGAAGTGCAAAACGAAGGTGAGATCCTTCGGTCGCATGACTTCCCGCAGGAAGGCTTCGGCTTCCGTTTTCTCCACTTCCAGCACGCGACCCTGGCTGGGACTGGTGTCCACCAAGATGCCCATGGTCAGTGGCGTTTCGGTTTCACGCGCAAAATAACGAATGGCCTGCGGCTTTTGGTCTTCCTCCACAAGGAAGTCGTCTTTGTTCAGGTCGGGAATCAACCGGCCGTTCTTCTGCCGCACAACGGCGTAGACGTTTACAACCTCCGTGGTGACTTTTAGGGTTCCACCCGCCGGTGGAAGTTCTTGGCCCTTCTGGGCGCCGGCGAAGGATGCTGCCGATACCAGAATGCAGAGTGAGCAGATGATATCTCGCATAGGTCTTAGGTGACGTGTGGGAGATGCAGGAGCAGTGTGCATGGTTGTCATTGGGGCGCCCTCGGCCCTTCTGCTTTGGATGCAGATTAAGGGTTGCGCGTCGGACCCGGTTTTTCCGTCAATTCCGGCGGAGGATTCCTGCCGCCCCCTTCCGGTGTTCCAGTTTACCTTGAATGTGAACCAAGAAGACGCGGAAACTTGCCTCCACCCGCTGGTGGCGCGGTCTCGATGCTGCGTTTCGCTGGTCACCATGGATCCGAAGGCACCTTGTGACCTCGCGTGATGACCCAAATATTTTCTTCGCGCTTCACTTTTTCGTCGTCAACAATCACTTTCCTCTTGACAAGATAATTCGGTTACTCTAAACATGATGATTGAATACGCGCTCCGCCAGCAACGCTGGCGGAAACTCTAAAAAGTTCGGAGGAGAATAGAATGGCAGCGAAAAAGAAAGCCAAGAAAAAGAGGTAAGCCTCTTTCGGAAATTTGAAAGGAACTCTCGGGGGTGCAGCGATGCACCCCCAAAGTTTTTTTGTGGCCCTGCGCTACCCCTTCAATTCCTTCTCCGGCGCCTCTAGCGCCCGCGGGCTTTCATCAACCGGCGCGAGCCCAGGAATTTCTTCCCCTGTGGCTGCGCCGAGCTCTTTGAACCTCCGAGCGGAGACCAAGAGGCGGGTTTCCATTGATCCCGCGGCATTGTTATAGGACTTCACCGCCCCTTGAAGTGAGTCCCCCACCGCCTGGAAATGTTCCAGAAATGTGCCGATGCGATCGTAGAGTTGTTTGCCGAGGTCGCTGATCATCCGGGCGTTCTGGGCAATCTTCTCCTGCTGCCAGAGATATGCTGCCGAGCGCAACAACGCGATGAGTGTCGTAGGGGTTGCCAGCACAACTTTCTTTTGCATCCCATCGTCAATGAGTTGCCGGTCCTGCTCCAGGGCCGCGCTGAAAAAAGATTCCCCGGGCAGGAACAGCACCACCAATTCCAGTTCCGGACCTACTTGCTCCCAGTACTTGCGTTCCGCAAGCTGATTCATGTGGGTCCGTACCAACTCCCCGTGAGTCGCCAGCGCTTTTGTTCTGTCTTCCTCAGACTCTTCCGGATTGACGGCGTCGAGGAAGGCCTGCAAAGGAACTTTGGCGTCGACGGCGATGCGGCGGTTGCCGGGAAGATTCACGATCATATCCGGCCGCTGCCGCCCTGATTCTGTGATGATGGTTTCCTGTTCCGTGAAGTCGCAATGCTCCGACATTCCGGCCAGCTCCACGACTCGACGCAAAGTTAACTCCCCCCACCGGCCGCGAGCTTTCAGGGGTGAGCTCAAGGCGCTTGCCAGATGCTTGGTCTCTTCCTCCAAGCGCTGATTGGCCTGAGCCAGACTACGCAGTTGTTCATCCAGGGTGCCATAAGCCTTCTGCCGGGCCTTTTCCATCTCCAGGATCTGGTGCTCGTAGCGACCCAGGGATTCCTTGAGCGGGCCGACGAGGCCATCGATGGCCTTCTGCCGCGTTTCCAGATCGCCCTTGGCTTGCGCCTGCAAGGTTTCAAACTGACTCCGCGCCAGAGCAATGAACGCCTGGTTATTGCTCTTGAGCGCCTCGGCGGAAAGCGCCTGGAAAGTCTCCGTGAGGGTCCTTTTTGCTTCCTCCAACAGTTTCTTCTGCTCTTCCAGGCTCGACTGGGTCTCGCGAAGCGTGGTTTCCGCCGCCACGCGCAATTCGCCTTCCGCCTTCAGACGCTCTCGCAACTGGCTCGAATCTTCGGCGGCAGTCCTGGCATTTTCGAGTTCGGTTTGCGCCTTGACCTTCTGCTCGCTTTCTTCCCGGAGCCTTTGCTGAAGCTCACTCAACTCATGCACGCGATCATCCAGCGACGCCTGGAGCGCGCCCACCCGTGCGCGGACCTCTTGCAGCGTGCCTTCCGCCGCCTTCACGCGGCCTTCGGCATCCACCTGGGATTTGACCAGCTCCGTCCGGGTGCGGTCCGCGGCCAGCAGCCAGCCAATCACACCGCCCATCGCCACGCCCAGCAAGATCAGCAGGATCGAGTTCATAGGAATCGCCTCATTTTCGATTTTGGATTGAAGAGCAGGTGTAACGCGGACCTGTTTTGTAAGTCCGCGGCTCGTCCGTTATGGGCATGGAAAAGCCGCGGACCTACAAAACAGGTCCGCGCTACCCTTCTTTAATCCAAAATCCAAAATCTGAAATCCAAAATCAGAAGCTTTCCTCGTGCGCCGGGCAAATTAGCACGTAATCGCAATACTTGCACGCAAAGCCGGGCTTAGGCCGAAACAACTGTTGCCGGATTTGTGCGGCCACTTCGCGAATCTCGTTGATCACCAAATCCAGGTCCTTCGGTGTGCGCACGGTGCGCACCGGCTCATTATTCGTCAAACTATAAAACGTAAGCCGCGTAGGATTGAGATGCATCTGGTCGCGTGCGGCCAAGGCATAGACCGAGAGCTGAAGGCTCTTGTCCGCATCCTTTTGGGAAGGCGGCCGGCCGGTCTTGTAATCCACCAACTCCACGGAATGGTCCGTGAGGGGATTAATCTGGTCGATGCGTCCTTCCAGGACGACGTCGCCCAAGTCGAGCGCGAAGTGTGCCTCGGCGGCAAGGGGAAGAGTCGCGACGGCTTCGTGCCGGCTCACGAAAGCGCGCAGTTGCTCGAGCCCCGCCTTCTTGTAGGCCTGTTCCTGGTAATCATCCTCGAAGCCCGCGCTTTTCCAGATCTGCTCGAAATGCGCCTGGAGTTGTTCGAATTTCACCGGACCTTGCCGCCGCAGCTCGAAGTAGCGGCGCGCACACTGGTGCATGATGTTGCCGAAGGTCAGCGCCGGCTGCGGTCCCGTCGGAATCTTCAAATAATGGCTGAACATGAACTTTTGCGGGCAAGTGTCATACGTCTCGAGGGCCGAGGCGCTGAGCTGAAGCTTCGCCTCCGGCCTGATCACCGATGTGCCGCTGGCCCACCGGGCGATGGGTGGGTAGATTCCCGGTGCGCCCGTCGCATCGCCAAACAGGCTGCCCTGCGGTTTTGAGGCGGGAGGATGCTCACGCGGAACAGGCTCGGCCCACGGCGCTTCCGCAGTTTCCGTTGGAGCTTCGGGAACCTGGATGCGCGCGAAGTCACGCGCCTCAACCGTGGGGTTGGACGTCAGGTCGCTGATGAAAACCGAAACTTTCTTTCCCGGCTTCGTGACGCTGGAAACGTACAGCCGGTCTTCCGCGCGTGTCAGCCCCACATAAAGCAGCCGACGTTCCTCTTGTTCGTGAATGTTGGCGGGTGGCGAAGGACCCTTGCGCAGAGCCTCAGGAAACGCGATGACGGGTTTCTGCTCGCTGTGGGGAAAGCGCCTCGGCGCCACACTCAAGACGAAGACCACGGGAAACTCCAGGCCCTTGGCGGCGTGCACGGACATCATTTGCACCGCATGCGCACTGGTTTCGGGCTCGGGTGCTTCGATGGCTCCGCCGGCCTCGCGGAAGTATGCAAAGTACTCCAGGAAGGCGTCGAGCTTCCAGGATTCGCTCTTGCCTTCCCATTTCTCCAGGAATTTGCGGAAGGCTTCCACATAAGAGCCGTCGGGATCCTGCGGCAGGAAGCTCAGCTCCAGCCGGCCGATCAAGCGTTGCAGCAGCGCTGTCACCGGGGCGTGCTCGGCGTACTTGCGTAACTCGCGCAGCAGGCGGTGCAGTTCCGGCCAGCCCGTGCCCTCCAGGCGGTTCGCGGCGGCCGACTTTTCCCACGATTCCACAACGTCATAGAGCGAGCAGCGGTCGCGTACCGCTTGCTGGCGAGCTTCCAGAGCCAACTCCTCCGGGAAATTCCAGCGCGGCGTCAGCAGCACCCGCGTCAGGCTGACGTTGTCGTGCGCGGAGTGGATAATGTTCAGGTATGCCACCAGGTCGCGCAGGATGATGGTAGAAAGAATCGAGAGCCCGCGGATGGCAAAGGGAATCCTCCGCCGGCGAAATTGTTCGACCAGCGGGTCGCGGTAACCGTGCGCGCGGTAAAGCACGGCGATATCGCCTGGCGGCGTGCCGTGCTGGGTAAGCCGCGCCACCTCGTCCGCAATCCAAGCCGCTTCGCTCAAGAAATCAGGAGATTGCAACAGGTAAACCGGCGCGCCCTCCTCGCGGCTCGTCCGCAGTTGCGGCTTCGCCTGGTAACGATCGTTTTTCGCGATCAGCACCTCCGCGGCGCGCAAGATGCGCTTGGTGGAGCGGAAATTGGTGTCGAGAAAAACCGTTTCGTGCCCGGGATAGGCCTCGTCAAACATCTTGAAAGCGCCGTGCGATGCGCCGCGAAACCGGTAGATGGCCTGATCGTCGTCGCCTACGGCGGTGATGTTATAAGGCGGCTGCACGAGACGCTTCAGCAACTCTACCTGCGCGTAATTCGTATCCTGGAATTCATCGACCAGCACATAGCGAAAGATCTGGCGATAGGATTCCAGAACCTCTGGCTCGCGATCGAAAAGACGAACCGTTTCCGGAATCAGGCTGCCGAGACTCGAAGAGCCGCTTTCCTCGATTAGCTTCCGGCTATTGCGGAAGACGCGCGCCAATTCCTGCTTTTTCTGGATATCCTGCTGCATCAGCGTACGCTCGGCGGCGTCCAGGGAAGGAGCAATCCCTTGGAAGTCTTTTTCCATCGCCTCTACGTAGCGCTCAAAATCCGCAGGCTCGATCAGCTCGTCCTGGCAGCGCGAGAAGAAATCGTTGAGCGAATGGAGAAACGCGCCCGGCTCCGCGAGCTTCTGGTAGAACTGGAGTTCCAGCTTTTCCATGCGTTGGCGGAGAAAGATCCACACATCGACTTTGTCGAGCAGCGTGCGCTCGAAATGCCGCTTGCGCAGCACCTCGTAACAGAACGCATGGAAGGTGGAAATGTGGGGAAGGGTCTCGATTTCGGGCAGAGCATCTCGCACGCGGCGCTGCATTTCCCGCGCCGCCTTCTCGGTAAAGGTAAGGGCCAGGATGTTTTCCGGCTGAATCCCCGCGCCGAAGGATTCTTCACTTCGGTGTACCGGAATCGTGAAGTCGGGAAGAAACGTGGGCTCCTCGGCAGCGCCTCCGGCGCCCGTCAACAGGTGGACGATCCGTTGCGTGATGACGCGCGTCTTGCCGCTGCCCGGTCCGGCAATAATCAGCAGCGGGCCTTCACCATGCTCGACGGCTTTCACTTGTTCGGGGTTCAGCTTGATCGCTGAGCTCATCGACTCATTATTTCGCGAAGCGTCCCAGGGAAGCAAGCGAAGGAACACAAATCGAACGAGGAGAGGTCAGCGCGCCGGCAGGCGGGTTGGTCTTGCAGACTCCCCCCCCACCGCCCGCGACGACCTTGACACCATCGCCGTGCTGGAGTTGGGCGAGCGATAAGGAATCGGGTCCGATTCCCCACTACCCTTCGCTGGGCTCCGCTGGCTCTTTAGTCTTGCGGCGCGGGGCAGTCTTGCGCTTTCCGCCCTTTGCTCCTCCCTTGGTGGCGCGCGGCTTACGGGGTTTGGGTTGAGGAGTGGGTTCCACAGGCACCACCTCCTCAATCACGGCTGGCGGGGGCGGCTCCGGGGGCGAGGGCGGCTCCGCAGGCTCAGAGACTTCTTCAGTTATCGCCTCCACCTCCCAATTCACGTCGGTTTCGACCGGCATCAGGAGGTCCGGATCAACCTCGGGTTCCATCTCCGGCCCAAGCTCTGACCCCAGCCCTGGTTCAAGCCCTGGTTCAAGCTCGGTTGGCGCCTCAACCGCGATCTCGACCTCTGCCTGCGTGGCAGGAACCGCGGCGGGGGCGGGGCCGGCGGGGAAGACTCGCCAAACACCCTTGCGATCGCGATGCAGGCGCAGCCAGCCTTCGCGCTGGGCCTGGTGGAGAAGATCGAGCAGGCCGCGGAAGCCCGAGCGCTCGTCGATCGAACTTCCGGTCGCCCGCAGGAGCTGCCGAATCTGGCGTAGGTAGAGAGGCCGGTTGGGCGCCTTCTCAAAATGGCTGGGCAAACCTTGCCGCAATACGGCAAGGGAATCCTCAGGGCTGGCGGGCGGGGGAACAGGGGCTATTGCCTCCGGAGCCGGGGGAGCACTGGCAGCAGCCGGAGCCTCACTGGCCGGAGCTTCCGCCGCGACCGGTTCGGGCTCCACGGCGGCAGTCTCCGCCGGCGGCTCCGGAGAAGTTTCGCGGGCGCCCTCGCCCTCCAGCGCCTCGACGAGATAACCGCGGTCCGTCCGGCGCATTTCCACCAGACCCGCCTTGCGGAGCTTCTGGATGAATTCCAGGAACGATCCGGCGCCGAAGTCGCGCTCGCTGAACGTAGCATCAAGTTGCAGCAAGGTGCTTTTCAGCAGGCCGAGTTGGGGGGCAACCTCGCGTTCCGCCAGAATCTCCAGCGCGCGTTGGATGTTCGGCATCGCCGTGGACAGCGAGCGGCCCTCCGCACTGCGCGCCGCGGTGCGCTGGGTGCGCGCGGCGCGCGCGGTGTCGCCGCCGGTTTTCAGCAGGTTCTCATAGGAAATAAATTCGTGGCAGTTCCGCTGCAAGATGCCGCTGGTAAACTGGCGCCCGCCGACCACGAACACCCGCTTGTCATATTGCTTCAGCTTTTCCACCAGCGCGATGAAGTCACTGTCACCACCCACGATCACAAAGGTATTGATATGGTTGTGGGTAAAAGCCATTTCCAGCGCGTCGAGCGCCAGGTTGATGTCCGCGCCGTTCTTGTCGCCGCGCGGCGTCACGCTGCGTTGCACCATGTGGATGGCGTGCTGCGTCATCTGGCGGCTGTACTCGCTGGCGCGCGGCCAGTCGCCATAGGCGACTTTGCTCACCACCTCGCCCCGTTCCTTGAGCGCCTCGAGGACGATGGAGACGTCAAAGTCTTTTCCGAGCGTGTCCTTGACACCGATTTGAATATTGTCAAAATCGACGAATACTGCGATCTTTAACCGTTCTTCGGCCACAATCCCTTCTTTCCACCTGGGGCGCCACCACGACTGACTCCGCGCGAGCCCTCCTCAGGATGTCACATCACCCCCATCATCATACTCCCACAGGTCAGATCTTGGCACGGGCAGAATTGGGGTAGTGGCACAGTGAATCGGGTGATCGCGCCATCGGGTCATCGAGCCATTGGATAAATTGCGATTTGTGATTTGCGATGGTCGATCTGTGACTGGTGAGATTCGAGTTTCGAGTTTCGAGTTTCGAGTTGTGACGGCCGAGCTCGGCGAATTGATTCCTCTTCTCACCTAACACTGCCGATAGCCGATGCGGGGGAGTGTGCGTGGCGCGCATGAGTTTGACCGTGCCGCGCCGCCTGCCTTTTCATCACCCTGGGATTCTGCCTGTTTATCGCCGCTCATCATTCGTCACTGCCCTTCTCGGCTTTTCTTGCAACTCGCATCTGTCCTTCGGCGCCTTTTCTGCTCGTCACTGATCACTCGTCACTCATCACTCGTCACTGTTTCTAATAGCCTCCAACTCTAGCTATTATCTCCTAACCACTCGGCCCTGCCCGTCCCTAACCCCGTTTCTTTCCATCAAGATCGCCAGAGACGACGCGTAGGTCTTTTATTTTCACTAACATCGCGAGAGACCGATAATCGGACACTTTGCCTCCATTTGCTTTCAATAACATCGCCTAAACCTCCTTCATTTTTCCCCCCCGCGTTTTTCGCCGCTTAGCCGCCATAAATGAATAACCATTTTAGTTTCAATCAAATACATTCTTCTAGGTCTTACCGGCTACACGTTTAACTGCCTTCATATCTAATACATCGCGAGAGCCGCGAGCCTCGGACCATCGGACGATCGGGGGGGCCGGACATCAAATCATCGGGTCATCGGGCCATCGGATCATTGTGTTACTCAAAACACCTTCAATCTCTGCCAGTGGATCGGTGAACCGATGAGCCGATGAGCCGATGAGCCGATCTTGGGAGACTTGCGCGCGGACATCACATGACACCACAGTCACACATAGTTATTATATCAACCCGTATTATGAAAGTCAAGAGAAATCTATCAGTTTTGGAGGCTACAAATTGTCGCTGGCGGAAAGAAGCCCCGGCAGCCTGGTATCTGGGTAGGGCGCTTTTCCGGCCCATTCCATATTAAGTAGTGGATTGTGCTGTTATCGACAGATATTGGCAAACCCTTGGCGACTTTCGGCGGGTAACTTGCGATTTGATTGCGCTTATACTCTCAGGGGCTTCTATTGCTTTTCCGATTAGGCTTACCGGCAATTAGACGCAAAGATTTTACGGGATCAAAGATCGAAATCACCGGGCCCAGCATTCTAGAAGGCGAATTGGGTGACCAGGGAGATTATTTCGTCGGGATGTGCCTGAACGTCGGAAGACCCTCGCCGCAGGTAAACCACATTGTCCAGCGTGTACAGCGGCTTTTCGCCGCGCGCCACGGAGATTCTACCGACGGTCATTCCTCGAATTTCCTCGAAGACGACTTCCACTGGCGGAGCGGGTCTTATGCGCGTGCGGGCGAGTTGGTGGATTCGCCTTTCCAAAGCATCCTTCCTCTTGAAGTCGAGGTCCAAACCCTTGACGTGGCCCGTATCGTCGATCCCGACCAGGATCACGCCATCGTTCGTGTTCGCGAAGGCCGCGATTGACTTCAACAACTCGGTGTCAACGGAGCCTGACCTTGCTACCTCATCAGAAAGGCCCCGCTTAAACTCCACCTGCTGGCCTTCTCCGGTTTTCAGGGCTCCGTCGATGGTCGGCACCTGGATCCCCGAAAGGGCGAAATAATTCCGGAGGTAACGCCGGCTGAGCGCGCGTGCCAAAGCAGTCATGCCCAGGATTGCCGCGGCGCAAAGTGTCAAAAGCCACGAAATACCTCCGAGCTTGGCCAGCGAAGCAGCCAAAAGCCGCCCCTGTCTTTCGGTCACAAGTAGGTAAAGATTGTTATCCCGAACGTAGAGCCGGTAGCCTGCTTCTGGCAAGCTCGCATTGCCAGGCAAGAATGCAGGAAGCCACGGGCCGGCGAGCTGGATGTGCCCGGTTTTGGCATCCACAATTACGAATCCATCTGAAGAGAGTCCGAGCCTTGAGCCTGAGGCGACCGATCCCTGAGCCGCGAAGTTGCTGCCCAGTTCATCTGCCTCGCGCTTAAGTGCCGCATCCACCGAATCAAGCAAGGAGGCTGGAGTCTCGACAATCTTCCACGGAGTCTTTATGGCGTAGCCGATGACGATTTCGAGGTGGACGTCCTTTGTCGTGGCTCGGGGCGAGTACAATCGCCAGACCTCCCCGTCCAGCGTGTTGTAAGTAGTGGGTTGTCGGAATTTCTCGATAAAAGCGGTGTCGATATAATCGAGCGGGGCAAAATGCTCGGTATCCTCCTCCGTCGAAGTTGGAAAAACGATCAGATACCTCGTCTGTGTGTCGATCACGTAGTCGGCTTGGTCTGACTGCCAGTCTTTGGCGAACTGAGTTGTGTCGCACACTTCACCGGCGCAATTGATTTCCGCAAACGCGCGCTCATTGCTACCTTTCGCCCGTTCTATATTCGGTAACGCGGACCCGATGTAAACAATCCCTGCGAGCAAAGCCGCGATGGCCCCAAGCCAGAAGGAAAAACGAAAAATCTTCCGATCTACATGTCGACGGATCGCGCGGG
>Ga0209039_10001964_pt1 | contig 18217 bp, 15 predicted proteins | sample BogFormECP12_OM1_FD_188238 | JGI IMG/M metagenome (GOLD analysis project Ga0209039, IMG submission 188238) | Bog forest soil microbial communities from Calvert Island, British Columbia, Canada - ECP12_OM1 (SPAdes) (version 2) | ecosystem: Environmental > Aquatic > Freshwater > Wetlands > Bog ...
CTCGCGGAACCCCACAATTGCTCGTTTGTTATCGATCACAAGGGTAGGAAACGACCCGCTGGGGTTCCACCGTTCGATCGTATCCATCGCCTCATCCTGCTCTTTTCCTTCGAGAAGATCAATGTAATCGTAATCAAAGGCAACGCCGAGCTCTTCCAGCAGAACCTTTGTCTTGTGGCACCACTGGCAGGTCGATAGCGCGTACAACATGACAGGACCCCGGTCTTTCCCTTTGACGTGTGTTGACGTGTAAACCACTTCCCGTGACAAAATTGCGGCCGGTACTATATAAAAATGGGGATGCGGGCGATCCCATTTCATGAAGGCATACTGATCCGGCATTCTTTCCCGCTTCTGCGACCGTGACATCTTGGTGTGACTCTTATGCCCGCCGGGGTCTTGTACCGTCATTGCAGCAGATTTCTCCCGAACGAGGATCTGACTCATGTGAAGGTCGGCTTGTGACCTGGCTCTGTCCTTTGCATCAGCGTTAATAACTAATCCGGCACATAATCTATGGACACCATGAAGGCGGTTCTGGGATTCGAAGACGGGGATTTTGTTATTGGGGAAGGATTCGGGGTAAAAGGTGAATGTGCCGGTGAACTGGTCTTTAATACCCAGATGACCGGTTACATGGAGTCTCTCACCGATCCGAGTTATTTCGGACAGATCCTGATGTTCACCTTCCCCCAGATCGGCAATTACGGCGTCGATTCTAAAAACTTCCAGAACCCGCGTGTCTGTGCGCTGGGGTGCATCGCAAAAGAGATCTGCGAGAAACCCGAATACGAACCAACTATCAGAACTTTTTTTAAAGAAAACTCTCTCCTGGGAATGTCCGGCGTCGATACCCGTGCTTTAACCATCAAGGCCCGGGTCCATGGTACGATGCGCGCAGCGCTAGTTGTGGGGAGCGAAGACGGGGCGTATGCTGTAGCCCTGGCAAAAAAGACCCCGACAATATGCGATATCGTTCCGATCCCGGAGGTATCGTGCAGGGAACCCTACCGTATCCCCGGCAGCGGGAAACGAATTGCGGTCATTGATCTCGGGATCAAAAAGAACATGCTGACCAGTCTCTCGAAGCGGAACGGGGACCTGTATGTATTCCCGTATAACGCCACCTCTGATCAGGTCCGGACCTGCGTGCCTGATGCCCTCTTTGTGAGTAACGGCCCGGGCGATCCCAAACAGGCCCCGGATGCGATACGCTGCATACAGGACCTCCTCGGGGAACTCCCCGTCTTTGGGATTTGTATGGGAAACCAGGTATCCGCTCTCGCCCTTGGCGGTGATACCTACAAACTCAAGTTCGGCCACCGTGGGGCAAACCAGCCGGTGCGGTTCAAAGACGGTCGCATCTTCATAACCACCCAGAATCACGGTTTTGCGGTGGATGCCGGGTCCCTGCCCGAAGGCTGCCGCGTGACCTATACGAATGTCAACGATGGAACGGTTGAAGGGTTTGAGAACAAAGACCTTTGCCTGACAACGGTGCAGTTCCATCCGGAAGCCCACGGGGGCCCCCGGGATACCGAAGCGCATTTCTTTGACGCGCTTTTCCAGGGGCTGAAATAAATGCCCCGGAGAACCGACATCCGGAAGGTGCTGATCATCGGCTCAGGGCCGATCCAGATCGGCCAGGGTGCAGAATTTGATTTCTCCGGCTCTCAGGCCTGTCGTTCCCTCAAGGAAGAGGGCATTGAGGTCGTCCTTGTCAACTCCAACCCGGCAACCATCATGACCGATCCGGACATGGCGGATGAGATCTATATTGAGCCCCTCCGGGCCGATATCATCGCACGGATCATCGAAAAAGAGCGGCCGGATGGAATTCTCTCCGGCATGGGTGGCCAGACCGGCCTCAACCTCACCGCAGAGCTAGCGGAGATGGGTGCACTCAAAGGGGTCGAGATCCTCGGTACCCCCCTCGAAGCAATCTATAAGGGGGAAGACCGGGAAAAATTCCGGGATCTCATGAACGAGATCGGCGAACCGGTCCCCCGGAGCACGGTAATCAACACCTTAAGCCAGATCGATGAAGCGATCGCAAAGATCGGACTGCCTGCGGTGGTGCGCCCTGCATACACGCTGGGCGGGGCAGGTGGAGGGATTGGCAGGACCCGGGAGGAACTGACCCGGATCGTCGAATTAGGGCTTTCCCGGTCCCGAATTCACCAGGTTCTTATCGAGCAGAGCGTGATGGGCTGGAAGGAGCTCGAGTTCGAGGTGATGCGGGACTCTGCTGATACCTGTGTCATTGTCTGCAGCATGGAAAATGTCGATCCGATGGGTATCCACACCGGGGAGAGCGTGGTGGTCGCTCCCATCCTGACGCTGCGTGACGATGAGTTCCAGATGATGCGCAGCGCTGCCATCCATATCATCAGGGCCCTTGACGTTCAGGGCGGCTGCAATATCCAGTTTGCGTTTAAGGAAGGTGAGTACCGGGTCATCGAAGTCAACCCCCGTGTATCCCGGTCTTCAGCACTCGCTTCCAAAGCAACCGGCTATCCGATTGCACGGGTCGCGGCAAAGATTGCGATCGGCCTGCGTCTGGATGAGATCAAGAACTCGGTGACCGGATGCACCGCGGCGTCGTTTGAACCGACCATTGATTATATCGTGGTCAAGGTTCCCCGCTGGCCCTTTGACAAGTTCAAGGGTGCGGACCGGACGCTCTCCACTTCCATGAAAAGCACCGGCGAAGTGATGGCAATCGGGCGCACGCTTGAGGAAGCGTTCATGAAGGCCAAGCGGTCGATCGATACAGATGTCCGGACGCACACGAGCCAGAGCGAGATCCGGATGATCCTCTCCCGCCCGACCGATGAGCGTTTCCATTGTCTCTTTGATGCATTCCGGCAGGGCTTTTCCTTAGAGGAGATTGAACATCTCACTGCAATCGTGCCATTTTTCCTTGAGAAGATTAAAAATATTGTCGATCTGGAAAAACGTCTTGCTGCGGGGAGCACTGACGAGGATATCCTCCTTGCAAAGACCTATGGGTTCACCAACACCGAGATTGCCGCGCTCACCGGTAAGGAAACAACCGCGATCGAGGGTCTTGTGGGACTGCCGGTCTATAAGATGGTGGACACCTGTGCTGCGGAGTTTCCTGCAAGCACCCCCTATTTTTACTCGACATGGGAAAGCACAAGCGAGATCGTTCCAGATAAGAAACAAAAAATACTCATTCTCGGCTCCGGCCCCATACGGATCGGCCAGGGAATAGAATTCGATTATTGCACGGTACATGCGGTAAAAGCGCTCCGGGAAGAGGGAGTGGAAGTCCATATTGTCAACAACAACCCGGAGACGGTCTCCACTGATTTCGATACCTCCGATCGCCTTTTCTTTGAGCCGATGCAGCTTGAGGATGTCACCAACATCCTCATGACCGACGAGTATTACGGTGTGATGGTGCAGTTTGGCGGCCAGAACGCGGTCAATCTTGCGGTACCTCTGGAAAAGGAGATGAAACGGCGGGCCCTTCCCACACGAATTCTCGGGACAACCCCGGATGCGATGGATGTTGCTGAGGACCGGGACCGTTTCAGCGTCCTGCTGGACACGCTGCAGATCCCCAGCCCTGCCAACAGTTCTGCCTATTCAGAGGCGGAAGCCCGGGAAAAGGCAGAGAAAATTGGCTACCCGGTCCTCGTCCGGCCATCCTATGTCCTTGGCGGCCGGGCGATGGAGATTGTCCATGATACGGTCGAGCTCGAAACCTACATGAAAGAAGCCGTGCGGGTGAGCAGGCATCACCCGGTATTGATCGATTCGTATCTGAGAAACGCCATCGAGCTTGATGTTGATGCGGTCTGCGATGGAGCAGAGGTCCTCATCGGGGGGATCATGGAACACATAGAGCAGGCCGGCATCCACTCCGGGGATTCTGCCTGTGTCATCCCGACTCAGTCCCTCTCTCCTGAGATTGTTGCGACTGTCCGGGAATATACCCGGAGGATCGCCCTTGGTCTTGGTGTTGTCGGGCTTGTCAACATCCAGATGGCGGTAAAGGACAATATCGTGTATATCCTTGAGGCCAACCCCAGGGCAAGCCGTACTGTGCCGTTTGTCTCGAAGGCCACCGGTCTTCCCATTGCAAAGATTGCGGCCAAGGTAATGATCGGAAAGAAACTGTGCGAACTGGATTTCCATGAGAAAAAGATCAATCACGTGGCAGTCAAAGAGGTGCTCCTGCCCTTCAACAAACTGGCCGGTGTCGACACAATACTCGGACCTGAGATGAAAAGTACCGGGGAAGTGATGGGGATAGATTATGACTTCGGGCTTGCCTTTTACAAGGCCTGCATCTCGGCAGATAACGAGCTGCCACTCAAGGGAAATGTCTTTGTCTCGGTTAATATCGGCCAGAAAGATGAAGTGATCCCAATCGCCCGGCGCCTGCGTGATCTCGGCCTTACCTTATATGGGACCGAAGGAACCGTAGACTACCTGCATGACGCGGGTGTGGAGGCGCACCTGGTCCGGAAAGTGCAGGAGGGTTCCCCCAACGTGCTGGACATGATGCACCATGGCGAGATCCGGCTGATCATCAATACTCCCCAGGACCGCCAGTCCCGCCAGGACCATTACCAGATCATGCGTGCGGCGGTCGACTTCGGAATCCCGTATATTACGACCCTGCAGGCAGCGCGGGCAGCGGCACTTGCAATCGATGCGATCAAGCGCGAGAAGATGACTCTCGAACCGCTCAGCCATTACCTTGAATAATGCTGGCGAGAGAATATTCCATCTTCTTTTTTTGGTCCGGGAGAAGAAGCGCAGGTGACCCGGTAGCGGGCTGAACACGTATAATAATAGAATATCCTTATATACCGAGATAGCAAAAAAACATGCATGAAGAAAGTAATTGTTGTTCTTGTAGTCCTGTTCATCGGGATCCTGTTTGCGGGATGCACATCCCAGCCGTCTACTCCGGCCGCCACGCCCACGCCAACCGCAGTACCCACAACGGCCACACCTGTTCCGACCCCCGTGCCGACCCCGGTTGTCACCCCCAACATGACGGCAAATGTGACTGCCGTGCCAACTGCCGTGCCAACTGCCGTGCCAACTCCTAACGTGGTAACCATTACCTTTACCCAGTCTCTGACCATGTCACCCGTTGGTACCATCTATGTGCCGGCAGGAACGACCGTTTCCTGGGTCAACACTGATCCTTATAAGCCCCATGGTATCTCGTCCGTCGGTAGCAACAGCGGTTACAACTTCGGTACCGTGATGATTCCCTACGGATCGACGTATAAAGTCACCTTCAGCACTAAGGGGGCGTACGATTACATTACCGTTTTCCAGCCCGTGGTAGGCTGGAAGATTGTGGTAACCTAAACAATCGATATCCACGTTCGGGAAATCTTTCCTGAACGATCCATTTTTGTTCTCGGTTTTTCTTTTCAGTTGTGTGCCGGATTGAATCTCGGTCTTGGGGACCATCCTTTGCAAATATATGGTGAGACGTCCAAACTGATGATCTGACAACGGAAGTATCCATTATGGGAAAAGGAACCGTCGTACTCGCATATTCCGGGGGGCTTGATACCTCCATCTGTATTCCTCTCTTAAAGGAACGGTATGACTACAATCGCGTGGTCACAGTTGCAGTCAATGTCGGACAGAGGGGCGAGGAGATCGAGGAGGCCACAAAAAAAGGCCGGAAACTTGCTGATCGCCATTATACGATAGATGTGCGGGAAAGGTTTGTTGAGGAGCACATCCTTCCTGCGATCAAGGCAAACGGATCTTACGAGGGGTACCCGATGGGCACATCGCTCGCCCGGCCCCTGATCGCAGAAGAAGTGGTGAAGATCGCAAAGAAGGAGAAGGCAACCGCTGTTGCCCATGGCTGTACAGGAAAGGGCAATGATCAGCTCCGGTTCGATTTTATTATTCGCGCAGCCGGCCTTGACGTCGTTGCGCCGATCCGCGAACAGAACCTGACCCGTGATTGGGAGATCGAGTACGCAAAAGAGCATCGTATCCCGGTACCAGTCAAAAAAGGTAAGCCATGGAGCATGGACGAGAACTGCTGGAGCCGGAGCATCGAAGGCGGCCGTCTCGAGGATCCGGCGTATTATCCTCCTGAGGAGATCTTCCTTTGGACCGTCTCCCCCGAAAAGGCCCCGGCAAAACCGGAGAAGATCAGCCTGACGTTCTCCCGCGGGGTTCCGGTGGCCTTAAACGGCAAGAAACTCTCCGGCTATGGACTGATCCAGAAACTCAACATACTTGCCGGTAAACACGGTGTCGGCAGGAATGACATGATCGAGGACCGTATCCTCGGCCTCAAGGCACGGGAGAACTATGAACACCCGGCCGCAACGGTCATCCTTACCGCTCATCGCGATCTCGAAAGTCTTGTCCTCACCCGGCAGGAACTTGCGTTCAAACGGATGGTTGACGACAAGTGGTCAGAACTTGCCTATATGGGGCTCGTCTACGAACCACTCTATGCTGCGCTCAACGCATTTATCGACACGACACAGGAGCGGGTCAACGGCCGCGTCGATCTCGAACTCTACAAGGGATCTGTCCGTGTCCTCGGCCGTAGCTCCCCTCAGGCGATCTACTCCGGGGATCTTGTCTCCTTTGACAGCGCATCCCTCGACCAGTGCCATGCAATCGGGGTCTCCCAGTACTTCGGGATACAGGCACGCCTTGTCCATGCCATGAACGAGAAGAACAAGAAACACTCCGTTAGAAAGTAACCCTCATTTATCAGGCTATCCCCTCTCTCTTTTTATTAGTCTCAAGACATGGCGTATCCAGAATTATCTACCGTAAAAAAGAAACTTATATCCCGTAACAACCAGATCGTTAGAATATGTGCGCCAGTTTTTTCAGCCGCTGGGTAAAACCGCGACCCCATATCGTTGAAAGCCCTTCTCCCCCCTCGATTGCGCACGGTGCGGGAATGCAGATCCCGGAATACAAGAACAAGCCTTATTTTATCGTGGCCTCCGTCGAAATGGGCAATACGACCACGAAGTGCATCCTTACCGGGGTGAGCCTGGAAACCGGCAAATCGTATGTCATTAACAAGACGGTGAGTATGAGCCGGGATATACGGCCGCCGAAGCCCGGCGAGGAAATCTTCGGCGAGACGCTGGACGGGACAAAACTCTCACGCAAGGCCGTCACTGAATTGGTGAGGGATACCCTTGTCCAGTGCCACAAAGAGGCACATCTTGACATCCAGACCGATCTCGACTTTGTTGTCCGCAGTACAGGTGTTGTTGCCGAAATGGCGTCCCCGGATCAGGTAGGGGATTTTGTTATCGCGCTTGCAAACGGCTGCCTGATCGCCGGCGTCCCGCCGAGAAAGATGACGCCACCCATGACAAAAGCCAACCAGTCGCAAAAACTCCAGCCGTTCAGTTTTGCCGACAAGGTCGTTTTTATCGGCGCCGTTGCAGGGGTGATCCCACCTGTGGGTTCGACCGGGGTCGAGATGGTCGCAAATGAGATGGAGGGGGAACTTGCGATGGCCGGAATCAAGGAAGGAGCAAAGTGGACGCCGGTCGATTTCCGGAATCCCTGTGTCTCTGTCGATTTCGGGACCACGCTTGACGGGCGGATCACCAGTGACGTCAGCCCTGACGAGCCTAATCCTTTTGCAAAAACCATCGGCAACTTCTGCGGTCTTGCCGGTGCGATTCCCGATGCGATTGTCCGGGGGACCGGCCTCGTCCAGGAACGGACCGGCACAGCCCTCGATATCTTCGGCGAGCACAGCGTGAGCGGAGGTTTTTTATCAGGTAGTAACCGCAGGGTCGTAGAGGATTACATTAACCGGTGCCATGAGCACATCGATATCAGGATTGTGCCACCGGACCGGAACAGGTTCGGGCGGGTGCCGGTTAACGCGAAGCTCGCGAAGGAGTCCCACATCGCCATGATCGGATGCGACTGCGGGGTAAACAGCAGCGATCTCGACAAGCTCCTTGAGATCGGTGCCGAGATCCACAAAAACTACAACCTGTCCGTCCTCAACGAAGTGGTCGATCGTGTCTGTGCGAGGATGGCGCTCCGCCTTATCGATGTTGCCGTGGAAGAGCACCTTGTTCCGCGGAATGCGTCGATCGGTTTTACCGGGCGGGCGGCAATCTCGGGACGAAAACCCGAATATATTTTAGAAGGGATCACCGGGCGCAATCTCTTTGACGAGCCAAACGACCATCTCGTCTTCGTGGATGACGGCCTTGCCCGTGGTGCCTCCCTGATGGGAAGGTGCATGAATTCGCTTGGGAAACCCAAAAACCCAATCGGCGGGGTACGGGGCGGGCCCTGTATTATGAGCAGGCGCATCAAAATAGGTAAGTAGGAGTGGATCCACTATGTCAGACCAGCCAGATACCGGTAAGAACCATGAAAGCCCGAAGCCCGAAGAAGACCTCTTTGATGTTCTGATTCCCCCCGGGGTCCCCCGCACCATTATTCTGGATATCGCGAAAAAATTTGATGTCGAAGTCGTGGAGCGCAAACAGATACTCAATTTTGCCAACATGGATGGGGACGAGCGGGAACTTCTTGCGTTCCGTGCCCGGCGCGATGTTGCAGAACAGGTTCAGGAATATATGATCGATGAGGTCCGCAAGTTTATCGGGGAGTAATCTCCCGTCGACCGTGATGCTGCGGCACCTGTGATCGTTATTTTTTGAGGAGTTTTACCAGCAGCGCTTTCTGGGCGTGGAGCCGGTTCTCCGCTTCATCCCACACGAGGCTCTGTGGGCCATCGAGAACATCGCCGGTGATCTCCTCGCCCCGGTGGGCGGGCAGGCAGTGAAGCACCCGGGCATCCGGGGCTGCGTGCCGGAGCAGATCGTCGTTGACCGTGAACCCGTGGAACGCAGCAAGCCGGTTCTCCCGCTCTTTTTCGTCACCCATCGAGACCCATGTGTCAGTGACGATTACGTGTGCATCCTTTACAGCCTCTGCCGGTGAGGGAGCGGTTTTCACTTTCCCGCCAAGTTTGCGTGCACGTGAAAGGATCTCCGGTGACACGCCGTAACCGTCCGGGCTTGCCACGGTGACAGACATGCCGGTGAGGGCAGACGAGAGAATAAGGGAGGTGCAGACATTGTTCCCGTCTCCAACCCATGCGACGCCGAGATTCCTGACATCGCCGAAATGCTCCCAGATTGTCAAGATATCCGCGAGGAGCTGGCAGGGGTGCTCCCGGTCGGAGAGGCCGTTGATGACCGGTATTGTGGCGTGTTCCGCCAGTTCCTCGATAGTACTGTGGTGGTAGGCACGGATCATCACCGCGGACACGTAGCGGGACGCGACCCGTGCTGTGTCGCGGATCTCCTCCCCCCTTCCGATCTGGAGATCCTTTGCATTCAGAAAGAGTGCATGGCCACCGAGCTCATGCATGCCCACCTCAAACGAGATATGCGTCCGGGTGGAGGACTTCTCGAAGATCATGGCAAGGGACATGCCCCGCAGCAGTTCGTGGGGTACTCCCGCCCGCTTCTGGCGCTTGAGGCGCTCAGCGTTGGAAAGGATCTCATCGAGTTCTGTTTTGGTGATATCCAGAATTGAGAGGAAATCTTTCTTCATCGCAGCTCCTCCATGTGGGCGATCCGCTGGTCGAGCAGCGCCTGCGTCCCGATGTCGCTGCGGTGGACGACATTCCCCTGTACTGCCGATGCAGCCTGTTCTGCAATATGTTCTGCTTTGGCAAGTGTATCTGCCTTCCCCACAAATGCGAGTGTTCGCGATGTGAGGGTAAAGAGCCTGCCATCCCGCTCCTCCACGTTTGCATAGTAGAGGATTGCATCGCCTGTTTCACCGGTGGACAACGGCCTGCCGACCATCGGGGATGCCGGGTATCCCTCGGGTACGAGGTACTTGCAGACCGTTGCCGCATGCTCGAAGGCGACTTTCGATGCTGAGAGCGTACCCTCAGTGATACCGGTAACCGCATCGGTAAGATCTGACGAGAGAAGCGTAAGCACGTTCATCGCCTCGGGATCCCCGAACCGGGCGTTGAACTCTATCACTTTCGGTCCCCCGACAGTATTCATGAACTGGCCGTACAAGATCCCCTTGTACGGGTACCCTTCGTGTGCCATCGCAGCGACAACTGAAGCCATGATGGAGAGGGCTGCGGTATGATCCTTCCTGCTCACGAAGGGGAGCATGTGGTCCGGCATCGAGTATGACCCCATTCCCCCGGTGTTTGGCCCGGTATCTCCTTCAAATGCCCGTTTATGATCCTGGACAAGCGGCATGGGAACGATATGGACCCCATCGACAAATGCCTGGAGGGTGAACTCTTCGCCTTTCAGCCGTTCTTCGAGAACAACCCCGCCGTTGATCTCCCTCAGGTAATCCATGGCCCCGGAAAGATTCACCTGTTCTCCCATGATCCGGACGCCTTTTCCGCCGGTGAGGCCGACAGGTTTGATGGCCAGATCGCCGTTATGGTCCTTGACAAACGTGATCGCTTCTGACGAGTCGTGGAATACCCGGTAGGCCGGGTTTCCGCTGATCTTGTACTGCGTCATGAGATCCCGGCAGAATGCCTTGTCCGTTTCGATCCGTGCCGCTGCCCTGGTAGGCCCGACACAGGCAACACCAGCGGCGGAAAGCCGGTCGACTACCCCTGCTTCGAGCGGTGCCTCGGGGCCGATAATGGCATGAGTGACACCGGTTTTTTTTGCAAATGTCACGATCCGGGCCAGATCTGTCTCCGGTGCAAGACAGACCTGCTTTGCGATCCGGGCAATGCCGGGGTTCTTCCTTGCCATTACGGAGTAGATCTCATTCTCGCTGGTGCGCGAGAGCGCAGATGCTATCGCATGTTCCCGCCCGCCACCACCGACAACGAGGATCTTCATTATCCATCACATGGGTTCTGTTTGTTAAAAATGGTTTATGCTTCGGAACAATCCATTCAGAGAATCTCGCTGACCCTGACCAGAGCGAAGAGATCGATGGCCTTTGCTTTCAGCGTTGCCGCGGCACCCTCCTCGCGGTCCACGACGGTAACGACACGGTCTGCCCGGCCACCCGCGTCCCGCAACATTGTAATGCCATACAATGCCGATCCTCCTGATGTCGTGACATCCTCGACAAGGAGGATCTTCTTTCCTTTAACGTCCCCGATGATCGGGGTCTTTTTGCCATGGTCTTTCTCCTCGGCCCGGATGATGGCAAAGGGTTTATTTGCGGTGAGCGCCGTAGCGACTGCGAGAGGTACCCCTCCGACAGCAACCCCGGCCACGACATCAAACTCGTACCGTTCAGCTATCTCATGTGCTATCGCCGCGAGAAATTCAGGATGCGTGACAGCGGTCTTTACATCGACATAGAACCGGCTTTTTGCGCCGGACGCAAGGGTAAAGTCACCAAATTCGATGGCTTTGTGCCGGATGAGGAGATCTGCTATTGCGTTCATGGGAATTCACCAGGGCTCCTTCTTGATCCCGCACAGGAACCCGATAATGTTGACAGCACGGTGAAGGAGTGGTGTCAGGATCAGGATGACAATAAGGATCGGCAGCGTGATGGTTGCAAAGAGCCACGCCGGGTCAAAGACCAGGATCAGGACAAAGGCACCGGCTACCAGATCATACTGGTCGGCTATCGGCCATGATTCTCCCCGGTCTTTCCCGAGGCGCCTCTTGATAAAACTCTTTCCCATATCCCCAAGGAGTGCCCCGAATGCAAGGATTATGATCGAGACTGCGGTCTGCTGGGGGAGGAATGTCCAGCCATATGCACCGGCGAGCCAGATCTGCAATGCGCCGGCGGCAATACCTGCCAGGACCCCGCACATGAGGCCCCGGTATGTCTTCCCGTCGCCAAAGATCCTGCGGCCGTCAGCGTAGTTCTTGTGAAAATCGATGGGTGTACCGCCGCCGCAGAGTGCTGCGACGGGGTTAGGGACATAGGCAGGGACCATGATCCAGAATGCGGCGAGCAGTGTCGAGAGCAATGGTATTATGAATGACTCAGCACTAATAATGTAGCACTCCAATACCTCTAATAAAGAGCAGCTAAAAAGATTAAGGTTACTCTAAAAGCCAAAGAGTGTCGTGTCCTTGGTGCATCGGGTGGAAAAATGGCAATCAAAAAAACACGCAGCCTTTGCCCAGTCTGTGGATCAGTTCTGGAAGCGGAGATCATAGAAGAAGAGGGGAAGATCTGGCTTGTACGGACCTGCCCCGAGCACGGCAAGTTCCGGCACCTGTACTGGTCCGATGCGGAGATGTACCACCGGTTTGCACACTATGATGCGATCGGTCGTGGCGTCACCAATCCCCAGAACCCCGTAACGTCTGATACCTGCCCGACAGCCTGCGGCCTCTGCAGCAACCACCATTCGGGAACGCTTCTTGCCAATATTGACCTGACCAACCGGTGCAACCTCGACTGTGACTTCTGCTTTGCCAACGCCCGTGCCTGCGGGTTTGTGTACGAACCGAGTTTTGACGAGATCGTCAAGATGATGCAGGTGCTCCGGAACGAGAAGCCGGTGCCTGCTCCTGCCGTGCAGTTCTCCGGTGGGGAGCCGACCATGCGGGACGACCTTGTCGAGATCGTCAAAAAAGCAAAAGAGCTGGGATTTCCGCAGGTCCAGATCGCTACAAACGGTGTGAAACTGGCCAATAACCCTGCCCTTGCCCAGCAGCTCAAGGACGTCGGTCTTTCGACGGTGTATCTGCATTTTGACGGTATCTCACCTGCGACCAACCCGTTTTTAAAGATCCACTTAAAAGCGCTGGAGAACCTGAATAAGGTCGGCCTTGGCGTGGTGCTCGTGCCAACCATCATCAAGGGAAGAAACGACAGCGAGGTCGGCAAGATCCTGAAATTCGCCGCTGACCATATCTCTATCGTGCGGGGCGTGAACTTTCAGCCGGTGGCATTTACCGGTGCGGCAAAGGACGAGGATGTTGAGAAGGAACGGATCACGATTCCCGAGCTTATTGGGGACATCGAGACGCAGACCGATGGCGTCTTAAAAAAGAGCGACTTTTACCCGGTGCCATGCGTGCTGCCGTTCTCCGACTTGGTAGAGGCTTACACCGGCCGTCCCCAGGTGCGCTTCACCGCCCACGAACACTGCGGCGCGGCCACCTATGTTTTTGTCACCAAGGACGGTATCGTGCCGGTGACCCGGATGGTGGACGTGGAGAGCCTCTTTGCGGCGATCGAGCAGATGGCAAACAAGCTTAAGAAAGGTGGCACCATCAACAAGTATGCCACCCTGCTTGAAGGTGTCAAGGAGCTCCATGCCTCGTTCAAGAAAGGCGAGAAGGGGAGCACCGCTGAGTTCTGGAAACTTATTGGAAAGACATTGATCGGCCAGAACTTCGATGCATTGCGGGAGTTCCACTGGAATGCGCTCTTCATCGGGACGATGCATTTCATGGACAAGTATAATTACGATATCGAACGTGTCCAGCGGTGCTGTATCCATTATGCAACGCCGGACGGCAAACTGATTCCCTTCTGTACCTACAACAGCGGCCCGGTCTACCGCGAGCAGGTCTGGAAAAAATTCGCAAAAGAGAAGCAGTAAGATAAAATAGGTGCCCTTCACAAAAACGGCAGTTCCATGCCGGATGCCTGGAGCATCGCGATCGATGCGATTGCGAGATCCTGGATAGCAAGTCCGGTGGAATCAAAAACCGTGATCTCATCCTTGCTCTCACGCTTCCGTTTACCAATCACAACCTCTCCCAGTGTTCCCGAAATCATCCACGGCTGGTAGAGCCCTCTGCTGATGGGTACGTTAATCTCTCCCGAGTGGAATGCCTGTGCCGGATCGTCCACGAAGACGCGGGCCCGGTGCAGGATCTCCGGGTCGAGTTCCTCTTTTCCGGGTGCATCGGCACCAATGGCATTGATATGCGTGCCCGGGTGTATCCATTCACTCCTGACGATGGGGGAGCGGGACGGGGTCGTGGTGACGAGGATATCGGAGTCGCAGGCTTTTTCGATGGAGACGCTTTCTGCAGAGAGGGGGGCAAGCCGTGCGGCAAATCCTTCAGCGTGAGCCGGATTACGGCTCCAGACCCTGACACTTAAAAGGGACAGTTCCTGAGCGGTAGCATGGACCTGCGCTTCTGCCTGCCGGCCGGTACCGATGACGCCGAGAACGCACTCTTTTTTTGGTGCGAGGTATTTTGCAGCAATTGCTCCTGCCGCCCCGGTCCGCATGTCCGTGAGCCGGGTCGCGTTCAGGATTGCCGTGGGTCTGCCGGTTGCCAGATCGAGAATAATCGTGAGCGCCATGACGGTCGGGAGCCCTACCTTCGGGTTATCCGGGTGGACGTTTACGATCTTCACCCCGGCGATTCCCAGCGAGGGAAGGTACCCGGGCATGGTCCGGAAATCCCCTGCCGGCAGGGTGATATAGACCTTGGGGGGCATCTGTACCAGACCCTTCCCGTGATCGGCAAATGCAGCTTCGACAACCCGGTTGACGTCGCCAAGGTTGAGGTCCCGGTCCGGGGCAGGGAAGTATCTCATACAGGATTGATTCCTCTGCTCGGATTTAGCGTTATGCTCCAGCAGGAAACAGTTTGTATAACCTCAGCGGGTTACCCGTGCTGTATGGTACAAGGCGCCGCCTCGCCGCCCTGCCTCCATTACCGGCCACCCACGGGAGAAACGGGTACTTGAAACCTCAGGCGTATTCCATTTCCTTAAGGGTCTTTTCCGCAAGGTCCTTCATACGTGCCGAGATCCGGGACGATGACGTATAGTCCACATCCTTCATCGCGTTTGCGATCTCGTTGCCAAGCACGAAAATGGCGTACTTATGCTCAAGCTTGCTCTTGTGCATCTGGGACGGGTTAATTTTTAAGGCGTTGTACTGGGTAAACTTCAGGTCCGGGTTGACTTCTTCAAAATAGTCCTTGACCTCGTAGAGGATCTTGTGAAGGCTGATGAGTTCTTCCTTGTGCAAAGTACCACACCAAAGTGTTACATGGTGCATAACTTGCATAAATAAATTTGTGCGAGCCCGCTTTTACGAGCTCATTTTCATTAACCTGATGTTTAGCGGCCTTTTTATAATACCCTTGAAATCTTTTGCCGCGACATATTCGAGCCCTTTCCAGACCAACCGGTCGAGCAGCTTCTGGTCGACTGTGCGATCGACTACGACGCCGGCGGCGGGCTCATCGAGCGTCTCTACTGCCTTTTCAATCTCTTCTGAACGGATCTCCCGGATGACCCCCATGTCCTCGTTCAGGAACCGGGCAACATTCCTGCCTCTTACATCCTCCATATGATCGCGGATCGTCACCGGGACCTTCGGCGTGCTCTCCCGGGATCGTTTCTGCCCAGCGCCTGATCTTACGGCTGCGTCGCTGCGACCTCCTTCCTCGGCTGCAGGGACCGGACGGCCCTGCCGGCCGAGGTCTGCCGGCAGTTCTGCCGCATCCTCAAAATACTGGTCGCGGACATATTCGACCGGCACCTTGTTCCGGAGCGTTTTTATGACCTCTTTCTTGGTCATATCCTCGACGCTCTTTCCCCGGGGGGAAAATGCAACGTAATCAATATCTGCCACCTGCAGCAGCTCCCGGAGGATCAATTCACCACCCCGGTCGCCATCGAAGAACGCGGTCGTGGTCTTCTTCTCGGTGAGGTCGATGACCGATCTGGGGATGTTAGTCCCTTCCACGGCCACGGCGTTCTTGATGCCGTACCGGAGAAGGTTGATCACGTCCGCCCTGCCCTCAACAATGATGATGGCATCCGATTCAAGGACATTGGGGCCGGCCGGTAGTTTCTCGTCGCCGATCGTCCCGACCTTCTCGATCCGCAGCGTCTGGCGGACATCGTCTAACAGCTCGTCGCTGTCGATCGTCCCGTCATCGAAACGTTCGATCAGGATCTCCTTTGCACGTTCGACAATCTTCTTTCGCTTGCTGACCCTGATGTCCTCGATCATCTTCACTGAGACGTGCGCGACGCAGGGGCCCACGCGGTCGATAGTCTCAAGTGATGCAGCGAGGATCGCCGTCTCCGCACGGTCAAGCGAGGTGGATATCAGGATCTCTCCTGTAGTCTCACCTTTCTTGCTTGCTATCTGGACGTCGATCCTGCCGACACGTCCGGTCCTCTGGAGATCCCGCAGGTCAAGGTCTTCGCCGAGTAACCCTTCAGTCTGCCCGAATATGGCGCCGACTACGTCAGGTTTCTCGACCACCCCCTCTGCACTGAGGTTGATGTGAATAAGGTACTTGGTAGTATCCGGTGAATACACGTAAACGCACCCCCATGTATCATGCGATGGATGAAATGCCTGATCATAGGTACAACTTATATATATCGCGTGGAATTACTTAAAGTGTAGCTTCGAGGATACATTTTTAAAAGTATCCCGAATGTCAGCACTCCCCTTTTAAGTGTCCTGTTTTCCGGAGAATATTCGGATTATTTTCTGTCACGTCATGAGAAGAGAAGCCCGGCAAGCTGGGCTTTTGTGACACCGTCAATCCTCACCTTTTTCTGAGCTGAGGTAAGCCCGGCAACGATAGAGACAGCAGATGATGGTACCCCAATGGTCGAGCTGACAAGACCGATCACCGCTTTGTTTGCTTTGCCGTTAACGGCAGGAGCTGTGACCCGGCATCCTATGGCATTCCGCCATGCATTGTATCCTGCAGGAAAGAGATCGGATTTTGCACCGGCAGTGACCTCGATTAAAAGAATCGTCCCCTTACGGTCTTCGAGAAGCGCATCTGCCATCATGGACATACTGCACCAGTGTACAAAGTAAGTGTCGCCCGGCTTAAACACACGCGGATCACCAGTGGCTGCTGCCGTTCTTCACCGGTGGATAAAACCCTCGGCCGGGCGATGCCTGTCGCGCACCCGGGTTGTCCCATGGATCATTTCCAGGCACTTGCCAATCGATCACCCGGGGACCTATGGGTGCGCTTTATCGGCACCCTTCCTCATCTGTCGTGTGGACTCTTTAGTGTTTCGTGCTGCGATCGAACAAGATCCGGAACAACTCTCTGATCAGAGGGTGGGATGTATCCTTTTCCGGGATACCAGGTGGGATGGGCGCGGAAAAACTCCCCCTCCCGGTATGCCACGGTGCCGCCGAGGATCACTGTTTTCGGGAAGATCGCGCGGTGCCCTTCAAAGGGAGTCCAGCCGCATTTGCTGTGCAGAAGTTCCGGCTCCACGGTCACAGCAGAACGCGGGTACAGCGCAAAATCCGCCCGGTCCCCGGGGGCAAAACCTGACGGGGAGATGCCGATGAGCGCCGCAGGTGCCGTTGCCGTCTTTCGTATCAGGTCGGGCAGGGTGATCTTTCGGTCGAGCACATCGGCCATAAGCAGGGGTACCATGGTCTCCACGCCCGGCATTCCCGAAGGCGCACGGGGAAACGGGAGTGCTTTTTCCTCCGCGGTGTGGGGTGCATGATCGGATGCGACGATATCGATCCGGTTCCACTGAGCCCGGAGTTTTTTCCGTTCGTTCTCGCTCCTGATCGGGGGATTTACCTTGAACCGGCAGTCGGTATCACGGATCTTTTCGCGGGAGAGGAAGAGGTGGTGTGGGGTCACTTCCACGGTTCCGTATGCCGCTTCGACTGCGGCCGCTGTGCTCATGTGGCAGAAATGGAGCCGGCACCCGTCCGGGTTGCCGGCCTGTACTGCGATAACCGCATCCCGCTCACGTTCCGGTGAACGCAGGGTATCGTGAGCAGTAAGACCGGTGTCCTCTCCCGGGGCTATCCCTTCAGCGTGGATCGTGGCAAGACCCCCGAGCGCCCGGATGCGCCCGAGCGCACGGGAGAGCTCCGTAGTATCCAGCGCTTCGCCGTAACTGGAAGGAGCAAAGAAGACCTCCCCGAAGGCCATGGCCCCGGCCGCCCACATCGCCCCGATAGGGGTACCCGGGGTGACGCCGCTGTTAATCGCAAAACTGCACGACGAATGCTCCTGCGCTTCGCGGACCCGGGCCAGGAATGCATCTGGTGTCGTAAGGGGCGGAACCGTGTTTGGCTGGTCGACAACCACGGTCACCCCGCCGGCAAGGGCGCTTGTACTCCCGGTCTTCCAGTCCTCTTTTGCCGACTGGATTCCGCCCCTCATATGGACATGGACGTCAACTGCTGCCGGGAGAACAAAAAGGCCCGTGCAGTCGATCCGCTGGTCGGCAACTCCCCCGGCTCCGGCATGGACGACCCTGCCGTCCCGGA
>Ga0209039_10001966_pt1 | contig 18190 bp, 15 predicted proteins | sample BogFormECP12_OM1_FD_188238 | JGI IMG/M metagenome (GOLD analysis project Ga0209039, IMG submission 188238) | Bog forest soil microbial communities from Calvert Island, British Columbia, Canada - ECP12_OM1 (SPAdes) (version 2) | ecosystem: Environmental > Aquatic > Freshwater > Wetlands > Bog ...
CAAGCCCAAGCGAGAACCTATAATCCGGACGTTAAGTTCACTTCGCTTTCCAGCAATTACGACCTGAAGAACCAGATTGAGCAGATGAACAGCTTCATTTCTTCTCGCGTCGATTTGATCATTCTCGGTGCTGCAGACAGCAGGGGAATTGCTCTGGCGGTCAAACGCGCCAAGGCCGCCGGTATCATTGTGGTGGCGGTCGACGTCGGCGCTCAGGGTGGAGTGGACGCTACCGTAATGTCCGACAATAAACAGGCTGGTGAAGAGGCCGGCCAATATATTTGCGACAAGCTCGAAGGAAAGGGTCAGGTCGTGATTGTCAACGGTCCCCCTGTGACCTCAGTTCAGGATCGAGTCTCGGGTGTGTTATCCGTGTTTAAGAAGTATCCGGCCATCAAAATAATGTCTCAGGACAAGAATGCTCTGGGTACTCCAGAGGGCGGTCTTCGGATCATGACAGATCTCCAAACGGCTTATCAGCATCTAGCCGCAGTCTTCGCTATCAATGATCCGACAGCACTTGGCTGTGATGTTGCCGCTAAGCAGATGGGCCGTACCGATTTTTTCATTGTCGGAGTGGACGGATCTCCTGAAGCTGTCGCGGCTTTAAGGAGCAGGCAGGGACTCTTCGATGCGACCGCCGCTCAGGATCCATACGCCATGGCGCAGAAAGCGGTCGAGGTCGGCTACGCTATCATGCAAGGTAAGAAGCCCGAGAAAGACCTCATTCTCATTCCAGTGAAGCTGATTACTCGCGACAATGTCAACGAGTACACGGGATGGACGAGGTAGGGAGGGGGGAGGGGCAGGGGGAGGTGAGAGGTGAGAGGCGAGAGGTGAGAGGTGAGAGGTGAGAGGCGAGAGGTGAGAGGTGAGAGGCGAGAGGTGAATGGTGAGAGGCTGTTCAGGTGCCATGCGCATCAGAATCGCCAGGAAAGCTCTTACTCACTTCAAAAATCTCGAGGCTTGCAGCCCTCGCAAGTTGGTAAACTCTCAAATCACGGAATGTTCTCGCTGCATTCGTCTCACCTTTCACCTTTCACCTTTCACCTTTCACTTCTCACCTCGCCCTCTCAAATCCCTCCAGTACGTTCAGCGTCTCGACCAGGTTTCGGCCCATTGAAAATCTGCGTGCAAGCTCGGCGCAACCCTCTCTCGCGGACTCTCGTCGGTCTGGGTCGATCCATTCCTCGATCGCCTCTTGAAGAGCTTCGACGTCATCTGCTCGACTGATCACCTGACCATGAACGTCGGGCTCGATGATCTCTGCAAACCCATTCGTTACGGTTGTGATAACCGGCATTCCGTAGGAAAGAGCCTCCAGGCAGGCATTTGAAAACGGGTCGTAAACCGTGGGCAAAACCAGCAAATCTGCCGCAACGTAAAGCGGTTGCATATCTGTGACCGGTCCCAGGAATTTTACCTTGTTCGAGCTAGAGACCGGCTTTTTCCCTTTGCCTGCCACCAGCAGGCGCACATTTCGATTCGCGATGCGACTGATCGCCTGAATGGCGTACTTCAGCCCTTTGCGTTCCCAGCCCGAACCGACGAACAGGAGTGCGATGTCGTTCTCGCGCAGACCCCAGTCATGCCGCATGTCAAGACGAGTTCCGGGCTTCCTTTTGAAATGGACGTCGGGCAGCCCATTGTAGATCACCGTGATTTGATCCTCCGGGTAAGCGAACTCGGTGATGATTTCCCTTTTTACCAATTGCGAATTCGCGATCACGTGTCTTGCGCCGCCCCGCTGGAACAAGGCTCGCTCCAGTTCGAGTAGTTCACGGTGTTTGTGGTTCAGGAAACGAAGGGGCGCGCGCCAGGCGGGTTCATGGCGGACCCTGCGTTCGAGCCAAAGCTTATGAAGTCCATCGCCGGCTCGATAGCAGTCGCACTGCAGCACGCGGTCCAGACTGAACAGAATCTCATCCGGTTGCCGGCATTCTTGAACGGTTTGCGCGAAACGTAGCGGGCTCGACGGTTTCAGGCGGACCAGACTACCATATAGCCATTCAGCTTGGGGCCAATCTTGTGTCGAGTAAAGGGTCGCCCGGTGGCCGCCATCTGCGAGTGCACGTCCAAACCGCTTCAAATAACTTTCGGCCCCACCCGTGCGAGAAAATCCGCGTCTGACAAGACCAATTTTCATTAAATGAGAAAGGATCCTCACACAAAGGTCACAAAGGTCACGAAGCAAAATGATAAAAGTTATCCAAACCGGACGACTCCCAATTCCACCCCATATCTAAAACCTTCGTGACGTTTGTGACCTTGTGTGAGTCTGTTCACCGTGTCCAATGGCGATTCGCCGGGCGCAACTCGTCTAATGAATTCCATCCTGGTAGTCCAACTCAAACGGCTCGGGGACGTCATTTTAACTACGCCGGCGCTCAACGCGTTGCGCAAACTGTATCCGGAAGCTCAGATCACATTACTAATAGACTATCATTCGGCCGAGCTTGCGCCTGCCATAGCGGACGTAAACGAAGTCTTGATTTATAATAGAAACGCCTCGTTCAACCTGTGGTTGGATCTGGCTCGGCGAGGATTCGACCTTTGCCTCGATTTTACCGGTAATGATCGCTCGGCACTTGTGTCGTTTGTTTCGAAAGCGGCGCGACGAGTCGGATTCAGCTTCGTCGCTAAACATGCCATCCGTTCTTGGGTCTACACGCACCTGGTGCAGTCTGCTGTGAGGGAGAAGCACACCGTCGATCACTACTTCGACCTGGTTCGATCCTTGGGAGATTCCGGTTCAGCAGCAGGCGGCGTTTCGCTGCGTCTGCCGGATAGCGTGGAACGCTCAGCTGAAACGCTAAGGCGGGAGATCGGTTTGCCAGGGCGTTACTTCGTCGTTCATCCCGGCTCAGCGAGGCCGGACAAATATTGGTTGGCCGATCGCTGGAAAGCTGTGATCGCGCATGCACAAAAACGACTTGGGATTCCCTGTCTGATCACTGGCGGCCGAAATCCAGCAGAACTGCAGCATATCCGTGATATCATTGCGGGAACGTGTCCCGACTCGACGATCTTCAATTTGGCAGGTAAGGTCGACTTCCTCATGAGCGCCGCGATGATTCGGAAAGGGACCTTATTTATCGGCGTCGACACGGCGACTGCGCACCTAGCTTCAGCGTTCCGGCGACCTCAACTAGTCCTCTTTGGACCGACAAATCCGTTTCATTGGCATCCTATGCACCCCCGCGCCGCCGTGGCCCGCGCAGGGTTTGAAGGCTTGCTCGATCATTTCGAACCGCGGCAGAAGGGGTTTCCGATGAGTGAATTGTCGACCGAGGCTGTAATTCGTGCTATGGAGGTGCTCTTAGAAAGGTTTGAAATAGCGACAGCCGCAGAATGACTGTAATAATCGGCGTAAGCGGAAGTAAGCGACGCGCCCCGCTTTGCATCTCTCCAAGCCCGAGCAAACCGAGACGATTGCGGTAGAGAAGTTTAAATATTCCATGGCAAAAAAAAGACCTTCACCTCGCGAATATCTACGGATGCTCATTGGGCCGTACCGCGATCTATTTCCTTTTCTCAAGCCTCACCTGGGGCGGTTCATCTTAGCGTTGATCTTTGGAGCAGTTTTCGGCGTGATTTCCGGACTTTTGCCGCTGGTCTTGAATTACGTGAATACTCAGGTTTTTCCGCAGGGCAAGAACAAAGTAGACATGCTGGGCGACGCTTTGAACGGTACTGGGGCGGGGATCAATTCGGTGCTCTTAGTTTGTTCGGTTATACCCTTCATTTTTGTTCTGCGTAGCCTCTGCGACTATTTAAATAGTTACTACATGTCTTGGGTGGCCCTGCGCGTTTTGGCAGACATTCGCTGCAAGCTCTACACGCACATCCTGGGTCAATCGTTGGAGTTCTTCAACCGCGAACGGTCGGGGAATCTGATCTCGCGGGTCGCGAACGATACACGCATGGCGCAGACGGCCCTGACCAGTATTAGTAGTGACCTGATCAAACAGCCTTTGACCGTTATCAGCGCCTTCGCAGTTTTGATTCACCTGGATTGGAAATTCACCGTCGTGAGCCTATTCCTTTTTCCGGTGTGCATGGTGCCGATCGTTTATTACGGCAAGAAGGTGCGGCGACAGGGGAGACTCGAGGAAGAGAAAGTCGGGTCGATGATGTCGGTCTTGCAGGAAAGCTTTGCCGGGATCCGTGTGATCAAAGCATTCGCCCGGGAGAAGCACGAGTCTGAGCATTTCGAAGGACTGAGTCTTGAACAATTCAGAAGCGGCGTCCGCGTTCAAAAAGCGATACAGATCGTGAGCCCGATGGTCGAAGCCGTTGCGGCGATAGGCGTCGGTCTAGCGCTTTTCTACGTCTGGTATACTCACTTGAGTGCCGCGAAGTTCCTGGCGCTTCTGGCTGGTATTTTCATGCTGTACGATCCGATCAAAAAGCTCAGCCGAATTCATCTCGTGATGCAGCAGTGCTTTAATGCGACTAACAACATCTTCGAGATAATGAATCGGGAACCGGCGATCAAGGACAGGCCAGGGGCAGAGGAAATCACAGGCAGCGATGGCGATATTCGGATCGAGAGCGTGACTTTCCGTTACCGGCCTGGGTTGCACGCGGCGGTTCACGACTTGAGCCTGCATATTGAGCCTGGGAAATACTACGCCTTGGTCGGTTCAAGCGGAGCGGGGAAAAGCACGATTTTGTCTCTGCTCCTGCGCTTTTATGAACCGGAAGCAGGTGTCATCCGGCTGGATGGACGCGATATCAATACGATCAAGCAGATTTCGTTGCGTGAACAAATAGGTATGGTTTCTCAGGAAACCTTCTTATTTCACGATTCGATCCTTAACAACATCCGGTATGGCCGTTTGAACGCAGCCAAAGAGGAAGTGATTGATGCGGCGAAGCGGGCTTATGCGCACGACTTCATTATGCATCAGCCGAATGGGTACGAGACGGTTATTGGCGACAAGGGTTGCTTGTTGTCCGGAGGGCAACAGCAACGCGTCTCGATCGCACGGGCGCTCCTCAAGAACGCTCCGGTTTTACTTTTGGACGAGGCGATGTCTGCTCTCGATTCGGAGGCTGAACGCGAGATTCAAGCGGCTCTGGATCGCTTGTCCGAGGGCCGGACTGTCATTGCTATTGCCCACCGGTTGTCTACCGTTCTTAAGGCCGATCAAATTGTGGTGATGGATCGAGGTGGAGTTCGGGAGATCGGCACGCATCGCGAACTGCTGGATAGCTCCACGATTTACAGGAAGCTTTACGATTTGCAGTTCGACGTACAGGCCGAAGAGTTGGCAACAATAGTCTGAGCGGCGTCTTTTGGGCAAGGTCCGTTTTGGCGGCCCTGGCCCAAAAGACGCCGCTCAGGCTATTGTTGCTCCTGCCTCCGGGAGATCCCTTCCTGGATCTTTGCACGCCGACGTTCGCGAAAGCTTTCCAGTCGCTTTTGCTGGTCTGGGTTCAATTCCGTCTCGATCTCAGCCAGAGCGGCGTCAAAAGCGTCACTTCCTTGCAGCATCGCTTGTATCTGAATCGCTTGCATCTGCTTTACGGCGGATTCCACGCGAGGTCGGATCCTTGCGGTCTGCTCGGGTGTTAACTTGCCAATCCGTTGCAATCTCTGCAGTAGATTCTCGGTCCATGCATGGAAATTGTGCGTGATATTCTGCGGCATCTGTCTGCGCAGAACCGCATAGGTAATGACAGATCCGCTAAGACCACCAATCAGAAAAAGGACCGCGAAGACCAGGACTAGTTTCCAACTGGATCCCATATCACAGAGGCCATTTCAACCGTCGATTCCTGATCATCCGATCCGGATGAGTTGCTCGTTTCGAAGTTAATCCCGAGAACTGTTCCCAGAATGATCAACGCGGTTGCGATGGACAAAAACGAGGCCCTGAAAAAAGCCCTATTTTCTTGGACGCGCTGACGGTATTGTTGGAGGACGCCTTCCGCAAAACCCGCCGGCATGGGCGGAATCCCTTTGGCTCCGACCCGTCGAGCTCTAGCGAAAAGCTTCTCTAGGTTCTCCTCCTTCATCACTTTAGTCGTTTAACCGTTGCGCTCAGCTTTTGTCGTGCCCGAAACGCCTTAACCTTGATTTTAGACGGTTTCCAGCCCGTCAGGTCACAAATTTCCGCAACCGATTTTTCCTCCAGATAGAGCCACCGAACCACTAGACGTTCGTCCGGCTTCAAACTCAGAAGCAGCCTCTCCAACAGTTCGCGGCTTTCGTCCGGAGATTGCTGGGCGGGTTCGCTGGCATCGTCTTTGAGGTTGTCCAAGATGGCCTGCTGCTCTTCGGTAAAGTCTGACCACCGATATTCGGGCCGGTTACGTTGCTTTCGAAGGTGGTCGATACACGTGTTGACCGAAATTCGCGAAACCCAATGTTCAAATGGCATATCAGCACGATATTGGTGAAGCTTACCAAATATTTTTAAAAAAATCTCCTGCGACAAATCCTCCTCCGACTCGCGTCTTGGAAGATGGTTCCGGACGATCCTGATCACAGCGGGATAGAGGTGCTCAACGAGCTTTTTCGCAGCCGCTTCGTTCGAATTGCGTGTGAGCGTGATTAGATGTGACAGTTCGTCGGGCGCCATCGAGCGCGTCTGCGGCTTTTGAGTTTGGAGTTCTGAGTTTTGGGTGTTCATTCGCTGGCCCGCCTGGTTTCACGCAAAACTCAAAACCCGAAACTCAAAACTGTATTCACCATGTCAATGCTTCAAGAATTCAAGGAATTCGCTCTCAAAGGGAACGTGAAGAATCCCAACTCATGCAGAAGAACCGACCGAGTGGCCAGTCCATCCTTTTAGGCGGGTTACGGGAAAGCTTCGATAGGAGGTTGCGTTTCATGCCAACACAACCGCTATGATAAACAGGATAATTAAGAGCAGACATAATCCTCTCACTAGCCATATCGGCAATCCGGTGAACCCCGAGATTACCAGTACAGCCGCCATCACGGCCAGGATGAGGATGGTTATCGCCCATGAAAACATGTTCGCCTGAGGGAAAGGCTTAAAGCATGCCAAGCTGGCTTTATTGATATAAGCATTTCGTAATCAGCAAGTTAGCAATTGTGAATACCACCTAAACCGCGGTTCAGACATGCACTGTGCAACCCGCTGCAAGCGTCCTGCATTGTAAGTGATAGCTCCAGCTTTTGCCTCCCTGTCTTCTATCTGCGGCTTTTGCCCAGTAGACCTGGCGCAGTTTTGAGAGCAAAGGCTGGAGCCGAGCTCCAGTTTTCGCTTACGGTCGAGATTTGTGATAAATGTTTGGAAGATGACGAGTGGTTCCGCACTCTCAATCGTAGGAGATGCGGATAGGTTCTAAGAGAAGATTGTCATGAGAGAATTGCTGTCCCGGACTCTTGTAGGTTTAATCGCCAGCGTCACGTTTTTGTGGGCGGCGCCGGCTGCGGCTCAGCAGTACAATGGCAAAGAACTGGTCAAAGCCACACTCATGGCTGACGTCAGTTCAATCCAACCGGGTCAGCGGTTCCGACTCGGAGTGCTTTACCGCATTGAGCCTGGGTGGCACATTTATTGGAAATATCCAGGGGATTCGGGCATACCGACAAAGATCGAATGGCAACTTCCGCAAGGCTTCACGATCCGCGATTTGCAGTGGCCGCTACCCCTGCGGGAAAAAGAGCCGGGCGATTTGGAGGTATTTGCCTACACCTCGGAGGTTCTGCTGTTTGCCGAGGTTGAGGCTCCAGCTACTTTGCCGCCCGGACCGGTTACGATCCAGGCAAAATCGGACTGGCTGGTTTGTCAAAGTCTGTGCGTCCCCGGACGTGCGCAGCTTTCTTTTACTTTGAACAGTGGGGCAAACAGCGCGTCCGACTCGGCTAAGATCTTTGAGAATTATGCCTCCAAGGTGCCCAAAGATCTGATAAATCCGATTGGCTTCAGCCGCATTGGTAAGAACCTCGAAATAGAGATCCCATGGGCTCCAAATGACGCTTCGCTAGATTTTTTCCCAGATCCACCCGCAGACGCAGTGATTGGTCACGTGGTGCGAGACGGAAATAAGCTGACGCTTGCAATTGATACCGAGACTAAGCCAATCAGTCGAATGGACGGTGTTCTTGTTGTTGTGAGTTCGGGAGGGAACAGACAAGGATATGAGGTAAACGGCCGCTCGACTGTGACCGCATTTCACACCGGAGCGTCTACGTCAGCGATAAGCCTCGGCGGCATTTTGCAAGCCCTGGGATTTGCTATGCTTGGTGGTCTTATCCTGAATGTGATGCCGTGTGTACTGCCGGTTATTTCGCTTAAGATCTTCGGGTTCGTCAGTGAAGCGGGTGAACGGCCAGAAAAGGCGTTTTGGCTCTCGATGGCGTTTTCGCTGGGGATCATTAGCTGCTTTGCCGTATTGGCTGCGATTGTCATCCTGTTGAGAGCTGCAGGAGCGCAAGTCGGCTGGGGATTCCAATTTCAGGATTATCGATTTATCGCATTTATCTCTTGTTTGGTCTTTGCTTTCGCGCTGAATCTTTTTGGCGTTTACGAGCTGTCGGTGTCGGCTCAGGCGACGCAGGGCCTGGCTAAGCTTGCGAGCGGACAGGGCTATGGCGGGGCGTTTTTCCAAGGCGTGTTCGCAACTATTCTTGCGACTCCATGCACAGCCCCATTTCTTGGAACCGCGTCGGCTTTTGCCTTTGCCCAGCCTGGTTGGGCTACCTTTCTGATATTCCTTTTTATTGGGCTTGGCATGGCGTTACCTTACCTGTTGCTGGCGGTTAACCCGAAATGGCTGCGTTACTTGCCGAAGCCCGGCGGCTGGATGCTGCGACTTAAGCAATGCATGGGTTTTCTGCTCGCAGGTACCCTGCTTTGGTTGGTGTGGATCCTCGGGCAGATGCGAGGTGTAGACGCGATCGTTCGATTAGGGGCACTCCTTCTGCTGATCGCGATTCTGGCGTGGATCAAGGGATCATTCTGGACCCCGGTATCCTCATGGCGTTCGCGCGTTCTCGCGGCCACCTCAATGTTGTGTGTATTACTGCTGGCTGCCGGCGCATATGGATTTGTCACCAAACCGAGCCGGCTGGTTTGGCAGCAATTCAGCCAGGCAAAGCTGGACAATGCGCTGGCATCCGGCAGACCGGTGTTCGTCGACTTTACCGCGGATTGGTGTATCACTTGCAAAACGAACGAGCGCTTTGCCATTGATACCTCGAAGGTGAGACAAGAATTTTCGAAACGCAACGTGGTGATGCTGAAGGCGGACTGGACGAAAGGTGATCCGGAAATTACGGAGATCTTGAAGCAACACGGGAGAGCAGGGGTACCGATGTATCTGGTTTATCCCGGCGGGGGCAAAGACACACAACCCGTGCTTTTGCCCGAGCTGATCACATCTCAAACGGTCCTGGACGCATTGAACAAAACTTGACCGGCCCGCGGACGAATTTTTGTAACCGGAAGGAAGAATAGAGCGTAAGGAACAAAGAACAACATGATAAAGACGTTACTAATCACTTGTGGGCTGCTTGCTGCGACAGCCGGTTTGAGCCTCGCGGAGATGGAAGTTGGAAAACCCGCCCCGAACTTTACTTTGCCGGACACAAACGGGAAGGCACGCAGTCTGGCAGATTTCAAGGGGAAGTTTGTGGTGTTGGAATGGTATCAGCCGGATTGCCCGTTCGTCGGGAAACACTACAAATCCGGAAATATGCAGTCCCTTCAAAAGACGTACACCGCGAAGGGAGTAGTTTGGCTCTCGATTGATTCTTCCGCTCCGGGTGAGGAAGGGAATTATCCAGCGGAAAAGCTGAATCAGATTGCTTCCAATGACGGAGCTGCTCGAACGGCATTGTTGCTGGATCCGGACGGTAAAGTAGGACGTATTTATGGTGCCAAGACCACGCCGGACATGTACATCATCGACCCGAACGGGACGCTCGTCTACGAAGGAGCTATTGATAACAAGCGGAGTACCGATCTGGCCGACGTCAAAACAGCCACTAACTACGTGAAGACCGCGCTTGATGCGGTGATGACCGGGAAAACGGTCCCGACAACCGCGACACGACCCTACGGTTGCAGCGTGAAGTACGCGTCGAATTAGGTGGTGGGGTGCGCTCCCGCGCGACCGGCGTTGAGACGATCCAAGATTGTTTCGCGGGCGACGTCGGTCGCGCGGGAGCGCGACCCTACCGCCCGATTCTCGGCATTGCATCCTTTGCACGACGGTGTCTATGTGCTAGGATGGGGCAGTTGTTCAGTGTATGGCACAATTAGATCCCAGATCCTCTAAGGACAAGAACTCCCGAAATTTCGGGAACGACAACAACTTCAATTGGCGTGGCATTCTCCTGTTTGCGTGCGCAATAGCTCTGTTGGGCGGGTTCTTGTTTTCACGCAACGGTAACTACGGGAACGTAGAAGAAATCAATTTCACAGACTTTGAGAAGTACCTCGATGAAGGCCGCATCAGCAAGGAGGAACCGCTCCAGCTGATTGTGACTGAAGGGCGGTCGACGCAAGTACTGCGTGGTGCGTACGAAAAGGGTAAAAAGCCGTCTACGGTGGCCGGCGCTCCGGACCACTTCAAGACGACGGTATTCATGGAGTACAACAAAGACTTGAAATCGGAACTCGAGAATCGTGGCTATAAGGTCGATATCAAGGCCGATTCCGATGTCATGCTGTCTGCCATTCTCCAATTTCTGCCCATCGCGCTGTTTTTCCTGATTCTGTACTTCTTTTTCCGGCAACAGATTCGGAACGCCGGGAAGGGCGCCCTCAATTTTGGGAAGAGCAAGGCTCGAATGCTCGCCCGCGATCGAAATCGTGTAACGTTCAAAGACGTCGCCGGCGTCGAAGAGGCCAAAGAGGAGGTTCAGGAGATCGTGGATTTTCTGAAGGATCCCAAAAAGTTCCAGAAACTGGGTGGGCGGATTCCAAAAGGAGTGCTCATGGTGGGTCCTCCAGGAACTGGTAAAACGCTTCTAGCACGCGCGATTGCCGGTGAAGCGGACGTGCCATTCTTCAGCATCAGCGGCTCGGATTTTGTCGAGATGTTCGTCGGAGTGGGAGCCTCACGAGTTCGAGATATGTTTGAGCAAGGTAAGAAATCTGCGCCTTGTATAATCTTCATTGACGAAATCGATGCGGTGGGGCGGCACCGCGGGCATGGTCTCGGCGGTGGCCACGACGAGCGAGAGCAGACCTTGAATGCGCTACTGGTTGAGATGGATGGCTTCGACACGCAGGAAGGTGTGATCATTATCGCGGCGACGAATCGGCCGGATGTATTGGATCCAGCTCTTCTGCGGCCTGGCCGGTTCGACCGTCAGATCACGGTCAACCTTCCTGATGTCAAGGGACGCGAGGAGATTTTGCGGGTGCATGCGAAGCGGGTGAAGCTTGCGGAGGGGGTTGATTTGGGAGTTGTGGCGCGAGGTACGCCCGGATATTCCGGCGCTGAACTGGCAAATGTCATTAACGAAGCCGCGCTGTTGGCTGCCCGACGCGGGCTGAAGGCGATTACAATGGCCGAGATGGAAGAGGCCCGCGACAAGGTTCGATGGGGTAAAGAGCGTCGTAGCCTCGCGATCAGCGAGAAAGAGAAAGAAAACACTGCATACCATGAGGCTGGTCACGCTCTGTTATGCGAGGTGCTCGAGTATACAGATCCGCTCCACAAGGTGACGATTATCCCGCGCGGCCCGTCCCTAGGTTCTACCATGTATCTGCCTGTGGAGGATAAGTACACCAATCGCAAGAACGAACTTCTCGATCGGCTTGTAGTGATTATGGGAGGCCGAGTAGCGGAAGAAATCGTCTTTGGAGACGTAACGAATGGTGCGACCGGAGACATCCGCATGGCGACCGGTATTGCGCGCAAGATGGTGTGCGAGTGGGGCATGAGCGAGCGGCTTGGCATGGTGGAGTATGGAGAACATGAAGACTATGTTTTCCTCGGCAGAGATATCTCCCGATCGCGTGCCTATAGCGAAGCAACAGCTCAGGAGATTGATCGCGAAGTAAAAAGGCTTTGTGATGATTCCTACCAGCGAGCCATGAAGGTCCTAACCCAGCGCAAGGAAACGCTCGTGGCAATCGCCAAGGCGCTTCTTGAGTACGAAACCCTCGATGGCAGCCAGATCCGCGAAATTCTCAATAACGGCAGACTCGTCAACCCGCCGCCTCCGATTTCGCCCGTGAAACGAGATGAGCAGCCCCATGAGGCGACTCGTCCAGAACCCGAAGGCGTAGGCGGCTTGACCGAAGTACCGGCGTAGACGCGGTAGGTTGCGCTCCCGCGCAACCGGCGTTGAGCACGATCCAGCATTCTTTAATTGAGCGGTGCCGGTGTCACGCGGGAGCGTGAAACCCTACCATTGCGGAGCAGCACGCAGGGGTGAGGGCAAGACCGTCTCCGGTTGGCATCCTTTGAAGTTTAAGGCTTAAGCCGACGTTCGTTCTCGGTCGCGAATCTCTGGTTGACGGTGAATCGCAAGCCCGATTAATTGGCTGTGTTTTTCAAACTTAAATTTGTTGGGGATAATCAACATGACGAAAATTGGAATTAACGGCTTTGGGCGAATCGGGCGGCTTGTCTTTCGGGCACTTGTCGAACAAGGGTTGCTTGGCACCGAGATCGACGTAGTTGCGTTGAACGACTTGGTTCCTGCAGATAATCTTGCCTACCTGCTCAAATACGATTCGACGCAGGGCCGTTTCAACGGCGAGGTGTCCAGCGAAAAATCGAATCCGAAGCTCGAGAGCGACGATACATTGGTCGTAAACGGACACAGAATCCGGTGTCTGGCGGTGAAAGAAGGGCCCTCGGAGTTGCCCTGGGCGAAGCTCGGTTGCGAAATCGTAATCGAGTCGACTGGATTGTTTACGTCGGCCGACAAAGCGAAAGGTCACCTCGAAGCGGGCGCAAAAAGGGTGTTGATTACGGCTCCTGCGAAGGGAGAAGACATCACAGTTTGCATCGGCGTAAACCATGAAAAGTACGACGCCGCGAAACATCGCATCATCTCCAACGCGAGCTGTACCACGAACTGCCTGGCGCCGGTAGTCTACGTCCTGTTGAAGGAGGGCTTCGGAATCGAAGAAGGTTTGATGACGACGGTGCACAGTTACACCGCTACGCAGAAGACGGTGGACGGACCCTCTCGCAAAGACTGGAAAGGAGGCCGTGCCGCTGCGATTAATCTGATTCCGTCGACGACGGGCGCTGCGAAGGCAGTAGGCTTGGTGTGTCCCGAGGTTAAAGGGAAGCTGTCCGGTATGTCGTTCAGAGTGCCTACGCCTGCAGTCTCCGTAGTCGATCTCACAGTTCGGACCGTTAAGGAGACGAGTTACAAGGACATCAGCGCCGCGATGAAGCAAGCCAGCGAGACCTATCTGAAGGGCGTGCTGGCTTATACGGAAGACGAGGTGGTCTCAACCGATTTCTTGCACGACGCGCACTCGAGTATCTTCGATGCCGGCTCCGGCATGGAACTCAACAGTCGTTTTTTCAAACTAATCAGCTGGTACGACAACGAATGGGGTTATTCGAATCGGTGCGTTGATCTTCTCAAGTACATCCTGTAACGACTCCCTATGGCGAAACTATCAGTTCGCGACCTTGAGGTGAGAGGTCGACGTGTTTTGGTGCGTGTCGACTTCAACGTGCCGACGGAAGAAATGGACGGAAGAGTTCGAATCACGGATGACACTCGCATCCGGGAAAGCCTTCCCACCATCGAGCTATTGCGGAAAAAGGGAGCGAAGGTGATTTTGCTCGCGCACTTCGGTCGTCCGAAGGGGCAACCAAATCCTAAATATTCCCTGAAACCGGTGGCGGACCACCTGACGCAGATGATTCCGCCTCCGGTGCAGTTTTCTGCGGAGGTGATCGGGCCGAATGTGGAAGCAGCCTCTAAGGCCTTGCCCGACGGCGGGGTGTTGCTCGTTGAAAACGTACGGTTCTTTAAGGAGGAAGAAGCCAACGAAGACGGCTTTGCGCAGGCGCTCGCAAAATTGGGTGACGTTTACGTAAATGATGCTTTCGGCGCAGCTCACCGTGCACATGCAAGTACCGCCGGAGTCGCTAAGTACATGCCTCAGGCGGCCATGGGTCTTTTAATGGAGCGAGAACTTCAATACCTGAAGGACGAGCTGGCCCACCCCGACCGGCCATTCCTCGTTATCCTGGGTGGAGCAAAAGTTTCCGATAAGATCGGTGTGATTAAGGCGCTGATGGAGAAGGCGGACGTTTTCCTGATTGGAGGTGCGATGGCTCACACCTTTTTTAAGGCGATGGGTATTCCGACCGGCGCGAGTCGAATCGAAGCGGACAAGGTACATTTAGCAGAGGAGCTTTTGGAGCTGGCTAAAGTGAAGGGAATTAAGTTCCTCGTTCCGATCGACTGTATCGAGACGGACGAGTTTAAAGCAGGTGCAAACTCCAGGAACACGCCGGTGCTGTCCCGATCTCAAGGAATCTCTGAAGGCTGGCAAGCGGTTGATATCGGCCGAGAAACGGTCGCCCTTTTCAAGGCGGAGATTGCACGAGCAAAAACAGTCTTGTGGAACGGACCGGTTGGAGTCTTTGAGATCCCGGATTTCGCGAATGGTACGCGAGAAATCGCTGCAGCTCTGGCGGAATCCGAAGCAAAGACAATCATCGGTGGCGGAGATTCTGTGACGGCGGTGAACCAGTTCGGTTATGCGGATAAGATGACATTCATCTCTACCGGAGGGGGCGCTTCGCTGGAACTTTTGGAAGGTAAAGAACTGCCGGGTGTCGCCGCGCTGACAGATAAATAATCATGCGTAAGAAGATTTTGGCAGCAAACTGGAAAATGAACCTTACCCACAGTGAGGCTGAGTCCTACTTGCAATCATTTCTCACGGAGATCGGAGACGTGAACGACGTCGAGGTAGTGATCATCCCTCCGTTCACCGCGATTCCCGCGTTGGCTTCAGCTTCTGAGAAGATCCAGGCGCTGCGAATCGGTGCCCAGAATATGCACTGGGAAAAGAGTGGCGCATTCACCGGTGAAATTAGCGCGACGATGCTCCGGGCGCTCTACGTCAAATATGTGGTCCTGGGACATAGCGAGCGACGGACATTGTTCGGCGAAACAGACGAGATCGTTAATCGAAAGGTGCGAGCGGCCCTGGATGCCGGTCTTCGCCCCATTTTTTGTGTCGGTGAGACGCTTCGCGAACGGGACAACAATCAGGTGGAGCAGGTTTTGGAGAGGCAAGTGCGCAGCGGTCTGGAGGGGGTATCGCAAAAAGATTTTAACGAAATCGTTATGGCTTATGAGCCGTGCTGGGCCATTGGAACCGGGCGAACCGCCACGCCAGCCCAGGCCGAACAGGCACACGCCTTTATTCGTTCCGTTCTGTCCGAGCTCGCCGATGGAGCTACGGCCGACAGGGTTAGGATCCAGTACGGCGGGAGCGTTAAGCCGGATAATGCCGAGGAGTTGATGCGCCAAAAGAATATCGATGGCGCGCTTGTCGGTGGAGCGAGCCTGGATCCCCGAAACTTTGCGCAGATCATCCGATGTGCGGAAGCGGCCCTGGCACCGTAGCAAGCGAAGCGTCCCATTTGCTATTTGGCCTCAATTCATGGCGGGCGGGACGCCCATGCCACGATGAATCGGCGGAACGAGATGCAAAACGATCCGTCTCGCCGCGGGACGAAGATCGGACCTACAGGTTCCAGCGGCGTTCCTCCTCCTCAAGGCGCGATTCTTCAAGGTCGAGCAGGAGCTGGAATCTTCGCAGCACGGCATCGCTGATGGCGCCGCGATCTCGCAAGTCGATCAAAGTTTTCCTTTGTATTCCAATCAATTCGCCCTCGAGCGAGACTAGCTCGTTCATGTACCGTACCTCAGGGCGATCCGCACCGGCTTCGCTCGCTTTCTCGAATCGTTCCGCTCTGTTCCTGTAGGTGTCTATAAGCTGCTCAATCGCGCGCCCGTGAATCTCGTCTCTTCTTGGAGTCAACGCGAGATAATGAAGCGCAACGCCGGTCATCGTTTCTCGCGCTCGCTGTTCCGCGGCATGTTCCGCGCTGTCTGCCGGGAAATTCAGCCAGCGGAGCAACCGCGGCAAACTGAGACCCTGGAGCACAAGCGTAGCGAGAATAACCGCGAACGTTAGAATCAGAATCTCATTGCGTCCTGGAAAAGGGGCGCCATTCGCCAGGGAGGTCGGGATCGCCAAAGCAGCAGCCAAAGAAACTCCGCCTCGGATCCCAACCCACGAAATCAAGGCTGACTGCTTCCAGGGTGGATACGGCTCACAAGCACGGCGCCGACCGCTGAATGCGCGCGGAACGTACGCTGAAATAAATACCCACAAGATCCGAACCAGAATCACTGTTCCAGTGACCAGCAGGGAGCCACGGACGACTGTACGAAATGACTCTGCCGAGAACGACTTCACAATTGGCCGCAGCTGGAACCCGATGAGAATGAATAGCAGGCCGTTTAGCAGAAACGTCATAACTTCCCAGGTTGCGATCGATTGAAGCCGCGTCTTGGCGGACATGATCCGCGGGTCTTCCCAGCTGAGATAAAGACCCGCGGTGACAACGGCTAAGACGCCGGACACGTGTAGCGCGTCCGCAGGCAGATAGGCGGCAAACCCCGTCAGCAAAGCGATCGTACTTCTCACCAACGAATCCGATGTAAGCCGCTGAAGCGCAAGCATCAACCAACCAATAGCCAGTCCAATTGCGACTCCTCCGCCAGCGGCCACGCAAAATCCAATCGAGACAGATCCCCAAACATACGTTCTCGTCTGGGTGACGTGCACAGCAGTCTCGTAAAGTACTAGAGCCGAAGCGTCGTTGATCAGGCTCTCACCGTGCACCACCGCCAATAAGTTCCGCGGAAGACTAAATCGTTCCAGGATCGCAGCGGTCGCCACCGTGTCGGTGGGGCCCAGTATAGCTCCCAGCACGAACGCCGGAGCCCAAAGAAATCCCAGTATAAAATGCGCAGCGAGCATCACCGCGATGGCGGTGGTGAAAACCAGTCCGATTGCCAAAAGCAAGATCGGGCGCCGGTTGTCGCGGAAGTCGCGCCAGGACGAGTTGACGGCGTCCCAGTAAAGCAGCGGCGGAAGAAAGACCAGAAAAACTATGTCCGGCTCCAGCCTGACTTCCGGCAATCGGGGAATTAGTGCGAGAACGAGCCCTCCGATTACGAGGATAATCGGGTACGAAACGTTAAGCCGCCGCGCGACCGTGACCAGGGCCACGAGAACGATTAGCAAACAGACGACCAGGTCAACCGGATGCACCCTGCGTTCTAGTATGGCGGATTTCGGCGGCGAATCGAGCCCCACGTTTAGCAAAGGCATTTGCCAACATGACCCGTCCCTGCAAACATGACCTGTCCCTAAGCATGGCCCGGCCCGCGCGTTGCGGCCATCGTCTCGATCGTCGAAACCTGCCGGCGACTAAGAATTCCGGTACGCGACTACCTTGGCTCGATCTTGCCGGGTTTAGCCTGCATCGCTCACAAATCCTTAACGATTTGTGAGCGATGCAGGCTGTGGCAGCGGAATTCTCCGGCTGCGCCGGAAAACCTCCTCCGCTCTTCGAGCTACGGCGCGTCCCCAAAGCCGGAAAAAGTCGCGCCATAGCGAAGCGACGGCGGATTCCGCTGCTTTTTGGAGAGAAGAGTTTAAAACACTTGTTTCGATTCATCTATTTCCAAAAGCTGCTCTTGGACAGACGCGCAGCGTCTGTTTAAGAGCTTTCTAACCCGCAATGAGCTCGTCGATTCTCAAAGCGTGTGATTCTTGCGGGTTAGCCGACTTTCCGGTCAATCGTATCGCTGAACTCACTCCAGGGCTTGGGCGGGCTAACTAACACGGCCGGCCTTGTGGACCGCCAGCTCAGCTCCCGCTTTGCAGGGGGGTCTGGAACATTCGACTTCACTGCGTTTCAGGCGATGGTGTACGTTCATCGCTGCCTCCTGGTTCGAGGCACGACCGATCCAAAATCCTCCCCAATGTCATCTCGGCCTACTGCGAAAAGCTTTACGCCCAAGCAAGGGCAGTATTTGGCTTTCATCTACGCATACACCCGTGTGCTCGGACGGCCTCCCGCCGAAGCCGACATGCAGCGACACTTCGGCGTCAGCCCGCCTTCGGTTCACCAAATGGTGCTCACCCTCGAACGAGCGGGCCTTGTTCGACGACAACCCGGA
>Ga0209039_10001967_pt1 | contig 18182 bp, 14 predicted proteins | sample BogFormECP12_OM1_FD_188238 | JGI IMG/M metagenome (GOLD analysis project Ga0209039, IMG submission 188238) | Bog forest soil microbial communities from Calvert Island, British Columbia, Canada - ECP12_OM1 (SPAdes) (version 2) | ecosystem: Environmental > Aquatic > Freshwater > Wetlands > Bog ...
GGCGGCATGTCCCGTGGCCGCTCAGAATCCACCGGCGAGCGCTATGACCGGCTGATTCGCCGGGATGGCAAGCCGCTGTCTCCCAGGCACGAGCGCGCGGAGCAGGAGAAGCTCGACAAGGAAACCAACAAGCGGAAACAGGAGCCCGCCGAGGCCAAGGCCAGGCGGCTGAAGGCGGCGCAACGGGAGACTCTCGCCTGCAACGCGGAATTCGCCGATGGATTCCGTTTCCGCCTGCTGGGAGTGGAGAGCGTCAACGGACGTCGGGCGTGGAAGGTGGAAGCGGAGCCCATCCCCGGTGGACCGCCGCGCTGCGAGGCGGTCAGGAAGATCAGGTCGTTCCGGTTGCCGATCTGGGTCGCCCAGGAAGAGCCGCAATGGGCCCGCCTGGAAGGCGACAACATTGCGCCCGTCACCTGGGGCGCGATTCTCATCCGCGCACCGGCGGGCGCCATGCACATCGCCATCGATTCCACCCGCCGCGACGACGGCGCCTGGCTGCCCGCCCACGCGATCGTGCGCGCCGGCGCCTGGCTGCCCGCCCACGCGATCGTGCGCGCCGGCGCCGGGGTCGTCCTGATGGCGAAAGTGCGTTTGGAGATCGAATCGACTTTCAGCGACTACCGCAAGTTCCAGTCCGAATCCAAGGTCTTGGAATAGGCCGCGCGCGGCCAGCGCGCATTTCTCACGCGGGCCAAGCGGGAGTATTCGGACAGGGCGGGCTTACTGACTCTGAATCGCGGCGAGGGCGGAACGCAAGGCGGCGGCCACGCGATCCTGGTCGGCATCGGACATGTCCTGATAGAGCGGCAGGATCAGACAGCGGTCCTGCGCGGCTTCGGATTCCGCGAGAGGGCCGCCCGGCCTCCACGTGCCCGCGGGATAGGCCCGTTCGCGATGGGCGTTCATGATGCCCCTTCGCGTTGCGATGCCCTGGTCGAGCAGCGTCTGCATGACCGCGGCCTGGCGGCAGGCCTCCGGGAGGCGAACACAGAAGCTCTGCCAGTTGGTGCGGGCCCAGGCGGGCTCGGCGGGGAGTTCGAGGCCCTCGATACCGGCCAGGATCCGGCGGTACCGGCCCGCCAGGTACCGGCGCCGGGCGACGATTTCCGGCAGCTTCTTGAGCTGTTCCCGGCCCACCGCGGCCTGGATGTCGGTCATGCGATAGTTGTAGCCTATCTCGGGATACTCCTCGAAGATGACCCGGTCGCTCGAATGGCGCACCGTATCGGGCACGCTCATGCCATGCTGGCGCTGAGCCCGGAAGCGGGCATCGTAGGCGGAGTTCGCGGTGGTCAACATGCCCCCGTCGCCGGTGGTGAGGAGCTTGCGCGGGTGGAAAGAAAAGCAGGCGATATCGCCGTGGGGCTTGCCGATTCGCTCCCAGGCGCCGTTCCGGAGGATCTCACTGCCGACGGCGCAGGCGGCATCCTCGATTACCGGCAGAGAGTGGCGCGCGGCGACGTCCAGAATCCCGAGGATGTCGCAGGGCATTCCCATCTGGTGCACCGCCAGGATGGCCCTGGTGCGCGGGGAGACGGCGGGCACGATCGCGCGAGGGTCCATGTTGAACGTGGCGCGTTCGATATCGACGAACACGGGCAGCGCGCCGCAGTAGCGAATCGAACTGGCCGTGGCCACGAAGGAATGGCTCACGGTGATCACCTCGTCGCCGGGGCGCACGCCGGCCGCCAGCAGCGCCAGGTGCAGAGCGGTGGTGCAGTTCGAAACCGCGCAGGCGTGGGGCGCGCCCACCGCCTGGGCGAACTCGGCTTCGAAAGCGGCGACCTCGGGGCCTTGCGTCACCCAGCCTCCGGAGATTGGCCGCCGCGCGGCTTCAACCTCGCGCTCGTCCATCCACGGCTTGGCGATGGGGATGGGAGGCGGCGTCATTGCGCCGCCTCCCAGTTCCGGACGATCTCGCTGCGCAGCAGTGCCTCCGGAGATTGGCCGGAGCCGGCATACCAGTCACGCAGCCGTTTCAGGCCGTCCTGAATTCGCACCGCGGGCTCGAAGCCCAGCAGATCGCGCGCTTTTCGAGAATCCGAGAAGAGGCGCAGAACGTCGCCGGGACGCGGAATATCGTGCTGAACCTGGGCGTCCTGCCGCCCGCAAACCGAGGCCACCATGGCCGCCAGATCGCCGATGGCGATCTCGGCCCCGCTGCCGAGGTTGATTGTCTGCCCGATGGCGGCATCGCACTGAGCCGCGGCGACGATGCCCCGGACGGTATCGGACACGAAGGTGAAATCGCGGGTCTGCGCTCCATCGCCGAAAACCACCATGGGAAGGCCCGCCAGGCATCGCAGCATGAACTTCGGAATGACTTCCCCGCTGTCGCCTTCATGATGGCAGCGGGGGCCGTAGGCGTTGAACGGACGCAGGACCACCGCCGGGTAGGAATACGTGCGATGAAACGCCCGCACGTAGCACTCCCCGGCAAGCTTGGAGGCGCCATAGACGGTCATCGGGAAGGTTGGGTGCTCTTCGCTCATGGGAACGCGCATGGCAGTACCGTAGACTTCCGAGCTCGACGTGTAGACAAACCGGCTCACGCCGGCACTCCGGGCGGCCCTGAGCAACTCCAGCGTGGCGGTGGCGTTCACGTCGTGGTTCTCGCGCGGGGAATGGATGGAGTGGCGGACGCCCAGACAAGCGAGATGGAAAACCGTATCCACGCCCCGTAGGAGCGCGGACATGCGGCCGGAGTCGCGAATGTCGGCGATTTCGAGATCGGCCCCGGGAACCCCGTCGAGGTTCTCCCGGCGCCCGTTGACGAGGTTGTCCACTGCCACCACCTGCGCGCACTGCGGAGCCAGTTGGCGGACCAGCTCCGAGCCGATGAATCCGGCGCCGCCGGTGATCAATATTCGTTTGTCTTTCATAGGGGTCTCTTTCCGCGCGGCGTCCGCCGCCGCACGCGCTTCCACCAGAAGCCGAACATGTCGCGGAGGGAATGCAGAATCACCTTCGGTTTCCCGGACGTGGCCACTCCGGCAGTGCGCGGATGGTATTCGATTTCGACCTCGCAGACGCGGTAGCCCATGTCGTAGGCGCGGATCAGCGTTTCGGGCATGAGAAAGGCCGTGCTGCGCGCCTCCACGTTTATGGCTTCCCAGACCGCGCGGGGGTAGATCTGCACGAAGTTGTAATCGCGCAGGCGAAGAGGGAAGAGCAGGTGCAGGAGCGCGCGGTGAACGGCCGAGGTTAGGACGCGGTAGGGCGAGTAGCCGGCACGCGAGCGGCGCGCCGCCACCACGATATCGGCCCCGGCCAGGAGCGGGGTCATGAGCCTGAGGTCGCGCAGGTCGAACGGGTAGTCCATCGCGTTATGGGTGACCAGGTCAAAGCGGGCCTGCCGGAAGCCGCGCACCAGGCTGGCGCCCTGACCCAGGTTGGTTTCGTTGTGGAGGACCCGGATTTCGGGGTGCGCGGATGCCAGCGCGTCGCACAGAGCGGGCGTGCGGTCGCGGCTGGCATCCTCGACGATGACGATTTCGAATTGCTGGAATTGATCGCGCAGGGCATCCAGCGCCCGGGCCATCGTGGCCTCGACGCTCTTCTCTTCGTTGTAGGCCGCGAAAACGACCGTGATGGTGTCACCGCCCCAAGGCACTTCTCAACTCCGCGATGACGCGTTCCTGTTGCTCTTCGGTGAGACCGGGGAAGATGGGCAGGAACATGGTGGCGCGCGCCGCCTCCTCGCTGGCCGGGAAGTGCACGCCGCTGTAGCGCGCTTCGTAGAAGGGCTCCTGGTGGAGCGGCTGAATTCCGCTGCGGCAGGAGATGCCGCGTTCGGCCATGCGGCGCAGCAACGCGTCGCGGTCCAAGCGCGCCCCCGCCCTCAAACGGATCAGGTAGGACGAATAGGCGTGGGTGGCGTACGGCGGCACGTAGGGGGGCTCGACTTCGTCGAGCCCGGCGAGGGCGGCGTCGTAGCGGCGGGCCTGCGCGGTGCGCTGCTCCACCATGGCGTCGAGCTTCCTCATCTGTACCAGGCCTATGGCGGCCTGAATATCGGTCAGGCGGTAGTTGTAGCCGACCTCGCCGTACTTCTGCACCAGCACGCCCTTGGCTTTGTGGCGCTCCAGGTCGGAGATGGAGGCTCCGGTGGCGCGGAGGGTGCGGGCCTTGGCGGCGAGCGCCTCGTCGTTGGTGGTGATCATGCCGCCTTCCCCGGTGGTGATCATCTTGCGGGGATGAAAACTGAAGCAGGTGGGCGCGGCGATGCCGCCCACGCGCCTGCCGCGCGATCTTGCGCCGAGCGAGCATGCGCCGTCTTCGATAAGGGCCAGGCCGCGGCTGGCCGCGAGCGCGGCGAAGGGCTCCATGTCGGCGGCGAGACCGATCTGGTGCACCACCAGAATCGCCTTGGTGCGCGGGGTGATGGCGGCGGCGGCGCACTCGGGATCGAGATTGTAGGTGCGCGGATCGATGTCGGCGAAGACCGGCCGGCCTCCGGCGTGATGCACGGCATTGGCGGTAGCCATGCAGGTGTGAGAGGGCATGACGACGTCGTCGCCGGGTCCGACGCCGCTGAGGTGCAGCGTGAGGTGAAGCGCGGTGGTGCAGGCGTTGGTGGCGACGCCGAAGCGCGCGCCCACGTAGCCGGCGACCGCGGTTTCAAACTCGGCAACCTTGGGCCCCTGGCTGATCCATCCGGAAAGGATCACTTCGGCCGCGGCGCGGACTTCTTCTTCCCCGGTCCAGGGTCTTAGCAGGGGGATCTGGTCTTGAAACAGGTCTGTGACATTCACAAAACACGGCTCCAATCGAAGTTCGCATCCAGCCGTTCGGCGATGCGCGCGGGCACTCCCAGGGCCAGTACAAGCTCCGGCAGGCTCTTCGTCACCACGGCTCCCGCACCCACTACGGTTCGTGCGCCGATGGCTACTCGCGACAGAATGGTCGCGCCGCTGCCGATGAATGCGCACTCCCCAATCGTGACACGGCCTCCCACCCGGGCTCCCGGGCCAACCGCGGCGCCCGGTGCGATGACGCAATCGTGCTCCACCACCGCCGCGGTGTTGATAATGACAGTATCGCCGATCCGAGCGTTCGAATTGACGACGGCATTGGCGCCAATCATGATCCCGCATCCAAGTGCGGCCGACGGCGCCACGACGGCCGAGGGATGCACCGCGTTCAGCAGCGGGATGCCGCGACTGGCGATGCGCGCGGCGACGGCGCGGCGGCGGTCCGGGTCGCCAAGCGCCACGATCATCTCTACGCCGCCGCCCGCGAGGGCTTCCTCGATGGCGCACCCTACGGGGGTTCCGTTCACCAGGAGGCCGCGCTTCGCGGGGTCGTCGTCGACGAAGGCGACGCTCTCGAAACGTGCTTCCGCTCGCAGGATATCGAGGATTACCCGGCCCTGCGCGCCGGCCCCTACGATCATGGCTTTCATTGCGGAATAGCGCCTCCAGCAGTTTTCGACCCCCGCAGCGTCGCCGGGGTTCCGCTCAGTTCCGATTGGCCGGGGCCTAACCGTCCGCGGCTGACACGCTGGCGCGCACGGCTTCGGCCACTTCTTCGATCTGCGCCCGGGTCAACTCCGGGAACATGGGCAGCGAGAGCACTTCGCGCGCGACGGTCTCCGCGACCGGGAACGATCCCTCCGGGTACCTCTCATCCCGATAGGCATTTTGAAGGTGGACCGGGATGGGGTAGTGAATTCCGGTCTGCACGCCCGCGGCGGTCATGGCTTCCACCACGGCGTCGCGGTGCGGAACGCGGATGGCGTAGACGTGGTACACGTGGCGCGCAGAGGGCATCTCGCGCGGCAGGCCCACGCCCAGGCCGGCCAGCGTCTCGCCGTAGATGGCCGCGTTGGCGCGGCGGGCTTCGGTCCAAGCCTCCAGGTGGCGAAGCTTCACGCGCAGGATGGCGCCCTGCATGCCTTCCAGCCGGTAGTTGAATCCGCGGAGGTCGTGATAATAGCGCCTGGACTGCCCCCAATCGCGCATCTTGCGGACGAAGCCGGCGTATTCCGGGTTGCTGGTCACCACCATGCCGCCCTCGCCGTAAGCGCCCAGATTCTTGCCGGGATAGAAACTGTAGCAGGCCATGTCGCCGAGCGAACCCACGGGCCTGCCCTTGTACTGCGAGCCATGGGCCTGGGCGGCGTCCTCGATGACGGCAATGCCGCGGCGCCGCGCGACCTCGATGATCGGGTCCATGTCGGCCGGGTGCCCGTAGAGATGCACCGGCAGGATGACCTTGGTGCGCGGGGTGATAGCGGCTTCGAGTTTGGCCGGGTCCATGGTGTTCGATTGCGGATCGATATCCACGTACACGGGGGCCGCCCCGGTGTAGCAGATGGCCGCCACGGTGGCCACGAAGGTGAAGGGCACAGTGATGACCTCGTCACCCGGCCCGGCGCCCGCCGCCAGCAGGGCCAGGTGCAGCGCGCTGGTGCCGGAATTGACGCCGATGCCCTCGCGCGCCCCGCAATAGGCGGCGAACTCGCGTTCGAACGCGGCCACTTCCGGGCCGAGGATGAACTGGCTGGTTTCGAGCGCGCCCAGGATCGCCTGGTCGATCTCCGGCTTGATCGAGCGGTACTGCTCCTGCAAATTGCCAAAGGGAATCACGCCACCACTCCTGAATCCTCGAACTTCATCAATCGTCCTTGTTCCCTCATCGAGCGGGTGGCCATTTCGAGGATGCGAACGGTGCGCAGGCCGGCGAGGCCATCCGTGACCGGCGCGCGGCCCTGCTCGACGCTGTCAATGAATTCGGCCGCTTCGCGCTTGAGCGCTTCAGTGATGTCGAGCTGGGGAATCCAGATGTCTCCGGCGCGGTAACTGATCATCATTTGCACAATGCCCTCGCCATCCGGGCTGACGGCGATGCCCTTGTCGTACACCTTGACCTTCTCGCTGGGTTCGAGATCGTCGTAGACGATCATCTTGCTGCTGCCGCCGATCATGGTGCGCCGCACCTTGACGGGGGCGAGCCAGTTGACGTTGATGTGGGCGATCAGGTTGTTCTCGCAGAAGATAGTGAGGTAGGCTATGTTTTCGGCGCGGCCGGGGACGTGGCTCAGTCCGCAGGCCGAGACGGCCAGGGGGCGGAGCGGGAGCACGTAATTCATGATGGAGATGTCGTGGACGGCGAGGTCCCAGATGACGTCGACATCGTGTTGGAAGAGACCCAGGTTGACGCGCACCGAATCGTAGTAGTAGAGCTCGCCCAGTTGGCCGCCGGCGACGAGTTCCCGGATCTTGCGCACCGCTCCGGTGTAGACGAAGGTGTGGTCCACCATGAGCACGAGGTTGCGGCGGGCGGCTTCCTCGATAAGGCGTTCGGAGGACTCGACGCTCGATGTCATGGGCTTCTCGACCAGCACATGCTTGCCGGCGGCCAGGGCTTTCAGCGCCAGGGAGGCATGGGTCGCGACGGGGGTGGCTATGGCGATGGCGTCGATGCGCGGATCGGCGATCAGGTCGTCGGCGCTCGCGGTGGTCCGGACGGCCGGGTAGCGCTTCTGCATGGCCGCCAGGCGGTTCGGGTTCAGATCGCAGACCGCCTCGACCGCGGCTCCGCCGGATTCCGAAAAACAGCGGATCAGGTTGGGACCCCAATAGCCGCAGCCGATCACGCCTGTACGAATCATCCCCGTTCCCCCTTCGGTTCCGTGGCGTTCCTCTGCCGGATGTCTCCCACCTGGCGCGCCGGGACGCCGGCCACGATGGCGTAGTCGGGGACATCCCGGGTGACCACGGCGCCCGCCCCGACCAGGGCGCACTGGCCCACGCGAACTCCTCCCATAACGGTCGAATTGCTGCCCAGAGAGGCGCGGCGCGCGATGAGCGTTTCGGAGACTTTCCAGTCCGCTTCGCCCTGCAACTCGCCCCCGGCGGTCACCGCGGCCGGATAGATGTCGTTGATGAACATCACGCCGTGGCCCACGAAAACTTCGTCCTCGATGGTGACGCCGGTACAGATGAATGTATGGCTCGAAATCTTGCAGCGCGCGCCGATCCGCGCCCCCTTTTGGATTTCAACGAAAGCGCCCACGCGCGACTCGTCGCCGATGGTGCAGCCGTAAAGATTGACCAGGTCGGGCTGGAATATCCTGACACCCCTGCCCATGACGACGTCGTTCGCAATCATGCAGATATCTCACCGGATAAAAATGAAGTCTAACACAGGCGCGGCTTCCGCACGCCGCTGGGCTGACCGCCGAGGAAGTAGTGTTCATTCCGGCGGAAAGATCTCTCGCTTATCGACAGGCGCACGATGCCCGGGGGGCGCCATGCGCAAGACCATCGGGTCCACCCGCACGCGCGCCGGCGCGCGCCGGCGTCAAGGTGATGCCGATGGCGAGGCTGCGTCTGGAGATTGAATCGACTTACGGCAATTGCCGTAAGTTAGGCTACTTCGCTTCGCGCGCCAGCCCGGCATCGAAGATCCCGTCGAGCAACTCGCGGATCCACTGCGCGCCGCGGAGCTTCTCGAAACTGCGATCGCTCAGAATGTGCGAGAGGCGCGGGATCTTCCCGTGCTCCGCCGAGCGTTCCAGCCAGAGCGCGACGCCTTCGCGGTCCGCCCTTTCGCCGGCGATGCAGGCCAGGTGATAACTCCCTTTTCCGGCTTCCAGGGCATCGGCCCGCCCGGCATGCCCGCGCGCCTGCTTCCATAACTCAGGCCGGCCGCCCCGCTGGCGGGCTTCGTGTATCAAAAGCGAGCTCCAGTTGTTGTGCAAGACCGCATCGGAGGCGACGTTCGCGGCTTCCTGAAACTTCCGGTCCGCTTGGGTGCAGAGGGCCGGCGCCTCCTCGCCGGAGCGCGCCTGGGCGAGTTGACTCAGGGCCGCGGCCCAGTTGGACAGAATCGCCCCGGCCTGGCCCGGCAGCAGCCGCAGCATTGTCCGAAACTGCTCCTCGGCCTGGCCGAGCAACTCAACCTGCCGGTCCGGCGCCATCTCGGCTTCGCAGAAGAGATGTCTCGCCAACAGTTCGATGTAGGGGTCCTCGTCGGTTCGCAGCTCTTCGAGCCAGGTGCGCGCTTCCGCCAGGAGTTCCAGCGCCTGCCCCGCGGGAAGCGTTCGCACCCGCTGGTGAAATGCGGGGATGAACTCGGCGATTATGGCCTTGCGCGCATGGCGAGCCTCTCCAGCCCGCACGGGGGACGCCGCGGATTCCACGCACTTGGCAATGGCCCCCATGAACATGGTTCTGACCCGCTCGAAAACGGCCTCCGATTGCGCGTGGGGTTCGAAGCAGGCCCAGTCCACGAGCATCTTCCCCCACCGCGAGACGCGGCTGTAAAGCTCCATGCCGTCGCAGCCCGGCCCGGAGTCCATCTGGGCGAAAGCGGCGTCGGCGCGGGCATACCACCAGCCGGCGCGTTCCCCGTAACTGTACCGGGCGAGTTTGCAGCAGACCTCGGAGAATCGCGCCAATACGTCGCCGGGGGCGTCCGGTTCCATTAGATCGGCCGCCCTCGTCAGAAACGGCTTCAACAAGCGGGGGGAGCGATGCCCGGCCAGCAGGTTCGCCACAATCCCCAGCCCAAGGGCGGAATGACCCGCGCGAAGAGCCAGTTCGTCTTCGCCGGCGAGCTTCTCCAGGAACGTCTGAACCTCCGCGCTGCCGGCTGTCTGGAGGCGCTTAACCGCGGGCATGATCGGACGCAGATTCGTCCCCTCGGGCCGCTGGCTTTCGAATGCGGCCAGGCAGGTCTCCGGTTTCATCTTCTTACCTTTGGGGACTAACTGCGGCGGCGGAAACTCGCCTAGCCCGCGCAGCAGGTAAGCCATGAAGGAATCGGCATCGAAGCCTGTAATCCAATGGGCGTTGCGCTCCGGCGTGAACAGGCCGTCGCGAAGCTCCGCCGGCGGTTCTTCGTGGAAGTGGCCGATCCAGTAGAGCCCGTGATCGTATCGACTCACCGACAGCAGCGTCCGGCTCAGGCCGAAGCGCTTTCCGCTGCACCCGATCGCGATCCATGGGCCGGTTGCCGCGCCGCGCCCGACCAGGCCGGCGAGGATCTCCGGCGGCGCGCCGCCCAGCAGATAAATGCACGGCGTCGCGGCGTCCCGCAGTTCCGGGTAGTCGCGGCGGTAGAGCGGAGGCATCATGCGGAAGGTCGCGGTGGCGCGCACCAGCCGGTCGTCGAAGTTGGTGGTGAGGACTCGCGCCGCGCGCCCGATGCGCAACAACTCGGCCATGCAGATGCCGGCCCAGTTCGTGCGGCACTTGAGGATCTGCTTCCGCTTGTAATCGCAGAGCGCCAGCAGGCTGGCGTGCGCGTCGTCGATTGCGGCGGCGTCTTCGGCCTGGCGGCCGGTCCGCCACGGCCCCGGGACTTCCAGCCCGCTGCATCCCGCACCCCAGATGAAGTTGATGGGGCCGCTCTGGCGGAGCGCCTCGATGAGTTGGGTAATCTGCATCGCCATTCCCTAAAGTGGCAGGAGCTTCGAACGCAGCCAGGCCAGTTCGCGCTCGGGCGCATAGGCGCGGCCCGACCAGCCGGGAAAACCGCCCCAGGCAAAGGCGTGGCGGATGACGGAAACGAACCCGGCGCCGGCTCCATCGGCCACCGCGCGATCAATTCCTTCGGGCGTTACGCGCAGCGTGTCCACCGCGCCATCGGGATTCAACATGGGATGCGTTCCCGCCAGGTTCACCGCCCCCACCGTCTCGAACCACGCCCGGACGGCCAGCGGCAACGGGCTGCCTGTTTGCCGCTCGATTTCATCCAGCGCACCACTCATCCGCGCATCCGGCGGACGATGAGTGCTTCGTCCCAGATTTCCCCTGCGGAAGCGCGCGGGCACTTCGATCTCCTCTTCTTCCACCCAAGCGAGCGCCGGGTGCGACCACGGGTTGGCTTTGTGCTGCTTGCCGCCGCGGTTTGCGACGTACTCGAGCGCATGCTCGATCCGCAGTTCCAAGGGGTAATCCGGTTCGGCTGGTTCCGGCACGCCCTGGAAGCGGTAGCCCAGGCCCGGCAGTTCCGCCAGCAGCCGCTCCACGTTGCCGCGGGCGCGCTTCATGGTCTCGCGCACTACCGCGTCGGCGGCCTTGCGGCGCGCCGGCTTGCGGATGCCGGCGCCCAGCGCCTGCATCTCGGCCCAGACTTCCGTGTACTCGCCGGCTTTATAGCGCGCGTTCCAGGTGGCCATGGCTAGATAGGCAGCAGCCCTTCGGTGAGTTTGGCGATGGCTTCGCGCGGCGCGTTCTTGTCACACTCCCAGCCGGGAAACCCGCCCCACGCGAAGAGGTTTCGAAGGTAACCGACGAAGGTCCGGCCATTGCCGTCTTCGAAAATGCCGTCCGCGCACGGATTGGGTATCACCATCTCGTATGGCCCGCCGCCGCCCTCACCCGCCTTGAACGTCTCGTCGGGAGCCAGGCCGAGCCGGATTTCTCCCTCCTCATCCCCGTCATCATTCTCTTCCACCATCTCCAACACCGATTCGAGCAGCCAGATCATGAGCGGGTCGGGGCACGTTCCCGGCAGGCCCGCCGGCTCGTCGGCATTGGGATGCAGGGTGCTGTGCCACCCCAGCAGCGACACGCCGCCCACCTGCTCATACCATGCCCGCAACGACAACGGCAGCGGTCCTCCGGCCCACTTCTCGAGCTTGTTGATCTGCCTGGCGGTCTGTTTCGTGGGGCGGTCCAGGACGTCCGGGTTCTCCAGGGGCGCGGCTTGCCCGGCCAATGCGTTGTTCATGAATTCGATGGCCATGGCGCGGCCGTTGTCCGCAGCCTCTTCCACCGCCAGCCGGCCGAGCGCCTCGCGGTGGTTCTTGTCGTTGATCTCCTGGGTGAGAAAGCGATATCCCATCCCGTCCAACCGCTGGATGAGAAGCTCCACGTTGTGCCGCGCCCGGCGCATGGTCTCCGCGGCAACCGCCGCCGCATCGGCGTAGTAGAGTTCGTGGCGGACTCCCTCGCCCAGCGCCACCAGGTCGTCCCATAGGGCGACGCGGCCGCCGTCCTGGTAGCGTTCCAGAAATGTTGCCATTAGAAGGCAACAGTATAACTCGCGGACGCCGCCTCACTGCACCAGCATCACCGGGGCCTGCCAGAACGCCGCCCGGCTGCCCGCCGGATCGAGCACGGTCACCTGGCAATTGTACTTGCCGGGAGGTAACTTGCCCAGCGCCAGGCTGAACTTCAAGGGCACGGCCTTGGACTTCGGGTCGAGCCCTTCGGTAACCGGCAGCGGCGCCGTTTCGAAGGCCTTGCTGGCGCCGCGGTAGAAGCTCACGTACGCCACCAGCGGCTGGGTAGAGGTTGCGCCGCGCTCGTAAGCTTGCAGGTAGACATACATGTCGCGGCTCTTGCTGAAGACCCGCGTCACGCTGGGAATCACCTGCATCCCGTCCTGGATCAACGGGCTCACCGACGGGCCGCTCTTGTCCTTGACGTTCATCAAGGCGTCCGCGATGGCGATGCGCTGGCCGCTCAGAACCACCGAACTGATGGGAATCCGCTTCACTTCCTTGTTCAGGTTCGGGATCACGAACTTGGAGATGTAAGTGCCGATGCGGCCGGTTTCGTCGTCGCGCGCCAGCACCTTAACGGTGTAGGTGCCCGGCAGTTGCGTGAACGCGGTCTGGTACTGGATGGGCTGCCGCGCCAACTGGGCGGCGGTTTCGCCGGTCAGCTTCTTGTCCACGTGATCGCGCACGTTGTCGACGGTGGAATTGTATTCGTCCTTCAGCTCGACAATGAAATCGATGGTCGTGCGCTCGGCTCCGCCGCGGCGAGCCAGCGCCAGTTCGCTCCCCGGAATCTTCATGGTCACGGGAATGTAGTATTCGGCCCCGTTCAACTGGAAGTAATTGACCTCCATGGAGATTGTGAGATCGGTGATGGGATCTCCCAGCATGAGGGCGTCCTGAAGCTGCCGGTCCTTGTCGGCGGCGGTGAACTTGTTAAACGTCTTGCCGGCAAAGTAACCCGAGCGGTAACTCAGCTTGGCGGACGCGTCCCCCAGGTAAGTGACCTTGATGCGGCGGAACTTGCCATCCAGCGCTTCGTTCTTCGAGTAGTAGCCGAGGATGTAATAGCTGGAAATGGACTCCTCCGCATTCACGATGCCCTGCGACAATTCATTGTTGTCAAGCAGCGCCTTGCCGCCGGTATCGTTGGCCAGGCCGTACATCGTGTCCTGCGACCTCTGCAGGTAGGTTTGGGTGGCCAGCGCCGATGCGCCGTTGTACATCCCCACGCCGCCGGGCGATCCGCGGGTGGCGTCCCCCAGGGGAGCGGTGGCCACCAGGCCGCGGGCGTCCACCGTCCAGAACGCCACGTTGGCGCGGGCGGCGGAATTGACCGTGGCCTGATACTGCGCCTGGTTGTCGGTGCCGTTCAGGTTCAAGCCGCTGGCGAAGTAGACCAGCACCTTCTTCTCGTTGAGCGCTCCCAGCATCTTCACGGTGGTTTGCAGGGCGGCCAACTGGCGGTCGGTGTTGAACAGGTTGAACTCGCTGTCGTCCTCGCCGAACGCCGTTCCGGTATCGGCGCTGCTGTCGTCGCTGACAACTTCGTCGAAGCCCTGCGCCTCGCCGATCTTCAGGTTTTCGAGAGCTTGCATCAGCTTGCCGCGGTCGTCGGTGAAATCCTGCAGGACCTTGACGCCGTCGGAGAACTTGACGACGGCCACCATGTCGGCCGGCTGCATCTTCGTGCGGATAAACTTGAAGGATTCGTACTGCGCGCGGAACTGGTCCGCCTCCGGCATGCCGGCCATGTCGAAGTACAGGACGATCATGCGCCGGTTGCGATAGCGGATGTCTCCGGGCGCTTCGGGCATGATCTGCGTGTCCGTCACGGGCGCCACTTTGGGCTTGTCGTCCGGCGGCGCGGCGGCGGGTTCGGGGCGGCGCTTCAACTCGGCCACATCCAGATCGTTGAATTTCTGAAACTCGCAGAAGGCCACGTTTTGCGGCACATTGTCTTCGGTGATGGCGAAGTCCTTGGCGGTCAACCCTTCAATCACGTTGCCGTTTTTGTCCTTCACCGTCACCGTTTCCACCACCAGTTGGGCGGTGGTCTTGAACACCACGGGATTGTCCTTGGCGCCGGTGGCGGCCGGCGCGGCCTTCGGCTGAGACTGCGGCGCCGGCGGATTCTGCGTCTGCCCGAAAACCATCGCGAGCAGGCCCGCGGAGAGCAGGAAGTATGGGAGGGCTTTCCGGTTCATGGATTGCATGCTCAGAATCTCCATCGCAAGCTGAGGGTCAGTTTCCGCATGGCGCCCGGCGGGTTGGGCAGGCCGAATTGCGGGCTGGTGATGTTGGTCCCCCACGTGGTGTACGAAGGGTGGTTGAGGGCGTTGGCGGCGCTCATGCTCAGGTCGAGCTTCTTGAAATTCCGCTGCATGGTGGCGTTCATGGAGAAACGGTTGGGCCCGATGATCGAGTTCCGGCCCGCGTTCCCCCAAAAGCCGGGCAGCGCCGCGGTGTACGCCGCCGGGTTCAGGAAGCGTCCCGGGGGAGCGTCGTAGACGCCCGCGCCGGTGTACAGCGGGCGAATCCCCATCATGCCGGTCCCCGGCACCGTGGTGTAGTACATGGGCGTCTCCGGCAGCCCGCTCCCGGCGGTGATGTTGGTGGTGGCGGTCCAGCCCTTGGCGATGACGCCGCGCCAGCCGGTCAGCAGCCCTCCGCCGCGGACTCCCACGCCCGTGGAATACTGCAACTGGGCGCTCAGCAAATGGCGCTGATCGAATGGCGAGAGCCCCCGTTCGCCCGCCAGATCGAGCCAGTTCTGGGCCACCACCGAGGTGCCCTGTCCGCGCCCTCCCAAAGCGGCGTCGTCAATCGACTTGGAATACGTGTAAGCCGCGCTGGCCTGGAAACCGTTGTGGAACCGGCGGCGGAGTTGCAGCATGCCCGATTCGCGCGTGGAATTTCCATTCGAGGTCATGTAGATATAACCGGACTGGCAGGTGGGGCACGGGTTCGCCATCCCCACCGGATAGGTGTTCGGATAAAACTGCTGCACCGCCCGCGTGCCCTTGATTCCCAGGTAGGTCGCGGTCATCACCATCGACCCGGGGATGTCCTGCTGCACCGACAATTGCCAGCTCTGCGAGTACCCGATGCGGAAGTTCGGGTCGATACCGAACGTGTTGGTCAAGGCGCCCGGCAGCGCGCTGAACGGGTTGGCCAGGGTGAGCGGGGTGGCCGCGCCGTTGGACACGCTGAGGCTCTTCGAAAGCGGCGATTGCTGCGCCATGGATCTGACGATCGAGGTGTACCCCGACGTGTCGTAGGTGATGCCGTAGCCCGCTCGAATCAGCATCGAGGAAGCCAGGAAGGGGTGCCAGGCAATGCCGATGCGGGGCTGGACGGCGTGTTTGTCGGGGCGCAGCAACGAAGCGGGATATCCCAGACCGGTGAGCGGACCGCTGGGAGCGCTGGCCACCACCGGCGCCGCGCTGGCGAAGCCGGGCGCGACATCCAGGTTCACCAGGCGCCCGTATTTTTCGGTGACCGGCGAGCTGTATTCCCAGCGCACGCCGCCGTTGACGGTGAGAGTGGAAGCCGCCCGGAAATCGTCGTTGGCGTACAAGTCGTAGACACCCTGGCGGAAGTACTTGTCGGCGTTGCCGAAGGCTATGGCAGCCGTGTCGGGAGTGCCCAGCAGGAAATCGGCGAAATCGAAACCGGTCCCGAAGACCGGCGCGCCGCCGGAGAGTTCCTGGGTGGCCGTGCCGTTGAAGCCGATCGTGCCGGTGGGGTTCTGCTGCGAGAGGGGGTCATTCTGCAGCCTGCGGAAATCGCCTCCGAAGGACATGTTGTGCGGTCTGCGGATCCACTGAACGTTTCCGCTGAGAGCGTGGGTCTGGCTGCGCGTCAGGCTCAGTGCGCCGTCGTAGAGCCCGGCGATGTTGCTGCTGCTGAACGACAGGTTGGGAGGCCCCCAGTAGGGCGGCGACTGGTCGTTGCCCGCGATCCCGGCGTTCCCCGAGACATTCTCGCGGCCCGAGAAATAGGGCGTGGCGCGCTGCTCCAACCGGCTATAGGAGTAACTGAAACTCCCGTAAACCGTCTTCTCGAAGGTGCGCCGCCAGTACGCGCTCGACGTGAGACCGGACGAGCCGCTGGTGTCCGCGAACCCGAACAGGTTGGGGTTCGACCCACGCGTGTTCTGGTACGCGAACATGCCGTTCACGAAATTCCTGGTTCCCAGCGCCCGGTTTGCGCGCGCCTGCAGGCTGTCCGACTCGCTGTGGACGACCAGCGGGATCTGGAAGTTGTAGCGCGGATCCGCCAGGAAATTCGGCTGCGGATAGAATCTCAGGAGCGCCGCGGCCTGCCCTCCGGCGGCGGCGATCCGCGACAGCGGGATCACGCTCCCCGGGAATGGCGCGCCGCCACTGGGATCGAAGATGCTGACCGGTTGACCCATGGAATTCAGGGTCTGCGAGAAATCCCCGTTGCGTTCCTGGGCGGTGGGCATGAGCGTCGTGCTGGTGTTGGCGTTGCGGTTGCGCGTGCCCTGGTAGCCGATGAAGAACTGGCCGTTGCGGCGCAGCACGTGCGGAATCCACAGTGGACCGCCGAAGCTGCCGGCGAAGGTCGCGTTGTTGTACGCCGGCTCGGCGGTGTTCTGGCCGTTTAGCGAGTAGTTGCGGGCGTTCAACGCGGAATTGCTCTCGATCAGGCTGAGGTTGCCGTTGAACAGGGAGCCCGGGCCGCGGCGGCCGTTGCCGAAAGCCCGCCGTTCGATGCCGTTGCTGGTGCTGCCGTTCACCACCATGGACTCGGTTGCGCCCTGGCTGGCGTCGGCGCCCATGCTGCCCGCGCCGGAATCGGGCTCGGGGGAGGGCGCGGAGCCGCCGTCGGAGGCGTTCACGTCGGCTCGCTGATAGCCCGATTGGGAGTTGGCGGCGGCGGCCGTCTTTGCGCCCTTGGCTTTCCCCTTGCCGGCCGGTTTGGCGGCGCCGGCCGGCTCGGCCGCATGCGGGGCTGCCGATGGCGCCGCGGCTCCGGAAGCCGGCGCGGCGGAAGGAGGAGGAGGAGGCGCGGCGGCCTTGATCTCGTCGAAGGGAAGCATCTTCATCTCCCATTCAGCGGGTGGAGCGCCGGGAGCCACCGCGATCTCGCGCTTCAAAGTGGTGAAGCACAGCATCTCCACTTGCATGGACCAGACCCCGTCGGCAAGGTCGGCGAACGAGTACAGGCCTTGCGTATCGGTTACGGCGGCCACTTTCTTATCGCTTTGCGATGCGGTGACCGTGGCGCCGGGCAGCGGCAAACCGCCGAACGTGACCACTCCGTGGTGTTCCGTGGCGGCCAGGCCCAAGACGGCCATGCAGGCGATCGCCGCGACACGCAGGATGCTTTGAATCCTCACTGAAGCACTCTCCTTGAAGCTAAGACGGCGGCCAGGGATGATTCGTTCAGCCGCGCCCGCCGGCCCTCAGTTGGATCAACTTGATCCCATCTCTGACTGCAACTGGCTGATTCCATAGGCTTGGCCGTTCTCCGAGTGGATCGACTTGATCCAGCTCCGCTAGTTTGCACGGGGCGCTTTCTCCGCCTGGTCCACCGCGATTATCTCCACGAGGGCCTTCGCCGGCTCCAGTTTCAGCCCCAGTTGGCTCTGAACGGCCTGGGAGATCGAAGGGAACGGTGAAGCGAGCCCGTCGCCGCCCGAATCGATCCCGGTGGGGGACGGGCCGCCGTCGGGCGCCACGACGAGCAGGGCTTGATTCGGGGCAAACTCCATCTCGAAGTCGTACTTTCCCTTCAGCCCCGTCTCATCCACAACCGGATGACCGAGACGATCGGAGAGCATTCTGACCAGCGAGGAGACGCCCTCGTGTCTGAAGGCGGATTGGGCACCGGAACCGCCGCCCGCATTTTTGAGGGACTCCGTCAACTTTTTCATGGAATCCATCATGTTCTGGTCGAGTTTCTCGTCGGCCCCGGTGTTCGGATTGACCGGGTCCGCCGCTTCCTTCAGCTTGTGCCCGTTGGGGCCCACTCGCAGCGCGTAGACCGCCATCTCTTTGCGCTCCCGGTGAATCGTCATCTTAAACCGGTCTGCCAGGAAACGCCGCAGCATCAGGTGCGCCTGGTCCCGGGTGGTCCCGGCAGGCACTTTGGCTCATCTTCTACACTTTGTTGAGCAAAGCCTTCGCAACTTGCTGATTCTACACCACGCGATTTCCGCCACGCGCGAATCCTAGTGTCACAACTGGTC
>Ga0209039_10001968_pt1 | contig 18182 bp, 12 predicted proteins | sample BogFormECP12_OM1_FD_188238 | JGI IMG/M metagenome (GOLD analysis project Ga0209039, IMG submission 188238) | Bog forest soil microbial communities from Calvert Island, British Columbia, Canada - ECP12_OM1 (SPAdes) (version 2) | ecosystem: Environmental > Aquatic > Freshwater > Wetlands > Bog ...
CACCCGGTTCATTGAACACCAGGCATTTTTGCCACGATGGAGAGCGCTGCTCAGCGCGGACTGAAGTGTCTAACGGTCTGTCGAAAATGAGTAAGGCGTAACCGTGCTTGTCTGCATACTCTTTCCAGTTGGAAAAGCAATGCTCCTTGAATTTCTTCTGATAGTTATCGCCTAAGATCAGAGTTACTATGGCTTTACTCTTCACGAAGATGAACCGTTTCAGCGACCAGGAAATTTGGGGAGTAGTCTATTCTATGACGACTGCCCAAGAGCAGAAAGCTAATACCACAGAACTTCATTGAAGAGAACCAACTCCTTCGGAGGCAGGCCACCCTGTACCCGAAACGGGAATTACGCTCCTTTATAGCACATTTCATCGCGAGTTCCTCTGCCCACTGCTCGCAGAAGGTGCGCTCAGCGAAATTATGAGCGTGTCGTGCTTCACTTTTGGGGTCTGAACGTCTATGATCCCGCAGAGCTGAAAACTTGAGCTAGCCGAAAAGCGACTATCAATGGATTTGTGAGGACCAAGAAAGGGGCAAAGCAGGGTGTTGCCAAAAGAACAATGGGCCGGTATGCCATTTCAGAGAATTGGTCTCTGGGTGCTATTTTGCGCAACTTGTCTGCAGCTGACATTGCTTCAACCGTATGTCGTTGTGATCCCCGGAGAAAGGACAAATGTCTTTTCCGGCCTGTTATGTGCCGTCACATTGTTGGTTGCTCTAATATTCGGAAGAACTGAGATAGTCAGGCCCAAGCTCTCGGAAGTAGTTGTCTCAGTGGCTTTAACAACACTGGCGTTCATAGGCAGTTTGTTAAGTTCTGCGCCTGCTACGTCTATGGCCCGAGCATTTGTAATAATGTCAGCAGGCTTAGGAGGATACTGGTGCTCGAGACTATTACTAAGCACCAGGGAGAGCCGCTTTTTTTTCCAGCGATTCTGTCTTGTATTGCTTGGCATTGCCCTGGTCCTGGCTTTGGCCGGATTAAAAGTCTCAGGTCAAATTCATTGGTTTATCGGTTCCCATTGGCATCAGACGGCCTCCTTAATAATACTTCTTTCCTTTGCGCCACTAGCCTTGCTGGATAGCCGGTCAAAGCCCTTAATCGTGTTGGCGGTCATAATGCTCAGCTTGAGCTACGTGACGTTGCTGGTATCAGGAATAAATCGAGGAACCAAGTCTGTCGTGGTGATCCCAGTGATCTTGCTCTTAATGGCGGCATGCTGGCGCAAATGGTCAATCAGACATTCTATTCTGATTTTGGCAGTACTATTTCTTGTGTCCATAATGGCCGTAGGTCATCTTCGTTTTCGTGCCCAGGGTCTCGATTTACAGCATGAGTCATTGGCTTACAGGGCTGAAAACCTATTTTTTTCTTGGCATGTTGCTATACAGAATCCAGTATTTGGGATAGGACTTTGGGCTCCGCGAGACAGGTATCTTGAGGACTATGATATGACGTACCCGTATGTCTCCAAAGAGACATTCACGCAATGGGTGAGGTCTCTTCGGACATCAGAGAATACTGTCCTGACTTTCTTGGTGGACCTTGGCTTCCCTTTTGTAATTATTTATTGCGGTGCCCTGATTGCAATTGTGTTGAGGCTCGTTCGGCTGGCTTTTCAGCCATCGCCAGGAAATTTTCCGCACCCGCTGGCTCTTTTGTTGCCGATAGCCGCCGCCATACTTCATTTTCAGGTCTTAGACGGCCTGTTTCATCCACAAATAGGCTGGTTCTTCCACATATTGATAGGCATGGCGCTTGTTCTGGGCTCTCATGAAGTGCCGCGCGTGGCTCCAGAGTTGAAAAAGGCGGCATTCTTACGCCTGACTGTTGCAGTCGCAGTATGCATCTTAGGACTGCTGGTGGGGATGATTCTGCCTAGAGAAGTGTCAAGCCAATTCATAGGCACCTATTTTGTGCACTAAGGCCGGTTCGGAATATCATTCGGGAGTCGTGCCCTTTCCGTCCTACGAAGGAAACGTTGTCAGTAACTTCCCAGTTCGCGGAAATCTGTCTCGACCTCAGAATAGCTTCTATATAGCCAATTCGGTTTCTTCAAAGGTGGTTCGTCCAACACTATCGCCGACGCGAGCATGATTCCAAGCTCCCTTTCGTCACCTTCAGCTCGAAAAGTTGGATCTGTGACGAGTCTGATTTCGCCGCTGTCGGTGGCTTTGTCGAAAATAGGTACCAAATAGGCGCGCCAACCAGTCTTTATGGAAACTGATCTGTCCCCGCCTGCTATTATCTCGAGTGTCCGCGGTTTCCCTACGTTAGGTGACCCAATTAACAGAAACAGAAAATTCCGGCCTGGCCTTCGGTTAAGAGTCAGGATGCTTTCCCTCCCAGACCATCTAAAGTACCTCATCCCGTCGAATTCAAGATCGAAAAAGCCGGACAATTCTCTCACGTCCTCGGAAAGCCTGATTTCTTGCCCCTCAGTATCGAGGGTCGATGGATAATATGCGGAGGGCCCCCCTGAAAGTTTTCGGGACACGGCATATATGACCGACCCTAGTTGCCCTTTGCGACATAGGCCGAGGAATTTGAGAAGTTGCATCAAGAACCAAGGCGGACTCTTGGAAAAGTATCGATAACCTGCCGTAAAGATCATCTCCGGCTGAAGACCGGAATACCGCATGAGAGCCCTGAGTTCCTCAGGACTGTATTCTCGATTGTGCCGGCCGTACGGTCCGTAAGCTGAGTAGTGGTCGCAAACATTTTGTCCTACTAGCAGTTTTGCAATCCGCTCTATCCCGACAGCGTTTGGGGTTGTCAGTATGAGAGTTCCGCCGACCTTGAGGACTCGTTTGATTTCCAGCATGGCATGGAGGGGGTCGGATTGGAGATGCTCTAGGACTTCGCAAAAAAAGACAAGATCGAAATGGCAGTCCGGGAACGGCAGTTTTTCAGTCTCCACATTTACGTTGCAGAGTTCTAATCGTTCGACGCGTTGTTCTCCATCAAATTCCGTATAGATTACTTCCTGTACCCCCGTGGGTCCCGACGAGCCGATGAAATTGGTAAGCGATAGCTTTAGGTTACGAAATTTCCTGAGCAGGAGCGTGAGAAAGTACGGGTCCGCGCCTATTTCCAGAGCTTGTTTCGGACCATCTGGGACCAACTCAATTGTGTACAGGAACCTATCCAGATGCGAATCGGCATACTGTAGCAGTTCGTTCTTAGATTGGCCGCCGATGGTCACGCTTCGCAGAAAGGTCTTTAAGTCCTCCCTCGTATGGACCGGTGGAAGAACCAGAGGCGGTGCGGGGCCAAATCGATTTGCCTTTCGAGTCAGCGTCTGCTTTTCTCCCGAGTTTCTTTTGGTGTCCTTCGGGCGATAGGGCAAGAGGCAACGCACAGCCTGGAGAATCTGCCTTGCGCTAGATCGGAGCGAATCTCTCGGTACACCTCTCCATTCCATACGTCAAATAGGAATTCCTCCGTAGCACGCTGGCCCTGCTCCGACCACCGAGCCACGATTGCCCCATGATTGAAAACGCACATCACAAGCCCGCGCGTCGCGGCATTAATTGTCTTCCAAGGTTCGTTGCACAGAGGACCGTTTACATGTGCATCTTCGGCCATAAAGTCGGAATAGGGCAACATGGGCATGGATCTCGCCGAGGCCGCGGTCCTTGCGTCGGTCAGAAATCGATTAAATTCCTCCGAAGTCATGGATTCTTGTCCGTATCGAAACTCAGAACCACCCCGGCGAGCCACTCGCTTCATCAAATGCGGATAGGTATTAAGGCTGGTGACCCTGATACCATCCACGCCCACCTCCTTCATGAGATCAACAAATGAAGGGAATTCATCGAGATTTGACTTCATGCAAATGAAGGCTGCGATCACGTTTGGCAAAGTGCCCAATGGCCTGCCATGGCAGAGGGCCCGGAGATTGTCTACCACGAGATCGAACTTCTTGTTCCTATATCGTGCGTAACTTTCGCGGCTGGCCGCGTCCAGTGAGAGGTAAAGCTCCACATCTTTTCCCATTAACGCGCAACGATTACTGGAATCGAGGAGTTGTCCATTGGTTGCCACAGAAAGTGGCTTTCCGCTGCGGTGCAGACGACTCACAACCTTTGAGAAATCTGTGTTTAGCAACGGTTCCCCACAACTGCAATCGCCTACACGCTCTGCCAGAGAGAAAAAGGCTCCCATTTCTATGAGCTTTTCGTGGGAAAGCCGAAAAGGCGAATCCGTTTCCTCGGATTTTGAGCGTTCCCAATCGCAATAGACGCAGTGGGGCTTCATGTTGCAGCGGGCTTCAAAGGCAATTCGGAGTTGCTGCGGAAGGGATTCCAGGGCAACTCTGCCGTAAGCAAATTCCTGATCATTGAGGAATTTGTTGCTCAGAGAATTTTCAATTTCTCCAAGCGCTTGGAGGCTCTCTAACGCGCGGATACTCCTGACCATGATCCCCAGCTGTCGAGAATCACCAGGCACCGGAGGAACATAGCTCATCTCAAACTCTATATCGGCTGGACCTACATCGGAAAAGTCGAGCGGATAGTTATTCCAGCCGCGCCGAATACTGATTGCTTTCCCAACAGCCCCCTTCGCTCTGATGTTGAGCACCCCTTCATCGCCGTTGAAACAGAGCCGCGCCACATATGCTCCGCCTGTATCTAATTTTCGAACTGCAAACCGCCTCTTAGACCACACGAAGGGACCCCATACGTCTGCCTCACTTCCATGGAATCCGTGCAGAGGAACAAGATCATGAAAGATTGCTCTAAGCCTAGGGTCAGTCACGGCAACCTCCAATCACAAAGGTTAGATCACTCCCTATTTGCATTGGTTTGGTGCCTTCGAGTGTCACAGTTAGTCCGATGCTGACGAGTTTCGTCGATCAGGTCCCGCATTATTTGAGCGTATGTGAAATCGTACTCCAGGGTCGGCTCGATGTTCGTACCCTCAAAGTACTCGTTCCAACTGTACACAAGGATGTGATCAGGTTCAGTTTCGACGGCGCTCTGAAACTGTTTCATTAATGTGACACCGTCTTGACGGTCAACTTCAGGGGCCAACTGCGGATTCCGCTTCAACAGCATATCGGAGTAGCCAGGCATCACAGAGCAGAAGCCGTCAAAATTGTGGGGAGCGTCAGCACTTTCCCAAAAGGCGATGTACTGTCTCTTGACCAATGAATCAAATACAGAAATGCCATTTGCTCGAGCTTCCGTGACAAAGCTTCGGAACGCGGCCGAAGCCAACTGCACGTCGGGCTCGCCCCAATGAGGAAGCCACACCGGAAATCTCCATTCGTAAGCTTCAAATTCCTGCTGGACATGGGCCGCTTCATCGAGTTGTGGAGAAAACGACAGGCAAAGAGGCTTTCCGCTCTTGCCTTTAATCAAAGCATCAGTCCAGTTGCGGTTCTCGATGTACCGAATCATCGCTTCAATACCATCTATTCGGTTGTCAGAAAGAGGTATTACTCCACTGTCAATCATGAAGGCCCATTTCATATTTCGATCGCGCAGACGTGAAACTGCTTCTTCGATAGCCATTGCACAATGTTCAAAGTTCCAGTCTTTCAGAGGGACGAATTCAAATACCACGTAGTCAAATCCGCACCATTGAATGAGATCGATTTGCCATGTGAGGTTTTCCGGATCTCGTGAATCATAAAGACCTTTAAGAGGACGGTGGGGAACAGGAGCTTCATCCCATTTCTTCTGGTGATACCAAGGATAAAAATAGATGCCGAATTCCATGAATGCAATTCCTCGCCTGCTGTCTCGTGAAAGCCCCCTTCAGCCGGATTATGCAGCACGCGCCCTGCCTCAGTCAATAACTCTCTCGAGCAGTAATTCGATGCTCTTGGACCTGGAGTACGCTCCAATTCGCGTCGACTTCTGGCCGAATCGGTAATATGGCAGTGGCTTTTCACCGCTTAAATGGGCCTTGAACTGATCTTGAGCGTACTTCTCTCACCTCGACTCCGTCAAGCACAATCTCGGGTGTTGCTGGGATCAGCAATGCTGAACCAATGAAGGTGCTGAGTCCCACGAATATGCCGTATCTTGCGTGATAGGGCGTCCTAGCTGCGACACTTATAGTCTCATTGTGCCGAGGGGTGACGATGACCAGACCCGGACGTTGCTGTTCCAGAGGAAGTCTGGTATTGCTTGCGCAGGTGCTGTGAAGATGAATTCAGCGAATTGGCGCGAAATGAGGCGAGAAGCCTAATTTTGACAATCGTGATAGGGTAGTCTGTGAAAGAACAGTCTTATCACAATGGCTTCGGGTCTTTCGCCCGGTGATGGCAATCTAGCCGCCGGCTGTGTAAGAAATGAGTGCTGCTGACAAAAACCTTGGCAAGATAGTAGTTCTGTCCCGGGCCGATGACGTTTATGTGAAGGCAATCGTTACGGCTGCTATGCAGCGCTCGTTCACCCCCACACAAATTGAGAACTCTGATTACGAGCATTTCTCTGGGAAGCCGACGGCAGCGGTCCTTATCAGTCCGAGCGATGCTGAGTTACCCATTTTGACCCATATTCTCGAATTCCATGGAAAGGCCCTCGTGTTGGGAAGAACGGGGCAGGCCATCGCAGAGAGGCTTGGTATCCGGATCCTCGAAAACGCGAAACCTGATCCAACTTGGGCCCGAGTTGTGATTGACTCGACCGAGCCCTTTAACGCGAGTTCGGTGGTCATTCGGTATGTGCAGGAACACCCCCTGGGAAGAGCAGCGGTCGTGGGAGCACGTCCGCTGGTACGTTACGATTTTGCGGATGAATGGAACAATCTGGGCTACGGATCTATCCCCTATAATGAGACCCCGTGGTCTATCGCCTGTCGAGCGGATTGCAGAGAGGCCGTCTGTATCGGCAGTATCGAGTCTGCACAAGGTTTAGTGCTGTCTGTGTACTCAGCGGTCATGGACAGCGACCAAGGGGCAGCTCTCTGGATTAATCGAGTCGTCGGACCTGTGGACAGCTTGGAATGGCGTGTGGTGGAGGAGTTTTGGGGCAATTACCGGTCTGAAGAACTCCCGTGCTATCCGTATCTGAATGAAATCCCTCTCGGCTATCAGGGAGCTGTGACCATGCGTCTGGACTGCGATCAGGCCGTAGAATCGGCAAGACCTTTGTTCGACCTGTATTCGTCCTTGGGGCTCCCGTTTTCCGTGGCCTTGCTCACGGGGCTCCAACTGGGAGACGCCGACCTGCAACTCCTCCGAGAGATCGTCGGCCGTGGGGGCGCTATATTGTCCCATTCTGCGCACCATTACCCCAACTGGGGAGATTCGTACGAGGCAGCCCTTCAGGAAGCCGCTGAATCTAGAGCATGGCTTCAAAGAAACATGCCCGGCGATGAATCCGGACTATATGCGGTCTCTCCTTTTCACCAGAATCCCTCCTATGCGGTCAATGCTCTTGCGGACGGAGGATACCGGGGGTTCGTGGGAGGAACGATTCACAACGATCCGGAATTTCTATTGGGGAGAGCGGGCCGTGTTCCGTTCGTCAAGAGACACATGGTATCCCATAGTCAGCAATGCATGCTCCACGGCGATTGCTACCACAGGTACGGCAGATCTCTTTGCCCCTACAAGGAGAATTTGTCCCTCCACCTGAGAGCCGGAGCCATTTTCGGATATCTGGACCATCCCTTCGGGCCTGATTACGCCTACGGTTGGGATTCCGAAGCAGAGCGCCTTGAAGTACACGAGCAATTCCTTGAGCACATCCTCGCCATAGACGGGTTGTGGTGGTGTTCTCTCGCCGGATGTCTCGATTTTCTTGTGCAACGGGATACAGCTAGGCTCTGGGTCACCCACTCCGGAGAGGCCATCTTTGTCTATGATCGGGGCCAGTGCGTCCAGGTGCCGTCCGCTACGTGGAAAGGAATGGTTTTTGGACCCAAGTGAACCACAGACCGTTGTCCTCGACTCAAAATCGAACCCAGGGATCACCAAGGAATGTCTCGGGGATATCGTCATCATTTCTACCGCGGACTGGGACCATCCCTTGTGGACTAATAACCAACACACCGCAGTCCGGCTTGCCGAACGCGGCTTTCGGGTGCTGTATGTAGAATCTCTGGGACTTCGCAGACCCACCCGAGAACCGCGCGATCTAAAACGAATCGTTCAGCGTTGTGTGAAGTCGATGAGGGGTCTTCGCCGGGTGAGCCCCCGGCTCTTCGTATACTCCCCACTGGTTCTTCCGTTCTATGGTAGCCGGACAGTTCGGGCGCTCAATAATTTCCTGCTCACATCTTGTCTGAGCCTCTTGCTGAAGATTCTGAGTTTCAGAAAAGTTATTATCTGGAGCTACAATCCTTTCGTTTTCATGCTCCGGGACGCGGTTCACGCATCGTTGCTGATATACCATTGCGTAGACGATTTGTCCTCTGTTCCTGGGATTCCCTCCCGACAGGTTCGCCAAGCGGAAGGATCCATGCTCGAAAGAGGAGATGTGGTATTTGCGACCAGCCGGCCGCTATTCGAAAGGCTCGGGGCCTTGCAGCCAAAAAAGACATACTATTTGCCCAATGTGGCGGATTTCGATCATTTTTCGGAGGCTCGCTCAATCGGTGCGATTCCGCCGGAGATTGCCCGCATTCCTCGACCAAGACTAGGATTTGTTGGCGCGATCAGCAGCCATAAGCTTGATTTGGATCTCGTATCGGGAGTGGCTGAACGAAGACCTGATTGGCACTGGGTTCTTGTCGGCCCTCCAGGGATTGCCGAGTCCGGACATGGAAGAGCGGCTCTGCAACGACCCAATGTGCATCTTCTGGGCCATCGTCCATATCAGGCTCTTCCGAATTATTTGAGAGGAATCGACGTCGCTGTGCTACCGTGCAAGATCAATCCGTACACGCGGTCAATGTTCCCTCTCAAGTTCTTTGAATATCTTGCGGCTGGGAAACCCGTGGTTGCAACATCCTTGCCGGCGCTCCAGGACTATAGCGAATCTTACGTGAAGGCTGATTCTGTGGAGGAGTTCTGTCAAGCGGTGGAGATGATTCTGTCTGGCCGCCGTCCGGACGAACAACTCTGCTTGGAACTTGCGAAGAGGCACACGTGGGATTCCAGGCTTGATCAAATGCTGGAGATCATTGATCATGTGTTCCAGTCGGACTACCCAGAGCATTGACTGCAATGGAACGTTCCGATAATAGGAGACTGATTGTGCGAGCCTGTCCTCGCACGGAATAATCTTCCGGGCCATTTTGCGGCTTAGTTCTTTGGTTCGCTAGTTTGGTGACGTGGCGGCGTTTTTGCCAGATCGGTAAGGCCGACAGGGAGGCCGGCCCTACCGCTAAAGGCTAGGGGCACCTGATAGATCAGAATGCGTGGCCGAATTTAGGAAGCAGCGGACTTAGCATACTAGACGCGAGACGCACTTGTCCTGGATCAAACTTCGCTGAGAGAGTCGTGAACGGTACGAATCAACTTAGTCGCTACGCCGAACTCACTCTCGTACTGACCAAGAAAGAGATCAAGGTTCGGTACAAGAGCTATTTGCTAGGGTACGTTTGGTCAATAGCCAATCCTTTAGCATTTGCTTTTGTTTTCTATGTAGTGTTTCAGGTCGTAATGAAGATCCAGATCGAAAACTACGTACTGTTCCTTATTTGCGGCTTATTTCCCTGGCAATGGTTTTCCAATTCTGTAAACGCCTCTCCGGCAACGTTTCTAGGGAACGCATCCCTCATCAAGAAGATTAAGTTCCCCAGGAGCAGCGTGGTCCTGGCAACGGTTCTTCAGGATGCGGCCCATTTCGCCCTTTCGTTGCCGGTGGTGGTGGTTTTTCTGCTCGCATACGGCAGCTCTCCATCGCTGACGTGGATCTGGGGCATTCCGATCCTCATGTTTGTTCAGCTCTTATTGACATTTGGTTCGGCTTTGTTCTTGGCCACCGTCAACCTTTTTTTTCGTGACATGGAGCGATTGGTCGCTGTTATCATGGTTTTTGTTTTCTATTTCACGCCCGTGCTCTATTCGGATAAAATGATTCCCGACAAATACGATAGTCTTCTCATTCTCCATCCGGTGGCGCCCCTTATCATCAGTTGGCGGAGCCTGTTGCTGGAGGGGGTCGTGAACGTCCGGTATGTGGAAATCAGCTTTGTGCATGCGACCGCGATCTTCTTCGTAGGGTATTTGGTCTATCGCAAGCTCTCGTGGAGATTTGCCGAGGTTTTATGACAGGGCCAATGATTGTTTTTGAAAGCTTGAGCAAGTGGTATCCGCTCTATCACCCGGTAACCGCAGGCTTGAAGCGTTTCCTGTTCGGCTTTCCGCTCGCGGTAAGGTCCCTGCGGCTGAACAGGTTCGAGGCATTGCGGAATATTTCATTCTCCGTATACCCTGGCGAAACGTTCGGCATAATCGGACGCAATGGCGCTGGAAAAAGCACGACGCTCGGCTTGATTGCAGGGGTGTTAAGCCCTTCCAGCGGGTCGGTGGAAGTCAAGGGCCGGGTTTCACCGCTCCTTGAATTGGGCTCGGGTTTTCATCAGGAGCTTACTGGAGCCGAAAACATTGAGTTGAATGGAGTGCTCCTAGGATTGTCGAGACGACAGGTGGCGGACAGGCTGAAATCCATCGTCGAGTTCTCAGAACTGGGCGATTATATTAGTCAACCTATCCGCACTTATTCGTCAGGGATGCTGGCACGACTAGGATTTTCCATCGTGGCTCACCTGGATCCTCATATTCTACTTATCGACGAGATCTTGGCAGTCGGAGACTTGTCCTTCCAGAAGAAGTGCACGGAGACGCTCGAGTACTTCAAGAAGAACGGCGTGACAATGGTTTTCGTTTCTCACTCCATGGAAGATGTGACTGGTTTGTGTGACCGAGTGATGTGGATCGAAGGCCACACTGTAAGAATGATCGGTCCCCCGGAACAGGTGGTTGAGGCTTACATCGGGTCGATCCCGTGAACGGTAGGTCCTTATCGAAAGGCTGCCTCCATGCTTGACATAGGAATCATTATTCCAGAATTGGCCAAATACGGCGGAGCGGAAGGACTCCTCTTGGAATGTGTCTCCCGATGGCAAACACAGCATAAAATCACTATATACGCGTCCAAGTTCAACCCTGACAGGCTCTCGGAGCATGGTGTCGGGGAACGAGTTTCTCTTGTGAAAATCAGCCCGTATTTCGAAGGGGAACACGCGCCGCTGCTCAACTGCGTGCTTCTCCCCAAAATTTGGGAGCAGGAGATCGGCAACCACGACGTGTACAATGCGCATCTTTGGCCGACTCACTTGATCGATCTTCACCCAATGGTCTGGTATCCTCATGAACCGCTCAGAGTCTTACACGATCTCAGGGGGGACGAACTCCTCGACTCCTCCGATGTGGCTTTCAAGAGGAGGATTCATCTATATCCTAAGCAGGACTACCATGCTGTGTCCGCAAAACTCTTGGAGGCTTACCTCAATGCAATGGATCTCCATGACAAGGTCGGCAGACCTGAACGAATTGTGGCCAACAGCCGATTTACCGCTCAATACCTCCAGCAGGTGTACCACAGAAGCGTGACTGATGTCGTGTACCCGGGTGTGAACCTGGATGGCTTTGTGCCGGTCTGGCCACCACCTCTGAAACCTGGGAGGGGGAGGAGACATGGGAACGGCCCCTCCGCTGTCGAAAACATCTTTGTAACTATAGGCCAGTTGTGGCCCCACAAAAGAATCAATTTGGTCATAGAGGCCATCAGGCTCGTCGACGACGCCCAACTCTATGTGATAGGGGATGGCCCGGAGAGGGAGCCTCCTGCAGACCTCGCTCACCGTATCGGTGTCGCTGACAGGGTATTCTTTCTTTCAAGTTTATCGAACTTGGAGCTTCGCATAACGCTTGCTCGGTGTCTGGCAGTGGTATTCGTTCCCCGGAGCGAACCTTTCGGGATTGTTGCACTGGAGGCAATGGCCGCAGGGAGACCTCTTATTTGCGCTGACGAAGGAGGGTACCGCGAGGTGGTTGATGAGTCTTGCGCCTTTCTTTTGCCACCTCGCTTAGACCTCATCGCTGAGAAGATGAGTTTCCTTAGATCCAACCGGGCTGTCGCGCTCCGCATGGGAAAAGCCGGACGGGCCAAAGCGTCTCTGCATACTTGGGACAAAACGGCCTCAGAAATTCTCACCATTATCGAGGAGACTCACCACTCGCATCTGGCGAAGTCCCCGGTAACGACAGGCGATTTACAGATACGAGACGGAGAGAACACACTATTTGGCATCCAATATTACTGCTGGTACGGTGACGGGTCCGGCTCTCGCCACTGGAATGACAATCCGCTGTACGGCACAGTCACAGATACGCCCCTGTCCGGCTTTTATGAATCGTTTCGCAGGTCTACTCTGGAGGCTCATTTCGAGCTTTTGGGTGAGGCCGGCCTCGATTTCCTCATCCTGAATCTCCATGTGGAACCGGCCGGCATGAACTCGTACGAAAAGGCTACTATCGAGAATCTCTTTCGCGTCGCGGACGCGGTCGGCACCAATCTTCATTTCGCGATTCAGTTGTGCCCAGCAGGATGTTCAACTGTGGACTTCCTCCGGGCAGTGGATCACATCTCAGCCCATTTCGTCGGGAATAGTCATTATCTACATCTTCAAGGAAAACCGGTATTCTACGTCTTTTGGACTGGAGAATTGGACGGTCGCAGGCAAGATATCAACCAGATGAAAGAGATTCTCGCTAACTTTGTACGCATTGCGACGAGTCTCAGGCCATACGATTCCCGTGGGGAGCAAAAGAAGACTATGGGGTTATTCGACGGCTTTTCCTTGTTCTCGCCACTGGACATCTGCAATCCGGCCCGCTGGCTCGACACGTGGAAAACAGTATACGACAGCGGTTCTGCGGGGAACCGCCACCTCAGGATTTTCACGGTCAGTCCGGGGTACGATGATTCTCATTTAGGGGACATCGCACGCAGGAGCAATATCCGGCGGAAGATTCCACGGAACAGTGGACAGACCTACCGGGCCATGCTCGATTGTGCGCTCGCTCTGGATCCGTATCCTCACCAAGTGCTCATATCTTCCTTCAACGAATACCACGAGAACAGTCACATCGAACCGTCCTTAAATAGAGGTTTTCTCTACATGGAAATGACACGGGAGTTCATAGAGACTGCCCGGAAACGATGGGGATGGAGAAGTCAGTGAGAGTCGGTGATGAGCACGGACGGCCTTTCATCAGAGTGGACAAGCCATGGCTAGACCTTGTTGCCAGCCGAGAGACTCCGCTCAACTTATCGCTGCACTTGGATGCTCCCGGCAGTGATTACTTCCTCGTGATCGACCTCTACTCCGCTGCCTGCCGCACGCATCCTGAGGGTCACGTGGGATGGTGGAAACGTGATCTGGACGAGACTTTGCAGGTACCGGTATTGCTGACTAAGACCAACGAAGGCGTCACAGTGAGCTTTCCGAGGTTCAAGGGGCCAATCGAGCAATGGGTGAATCGGGACATGATTTCGGGACTTCACGAACAAACACTCTTGCTGCATGTGGTGCTGCGGTCTTCTGAAAACGAGGCAATCGTCTTTGAGCAATTAGTCCCGTTGTACAATTCGCCGGAGTCGCTTGCCCAAGCCCAGGAGCGCTGCACTCGTTTGCATGAGGACTTTTCATCTGTCGGGGATTTTGCGGTCCCCTGGTTTCTGTGGCCAAAGGATGTTCGTGTCCACCTGGTCACAGTGAGCTTCCAGGAATATGATGCTGTGAGCGCGTTTGTTATGGGCGTATGGGGACTCCTAGTCAGTAATAACGTCCCCTGCACGATCTATTCCCTGCATTGCGATCACGATCTGCGGGATTTCGTCATGCCTGTTCCGGACCTCCTGGCATCCGCGGAGGAGCGTGATGTCGTCTTTTTCAACTTCTCCATCCACGATCCGTATATGGAAGCCGTCAGCGCGCTGCCATGCCGGAAGCTGCTGTACTTTCATGGAATCACTCCCCCGAGAGCGTTGCAAGCTTTCGATCCGGAGCTGGCGCGGCTTTGTGAGATGGCTTACGAGCAACTTCATATCGTCGGTCGATTCCGGAAACTTTTGGCAAACTCACATGAATCTGCCTCGGTGCTGCGAGCGCATCTGGCGCTATCAGAAGGACTGACCGAAGGGTGCGATGCGCAGAGAGATCAAGCGGGCTGCTCTGTCTCGGTCTGTCCGCCCTTTGTGGCCCCTCATCGGCTGGTTCGAATGGATTCGGAATCCGCGGAATTACCTGAATGCGTTACCAAACTGCTCTACGTAGGGCGACTTGCGCCCCATAAGAAGGTCGAGGACCTGATGGCCACCTTTAAGGAGTACTTCAGACTAGACCCTGATAGCTGTCTCCTCCTGGCTGGAAGCCTCCTTTCCGCGGGCTACGGTTCGTATCTCCAATACCTTCTTGAGAACACATACCCTGACCTTATGGACAGAGTCGTGTATTTTTCCGAAGTATCTCAGGGAGAACTCAAGACGCTGTATGAGACCAGTGATGCACTAGTTATCATGAGCGAACATGAAGGCTTCTGCATGCCCGCTGTAGAGGCTATGTCTTTTGACCTGCCTGTGTTTGCGTATGCGCAGACTGCTGTGCGAGAAACCTTGCGTGAGAGTGGCAGAGTGTACTATGACAAGGACTTCAAAGCAATTGCAGCGGACATTTTTCGGGTGCTCCACGATGACTCGCTGCGCCGCCGCATTCTGGATGCACAGCGGCAACGGCTGCAAGTGATCGCCGAAGAGGCCGACGGCCGTGCTATCTGGCGATCGTTTGAGGAGGTCTTGTTCGCAGATGCGCGTCCTCTTTAACACATATCCTGCTGCCTTCGATTGCCCGGGAGGCGGTGAGATTCAACTTCTGGAGTGCAAGGCCGCTTTGGAGCGCATTGGTGCGGAGGTCTTACTCTACGACCAGTGGAATCCTCAGTTCGAGGGCGTTGATGCTGTTCACTACTTTTCTGTGCAGGGCGGCTCCTCGAATTTTTGCGAATTCGTTAAAAGAAAGGGGCTTCCCTTACTTATCTCGCCCATTCTATGGCCCACCGACGAAAACATCTGCGCGTATCCCATGGAGGAGATCCAGAGTCTTCTTGACCTCTGCGACGTAATCCTGCCCAATTCTGCGGCCGAGATAGATCAGTTGGGGGCATTCTTTGATCTCGACCCACAGAAGTGTGTAGTGGTTCCCAATGGAGTAAGCAGTTGCTTCAATAGTTTAGCCCAAGCCGATCTGTTTCGAGAACATCTTCACCTTGACGGCCCTTTTCTGCTCAATGCTGCTAACATCGAGCCGAGAAAAAATCAGCTCACCCTTGTTCAAGCCGTGCAGAGGATGGATTTGACTCTGGTTCTGTTGGGTCGCGTTCGAGACGCGGCTTACTTCGAACAGTGTATGAGAAAAGGGTCTCATTTAGTGCGGTACGGAGGCTTCTTGGACCACGGCAGTGACCTGTTGAAGTCGGCATACCACGCGTCTGAGGCGTTCGTCCTGCCTAGCCTGCTCGAAACCCCAGGACTCGCTGCCCTGGAGGCAGCAACTCAAAAGGCTCGACTGGCCCTTACCTCGGTGGGATCGACAAGAGAATACTTCCAGGACCTTGTTACGTACGTTAATCCGTACGACCCGGCAGACATTCGTGCGGGAATTGAGGCTGCCCTTGGCCGGAAGAGGGATGAATCCCTCAGGCGCCACGTACTCGAAAATTTCACTTGGGATCACGCGGCCTTGAGCCTCGTTGAAGCCTACAAGCGAGCAGCTTACTTTACGAATGCAGAGCTGGAGTGAGCACGTGCCCTTTAGGCGGTTCAACGCATACGCTCTCTATCCACTTGCGGAAAAGGTGCAACGGAGACGCATCAGATCCAAGCTCCGGACTTTGAGTAGCCATGCCAAGCGACCATTTCATGAGCGTAAGACTTGGCAGTTGCAGCGACTCGGTCAAATGCTCCAGCTTGCGGGTGAGTCGGTTCCATACTATCGGGAACTGTTTGCCCAAACGAACTTCGAACCCAGGACAGTTGAAGCAGACCCCTCGTACTTGCAGCAGTTGCCGTACCTAACCAAGGACATAATCAGACGTGAGGGTACGCGACTCCTGAGTGAACGCTTCTCCCAAACTGCTCTCCACGTGCGTAAGACTGGAGGATCTACAGGGCCTTCCGCTCTAATTCACTATTCCCAGGAAGCGCTGGACTGGACTGCGGCGGTGAATCTGCTGGTGTTGGAGTGGACCGGAAAGAAGCGTTATTGGAAGGAAGTCCACCTATCGACGCGATTCCCAGGGAGTATTCCGCTCAGAGATCGGCTCAAGGAGCGCGTCAAATGCCTGGCACTCAATAGGATCAACATCTTAACAGACCGATTGGATGACCAAGGATTGGCAAGGTTGTGGAATGAGCTTTTTCGAGCTCGTCCCTATCTGGTCCAGGCCCACCCTTCTACTATGTGGGCGCTCAGTCGTTTTGTGAAGAAACACAGTTACGACGCACGCGGCGTCTTGCAGGTCTTCGAATCCACCGGTGAGGTGCTTGACCCCGTGAAGCGTCGCTTCATCCAGGAGACCCTGAATTGTCGTGTCGTTAATCGGTACGGAAATGCCGAATTTGGAGTCATCGCCTATAGTCCGGAACTTGAGGAGGAAGGCTACCTGCGATTACTGGATTTCATGGTGTGGCCCGAGGTGGGGGCAACGGAAGATGGGCCTCCGGAGCTGATATTCACAGGTCTCACCAATTCGGCAATGCCGCTCATCCGCTACCGAACGGGCGACCATGGAGAGCTGCAAGAAGATGCTGACGGATTCTTGCTGCGCAATTTAAGAGGTCGAGTTCACGAACTGGTCCGGGTCGGGAATCGAACTTATCCTACGCACTATTTCCAAGATCTTTTGGACAGGATTGGCGGCATCACGGAGTTTCAAATCTTGGACAGGAATGATGGATACCCTTTGCTTAAGATTGTTCCTGATGAATTAGAGTCCTGTGAAGCGCTCTCAGCGCGTGTCGCACATTGGCTAGGGAACAATGTTGACGTGATGCTCGTGGACGTTGACGGTCTGGAGCGAGTCGGACGGAATAGCAAGTTCTGCCATGTTGTGCGCGAGATTTCTGGATAGGGAGCAATTGTTGGTCCGAATGTTTCGTCAAATCCTTGCATACGATGGGGCGAAATCTCCGGTTTATGCTGAGTGCAAGGACTAGAGTATCAGCTAGTTTTATGCAGTCCCTCACTCCCCGTGTGAGATGGTAAGCTCAATCGGAAACCACCTGATGTTTGGCGGTCGGACGGGGTGACGGCAATGTCGCGGTAAAATCCATTTCTAGAGGCCAACATGCCTGCATCTCCGGATCAAAGCTCCAACGGTATACCCCGGTGGTCGAATTTTCAGGATTTCATGGTGCCGCTTCGGATTGTAATAATCTCTCGTGTAGGTCTCTTCATTCTTGTTTATCTGAGCTTGGTGTTCATTCCCATCAAGTCGAGCGATGGTATTTGGAGAGCTTTTCCGGAAAATAGATTATTGGACGGTTGGAGCAGGTGGGATTCCGGTTGGTACATGGATATCGCCGATAGAGGCTATGGAAATGCTCCTAAAACCGGCACAGAGCAGCGAGATGTGGCATGGTGGCCTCTGTATCCATTGATAGTTCGTGCCGTGCGCCCGCTCCTGGGCAACACGCACTTTGCAGGAATTATCATTTCCAATACAGCCTTCTTGCTGGCTTGTCTTCTTCTTTATCAGCACGTTCGGTCCAAATATGATGATGAAATAGCCGCCCGGACTATTATCCTCGTATGTGCATACCCTTTTTCTTTTTATTTTAGCGCCTGTTACTCGGAATCGGTATTCTTCTTGGCAGTAGTCGCTACATTCTATTTTGGTGAGCGACAGAACTGGTTCCTTGCAGGGCTGTGTGCCGCGGCCGCTGGGGTAACTCGCGCACTGGGAGTGCTATGCGTGGCAGGGCTAGCGCTACTTTACTTCGAACAGGTAAGGGCCGGTGGAAAAAGAATCAGGATGGACATGGCATGGATATTATTGGGGCTTTTAGGTTCTATCGGCTTTCCTCTGTATCTGTGTCTGGAACACGGGGATCCACTTCTATTTTACACAGCAAGAGACATGCCCGGATGGACAAACACGAACAAGTTAGATAAATTTCTTGGCCTTTGGCCGATGCTGCTCTCGG